>Ga0335083_10004536_pt1 | contig 17664 bp, 12 predicted proteins | sample Lox_Sample_42_FD_206716 | JGI IMG/M metagenome (GOLD analysis project Ga0335083, IMG submission 206716) | Soil microbial communities from Loxahatchee National Wildlife Refuge, Florida, United States - Lox_Sample_4.2 | ecosystem: Environmental > Terrestrial > Soil > Wetlands | place: USA...
ACGACGACTCGACGGCCTATCGCCCGGCGCTCGCGGCTGCGCAGGCTGCGCTCGCGGCGCACGACACGGTCGGCGCGCGGCGCGCGCTGCTTGACGCGGTGCGCACGGGGATCGGCGAGCCCGAGCCGCACGCCCGGCTCGGCGCGCTGCTCGGAGCGCGCAGCACCAAGTTCGCGCTGCTCGAGACGAAGGTCGCCGCACGGCTCGATCCATCCGACCCGTGGTTGCAGCGGAGTCTCTTCCTCGCGCTCGTCGAGGCGCGTCTCGACGAGACCGCGACCGCGGCGCTCGCCGCGCTCAGGCCCCGCTATTCCGACTGGAGTGCGGACAGCGAGATGGTGCGGGCCGTGACGGTGCTGCAGGATCGCTCGCCGGGCGGCGCGAACGGCGTCTTCGGCGCGCCCGCGCCGGACGCCGTCGCGAGAGGAGGTCTCCCATGACGCGAGGGCGCGTCGAGATCCACGAGTTCGAGAGCCGCGTGCTCGTCGGCAATCCCGCTGGCGATCCCGCGACGCGGCGCGTGCCGGTGTGGCTCCCGCCCTCCTACGACGGCTCGCCCGCACGGCGTTATCCGGTGATCTTCGTGCTGCCCGGCTTCACCGGGCGCGGGCGTCGGCTGCTCAACGACGATCCGTGGTCGCCCTCGCTCGACGACCGCCTCGATGCGCTCGTCGCGCGCGGCTGCGGCGAGATGATCGTCGTCATGCCGGATTGCTTCACGCGCTTCGGCGGCTCGCAGTACCTGAACTCCACCGCGACCGGCCGCTACGCCGACCACCTGACCGACGAGCTCGTGCCGTGGGCCGACGCCACGTTCCGCACGCGCGCCGAACGCGCGCACCGCGGCGTCGTCGGGAAGTCCTCGGGCGGCTTCGGTGCGCTGACGCTCGGCATGACGCGGCCGGAGCTGTTCGCGGCGGTCGCCTCGCACAGCGGCGATCTCTACTTCGATTACTGCTACCGCGTCGACGTGCCCCGGACCTGCACCGTGATCCAGGGCGCGGGCGGCGCGCGCGCGTTCCTCGAGCGCCTCGAGTCGAGCCGGCAGAAGAGCCACGACGACCTGCTCGCGCTCAACATCCTCGCGATGGCCGCGTGCTACTCTCCCGATCCCGGGGCCGAGCTCGGCGTCGCGCTGCCGTTCGATCTCGCGACCGGGGAGTTTCGCGACGACGTCTGGCGCCGCTGGCTCGCCTTCGATCCGCTCCAGCGCCTGCCGGCGTGCGAGGCGGCGCTCAAGTCGCTCGCGCTGCTCTACCTCGACTGCGGCGGGCGGGACGAGTTCCACCTCCACCACGGCGCGCGGATCTTCGTGCGCGAGCTCGAGCGACGCGGCATCGCCCACACGTACGAGGAGTTCGACGACGGCCACATGAACGTCTCGTACCGTTACGACGTGAGCCTGCCGCTCGTCGCACGAGCGCTCGGCGCCTGAGCGCGGCAGGGCGAGGCGCGCCCCCGGCCGGACGCGCGGGCGCGCTGCAAATGCTTGCGTGTCGCGCCCGGCGGGGCTAGTCTGTTGTCAAGGCAAGCCCCTTGCCGCCCGAACGCCCGGCGCCGCCTCCACGGAGCCGGGCGACGTGTTCCACGCTGGGGCCTGCCGCCCGAAGGACGCCGAATTGCCCGCCGTCGTCGCCGTCGCTCCCGATCTTTACTTCGCCGCCAAGATCTCCGCCGTCGCCCGCGCCGCGGGCGTCGAGGTCACATTCGAAACCCCCGCGCGCGTCACCGCCACGTGCGCGAGCCAGCCGCCCGCGCTGCTGCTGTTCGATCTCCACGCGACGGACGACCCCGCCGCGCTCGTGCACGCGCTGAAATCCGATCCGGTTTCGCGTGCCGTGCGGATCGTCGGCTTCTACTCGCACGTCGACACCGCACTGCGCCGCGCCGTGCTCGCAGCCGGAATCGACGAGGCGCTGCCGCGCTCGGTGTTCGAGGCGCGGCTTGCGTCGCTGCTCCAGCGCGCAGGCTCGCCCGCGGGAGAACCGCCGGCGGCACCGTGACGCGTCGCCGGCCGTCACGCGCGCGGGCGGGAAGGAGTATTCTGCGCGGCGCTCTGCGCGCCCGGGCCGCGAGGCCGCGGGGCGCGACGGCCCTCGAACCGATGACGCGAGATCTCCGACCATGACGCAGCCGACGATCCCCTCGAGCCCCTCCGAGCGCGTCAGCATCTCGTGCCCGGGCTGTGGCCGCCACGACTGGGTGAGCTGGCCGGCGGGCCAGCCGACGTTCCATTGGAAGTGCTTCAACTGTTCCAGGGAATTCGACCTGAGCGCCGAGCCCGGCCACTGAGCGGGCCCGCGCCGCGCGACGACGTGAAGCTGCGGATCTCGGAGCTCTTCCACTCGCTGCAGGGCGAGGGACCGTCGGCGGGCACGCCGGCGCACTTCCTGAGACTGCAGGGCTGCGACGTGGGCTGCGCGTGGTGCGACTCGAAGTACACGTGGGACGCAGCGGGCGGTGAAGAGCGGAGCTTGGACGACGTCTTCGCCGCGCTCGCGTCCACGGGCCGCGCGGAACTGCTCGTCGTGACGGGCGGCGAACCGCTCGCGCACGCGGACATGGGCGGGCTGCTCGCCGCCGCGCTCGAGCGCTGGGCGCGCGTCGAGGTGGAAACGAGCGGGCTCGCTCCGCCGCCGCTTCGCCACGCGCGGCTCCACTACAACCACTCGCCCAAGCTGCCCGCGGCGACGCCGCGCTGGCGCGAGACGTGGGCCCACGCGGCCGAGTTCGTCGCGGATCCCAACACGACCTTCAAGATCGTGGTGGGCGATCCGCCCGACGAGGACGACGCGCTGCGCCTCGTCGCCGGCCACGCGCTGCCGCGCGAGCGCACGATGCTCATGCCCGAGGGCCTGACCGACGCGGTGGTCCGGGCGCGCGCGACGGCGCTTGCCACGACCTGCAGGCGCGAGGGTCTGCGGCTCTCGCCGCGGCTCCACGTCTGGCTCTGGGGCGCGAAGCGGGGCGTGTGATGACGAAGACGGCGGTCGTGCTGCTCTCGGGTGGACTGGATTCCGCGACCTGCCTCGCGTGGGCCAGGGCCGGGGGTTTCCGCTGCGTCACGCTGGCGTTCGACTACGGCCAGCGCCATCGCGTCGAGCTCGACGCGGCCGCGCGCGTCGCCTCCGCGCTCGGCAGCGCGGACCATCGCGTCGTGCGGCTCGACCTCGGCGCGATCGGGGGCTCGGCGCTCACCGCCGACCTCGAGGTCCCGAAGGGCCGCGACGAGCGCGCGATGGCGGCCGCGATCCCGGTCACGTACGTGCCCGCGCGCAACACGGTGTTCCTCGCCGTCGCGCTCGGGCTCGCCGAGACGCTCGACTCGACCGATCTCGTCGCGGGCATGAACGCGATCGACTACTCGGGCTATCCCGACTGCCGTCCGGAGTTCGTGCGCGCGTTCGAAGCGCTCGCCGCGCTCGCGACCCGCGCGGGCGTCGAGGGCGCGCGCTTTCGCGTCCACACGCCGCTCATGGCGCTCGACAAGCCGGGCATCGTCCGGCTCGGCGTCTCGCTCGGCGTCGACTACGCGCTCACGCACTCGTGCTACGATCCCGCGCCCGACGGGCGCGCCTGCGGCGGCTGCGACTCGTGCCGGCTGCGCGCACGGGGCTTTCGCGAGGCCGGCGTTCCCGATCCCACGCGCTACCTGAACGCACCCGAGGCCTGACCGACGTGCGCGTCGAGCTCACCAAGACGTTCCGTTTCGAAGCGGCGCACCACCTGCCGCAGGCGCCGCCCGACCACAAGTGCCGGCGCGTGCACGGGCACTCGTACGCGATCGACGTGGTCGCGGCGGGTGAAGTCGACCCGGCAACCGGCTGGCTGGTGGATTTCGGCGAGATCGCCGCGCAGGTGGAGCCCTTGTTGCGGCGCGAGCTCGACCATCGTCTCCTCAACGACGTCGCGGGGCTCGAGAACCCGACCGCGGAGGTGCTCTGCGGCTGGCTCTGGCGGCGAATCCAGCCGCTCGTGCCGCAGCTCGCGTCGATCACCGTCCACGAAACCTGCACGGCGCGCTGCACCTACCGCGGGCAGTGAGGGCCGCGCTTGTCGCGAACCTGACGCGCCCGGACGGGTGGCGGGCGCATCACGATGACGTCGGGTGGCGCGCGGCGCGGTGAGCGCCGGACGCGATCCCGGAGCGCGACGTCGATGCGATCCCCCTCAAGTCGCGCGTCGGCGGACCCGATGCTCAACGAGGACATCCCCGGGGAGTTGGCCATGACGCATCGCATCTTCGTTACCGGCGCAACGGGCTACGTGGGAAGCGCGGTCGCCGCGCGCCTCGCCCGCGCCGGCCACGAAGTTCACGGCCTGACGCGTCGCGCCGAGCACGCGCGGTTGCTCGAATCGATCGGCGTGCAGCCGGTCGTCGGCGACCTCGCCGACTGCGAGCCGTGGATCGGGCTGCTCCAGAACTGCGACGTCGCGGTGCACGCGGCCTTCGACGCGGAGACGGGTGCGTCGGAGCAGGATCACAACGCGCTCGAAGCGCTGCGCGTCGCGGCGCTCGACGGCCGCGTGCGTCGCGTGCTGTACACGAGCGGCATCTGGGTGCACGGCCCGGGGGATGAGAAGCCGCTCGACGAGACCTCGCCGCTCAAGCCGCTCGAGCTCGTGCAGTGGCGCGTCGCGCACGAGGAGATCGCGACCGATCTCAGCGTGCACGACGTGACCGCGGTCGTCCTTCGGCCGGGCATGGTCTACGGCGAGAACCGCGGCGTCCTGGGCGCCTGGTTCGCCGAGGCGCACGCGAAGAAGACGCTCACCTATCCGGGCGACGGCGCGCAGCGCTGGCCGATGGCCCATCGCGACGACGTGGCGGACGCCTACCTGCTCGCGCTCGAGCACGGCGGGCACGGTGAGCGCTACCTGCTCGCCGACGAGTCGCGCCACACGGTGCGCCAGCTCGCGGAGGCGGCTGCCGCGGCCAGCGGCGCGACGCCCAGGAGCTGGCCGGCGCACGAGCTGGTCGCGGCGCTGGGCCTCTATGGCAAGGCGCTGCTCAACGACGCGACCGTGACGTCGGCGAAGGCGCGCCGCGAGCTGGGCTGGGTACCGCGCCACGCTTCGTTCGTCGCGGAGGCGCCGCAGCTCTGGCGCGAGTGGCTCGAGGGGCGCGCGGCCACGGTGGCGTAGGGGCGAGCACGCCGCAGCTTCGCGTGCGCGTCGCAGGGTAAGGCCCGACGTCAGCCCCGAGTGCAGCGCGCGCGCCGATGGACCGGCGTCGGCGCGCTCTCGAGGCGCAGCCCCGCCCGCCTGGCGGTCACTTCGGTGCCCGAACGCGGTCAGAAGAGTGCTCTCTTACCGGGTGCCCTCGGCGCCTCGCCCGATCGTCCCGCGAGCGAGTACCCTCGCGCGCGAATGATTCCGACCGCGCTTCGTCGGGCCACACTCGTTGCGATCGCGCTCGTTGGGCTCGCGCTCCTCGCCGGATTCCTCGCGCGGCCGCTCGCCGCCGCGCGCGTGCGCGCCGCCGCCCGCGCGCGCGGGCTCGCCGCGACGTGGAGCCGGCTCGAGCTCGGCTGGCCGGCGCGGGCGCGGATCGAAAACCTCACGCTGCGCTCGGCCCGCGGCGACACGGTGCTGAGCGCACGCGACGTGCGCGCGGCGCTGCGCGTCGGCCCGCTGCTGTTCGGTCGCGCGCAGCTCGCCTCGATCGCGATCGAACGGGCGCGCATCGAGCTTCCGCGCGAGAGCAGCGTCGCCGCCGACACCCTGGCGCCCGCCGAGGACGCCGGCCCCGGGCCGATTGCACCGCGCGTCCGCCAGCGCGCCGACGCGCTCGTGCGCGCGCTGCTCGCGCCCGCGCGCACGCTGCCCGAGCTTCACCTGCGCGACGTCGCCGTGAGCCGCGGTGGCGACGAACGCGTCACGCTCTCAGCGCTCGACCTGGAGCACGAACGCGATGCCGAGCGGCTGCTCGCCGCCGGAACGCTCGCCGGCGAGCCCGTCACGCCGTTCGACGTGCTGCTGCGCTGGCAGCACGACGACCGGCTTACCGGCCGCGCCGAGCTCGACGTGCCCGATGCCGAGCCGCCCTCGCCGACGTCGCTCGTCGTCGTGCTCGATGGGCGCGTCGCGCAGGACCGCCGCGCGCGCGAGGTGCGCATCGCGCCCGGCACGCAGGTGCGGATCGGATCGCTTACCGCGTCGCTCTCGGGCGCCGTGCGCGCGAAGGGCCCGCGCTTCACGCTCCGCGTCGACGCGCCGCGCCTGACCGCCGCCGACTTCCGTCAGAGCCTGCCCGCCGCGGTGCTCGGGCCGCTCGCCGGGCTCGAGCTCGCGGGCTCGTTCGACTGGCACGGCGAGGTCGATCTCGATCTCGCGCGCCCCGACAGCGTGCGCTTCCGCGCCGAGGTCGTGCCGCACGGCCTTGCGCTCGATCCCGCGCAGTCGCGGCCGTCGCTGGAGGCGCTCGCCGGACCCTTCACCGCCGACATCCACCTGCCGCACGATCGCATCGTGCAGCGTACGCTGTCCGACGAGAATCCCCACTACCGTCCGCTCGACCGCATCGCGCCCGCGCTCCAGAACGCGGTCGTCACCAACGAGGACGGCGGCTTCTGGCGTCATCGTGGCTTCAACCCCGAGGCGATCTCGCTCGCGCTCGCCGCCGACCTGCGCGCCGGCGCGTACAAGCGCGGCGCCGGCACGATCACGATGCAGCTCGCACGCAACCTCTGGCTCGGCCACCGCCGCACGCTGTCGCGCAAGGCGCAGGAGGTCGCGCTCGCATGGCTGCTCGAACACGAGAGCGGGCTCGGCAAGGAGCGGTTGCTCGAGATCTACCTGAACATCATCGAGTGGGGCCCCGAGGTGCACGGCGCCGACGAGGCCGCGCACTACTACTTCGCCGAGGACGCCTCGCAGCTCACGCTCCCCGAAGCGCTGTTCCTGACGATCGTGATCCCGAGCCCGGCCAAGTGGCGCTGGCGGCTCGCGCCCGACGGCACGCTGCGCCCGTTCGCGCGTGCGCAGATGCACTTCATCGCGAGCAAGATGGCCGTGCGCGGCTGGCTCGATCCCGCGCAGGTGCCACCCGCCGATTCGCTGCGCATCACGTTGCGCGGACCCGCGCGGGCGCTGCTGGCGCTGCCCGACACCTCCGCGGCGCCGGCCGACAGCACCGTCGAGGAGCCGATCTGACGGCGCGCGCGCCCGGCCTGCTATCCTCCAAGGTCCTGCGACGGCGCGCCGATCGCGTGTCGCCGTGATCCCGAGCCGCGAATCCGCCATGCGCCCCGAACCCGTTTACGAGTTCCACCTCTCCCGCGCCGCGCGCGAACGCTGCCGCTTCGACGGGCTGCTGTTCGCGCAGAGCGGCCGCATCGTGCTGGGCTCGCCCGCAGCGGCACGCGCGCTCGCCGCCGCGCTCACGCGCGCTCGTGGCGAGGCTGCGCTCGCCGGTTCGCCGGGCCCCGCTTCGGCCGCGGACCTCTACGCGATCGGCCTGCTCGATGAGGCGATGCACCTCGCGATCCGCCACTTCCGCGAGAGCTGCGATCCGCGCACGTGGCTCGATGCGCTCGCCTGGTTCGGCGCGCGGCTGGGGCCCGAGGGGCTCGAGCGCACGCTGCTCGCGTTCTGCGAGGACTTCCCGCCGCTCGTCGTCCACCGCGGCGAGGCGACCGCAGCCGCCTGGCTCGCCGGCGAGACGGGCGGCGTGCCGCATCGCGCGGTCGCGCTCGAAGAGCTGCTGCTGCTCTGGCTCACGAACTCCAATCCCGCGTGCGGGCGCTATCGCGAGCTCTTCGACGACCGCCCGCTCGCCTCGCGCAGCGCGTACGCCAGGCTCACCGCCGGCTTCCGCGAGTACTTCGAGACGCGCCCGCGCTTCGGGCCGGAGTCGAGCAACCTCGTCGACTTCCTGCGTGCGCCCATGCGCGCCTCGCCCGATTCGCTGTTCAGCCAGCTCGACTGGCTGCGGGAGAGGTGGGCCTGGCTGCTGGGCGATCTGCTCGCGCGGCTGCTCGTCGGCCTCGACGTGCTGCGCGAGGAGGCGCGTTGGTTCGACGCGCGCGAGCACGCGCGACGGCTCGCCGAGCGCGGGCACTTCGGCGGCGACTCGGGCCCGGGCGCGATCCCCCGCTACGGCGCCTCGGACGTCGAGTACGAGCGATTCAGCCCCGACGCCGACTGGATGCCGAGCTGCGTGCTGATCGCGAAGAGCACCCACGTCTGGCTCGACCAGCTCTCGGGCCAATACGGCCGCGCGGTCGCCCGGCTCGACGACGTGCCGGACTCCGAGCTCGACCGGCTCGCGGCGTTCGGCATCACGGGGCTCTGGCTCATCGGGCTCTGGGAGCGCAGCCGCGCCTCGCGCCGCATCAAGCAGCTCTGCGGCAACCCCGACGCGGCGGCGTCGGCGTACTCGCTCGACGACTACGCGATCGCCGCCGACCTGGGCGGCGAGGAGGCGTGGGCGAACCTGCGCGATCGCGCCGCCGCGCGCGGCATCCGGCTCGCGAGCGACATGGTCCCGAACCACATGGGCATCGACTCGCGCTGGGTGATCGAGCACCCCGAGTGGTTCCTCTCGCTGCCCGAGAGCCCGTACCCGTCGTACACGTTCGGCGGCGAGGATCTCTCGCGCGATCCGCGCGTCGAGATCCGGATCGAGGACCACTACTACGACCGCAGCGATGCCGCCGTGGTCTTCCGTCGGGTCGATCGCGGCAGCGGCGAGACACGCTTCGTCTACCACGGCAATGACGGCACGAGCTTCCCGTGGAACGACACCGCGCAGCTCGACTACCTGAACCCGGTCGCGCGCGAGCAGGTGATCCGCACGATCCTCGCGGTCGCGCGGCGCTTCCCGATCATCCGCTTCGACGCCGCCATGACGCTCGCGCGCCGCCACGTCCAGCGGCTGTGGTTCCCCGAGCCGGGCGCGGGCGGCGCGATCCCTTCGCGCGCCGAGCGCGGCATGCCGGCGGAGCAGTTCCTGCGCGCCATGCCGCACGAGTTCTGGCGCGAGGTCGTCGACCGCGTCGCCACGGAGGCGCCGGGCACGCTGCTCCTCGCCGAGGCGTTCTGGCTCATGGAAGGCTACTTCGTGCGCACGCTCGGCATGCACCGCGTCTACAACAGCGCGTTCATGAACATGCTGCGCGACGAGCAGAACGCGAACTACCGCAGCGTCATCAAGAACACGCTCGAGTTCGATCCCGAGATCCTGCAGCGCTACGTCAACTTCATGAACAACCCCGACGAGCGCACCGCCGTCGATCAGTTCGGCCGCGGCGAGAAATACTTCGGCGTCTGCACCCTGCTCGTCACGCTGCCCGGCCTGCCGATGCTCGGCCACGGCCAGATCGAGGGTCTCGAGGAGAAGTACGGCATGGAGTTCCGCCGCGCGCAGCGCGACGAGGCGCCCGACGAGGGGCTCGTGGGCGAGCACTGGCGGCGCATCGTGCCGCTGCTCCACCGCCGCGGGCTCTTCAGCGGCGCGCGCGACTTCCGGCTCTACGACTGCTGGGCCGACGGCGGCGGCGTGAACGAGGACGTGTTCGCGTACTCGAACCGGCGCGGGGACGAGCGCGCGCTCGTCGTCTTCCACAATCGCTGGGCCGGGGCGCACGGCTGGCTCTCCAGCTCGGCGGCCTTCGCCGAGAAGCGCCCGGACGGGTCGCGGCCGCTGCGCCAGTCGACGCTCGGCGAAGCGCTGGGCGCCGATCCGAGCCGCGCGCCGTGGCTGCGCTGCCGCGACGTCGTGAGCGGGCTCGAGCTCCTCTTCGACGCGCGCGCGCTCGCCGAGCGCGGCCTGCGCGTCGATCTCGAAGGCTACGGTTCGCGCGTGCTCGTCGACTGGCGCGACGTCGGGCAGGACGGCCGTCCCTGGGGCGAGCTCTGCGACGCGCTCCAGGGCGGCGGCGTTGCGAACCTCGACGAGCGCATGCTCGAGCACGAGCTCGCGCCGGTGCAGCATGCGTTCGTTGCGCTCGCCGACGCGCTGCCCACGCCCGGGCCGGTGCGGCTCGGCGCGGGGGAGCGCCTCGCCGCCGCGGCGCGCGCGCGTTTCGAGTCGCAGGTGCGCGAGCTGATCGTGCGGGCCGAGGCGTTCACCGCGCGGCGATCGGCGGCGCCTTCCGGCCTCCCGGGTGACGCGGACGCCGCGGTGCACGAGGCCGGTGAAGCGTTCGCGGCGCTCGAGCGGGCGCCCGCGCTCGTCGCGCCGCGCGCGTGGCGCGGCCACCTCGATGCTGAAGCCGCGCTGCCGCTCGCCCCGCTCGAGCGCGACGAGGACCGCGCCCACCACGGCACGCCCTGGCTGCTCGCGCTGCTCTGGATCGCGGCGCGCGCGCTCGGCGCCGCGCGCCCGGCGCCGGACGCGGAGGGCGCCGCACTCGTCGCGTTCGACACGCTCCGCCTGCGCCACGCCGCGCACGATGCGCTCGTGCATGCGGAGCTCGGCTGGTCGGACGAGGATCGCTGGCGTGGCGCCGCGCTGGTGCGCGCCGCGCTGGCGCATCGCGCCTGGGGCCCGGACGCGCGCGCGGACGCGCCGCCGCCCTGGCGCGACGATCACGACGTGCGGTGGCTGATCGGCGCGCACGAGTCGCGCGGCGTCCACTGGTTCGGGCGCGAGCAGCACGCGCAGTTCACGTGGTGGATGGCGCTGCCCGCCCTGCTCGAAGCCGTCCGGGCCCCCGAGCCCGCGCGCGCGCGCGCGCTCGAAGACATCGAATCCTGGACGGCGGCAGAGCTGCGCCGCGCCGAGGCCAGCGCGTGGCGGTTCGATGCGCTGCTCGGGGACGGGCGCGCCGGGCCACGCAAGTCGCCGTCGCAGGCCAACCCGGCGGGAACGGCATGATGCCGCTCGGCATCGCGCGGCACGCCGTCGTCGCGGCGGCGCTCGCCGTCGCCCCGGCCGGAGCCGCATCCGCGCAGGCGCCCGCCGCCGACCCGGCGCGCGCGCCGGTGCGGATCGTGCGCCGCGTCGCCGCCGCGCCGGACGGCGGCGCGCTGCAGCCCGTCGTCGCTTCGGGCGCGCTCGCGCCGCCGCGCGCGGTGGATCTCCGGGTGGATCGCGTCGAGATCGCCATCGCGCTCGACGATCGCCGTCCCGTCGTGCTCGCGATGCTCGACGGCCGCGGTCCGTTCCGGCTCGGGATCGAAACGGGCGCCGCGTTCGTCGGGCTCACGCGCCGCACGCTCGATTCGCTGCACGCGACGCCCGTGCGCCACGACCTCGTCGGCGAGGTCGACTCGCTTCAGACGCTCGCGATGGGCGGCGCGACGCTGCGCGGACTCGCCGTGCGCGACGCCGCGCCCGCCGATCCCGGCATCGACGGCTTCATCGGTCTCGGAGCGTTCGAGGACCTGCTGCTCACGATCGACTATCCCGCCAGGCGGCTCGTGCTCGAGCGCGCCGCGCTGCCCGAGCCCGACGGGCGGACGGTGTTCGCGGTGACGCGCCGCGGGCCGTTCGAGGCGCTCGCGCTCGACGTCGCGGGGCATCCGACGAACGCCGTGATCGACACGCGCGCCTCGGGCGCGTTCGGCGTGACGCCGGAAATCGGCGACAGCCTGCGCTTCGCCGCGCCCCCGGTCGTGATCGGCCAGGCGCGCGGTGCGGCGATCCCGCTCACGGACGTCCGGCTCGGACGGCTCGCAGGCGACGTGCGCTGCGGTGCGATCGTGTTCGAGCGGCCGCTCGTCTCGGTGCGGCCGCTGCCCGCAGGCTTTCCGGGCGCCATTCTTGGCTCGGAGGCGCTCGCGCACTTTGCGTTCACGCTCGACCAGAAGCACGGGCGCGTGCGCCTCGTCGCGCCCTCGCCCGGCCCGATCCCGGCGCCGCCGCCCATGACCGACCTCGGGCTCCGGCTGCGCCCCGTGCCCGGCGGTCCGCCCGAAGTCGCCGACGTGCGCGCCGGAACGCCCGCCGATTCGCTCGGCATCCGGCCCGGCGACGTCGTGATGGGCGCCGACGACGTGGACGGCGCGCAGCTCGATCCGGCGCGCTGGCGCGCGCTCGCCTCGACGGGCAAACCCGTCGCACTCGCGCTGCGGCGCGGCGGGCGGCCGCTCGTGCTTTCGGTGCGCCCGGCGATCCTCGTGCCCTGAGCGGGTTCGGGAGGGCCGCGGCGCCGGGGACCCGTACCGGGCGGCGTCACCCGGCGGGCGGCGTCCTCGCACGGCTGCGGCTTCGCGCTGGACGGGGACCGCGCCGGTGCGCTACTGGTGCAGCCGCTCGCGCGCCCGTGCGGGCCCTGTGTCACCCGTCCGTCCTGCGAGGGAGCGATCCGCCATGACGCCCGATTCCCGTTCCGTCACGACCACCCCCGATCCCTTCGCGCCGTTCAAGGCCATGCAGCGCGCCGCCTGGGCGAGCTTCGGCCCGCTCGCGCTGTTCACCACGCCGTCCGCGGCGCGGCTCGTCCGCTTCGCGCGCATCCAGCCCGGCCAGCGCGTGCTCGACGTCGGATCGGGCACGGGCGTGGTCGCGATCACGGCCGCGCGGCTCGGCGCGAAGGTGACGGGAGCGGATCTCACGCCCGAGCTGCTCGAGCAGGCCCGCGAGAGCTCGGCCACCGCACAGGTCGAGATCGACTGGCGCGAGGCGGACGTCGAGCAGTTGCCGTTCGGCGACGGCGTGTTCGACGTCGTGACCAGTCAGTTCGGCCACATGTTCGCCCCGCGGCCCGACGTCGCGGTCGCGGAGATGCTGCGGGTCCTGAAGAGCGGCGGCACGATCGCGTTCTCGACCTGGCCGCCCGATCAGTGCATCGGACGCATGTTCGAGCTCACGGCCCGCTACTCACCTCCGCCGCCGCCCGGTGTCGCACCGAGCTGGTTGTGGGGCGAACCCGCGATCGTGCGCGAGCGGCTCGGCGGGCGCGTACGCGATCTCACGTTCGAGCGCGACGTCATGCTCACGAGCTCGCTGAGCCCGCAGCACTCGCGCCTGATGACGGAGCGCTCCGCCGGACCGGTCGCCAAGCTCGTGCAGTCGCTCGAGACGGGCGATCCCGCGAGACTGGCGCGATTCCGCGCGGAATACGACGCGATCCTGGCGGAGTATTTCGAGAACAACCAGGTGCGGCAGTCCTACCTGATGTCGCGGGCCGTGAAGGGCTGACGCATCCGGCCCGGGGCCGCGCGGCACGTCCGCGCGGCGCCACCTCCGGTCCGCTCGCGCCCACACGCGGCGGCCGGCGCGCTCACCGGCTGAACGTGATCTCGCCGTCCCCGTCGAGGTCGAACTTCTGCGCGAGCGGATGGCTCGGCAGGCCCGGCATGCGCATGATCTCGCCGGTGATCGGGATCACGAACCCGGCGCCCGCGGCGAGCTGGATCTCGCGCACGGTGACGAGGAAGTCCTTCGGCCTGCCGAGCAGCGCCGGGTTGTCGGAGAGCGACTGCTGCGTCTTGGCGATGCACACCGGCAGCCCGCCGAAGCCCAGCTTCTCGAGCTGGTTGCGGTCGCGCTTCGCGCGCGCGGTGTAGTCGACCGCCTGCGCGCCGTACATCTCGCGCGCGATCGTCGCGATCTTCTTCTCGATCGGATCGCTCCACTCGTAGAGCGGCGTGAACCGGGGCTCGTTCCCGGCCGCGAGGTCCCGCACGACCTCGGCGAGCTCGGTGCAGCCCTTGCCACCCTCGCTGAACGTCTTCGCGAGCACCGCCGTAACGCCGAGCGCCTTGCAGTGCGCCTTCAGCGTCTCGACCTCGTCCGGGGTGTCGGTCGGGAAGTGGTTGATCGCGACGACGCAGGGCTGGCCGAACTTGCGGATGTTCTCGAGGTGCTTCTCCATGTTCGCGAAGCCGCGCACCATCGCCGCGGCGTCGTACTCACCGACGTCGGCGAGCCGCTTGCCGCCGTGCATCTTGAGCGCGCGGATCGTGGTGACGAGCACGGTGCACGAGGGCGCGAAGCCGCCGTAGCGGCAGTTGATGTCGAAGAACTTCTCGGCGCCGAGCTCGAACGCGAAGCCGGCCTCGGTCACGACCAGGTCGGCGTAGGCGAGCGCGGCCCTGGTCGCGGTGATCGAGTTCGTGCCGTGCGCGATGTTCGCGAACGGGCCGCCGTGGACGAACGCGGGCGCGCCCTCGGTCGTCTGCACGAGGTTGGGCTTCACCGCGTCGTGCAGCAGCGCCGCCATCGCCCCGACCGCGCCCAGGTCCTGCGCCGTGACGGGCGAGCCGTCCTCGCGATAGCCGACGACGATGCGGGCGAGGCGCGACTTGAGATCGGCGATGCCGTCGGCGAGGCAGAGCACCGCCATCACCTCGCTCGCGGCGGTGATGTCGAAGCCGCTCTCGCGCGGGATGCCCTCGGTGCGGCCGCCCAGGCCGATCACGATGTCGCGCAGCGCGCGGTCGTTCATGTCGACGACGCGCTTCCACGTCACGCGGCGCGAGTCGAGCTTGAGCTCGTTGCCGTGGTGGAGGTGGTTGTCGACCATCGCGGCGAGCAGGTTGTGGGCGCTCGAGACGGCGTGGAAGTCGCCGTTGAAGTGCATGTTGATGTCCATCACCGGCACGATCTCGGACGCGCCGCCGCCCGCACCGCCGCCCTTCATCCCGAACGTCGGCCCCAGGCTCGGCTCGCGAAGCGCCGCCGCCGCGCGCACGCCGATCCGCGTGAGCCCCTGTACGAGGCCGATCGTCGTGGTGGTCTTGCCCTCGCCCGCGGGCGTCGGCGTGATCGCCGAAACGAGCACGAGCCTGCCGCGCGGGGCGCGGCCGGCGAGCGCGGCGAGCGCGAGCTTGGCCTTCCAGTGACCGTACGGCTCGAGGTGCGCCGGATCGATGTCCAGCGCTCGCGCGACTTCCGCGATGGGCTTCATGGGCCTCGCTTTCCAGCCGCCTCGCACGTGCGCGAGCGGCCCGACGGAAACGTCCCGCATCCTCGCCGCGCGGGGGCGCGCGCGCAACTTCGGCCCGGGCCACGCGCCCCGGAGCAGCAGAACGGTGCGCCGCCCGGAACTTCGCGACGCCACGCCGGGTAGCCCCAGCACGGAGGCGAGGACTAGAATCGCGTCCGTTACCCGACCGGACGATCCTCGAGAAGGACGACCCCATGGCGCTTCCGCGCGCATCGCTGCACCGCCTCGCCCCGCTGCTCCTCGCCGCGGCGCTGCTCCTTTCGCACGCGCGGACGGGCGCGGCGGCCCCGCTCGAGATCGCGCCCATCAAGCGCACGCAGATGCGCCTGCTCGCGGCCGAGCCGATGCACGAGCGGGCGGAGCTGCTCGAGCGCGCCCGCGAGCTGCGCCGGCTCGCGAAGCGGCTCAAGGCCTCGGGCGAGTCCACGCTGCGAGCGCGGCTCGAGGCGCGCCGCGAGCTGGCGCGCGGGGAGCGGGCCCGCGAGTTCGCGGGCGACGAGGAATCGGTCCAGCGCGCCGCCGGGATCGCGAAGCCGCGCCGCGCCGTGCCGATGTCGATCGCGGCGCTGCCGAACCCGAACGTACGTTGCAATGACCCCACGGGCGATCAGCCGACCGACGGACAGTGCGAGGTGTCGATCGCGCGCTGGAACAATTACATGGTCGCGGCGTGGAACGACGGCCGCGGCTTCAGCGATCTGACCGGCGACACGCAGGGCTGGGGCATCTCGGTGGACGGCGGCGCGACGTGGAGCGACGAGGGCGTCTTTCCGATTCCGTCGGCGTTCCCGACCTGGGTCTGGAGCAGCGACCCCGTCGTCACGGTCAATCCGAACACGGGCGCGTTCTACTACTCGGGTCTCGCCGACGCGAGCAGCTCGCTCAGCGCGATCGGCGTCACCAAGGGCCGCTTCCACGGCAGCGGCTTCGCGTGGGACACGGTCTCCGTCGTGCGCACGGTCTCCGCCGGACAGGACTACCTCGACAAGGAGTGGATCGCGCTCGATCCCGCGACCGGCCGGGTGTTCGCGAGCTACACGCGCTTCCCGAACGGCGTGAGCGAGATCGACGCGCAGTACGCGGACAGCTCGCTCGCGGGCTGGTCGCCGCCCGCGCAGCTCTCGCCGGGCACGGAGGCGGGGCGCGTCCAGGGCTCGCGCCCGATCGTCGGTCCCGACGGCACGGCGTACGTCCAGTACTACCTGATCGGCACGATCGACGCGGACTACTACCGCATCTGCCGCTCGGCCGACGGCGGCAACACGTGGTCGGCGCCCAACGACGTCGTCAGCTTCTACTCCAACTACGGCAGCGGCGCGCCCGGCTTCAACCGTCCGATCGGGATCGAGTTCGCCTCGATCGCCGTCGATCGCACCGGCGGCGCGCACAACGGCCGGCTCTACCTGTCGTGGGCCGAATCGCTCGACTGGTACGACGACGAGCCCTACATCGGGCTCACCGGCGCGGCGAACGAGATCGAACCGAACGACAGCGGCGCGCAGGCGACGCCGGTGAGCGTCGGCCAGACGATCCGCGGCACGCTCGCGACCGGCGCGGACCGCGACTACTACGCGCTGCACCTGAACGCGGGCCAGAGCGTGATCGTCGAGGTGGACTCGCTTGCCACCGGGTTCGAGAACGTGCAGTACGGTGACGCGCGCGCGTTCTCGCTGCGCATGTTCGCGGTCGACGGGCTCACGACGCTGTGCTGGACGACGGCGGGCGCGAACGACCTGTTGCCCGGCTACGCGGCGCCCGGCTGGATCTTCACCGCGCCCGCGACGGCCACCTACTTCATCCGGGCCGCGACCGGCTCGGGCTCGGGCCCCTACCGCATCAGGACCGGTGCGGCGAACAACACCGGCGAGCGCGGCCGCGATCAGCGCGACGTGTTCGTCGCCCACTCCGACGACGGCGGCGTGACGTGGAGCACGCCGGTCCGGGCGAGTAACAGCCCGATCGGCTACGACGACTGGCTGCCCGAGGTCGCCGTCTCGGGCGACGGCGACGCGTGGTGCGAGTGGTACGACTGGCGCGACGCCGATCCCGCGACGAGCGGCGGCCAGTCGAGCACGTACCTCGCGCGCTCGGCCGACGGCGGCGCGACCTGGACCGTGATGGGGCCAACGAGCGACGCGATCTCGGACTGGACCAACGTCGCGAGCAACATCGCGCCCAACGAGGGCGACTACCTCTCGCTGTTCGCCGACGGCGCGGGCGCCGTGACGGCGTGGTCCGACGGCCGCGCCGGAAACCCCGACATCTACATGGAGTCGTGGGCGCCGGGCGAGCGCTCGGGCGAACCCATCCTGGTCTCGGTCACGACGCAGACGAGCCAGGTCTCGCTCGCGTGGTTCGTCGACGCGCCCGCGGGCTTCGGCGTGTCGGTCGAGCGCCGGCTCGGTTCCTCCGGCGCCTGGGCGGCGGTGGCCTCGCTCGCCTCCGACGGCGCGGGCCAGATCACGTACGTCGACTCGAACGTGGCGCTGGGCGACACGTACGAGTACCGGCTCGGTGTGATGGAGAGCGGCGTCGAGCACTACTACGGTCTCGCGAGCGCCACGATCTCGAACTCGCTCGTGCTCGACCTCGCGGGCTCGTGGCCGAATCCGCTCGTGACGAACGGCGTGATCGCGTTCTCGCTCCCGGCGTCCGGCCCCGCAACGCTCGAGGTGATCGACCTGACCGGCCGGCGCGTGAGCTCGCGCGACGTCGGCGCGCTGGGCGTGGGCGCGCACCAGGTGCCGGTGACGACGGGCGATCGCATCCGGCCGGGCCTGTACGTCGTGCGCCTGACGCAGGGCGGCCAGACGCGCTCGCGGCG
>Ga0335083_10004537_pt1 | contig 17661 bp, 16 predicted proteins | sample Lox_Sample_42_FD_206716 | JGI IMG/M metagenome (GOLD analysis project Ga0335083, IMG submission 206716) | Soil microbial communities from Loxahatchee National Wildlife Refuge, Florida, United States - Lox_Sample_4.2 | ecosystem: Environmental > Terrestrial > Soil > Wetlands | place: USA...
GTACAGGCCGCTTGTGTTTTGCGGTGCGCACGCGGGTACCCGATCACGGCTTCGCCGGTGCGCCGGTCGAGTGGCATGACTGCCTGTTCTACGCCGCGGCAGACATGCTCGTCATCACCAGGACTATCTTTTCCCCGCTCGACTCCATCCTTGCGGCGCTCGCCGTGATCGCACTCGCATGCACGCTGCTCATGCGCTCGCGACACGATTGAAGCTTTTGCGTTTGTTCCTCTATGTCCGGCCAAGGCCGGTCCGTTCGAATCCATCAGGGAGAGTTCAAGATGAACGCTGTGACCCAGGCATCCAATGCTCACGTTTCGACCGTCAAGCTGCTGATCGACGGCGAGTTCGTGGAATCGAAAACCAGCGAATGGCGCGATATCGTCAATCCGGCCACGCAGGAAGTGCTGGCGCGCGTGCCGTTCGCGACGGTCGAGGAAGTGGACAAGGCCGTGAAGAGCGCGCATGCGGCATTCGCCACGTGGAAGGACACGCCCATTGGTGCGCGCATGCGCATCATGCTCAAGTTTCAGGCGCTGATTCGCGAGCACATGCCGCGCATTGCGAAGACGCTGACCGCCGAGCAGGGCAAGACGCTGCCCGACGCCGAAGGCGATATCTTCCGCGGCCTCGAAGTGGTCGAGCACGCATGCTCGATCGGCACGCTGCAGCAAGGCGGCTTTGCCGAGAACGTGGCGGGCGGCGTGGACACCTATACGCTGCAGCAGCCGCTCGGCGTGTGCGCCGGCATCACACCGTTCAATTTCCCGGCCATGATTCCGCTGTGGATGTTCCCGATGGCGATCGTCTGCGGCAACACGTTCGTGCTCAAGCCTTCCGAGCAGGACCCGCTCTCGACGATGCAGCTCGTCGAACTCGCACTCGAGGCAGGCATCCCGAAGGGCGTGCTCAACGTCGTGCATGGCGGCAAGGAAGTCGTCGATGCGATTTGCACGCACGAGCTCGTGAAGGCGATTTCATTCGTCGGCTCGACGGCCGTGGGCACCCATGTCTACCGTCTGGGCAGCGAGCACGGCAAGCGTGTGCAGTCGATGATGGGGGCGAAGAACCACGCGGTCGTGCTGCCCGATGCGAATCGCGAGCAGGCGCTCAATGCGCTCGTTGGCGCGGCGTTCGGTGCAGCGGGACAACGCTGCATGGCGACCTCCGTGGCCGTGTTCGTGGGCGGCGCGCAGCAGTGGGTGGACGAGCTCGTGGAGAAGGCGAAGACATTGAAGGTCAACGCAGGCCACGAGCCGAAGACCGACGTCGGTCCGGTTGTTTCGCGCGCGGCCAAGGCGCGCATTCTCGGCCTCATCGATTCCGGCGTGAAGCAGGGTGCGACGCTCGCGCTCGACGGTCGTGATGTCAAGGTGGCGGGCTACGAGAACGGCAACTTCATTGGACCTACGGTGTTCACGAATGTGAAGACCAACATGGACATCTATACGAATGAGATCTTCGGGCCGGTGCTCGTGGTGCTCACGGCGAACACGCTCGACGAGGCCATTCGCATCGTCAACGCGAATCCGTTTGGCAACGGCGTGGGCCTTTTCACGCAAAGCGGCGCGGCCGCGCGCAAATTCCAGAGCGAGATCGACATCGGTCAGGTCGGCATCAACATTCCGATTCCGGTGCCGGTGCCGTATTTCAGCTTCACGGGCTCGCGCGGCTCGAAGCTTGGCGATCTTGGCCCGTACGGCAAGCAGGTCGTGCAGTTCTATACGCAGACCAAGACGGTCACCGCGCGCTGGTTCGACGACGCAACCGTGAGCGATGGCGTGAACACGACGATCAGCCTGCGCTGATACGCTGCGCGACATAAGAGAGGAATGCTGACCAATAAAGGAGACGGGTTCATGAAAATCGGATTCATCGGGCTGGGCCATATGGGCGCGCCGATGGCGCTCAACCTGCTCAAGGCCGGCCACACGGTGTCGGTGTTCGACCTGAGCGCGAGCGCGATGCAGACGCTCGCCGACGCGGGCGCACAGAAGGCCGCCTCGGCGAAAGCCGCGGCGAGCAGCGCCGAGTGCGTCATCACGATGCTGCCCGCGGCGGCGCACGTGCGCGGCGTGCTCACCGCGGAGGACGGCGTGCTGGCGGGCGTCGCGAAGGGCGTGACGATCATCGATTCGAGCACGATCGATCCGGCGAGCGTGAAGGAGTTCGCGAAGCTCGCCGCCGCGCAGGGCAACGCGTTCGTCGACGCGCCGGTGTCGGGCGGCACGGGCGGCGCGGCGGCGGGCACGCTCACGTTCATGGTGGGCGCGACTGCCGCGCTCTACGAGAGCGTGAAGCCGGTGCTTTCGGGCATGGGCAAGAACATCGTCCATTGCGGCGAGACCGGCACGGGGCAGGTTGCAAAGATCTGCAACAACCTCGTGCTCGGCATCACGATGGCGGGCGTGGCTGAGGCGATGGCCCTGGGCGAAGCACTCGGCATCGACCCGAAGGTGCTGGGCGGCATCATGAACACGTCAACGGGCCGTTGCTGGAGTTCGGATACGTACAACCCGTACCCCGGCGTGATCGAGACCGCGCCTTCCTCGCGCGGCTACACGGGCGGCTTCGGTACGGATCTCATGCTCAAGGATCTCGGCCTCGCCACCGACGCCGCGAAGGGCGCGCATCAGCCCGCATACATGGGTGCGCTCGCGCAGCAGCTCTATCAGGCGATGAGCAGCCGCGGCGATGGCAAGCTCGACTTCTCGGCGATCATCAAGTTGTATCGCGCGGAGAAGGGCTGAAAGTCGTTCGAGTGATGGAGGCGCGCTGTATGGCGCGCCTTTTTTGTGCCCGCGCTCAGCCCTTGAGGCGAGCCTCGACACGCGCGAGCAACCGCCGGAACCAGACACCGAGCAGCGCATTCGATGGCGCGATGGCGCTCGAGCAGGCGAGGATGCGATAGACGTCGTTGCGCGTGACCTTCGACGTTTTCGCGGGATTCAGCCAGTCGTCGTTCTCGACGAGCCGCTCCAGCGTCTCGAGACCGATCAGGATGGGCCACAGGCACGCGAGCCGCAGGCGCACGGCCCGGCGCGGCAGCGCGAACGTATAGTCGATGGCCGCGCGGAAGTGATCGAGCGCGATGCGCACGAGTTCGAGCATGATCGGCCGCGCGCGCGCCGAGGCGCCCGGCTGCAGCAGGTCCTGTGCCCCCAGCCCGGCCTGAGCCAGCATCGAGGCGGGCAGATAGCAGCGGCCGATGCGCAGATCCTTGCCGCAATCGCGCAGTACGTTCACCATCTGCAGCGCCTTGCCGAAGCGTATGCCGCGTGCGTACATGTTTTGTTCGAGCGCGGGTGCGAGCGTGCCCGGCAAATGCATGTAGGTCATCTGCGTCCAGAACTCGCCCACGCAGCCCGCCACGAGATACGTGTAGCGGTCGAGCTCGTCCCACGTGCGCAACGCGGCCACCTGGCCCGAGCGCTCGTCGGGAAACGTGCGCAGATCGAATTCCATGCCTTCGGTGAGTGTGGTGACGATCTCGCGCACGGCCGCGCGATCGGCGTCGCCAAGTTGGGCGAGCACTTCGAGCGCGCCGCCCAGCGATTCGAGCAACAGCTTTTCGTCCGATTGCGTCTGCTGGCCCGCAACCTCGCCGGCGAGATGCGAAAGCACAGTGTCGTCGCTGGCCGCGCCATTCACGCGCTCGCGCAATGCGAGCAGCAGGGCGAGCCGCCGCTCGGGCGAAATGAGGGCGGTGTCGGCGATAGTGTCGGCGGCGCGCGCGAGCAGGTAGGCTTCCCCAACCGGATCGCGCATGCCGGCGGGCAGCACGCGCATCGTGAGATAGAAGGAACGGGAAACGCCTTTGAGCAACGGGCCCAACAGGAAGGCCCGGGTAGAATTCTGCATGTCGGATAGAGGCAGCGAGGGACGGATCGGACGCAGCCGCATTGTAACGTGGACGAAGGGAACGAGGCCCGGTGGAACCCGAACGCGCGTTTTACGACCTGCAGGTGCGTTTTGCGCGCACGGCGGCGCGCCTTGCGGGCCTGCCGCTCCCGGCGGCGTTGCTCGACTGCACGAATCTCTATGTGCGCTTCGGTGCGGGGCGGGCCTTCGATTCCGCACATCCACTCTGGGAAGCCTATCTGAGCGGATTCGATGAGAGCGCAAGCCTTGCCGACCAGTGCGAGTGGACCTGGCGCCATGTGCAGCGCTGTCCGACGCACGAGGCGGCCCCGCAGGTCGTCGCGAGCTTCGGCTGTTTCTCTTATGCGCGCGAGCCACGCGGCGGTGTGCGCCTGCACTTCAACGCGCGCACCGACCACGGCATGTCGTCGCTGGACATCCGGCAGATCGATGCGCGGCGCGACGAGTTGCGGCAACTGGTCAGCCATGTGCGCGAGCACCTGCACGCGCATGAAGGCGCATCGCACGATCCGCTCGTGCTCGGCACATCGTGGCTCTACAACGTGCCCGCGTACCGCCGCATTTTTCCTGTGGCCTACGTCGCGAGTGCGCAGCCCATCGCGCGTTTGCGCGCACTTTCGCTATGGGGTCAATTTCTCGACCGTTACGGCCGCGTGCGTGAGGACGCGGCCGCAATACTGCTCGCACGGATCGAGGGCGAGCGCGCATTCGATAGTCTCCTGTCCTGCTTTCCTTTGCAGGCGCTTGCAGTTCACGCTCCCGTTTCGATGTTTCAGGCTTTTCTGGGCAAGTAACGAATGCCTTTCGAATGTGGCGTATGTCTGCGTGCTTTTCTTAAAGTCGTTGTTTGCGCATTGAAGGCATGCGTAACCGTTGTGGTTACGGGAAATTACTTGCACCGTGAATGCTTCGCACCGGTAAGCGGGAATCGAAAGCTGCTGCATGAGCGGCCTGCATTGGCCAGAGGTGAAGCGAGTGCGCCTGGCATTGCCAGTGCGAGTCCCAATTGAATATTGATGAAAGTAATTCGTGTAACGCACGGGTAATGGCCGTACCGTGCGCGTAACCACTAGACTCCGCCGATGCTTTCGTCACGGAGCGTTGCTCATGTCGTCGTCCCCCGCTCTTGCCATTCATTCCCTGCGCGATTTCGAGCTGACTGCGGACGGCCAGTATCTGATGGTGAACGGCAATCAACCCGACAGCGTCGCGCTGCATTGCTCGGTGATGCATGAACTGCTTGCCGCGCTGTCCAACGCGATTGGCCGCTCGGAGCGCATTCGCCAGAAAACCGCGAGCGTGAAGTTCACCATGCCCTGCGAGGCCTGGGAGGTTGGTCGCGAGTCGGGCGATGTGCAGCACCTCGTGGTGAGCTTTCGCCTGCCCGGCGGCGCTGAAATGTCGTTTCGCCTGCATCCGGCGCAAGCGGTGCATATGACCGAAGTGCTTTCGCTCGCGACGGGGCTCGCGAAGTTGCGCCGCCCAGGCGGCGTGAGCATGCAGTAGCGTGGCTCGTTCGCTTCGCCGCATTCGTTGCACACCCTGTATCCGTGGATGCCGCCGCGCGCGCCTCGCGCCGCGTCGCGGCTGTTTCGTTGGTCTCACTTTCAACCTCCCGCATGACGTCAACTACCACGGCGCGCTATGCTCGCGCGCTGACTCTCGCCGGTCTCGGCTTCGGCGCGAGCGCCGCGGCATACGCTACCGAGCCCTTCGTGGTCCAGGACATTCGCATCGACGGGCTGACGCGCATCGAGCCGGGCACCGTGTTTGCCTACCTGCCGATCAAGCAGGGCGATACCTTCACCGACGACAAGGCTTCCGATGCGATCCGCGCGCTCTACGCGACGGGCTTCTTCAGCGACGTGCGCATTTCCACGGAAGGCCGCACGGTGGTCGTGCAGGTGCAGGAGCGTCCCGCCATTGGCACGATCGACTTCGCGGGCATCCACGAATTCGATAAGGATAACTTGACGAAGGCGCTCAAGTCGGTTGGGCTCTCGCCGGGCCAGAGCTACGACAAGGCACTCGTCGACAAGGCCGAACAGGAACTCAAGCGCCAGTACCTCACGCGCGGCTACTATGCGGCGGAAGTGACCACTACCGTCACGCCGATCGACCGCAACCGGGTTGGCTTGCTGTTCTCGGTGGTCGAAGGGCCGAGCGCGAAGATCCGCCAGATCAATTTCATCGGCAACAAGACGTTCAGCGAGGGTACGCTGCTCGACGAGATGCAGCTTTCCACGCCGAACTGGTTCTCGTGGTACACGAAGAACGACCTGTACTCGAAGGAAAAGCTTACGGGCGACCTCGAGAACGTGCGCTCGTACTATCTCGACCGTGGCTATCTCGAGTTCAACATCGATTCGACGCAGGTCTCCTTGTCGCCCGACAAGAAAGACATGTACCTGACGATCGCGATCCACGAGGGTCAGCCCTATACGATCTCGAGCATCAAGTTCGCAGGCAATCTGCTCGACCGCGAAGCGGAGCTGAAGAAGCTCGTCACGGTCAAGCCGGGACAGCGTTTCTCGGCGCAAAAGCTCAAGGACACGACCAAGGCGATCGTCGACAAGCTCGGTGAATACGGTTACGCATTCGCGACCGTGAACGCGCTGCCGGAGATCGACCAGGCCAATCATACGGTCGCGCTCACGCTGCAGGTGGACCCTAGCCGCCGCGTGTACGTGCGCCACATCAACGTGGTGGGCAACACGCGTACGCGCGACGAAGTCGTGCGCCGCGAAATGCGCCAGCTCGAAAGCTCGTGGTTCGATTCGAACCGTCTCGCGCTCTCGAAGGATCGCATCAACCGCCTCGGCTACTTCACCGACGTCGACGTGACCACGGTGCCCGTGGAGGGCACGCCCGACCAGGTGGACGTGAACGTGAAGGTCACCGAAAAGCCCACCGGTACGCTTTCGCTCGGCGTGGGTTACGGCTCCGGCGAAGGGCCGATCATCTCGGCAGGCATTTCCCAGGACAACGTGTTCGGTTCGGGCAACAGCCTTTCGCTGAACGTGAACACGGCCACGACCTATCGCACGCTTTCGGTCACGCAGATCGACCCGTACTTCACGGTGGACGGCATCAAGCGCATTACCGACGTGTACTACCGCACGACGCAGCCGCTGTACTATTCGAGCACGAACGACACGAGCTTCCGCATCATCTCGTACGGCGCGGACATGAAGTTCGGGATTCCGTTCTCGGAAACCGACATGGTGTACTTCGGTCTCGGCATCGAGCAGGATCGCCTCGATGTCGATGCGAACACGCCGCAGACCTATATCGACTACGTAAACGATTTTGGCCGCGTTTCGAATACGGTGCCGCTCACCGTGGGCTGGTCGCGCGACAATCGCGACAGCGCGCTCGTGCCGAGCCGCGGCTACTTCGCCCAGGCGAACGCCGAGTACGGCACGCCGGCGGGCACGGAGTACTACAAGGCCGATACGCAAATGCAGTACTACTACTCATTCGCGCGCGGCTTCGTGCTGGGGCTGAACTTCCAGGGCGGCTACGGCAATGGTATCGGCAAGCCGTACCCGATCTTCAAGAACTACTTTGCAGGCGGTATCGGTTCGGTGCGCGGCTACGAGTCGGGTTCGCTCGGCCCGCGCGACACGACGACGAACGATCCTATCGGCGGCTCGAAGATGGTGGTGGGCAATATCGAGCTGACGTTCCCGCTGCCGGGCACCGGCTACGACCGCACGCTGCGCGTGTTCACGTTCGTCGACGGCGGCAACGTGTGGGGCACGGAGGGCAGCAGCACCGGCGCGAACGGGTTGCGTTACAGCTACGGCGCGGGCCTCGAATGGATCTCGCCGATTGGACCGCTCAAGCTCGACGTCGGCTTCCCGATCGTCAAGCACGCGGGCGATCAGTACCAGAAGTTCCAGTTCCAGATCGGTACGTCGTTCTAACCTTGCGGCGCGGGCATGGGCGCATTGCGGCGTCCGTGCCGGGCCGCCCGTCTTCAGATCAGCAGTTCGAGCGTGTGATAGAGCCGGCGCCGCTCGGGGTTCGCCGAGGCCTCGCCCGCGCGGATCGCTTCCTTCAGGCACTCCAGAAAGCATTCGGCGGCGGCCGAAAGCGGCACGCCGCGCCGCGCGACCACGCTCACCACGGTGCGGTCCACTTCCTCCTTCAGCGTCAGCGCGCGCAGGTTCTCGCGCGCGAAGCGCGTTTCCACCAGCGGCCACGGAAAGATGCTCACCATGTCAGTGTTCATGATGAGCCCCATCGCCACCACGAACGAATGCGCAAGATGGACGTTGCGCGGCATCGGCAGGCCGTGGCGCCGGAACACGTCGTCGGCGATCATCTCTTTGCTGGCCGGATCCCAGTTCAGCAACCATTCGCATTCCTGAAGTTCGCTCAGTGTTTTCGCTTGCGCGTGCGGGTGCTCCTTGCGCACGACCACGGCCGATTCCGTGGCGAAGATCGGCGTTTGCGTGAATTCGGCGTGTAGCGAAGCAGGGCCTGGCTTGCCCAGCGAGAAGTCCAGCGAGCCGTCGCGCAGCCGCGGCATCACGATATTGAGCAAGCCCTCGTAGAACTCCAGTTGCATTTCGGGCATGCGGCCGCGAAAAAGCGTGACGGCGTCCGGCAGGAACGAGAGCGCGAGCCACGGCGTCACGCCGATAGTGAGCTTGCCGCCGCCGCGCCCGCGTCTCGCGTCAAGCTCGTCCTGGGCGCGCGACATCTGGTGCACGACGAGCCGCGCATGCACGAGCAGCGCCTGGCCCGCTTCCGTGAAGGCGATGCCATGCGCGTTGCGCGTGACGAGCGCGATTTGCTGTTCGGCTTCGAGTTCGCGCACCGCTTTCGTTGCCGCCGCAGGCGAGATGCCGAGCTGACGCGCGGCCGCGCGAATGCTGCCGGTATCGGCCATGGCAACGAGCGCCCGGAACTGGTGGAACTTCATAAGGGATAACCCGAGTGCGCACTTCTGGTTGGCGGGCCAACCATTTTAGGGCTGTCGGTGCGAAACAGACGTCATTATTCTCAAGCGAATTCACACTCAGCGTGTCGACAGACTGGAGAATTCGTATGAACACGATGGCTATCCCGGCCGCAATCGCCGCGATCGAAGACGAGATGATCGCGCTGCGCCACGAGATCCACGCGCACCCCGAACTGGGCTTCGAAGAGTTCGTCACGAGCGACCTGGTCGCGCAGCGCCTCACGCAGTGGGGCTACGAGGTGCACCGCGGGCTGGGCGGCACGGGTGTCGTGGGCACGCTCAAGGTGGGCGACGGCGCGCGGCGTCTCGGCCTGCGCGCCGACATGGATGCGCTGCCGATTCACGAGGCCACGGGCCTCGACTACGCGAGCCGCATTCCCGGCAAGATGCACGCGTGCGGCCACGACGGCCACACCGCCATGCTGCTCGCGGCGGCGAAACATCTCGCGCAGTCGCGCAACTTCAATGGCACGCTGCACCTCATCTTCCAGCCCGCCGAAGAGGGCCTTGGCGGCGCGAAGCGCATGCTCGACGAGGGCCTGTTCGAGCGCTTCCCTTGCGACGCCGTGTTCGCGATGCACAACATGCCGGGTTTTCCCGCCGGCAAGCTTGGCTTTCGCGCGGGGCCGTTCATGGCTTCGTCGGACACGGTCGTCATCGACATCGACGGGCGCGGCGGTCATGGCGCGGTGCCGCACAAGGCGATCGACCCTGTGGTGGTGTGCGCCAACGTCGTGCTGGCGCTGCAGACCATCGTGTCGCGCAACGTGCCGCCGCTCGACATGGCGATCGTCACCGTGGGCGCGATCCACTCGGGCGACGCACCCAACGTGATTCCGCAAACCGCGCAAATGAAGCTCTCGGTGCGCGCGCTGCGCCCCGAAGTGCGTGATTTGCTGCAGGAGCGCATCACCGCGCTCGTGAACGCGCAGGCGAGCGCTTATGGCGCGACGGCGCGCATCGACTACCAGCGCCGCTACCCGGTGCTCGTGAACGACGAGGCGATGACGGCGCTCGCGCAGGACGTCGCGCGCGACTGGCTCGGCGAGGAGGGCTTGATCGGCGACATGGCGCCGCTCACCGGCAGCGAGGACTTCTCCTTCCTGCTCGAGCGCTGCCCGGGGAGCTACCTCATCATCGGCAACGGCGACGGGGAGGGCGGCTGCATGGTGCACAACCCCGGCTACGATTTCAACGACGACTGCCTCGCCACTGGCGCGGCATACTGGGTGCAACTCACCGAGCGCTTCCTGCGCGCCTGAGGCGCGCACCCCGCGCGTCAGCGCTTCGCCACGAGCCACGAGCTACGAGCCACACCCAGGACAGGAGGAGATACACGATGAACGCCACTTCGATTCAGGCGCCGGGCGCAGCGGCCCCCGCTTCCACGCGCCGCTCGCGCGCCAAGGCGATCTTCGCAATCACGCTCGGCAACGGTCTCGAGTTTTTCGACTTCACCGTGTACAGCTTCTTTGCCTCGATCATCGGCTCGCTGTATTTTCCGGTGCAAGGCTCGCTGAATCAGTTGATGCTCGCCGTGGGCAGCTTCGGTGTGGGCTTCGTGGTGCGCCCGCTGGGCGGCGTGGTGATCGGCGCGTTCGCGGACCGCGTGGGCCGCAAGGCCGCCATGATGCTCACACTCTGGCTCATGGCGCTCGGCTCGGCGCTCATCGCGTTCGCGCCGACGTACAAGCAGATCGGCCTCGCCGCGCCCGCGCTGATCCTGCTCGCCCGCCTCGTGCAGGGTTTCGCGGTGGGCGGCGAAGTGGGCGCCTCCACGTCGATGCTGCTCGAATACGCCGACGACCGCTCGCGCGGCTTCTACGGCAGCTGGCAGTTCGTGAGCCAGGGGCTCAACGCGGTGTGCGGCGCGCTCCTCGGCGTGGCGCTTTCGACGACGCTCTCGCCAGCCGCACTCGAAAGCTGGGGCTGGCGCGTGCCGTTCGTGATCGGCCTGCTGGTCGTGCCGGTGGGCGTGTACATCCGTCGCCATCTCGACGAGACGCTCGCGCACCCCGTGCCGGTCGAAAGCACCGAGCCCGTGGCCGACATGGCGCGGCCGCTGCGCGAAATCTTCGCGCGTCACCGCGTGGCGCTCGTGGCCGGCATCGTCACGACGATCGGCGGCACGGCGGCCAACTATATCGTGCTGTTCTACATGTCGACCTACGCGATCAAGATTCTCGGTCTGCCGATGTCGGTGGGCATGAGCGCGGCGCTCGTCGCGGCGCTCGTCACGGCCGTGTGCTCGCCATTCGCAGGCATGCTCTCGGATCGCGTGGGGCGCAAGTGGGTGATGGGTGTCTCGCGCGTGGTGCTGATCGTGGTGATCTACCCAGCCTTCATGGTCATCCATGCGGCGCCGACTGTCGCCACGGTGCTCGCCGTCGTGGCCGTGCTCGGTGCGATCGTTGCATTCACGGCGGTTCCCAACATCGTGATGCTGCCGGAACTCTTTCCTCAGTCGATTCGCGTGACGGGCATGTCCGTCGTGTATTGCGTGGGCGTATCGATCTTCGGCGGCTTCGCGCAGTTCTTCGCGACCTGGCTCATCAAGCTGCTCGACAATCCGCTCGCGCCCGCCTGGTATCTGATCGGCTGTGGGGCGGTGTCGCTGCTCGCGCTGCCGCTGATACGCGAGCCGGCGGGCCGGCCGCTCGATTGAGCCTGGCCCTTTGAAATCTCGCCTCGACGCGGCGGCCGCTATGCACTTTTAGCGTGGCCGCCGCGTTTCTTTACCGGTCCTTTACGCGGCGCTGCCTAGAATCGGCTCGTGTTCAACTCAAGCGTGCCGCCCGAAAAGGGCAGCGTGCGCGCCACACGTATGCCGTCACTCGTCTCGCAAGGCTCGTCTTCCCGGGCTTCCCGCTCCACCGCAACGCCGCGGCCCATCCTCTCCCTGCGCAACGCTCGCCAGCCGGCGCCGCAGCGCGCAACGGTGCAACTGGTCGTGCGCGTGCCCACGCGCGAAGCGCAACTCGCGCGCTGCACACTGCATAGCCTCCTCGGCAGCGCGCTTGGCGTGCATACCATCGATATCGATCGCCGTCGCGATCTGGCTTGCCTGCACGTCGAACTCGATCGCCGCCGCGTGGCCGAGGCCATGGCGCTGCTCATGCGCACGCTCTCGGGCGCCGAATTCGGCACGGTGCGTCGGCTCGAACGCGCTGCCTGACACGCCACGCTCATGCGGCCGCACCGCACACGGCGGACAATGCAAAGCCGTCGCCATCGTAACGATGCGACGGCGACGCTTCGAGGTGGAGGGGCGGCGGGCGAACCTGGCGTGGGTGCGCCTGTTCGCGTCAGGGCGTTTCTGAGAGCAGCGAGCGCAGCGATTGCGGCGCGGGCTTGGCCGTGACCTTAGTGGCTTGCTGGCCTTTTGGATTGGGCTTCGCGACTTTTTGCGGCTGGATGGGCCGGGCGTTGAGGGCGGTTGGATGGCCGCCGGCTTGTGCCAGCGTGGCGGGGCTCACCGACGCGAACGCAAACAGCGCGGCGGCGCACGTCAGGACGTGGTAACGAGTCATCTGAACTCTCCCGCATGGACGAGCGCCAGGCATTGTGCCAGCGCTGCAAGCGGAAGTATGTTCGGAGGAAAGCCGCTGCGCCTCCATCATTTGATGGAGAAACGTACGCCCGGCGCGTGGCGGACCCGCTGCCGGGGTTGCGATTCATTCGCCGGCGCGGCGATCGGCGAGTGCTCGTTCGCAGTCCTTGAGTACTTGCAGGACGAGTTTGGCCTGATAGTTCAGATCGTCGGTATCGAGGATTTCCTCGACGGCGTCGCGCGCCCAGACGGCGTCGACAAACCAGGCGTGCTGTTGAGCGATGTCCTGCGCCATGGCGGCGAGCCGTGCGATCGCGAGCCAGTCGGCTTCACGTGCGTGGCGGTCGAGCCACTTGTGCGCCGCCTGCACGTGAAAAGCCGCGTTGGGCCAGGTTTCGTTGAGATAGTAGGCTCCGAGGCTCCCGCAGGTGAGCCAGCAGAGCAACTCCACGCGGTCGCGCGGACTCAGATGGTGGCGTACATCACTCATGGCGACGCTCGCGAAAGTAACAGAGTTCGATTGACGGGTGGGCGCAGGCTTTCGAATCCGATGACAAAACGATATCACGGCTTACGGAAGATCGCCTGCCCCGCACCGGCCCTGCACGCACGGGTTACATGGATAGCGTCGCCTGGCGGCGCGTCGTATGCAAACCAGGAGTGACACCAGGAGAGCGCACAGAAGTGATGCGTCGTGCTATGGGCAGCGCACGTGTCGTGCCCGCCTGGCGAGTGCGCTCATCGCGCCCCTTGATTCACGCACCTTTGCCGCCGCCCAACTGGGCGAGCCGCGCGGCGGTGTCCACCGCGCCCATCGCGTGCGCCACGTCGAGCGCGCTATTGCCCGAGGCGTCCCGCGCCGCGGCGTTCGCGCCCCGCGCGAGCAGCAGATCGACGATATCGGTGCGATTGAACATGGCGGCGATCATCAGCGCCGTGCGGCCGTCGGGCGAGGCGCCTTCCACGTCGGCGCCGCTCTCGAGCAGGGCGGCGATGACGTCGGCATAGCCCTTGAACACGGCGCCCGCCAGCGGTGACTGTCCGTTGTCGTTGCGCAGATCGGGGTCGGCGCCGCGCTGCACGAGCGCGCGCACGGCGGCGGCGTGGCCGTGATAGCTCGCGAGCATCACGAGGCTGTCGCCTTTTTCGTTGCGCAGGTTCGGCGGCAGGCCCTGGTCGATGAGCGTGACGAGTGTCGTGGCTTCGCCGCGCCGGGCGGTGTCGAACACCTGGCGCGCGAACTCGATGAAGCGGGGATCGATGTCGCCACCCTCGGAGCCCGCCGACGAAGCGCCGGACGAAGGCGACGAAGGCGACGAAGAGGCCGACGAAGGCGGCACGCTAGCGGTCATGGCAGTCTCCTTGAGATCGGACACACACATTCGCGGCGGCGTGGTGCCGTCGGGGCCCGCCCATTGTCGCCGATCTTCGCGAGCGATGAGGTCAGCGCGCCGCTTGTGCAGAGGGTAAAAAAACGGCGCTGCGCGAGCCGCGTAGAAGCGGCTGGCGCAGCGCCATGACAGGAGGAACCGGGTAATGAACCGCGACCGCTCAGGGCACGAGCCAGAGTGCGGCGGCGTAGATCACGAGCGAAACGGCGAACGTGACGGCGGTATAGCCCATCACGCGCTGGATGCGGATGCCCGCGATCGCGACGATTGGCACGGCCCAGAACGGTTGCAGCATGTTCGAGACGTTCTCCGCCATTGCGACGCCCATCGCGGTGCGCGGCACCGAGGCATGCAGGCTCAGCGCGGCGGGCAGCACGAACGGGCCTTGCACGGCCCAGTGGCCGCCGGCGCTCGGCACGAGCAGCGTGATGATGAGCGAGCTCAGATAGCTCCAGAGCGGCAGCGAGAGGGGCGTGGCGATCGTGACGAAGGCCTTGGCGATCATCGAGGCGAGGCCGGTGCCTTTCATCATGCCCATGATGCCGCCGTACACCGGGTACTGGAGCAGCATGGAGCCGGTCTGGCGCGCGGCACGGCGAATGGCGTTCGCGTAGGCGATGGGCGTGCGCTGCAGCGCGAGGCCGATCAGCAGAAAGATCAGGATCGTGGTGTTGATGTCGAGATCGAAGCCCTTTTCGCGCCATTCCATCGCGAGATAACCGACGCCGAACACGATCAGCAGCAGCGTGCCGAGCATCGACTGCTCGAGGCGCGACGCGAACGAGGGCGTGTCGCCGCCGCTGCGCGCGTGCGGGTCGGCGCTGTCATTGGCGTCGCTGGCATCGGCTTCGGCCGACTCGCGGAAGGCCGAGACGTGCTCCGGCTTCGGATGCATGCGGATGAAAATGGCCGTCATCACGACCACGACGAGCACGGTGGGAATGAAGACGAACGGCGCGAACACGGTCTCGCTGAGCGGGATCACATGGCCGGTCGCTTTTTCGACGAGATTCAGCGCATTGCCGGGCGAAGCCTGCGAAAGAGCGATCGAACTCGACAGCCCGCTATTGCAGATCGACCAAGCCGAATAGCTGCCTGCCACGAGCCAAGCGAAATCCACGTTCACGCGCTTCGCGATTTCGCGCGAGAGCAGCGCGCCGACGATCAGGCCCAGGCCCCAGTTCAGCCACGCGGCGATGGCGACGACCGGAAACACCAGCAGCGCGGCGCGCGTGGGTGTTTGCGCCTTCGCCGCGAGCGCGCGCAGGAAGCGCTGGATCACGGGCGCCTCGGCGATGGCGTAGCCGGTCGCGAGGATCAGGATCATCTGCAGCGCGAAGCCAAGGATGCCGAACGTGCCCTCATACCAGGACCCGAGCAGCGTGGGGATGTTGCCGTGCGGCGCAATGGCGAACGCGAGCACCGCGACGAGGAACGTGAGGCAGATGGAAAGGACGAAGGGGTCGGGCATGACCCGTTCGAAAACGTACACGAGTGCGGCGACGACGCCTTGCCGGGGCGCGCCTGCTTCAGTCTTTAGGTCTCTTTTCATGCTCTTTCAGCGAGTTCGTAGCATGTGGCTACGGGCTGGCCGGAGCGGACAGGAGGGATTGCTTGCGAATGCGCCCGGCACCGTGCGGCTGGCGGGCCAGCTGGAGCGTGGTGCACGGGGAGGCAAGTGCGGCGCTCCTCCATGTGCGAGAGGCGGTGCCGCCCCGGCGCAGCGGGTTCAAATCACGCCTTCACGCACAAAATTGCATGAGAAGGCGGCCAGCCCGTTCTAATTATTCTCGTGTTCTATATACGAACACGGTTTCGTTTATCGAACGATGCATTATTCGCTTCATGCGGAGTGGATGTCAAGGCTGCGATATCGTCCATTTACAGGCTTTTCGCCGGAAATGAGGGCGAAATGTACGTTATTTGTAATAAATATGAAATTGGAAAGAAATTTCGAAAGCGTCATCCCAACTACCTAAAATGCAGAAGCGAGAGACACGCTTGCGTGCTCGCAGGCACTCACATTTCGTCGATTGCCGAACAAAGGAGACTCGAGATGACGATTCGTCTAGGAGAAGATGCACCGGATTTCACTGCGGAAACCACCGAAGGCAAGATCCATTTCCACGAATGGATCGGCGATCACTGGGCCATCCTCTTTTCCCATCCGAAAGACTTCACGCCCGTCTGCACGACGGAACTCGGCTACATGGCGCGGCTCAAGCCGGAGTTCGACAAGCGCAATACGAAGATCATTGGCTTGAGCATCGACCCGGTGACCGATCATGAGAAGTGGGTCAAGGACATCGAGGAAACGCAGGGCAGCGCCGTCAACTATCCGTTGATTGGGGATGCGGACCTGAGCGTCGCGAAGCTTTACGACATGATTCACCCGAACGCGAGCGGCGCCAGCTCGCGCTCGGCGGCCGACAACGCCACGGTGCGCTCAGTGTTCCTCATCGGGCCGGACAAGAAAGTGAAGGCGATGCTCGTCTACCCGATGAGTTCCGGACGCAATTTCGACGAGGTGCTGCGCCTGCTCGACTCGCTGCAATTGACCGCGAAGCACACGGTGGCGACGCCGGTGAACTGGAAGCCCGGCGACGACGTGATCATCCCGACTTCGGTTTCGGACGACGCGGCGAAGCAGAAGTACCCGCAGGGCTTCAAGACGCTCAAGCCCTATCTGCGCACGGTCGCGCAGCCGATGTAGCGCTTCGGGCGGCAAAAAAACGCGGCGCACAGGTGTGCGCCGCGGACCACGGACCGCGAAGGCGTGCGCCTCGCGCGATCCGCGCAGGGGAAACCCGCTCGCTCAGGCCGAAGGCGTGGGACGCCACTTGAGCAGACGGTGCTCGAGCGCGGTGAGCAGATAGTCGGCGGCGAGCGCCACCACGGCGAGCACGATCATTGCCGCGAACACGCCGCTCGCGTTGAACGCGCCCTGCGCCGTGGAGATCAACAAGCCGATGCCTTGCTTCGAGCCGAGGAATTCGCCGACCACGGCGCCCACCAGCGCGAAGCCGAAGCTCACGTGCAGGCTCGCGAGAATCCAGGAGAGCGCCGAGGGAATCACGACCGAGGTCGTCACCTGGCGGCGCGATGCGCCGAGAATCTGCGCATTGGCGATCATGTAGCGGTCGGCCTCGCGCACGCCCTGGAACGCATTGGCGAACACCACGAAGAACACCATCACGACGGCGAGCGCGACCTTCGAAGCCATGCCGAGCCCCAGCGCGATCACGAACACCGAGCCGAGCACCACGCGCGGAATCGAGTTGGCGATCTTGATGTAGAGGCTGAACACATCGGAGAGCAGCTTGTTGCGGCCGAGCACGATGCCGCAGAACACGCCGGCCACCGAGCCGATGATGAAGCCGAGGCCCGTTTCTTCGAGTGTGACCCAGACCTGCGTGAGCAGCGGCCCCTGCGAGGTGCCGTTCACGAACCAGTCGACGATCTGCTCGAAGATGGCGGTTGGCATCGAGAAGAAGAACGGATCGATCCATTTGAGGCGCGCGGCGATCTCCCAGCCGCCTAGCACGACGACGAGCACGACGAGCCGCAGCGTGATGACGAGCGCCTGGCGCTGGCGGATGCGCCTTTGCGCGGCGCGCTCGACGTCGTCGAGCGAGGCGGTTTCGAGGCCTTGCGGCAAGGTTTGTTGCGGGGTGGACATGATTGAACGGCTCCGGGGTTAAGCGATCTGCACTTCTTCGCGCAGGTCGTGCCAGATCTGGCGCGACAGTTCGACGAAATGCGGCGCATAGCGGATCTCGGACGTCACGCGCGGGCGCGGCAAATCGATCTCGTAGACCTTCTTGAGCGTGGCTGGGCGCGCGGTCAGCACGAACACGCGGTCGGCG
>Ga0335083_10004538_pt1 | contig 17657 bp, 15 predicted proteins | sample Lox_Sample_42_FD_206716 | JGI IMG/M metagenome (GOLD analysis project Ga0335083, IMG submission 206716) | Soil microbial communities from Loxahatchee National Wildlife Refuge, Florida, United States - Lox_Sample_4.2 | ecosystem: Environmental > Terrestrial > Soil > Wetlands | place: USA...
GTCGAGAAGGTCAGCGATGGTTTGGTGGAAGTACATAGCTCGATTATATTGGCGGAAATGTCTCCAGGGCGGTAGCCAACCGGAAATGTAACATCGTGTGGCTTTGGCGCAGCGCCCGCTCAGCCGCGGCGGGCGAATCCGCGCGCGCGAAGATGAATCCCAGGTAGCTCGATCCTTCAGGCAGCGGGATCAGGCGCTGCCCTTCCTGGGCGGTGATGATCACATCCTCGATGCCTTCGACGGCTCGCGCGCTTTCGATGCCGTCCACGCCCAGATAGACGCCATCGCGCGGAATCGGGATCATCATGACGCCGGATGCCGCCTCTTCGCGCCGGATGCCGCTGACATCGCGCCCGAGCGCGTGACGCAGAATCAGCTCTTCGAGTGGCATGCCGCCGTTAAAACGGAGGGTCCGCGCGCAGAGTCCGCCGATCGGCCGCGCGGCGGCTTCGAGCATCCAGGCGCCCTGGGAGTTATGGCGCAATTCCGCGTGCACCGGGCCATGTCGCAGCCCAAGGGCGCGGACAGCGGCGCGCGCGGCATCGAGAAGCGATTCCTGCACCGCAGCCGATTCGCGGGATGGCGTCAGATAGATCGTTTCCTCGAAGAATGGTCCTTCAAGCGGATCGGGTTTGTCGAAGATCGCCAGCGGATGCAGCTCGCCGTTGGTCACCAGTCCTTCGATGGCGAATTCGCGGCCGGGAATGTAGGATTCCACCTGCAACCAGCCGCCGGCGTCAAGCATGGCCCTGATTCGCCGAAACCCGGCGCGGAATTCCGCTTCGTCGTTGGCGCGGATGACGCCGCGGCTGGCGGAGAGGCCGAGCGGCTTGAGAACACACGGATACTGGGCGCGCGTGGCCGCTTCCTCGGGAGCACTCGCCAGTGGAACACGAAAGAACTCGGGAACAAGCATTCCCGTTTCCTGGAATGCCCGGCGCGAAAGAAATTTGTCGTGGCAGACTCGCGCCACGGCCAACGGATGAAACAGCAGGCCGAGCTCCTCCGCCGCGGCCGCCGCCAGAACCGCGGGCGCATCGCCGACGGCAGCCACGGCATCGAAATGGAGGTGGCGGAGCGACTCGACCGACTCCGCGATCCGGTCGAACTTCACTGCCACAGCACGATCGCCCCAGGGGTCCTCCATCACGTGACAGCGATCCGTAGCCAGCGTCAGATCGACTCCTATCCGCCGGGCGGCATCGGCGAAGACGCGGATCTGGTAGCCGGTGGTGGAGGCGAAAAGCAGCAGGCGCGGCGTCAAGAAACATGGTAGCGCGGCCCTGGAACAGGCAGTCTGCTATGGTGAGGGTTTATGAAAGCACTGGTCAAGAGCAAAAGCGAACCGGGGTTGTGGCTCGAAGATATCGAGGTCCCGAAGATCGGCATCGACGACGTGCTCATCCGCGTGCTGCGAACCGGTATCTGCGGCACCGACATCCACATTTACCAATGGGATGAGTGGGCGCGGAAGACCATTCCGGTGCCCATGGCCATCGGCCATGAATTTGTCGGCCGGATCGAAGCGGTGGGATCGAATGTGAGTGATTTTTTCCCTGGCGATCTGGTGAGCGGCGAGGGCCACGTGACCTGCGGGCGCTGCCGCAATTGTCTGGCGGGCCGACGGCATCTCTGCGCTCACAGCCAGGGTGTCGGTGTGAATCGCCCGGGTGCGTTCGCGGAATACGTGGCGCTGCCCATGACCAACATCTGGCGGCACCACGAGGGTGTGCCGCTGGACGTCGCCGCGATTTTCGATCCATTCGGCAACGCGGTTCACACGGCGCTCTCCTTTCCGGTGTTGGGCGAAGACGTGCTCATCACCGGCGCCGGGCCGATCGGCATCATGGCGGCCGGAGTAGTCCGGCATGCGGGGGCCCGGTTCACCGTGATTACCGACCTGAACCCGTATCGTCTGGACCTCGCTCGCAAGATGGGTGTCACCCTGGCCGTCAATGCGAAGGAAACGCCGCTGGGCGACGTTCAGAAGCAGCTCGGGATGACGGAAGGTTTCGATGTCGGCTTGGAGATGTCGGGCAATGGCTCGGCCTTCCGCGACATGCTGGCCAATATGAGCCACGGCGCCCGGATCGCGATACTGGGGATTCCTACGGGCGAGATGTCGATCGACTGGCGCACGGTGATTTTCAACATGCTCACCGTTAAGGGAATCTACGGGCGCGAGATGTACGAGACCTGGTACAAGATGACGGTAATGCTGCAATCGGGACTGGATATCTCGCCGGTGATTACGCATCGCTTCCATTACCGCGATTTCGAGGAAGGCTTTCAGGTGATGGCGTCGGGACAGAGCGGCAAAGTAATCCTCAACTGGGAGTAACCCGGCTCGTGGCGCACGCACTCGTGCGTGCAGCGCGGTCACTCATGACCGTGTGGTGCGCCGGGCGATGGCGTACGGCAGCACACCGTAAATGCCGATGGGAGGCGAGCATCGCCGCCAATACGGCAAACCAGTGCAAAGCTGCGCGACGATACGGCTATTCTGTACCGAGGAATCGACCATGCGGTTTGAGGCACGAAACCTCCGATGGGATGACCCTGGAGCGATAGCCACTATCCGCCGTAGGCCGTGGCCAGTTGCTTTTTGAGGAACTGCACGTCCTTACGAAGCGCCGAGAATTCGTCCCGTGGACCATAGGCGACGTGCAGCGAGATCGGACCCACGAAGTTGTGCTTCGCCAGCTCGGCCAGAAACTTGGGCCAATCCACGATGCCTTCGCCGAGCGGACATTCGATCAACTTCCGCGCGCCGTTGTCCGTCGTCCAGCGGCAATCGTGCGCTGTGACCATTCTGACCCGCGGCAAAGCCTGGTTGAGCGCCGCCTGCCAGCCGAGCCCGCTTTCGATCGCCGCGGCGTTGCCGATGTCGAAATCATAGCCAACGAGGTGCGGATCGAGCCTCGCAAGAATCAGCGAGTACGACTGCCACACGCCGACGCCGCTCTCGTCCGTAGTGCCGTTGTGCAGCACGATGGTGGTCCCGGTCTGCCGGGCCATTTGCGACAGGATCGAGATTTCGCGGAACGCCTGGTTCAATCCGTTCAGATCGCTGTCGGCGAATATCCAATGGCCGGGGCGGACCATGGGAATGCCCATTTCCCCGCTCCACTCCAGGGCCAGCCGCATGGTGGGATCGTTTGGCGACGTGAACGAGGTGCTCATGCACCAGACGTCGACGCCGTTTCCGGTCATGGACTCGATAGCCCGCTCCAGGTGCAGATCGGCATGCTCCGGCTCGATGTGGCCGCCGGGCTGGGCCATCAGTTCCACGCCTTCAAAACCCAGCGGCCGGATCATCGGCGCGACATCTTCATAATTGATCTTGAGAAGCTGATCGCCGTACATGCAGACGGCGGGAGTGCCACGCGGTTTCGGACCGGGCCGATGCCGGTCGGGCGGTTTCAGCACGGGCGCCTGCTGCGGATCCTGCGCCTGACCGCCCTGCTGAGCGAGTGCTTGCCGCGCGGCCAGCATGGCTGCCCCGACAAACCCGCGCCGCGTGAAGCTCATGCTTCATTCTAAGATGAACCGCGCTGCTATCGATTCTCCCCGCCGCGGCCGGCGCCCCATTTCCAATCGTCGGGGTTGGGCGGCGGCTTGAACTCGTCGGTGCTGAAGACACGCCAATGCTCGCCTTCGCCGGCCACGCGCAGCACCAGCGCCACTTCGAATCGCGGACCCTGAAAATAGGACACGCGGATCTGATGAATGCCGCCGGCCAGCCGCGTGTGTCCCATCCGTTCCATGGCGAAATGCACGCCGTCGTTGTCGATTACCTGCGTTCCATCGATATACAGCCTGGATCCGTCGTCCGACAAAAGGCTGAAGCGGTATTCGCCCGGCCTGTCGATCCAGAACTTCCCCGTGTAGTCGAGCGCGAACCACTCGAAGCGCTTCGTCACTCCGGGGAATCCCTCGCGAAAGTCGCGCGGCGGCACGTTTAACGAGGTCGCGTAGATCGTGCCGAGGGATTTCAGCTTGCGAAAGTTGGGCAGCCGCTGCGAGTCCTTACGAATGTGATAGACCTCACCATGCAGCCCGGATGGAATCACCACCGTGGTGCCGAACGTCGGCGTCCGCTCGCCGGGCGGTATCTGCTGCGCCCACAGGCCGGCGAACAGAAACACCAGGGCGGCCGATTTCAGGCACGCTGTCCAGCGCATACTGGTTCATACGTCCGGCGTGGCCCGGCAGTTGCGGCAATTGGCCGGCGGCGCCTTGCCTCGCGCCGGCAATGCAACCGGGAGTTCATTTCGCCGAGTACAGTCGTATTGACGTTGTGGCCTTGCCGGCGAACGGATCGGTGGACAGCGTGAATACATTGCGCCGCTTTACCACATCCAGCCGGCGAAGCACATTATCGGACGGCAGGCACGCCAGACCCTGCGCAGTCTGTCCATTTACTGAATAAACCACGAGTTCCAGGTTTTTCCAATCCAACTGGGCCGTGGATTGTGCCGGTTTCATGTGCGGAATGATCACACCATCACGGACCAGAATTACCGCTGCCAGCCAGCCGGCTTCCGCCTTCTGCCACCCGCCCTGGACGACTTTCCCCGTTTGATAGTCGATCCACTGGCCTTTCGGAACATAGACCTCGCGGGACGTTTCGCCGGACTCCAACAATGGCGCCACCAGCAGGTCCGATCCGAACAGATATTCATCCTCCACCTGCCAGGCGCCCGGATCGTCCGGATATTCCACGAACAACGCCCGCACCATCGGCAGCCCGCGCTCGGACGAATCTTTGGCCTGCGCGTAGATATAGGGCATCAGGCGGTAGCGCAATTCGTCCGCTCTGCGAAAGTACTCCAGGAACGCCGGACTGTATTCCCACGGTTCGCGCGGCGGCGCTCCGTGACACCGGCTGTGCGAGCTGAGCATGCCGAACGCCGTCCACCGGCGATACAAGTCCTCCCCGGGCTTCTGCGTGAATCCCCCGATATCATGGCTCCAGAACGTGAATCCGCTCAGCCCGAACGAGAGCCCGCCGCGCAGCGTGGCCGCCATCGAGGTATCGGTGTTGCCCGCGTCGCCGCCCCAGTGCAGCGGATAGCGCTGGCTTCCCGCCCACGCGCTCCGCGCCCAGATGATATTCTCGCCGTTGGTCTTCCTGGTAACGTCGGCGACCACCTGGTTGTAACGAAGCGGATACAGATTGTGTTCGTAGAAACCTGTGCGGCCGTTGGCGTAGATCCCGGTCAGTGGCGCGGCCTCGCCGAAATCCACCTTGATCGCGCCTGCGCCCATCTTGAGCAACCCCGCGATTTTGTCCTGATACCACGCGACCGCCGCCGGATTTGTGAAATCCAGAATCGCGTCCTCGTACGGGAGATTGCCCTTGGCGTCCTTCACCGCCAGGCCCTTCGCAACAATCTCCGGAAACAGCGAATTCTGCGGCACGAAATACGGCAACTGCCAAAGTGAGACGTGAAAGCCCTGCTGCTTCAGGTCGGCCATCATTTTTGCCGGATCTTTGAAACGCGTGGCCGAAAACTTGTAGTCGCATCGCCAATCCGTCTCGAACCATCCCGTATCGAGGTGAATCACGTCCGCGGGCACGAGATTCTCGCGCAGTTTGGCGGCGACGTTGCGGACCTCCTCCTCGCTCTTATAGGTGATGCGGCTCATCCACAAGCCGAACGACCACAGCGGCGGCATCGGCGCCTTTCCCGTCAGGTTGGTGTACTCGTTCAGAATGTCCTTCGGCTGGCCGAGGAAGACGAAAAGATCCAATTCGTCGTCGCCCAGCATCAACGTATTCGCCAGGCTGTAGGCTGCGCCGAAGTCGAAGGCCGCCGGCGCCGAGGTGTGGACGAACATGCCGTATCCGCGGCTGCTCATGAAGAACGGGATCGGCTTATACATGCGGCCGCTTTCGACTCCGTTGGCGTCGTTGGCCCAGAGCACGATCTTCTGGCCGCGTTTGTCCAGCCTGGTGAATGACTCGCCGCAGCCGAAAATCTTCTCTCCGGGGCTCAACGAAAAGACCGCCGCCACACTGCGGGAATAGTCCGACGGTCGGCGGATGAACAGAAACGGATGCACCGGATCGAGCAGCGGCCGATTGTCGGCTGAGTGCCGGGTACGGGTGAGCAGGTTACCCTGGGCGTCGCGGAACTCGATGTGCCAGGGGTTCGTCAGAATGGTCACCGACCCGGCCCAGCTCGTGTAGCGATGGCCGCCTTCCACCTGGGTATATTTCCAGGTGCTGTCACGAGGCGGTTCGCCCACCAGCATCGGCGATGGCAGATCGGGACGCGAAGTCGTGCTGGTCTTGATGCGAATGCGCACCGTGCGCGGGGAGACGAATTGAATCGCGAACGGCAGCGCGGGATCGACCGCGTATTCCCCCGACGGGAAAGTGTCGCCCGCAAACGGGCGCAGGCCGAGTTCCATGTTGTCAAATGCGATGCGCGGGCCCAGTTGATTGCGACGCCAGGAGATCGTCCCGGATGCCGAGGCCGGATCGAACTTGCCCAGCGTATCGGCGACAAAATACGTATTGGCGAGATCGTGAAAATCCGGGCTGATATCGACGATATCGTTGAGGATTCCCTGCGGCTGAGCGGCCAAAACACCGCTCGCGCAAATCAGTATTGCGGAGGAGAGAATCGGGATCGGACGTGCCACATCACATGGTGTAACACGACTCGACGGCTAGCGGAATCTGGACCGAAACCGCTTCAAGGGTAGTAAGTCGGCGCCATCCACAGTCGTCATCCGGGTGATTCTCAATAATCCGCTGCCGCATACCACCACCGGCATTCCGTCGCGCTCGAAAATCACTTTCCCGGCGGCGCGATCCTCGATCCTCACGTCGGCTTCCTCCACCGCGTCGTGAATAATGGCTGTCTTCCCGTTCAGCAGCGTGCGCGCTCCCAGATACGGATACCCAACCGCGTCGATGAATCGGCGGATCCGCGCGGCATCCGAAGTCCAGGGAATCTGGTAGTCCGAATCGTCTCGCCACGGCGAATAGCTGGCTTGGGACTCATCCTGCTTCGAGCGCGGAAGCGGTTTGCCGTCCACGATCGCCGACGCAATGCCGCCTGCGATCTCCGCGTACAGAGGCGTGATCCGCTCGATCGCCTGCTGGATTTTGATCGGGTATTCGATGGCCACTCGCTCTTGCCGGATGATGTCGCCGGTGTCGTACTCATCGGTGGCGTACAGCGCCGTGACGCCGATCTCCTGCTCGCCGTTGAGGAGCGCATTCACTACCGGCGCAAAGCCGCGGTAGCGCGGCAGCAGCGAATCGTGCAGCGTAATCAGGTTTTCGACGCCCCGGATCAGCCAACGCCAGGCCACCGCCAAGGCGTATTTCGCATCCGGCACGGGCGCGTTCTGCCGGTCGTAAAATGGCACGCCGGCAATCCCGCAAGCGACTTGAAGCTCCTCGTAATGGTCCTTCTGTACCTGGCTGTCGCGGCTTCCGATGACCATCCGGATGGCTTCCGGGCCCACTCTCGCCATCACTGACCGGAGCACGGCGTGCCCCCGCTCGGTCATCAGGTACAGCGCCAGGCTCATGGTGAGATCTTAACCCGATTGCCTGGCTGCCCCGCGGCTCAGTTTGCCGCTTCTCCCTGCGGGTCGAGCCGTATCCTGCGAAGCTCAGCAGCCCGATTCGTTACAATCATTCTTCCGCAAAATCGTCGTATGGAGGCCACTCCCAACCGGAACCGCGCAGCCACCATCGGCCACCTCATCGCCGTCGTGCTGCTCCCGTGGTTGGTCCTCTGGCGCCAGGACAATCCGCTCTTCACCGGTTACGGCTACCTCGACCCGTGGTATTACGTCGGCTTCTTCCGCAACCTGGTGGAGTTCAAGCGGAACCTCTTTCCCGGCACATACTACGGCAGCCGGCTCTCCGTGATTCTGCCCGGCGCGCTGGCGTATAGCCTGTTCCCTCCCGTCGCCGCCAACTGCATCCTGCATTTGACGATCTATTCCATCGCCACGGTGGCGCTTTTTCTCACGCTCAAATGGACCGCGGGCGAACGCCCGGCCTTTCTGGCAACACTCGTCTTCTCCATGAACCCGTGGTTTTGGTCGGCGGCCGGGTGGGACAACCCCGATGGGTTTGCCATCGCATATTGCCTGCTCACCATGGCGCTGCTCACCTGGGCGGCACTCGCTCCAGTGCGGCGCTGGGCGCTGGTGTGCGCCGGAATTTCATTGGGCGCGCTGGTGTACGCCAATCTCTTCTGGGTCTCGCTGGCGCCGCTGCTGCCGCTCGGCTACATCGGTCTCACTTCCATCTGGCATGGCGTGCCGGTTCGCCGCTCGCTGCTCAGTCTGTTCGTCTGGTTCGGCGCGGGGTGCCTGCTGATCACCGCGGCCCTGGGAGCCGTGAACTATAATCTCGATCACCATTTCTTCTTCTATGCCCCTTCCGTTTTGGAGGCCTTTACGCTGCACGGGAACGGCCCGAAATGGGACAGTCCCTGGCAGGGCTACGCGCCGGCCCCGTGGCTGTGGATCGCCGCCCTGGCGGCTGTTGTTTCCTCGTGGGCGTTGTTGTCCCGCCGCCGTTTTCCAGCGGCCCGGTTGTTCGCCGGCCAGTTTCTGATCGCGCTACTGTGGATGGCCTACGTGCAGGCGCACGGTAATGCCGTTCTGGGTATCTACTTTTACGCCTGCTTCCTGCTGCCGTTCGCCTTCCTGGCGATTGGCTCTTGGATGTGGCAGGCGCTCCAGTCGCTTGCCACCGCCACCTATCTGTCCACCTGCGCAGCGGGCGTCATCTTCTTCGGACTCGCCTGGCTGATCGCGCCCTCCGCCGTCCTCCCACCTTTCCTGGCGCTCGCCGGGGCCATCGCCCTGGGCGCCGCCCTCACTCTGCGGGCGAAGCCGGTGGCGCCGCTGCTGGCCCTCATCGGTTTCGTTCTGCTCGCCGCCCCGGCCATCTCCCAGCGGTACGGCGGATTGCAACCCCGCCAGCTTCAGCAACAGTTCGAGTCCATCATGCAAGCTCGCAGCCGCATTGAAGCCGTCCGCGGCGGACACGCCGTCCGCTTCTGGTATGACGAGAAAGATCGCGCCGCGCCCGACGCCACCGCTCTGCGCTCCACCTATCTCTGGTTCTCCAGCCTTCTCGCCGATACCTTTTTCAAACCCTGCGACGCTGAAGTCGCGCCATCGACGATCGTTGCCGTGATTTCGGCGGACCCGGATCCGGAAAGCAATTTTGCCCGCCCGGCGCTCGCGGAAAGAACCCTGGATGGCTGCTGGGCATCGCTGGGGATGCGCGCGCTTGCGGTCGAAACCGATACCATCCACCGCGAGTCATACGACTACACGCTGTCGCTGCTGCGCGTCGAGGCGATTCCGGGGGCCTGGCAGCCAGTCCCTCCGGGGCCGCTTCCGCTCGAAAACTGGACCATCGCTCCCGGCAACGACGCACGCGCGCAACTCGATAGCCGCGCCGACGGCATCAAGCTGACCACTCATGCCCAGCCCGAATCCATCGGGGCGATTTACCCGCCTATCACCGCCCCGGAAACGGGTTTATATCGCGTCTGTCTGCGGGTGTGGCCGGGCGACGGCATTGTCATTTTCGCCGCGCGCGCCACCACCGGCGATCCAGCATGGCTCGCATCCACCGCCGATCCTTACTGGAACGGCAGCGATTCCGACATGGTGCTCTGGCTGCGCCTCACCGCCGGCCAACAGTTCCAGTTGACTCTGTCCAACCACAACGGGGCTGTTCACCGGCCCGCAACCGTGCTGATGCAATCGCTGACCGTGGTTCGGGTCGCCGCTACTTCAGTAGATTCTCCACAAACGCCCGCTCGATAGGCCAGACCCCATAGGTGCGATTTCCGGTGTTCCAAAACCTCCCCGATACCAACACGCGCGCCAGGTCGCCGACTTTCGGTTGAGCATGGTCCTCAACCATCATGCGGCTCAGAATTTCCGTGACCTTGGTGAGTTGCGACGCGGCATCGTACGCATCCTGGTCGCTGCGGCAGTTCAGCGTCAGCCGCAGAGAAAACCGGTTGCCTTCGGGCGCGAACGACAGCGTAATCAACTCGGCCTGCCCTACGGCACGGGCGAACGGCCGCGTCCCATCCGGAAGACCCTGGGCCGCTCGCAACACCGCCGGCGGCAGCACCGCCCATACCGGGGCGTCGGGCAGTTGCGGGTCGATGCCCGGACCGGGCTGGGCCAACCGCAACGCCGCCGCATCGTCCGTGCTGACCGCCAGAGCCATCAGCCTCGACTGTATGGGCAGGAACGAAATCCGCCGATCGGGAGCGCTGCCCGTCATGCGGCATAGCTTCTCCTGGCATGCGCCCTGCTGTGAGATCGCGTACGATCGGAGGCTCGGCCAGTCGAATCGGCCCTTCGCCAGCACGAACCAGCCGGAGGGTCCATACTCGCCCAGCACCGCGTCGAGATCCTGTTTGTAGTTGAAGGACGTTTTCTGGACGAAACCCAGGTATTCCGGATCTTCCGGCGATTTGGCGCTATCGAAAAGCTGCATCAGGCCACCGCGCCGCAGGGCCGCGAAATCGATATAGAAGACCACGCCATCGGTCCTCGGTAATCGCTCCCACAACGCCCGCGGCGAAAGAGTCCGCGCTTGATACCAGAAAACTCCGCCGATCACCGCGCCGCAGAATGCCACCACGGCCAGTGCTGCAAGCACCCTAGACTTCACTTAGGCAGTATTACACGATCGACGTACGACAGAACGTCGCTCTTTGCCGTCTGTCAGTTTGGCGTCTCTATCGAACCTTGTTGGCCTGCTGCTCCGCGATCGGCCCGATCACCGGCACCACGAATTTCTTGCCGGTGAAGCCGAAGATCACCAGAACGACGTACAGCGCGAACATCCCAAGGTTGATCACAATGCTCAACAACCCGAGGATCGGCACCACGCTGTAAACTCCGACCGCCAGAAGGATCATGCTGAGAATCGCGAATACGATGTACAGGGCAATCCAGGCAATATTGACAAACAGCGCTTGAAACGCATGGAAACGAATATTCGGCTTCTTGTTATAGGGCTCAAGCACCATGAAAATAATCGCCGAGATGATGCCGAACAGGTAGCACAGACCGCTGGCCGCGTTGTCCGACAAGCCGGCATTGGATGCGGCCGGTTGCGGGTAGCCCTGCTGCGGATAGCCGCCGGGTTGCTGGTACCCGCCCTGTTGCTGGTAGCCTCCCTGCTGCTGCTGGTAGCCGCCCTGTTGCGGATACCCGCCGGGCTGCTGATACCCCTGCTGGGGTGGTGGCGGTGGATATCCGCCGGGCTGCTGTTGCTGCGGATATCCGCCTGGTTGCGGGTAGCTCGCCTGCGGTTGCTGATAACCGGCCTGTGGTTGCTGCGGCGGCGGAGGATAACCACCGGCTTGAGGCTGTGGCCCCGCGGCTCCCCCTGGTTGACTCGTCGCCGCAACCGGCGAGCCGCACTTAGCGCAGAATGCTCCGGCTACCTGCGAACCACAATTTGGACAAAACGCCATCGTTCCTCCTTATCTTCATCACTCTACTGTGGGAAACTCTCCACGGCAAGTGGGCGCCATCGATTTCGGTGGAATTCCCCTCAATTCCGGCGGATTGGGAGCGCCCTCCCTCTTCCATACGCGAATTCCGCTCTGCAATCGGATCATCCATCGACTAAGAGCCATGGTGCAGTGCCGAAGCAAATGCCAATGCCCATCCGGCGCTCCAAACCGCAATCACCAGTCCGGCGCCAACCAACGCGTAACGGCAAACCCGCTCGCGGAACGGCACAGCCGCCGGACTTCCCCGGAGTCGCAACAGCGTTAGAATAGCCAGTCCCCCGGCCAACCCCAGCGCCGCGGCCACCCCGATCGCTCCGCCCGGCGCCACCAGCCAGGCCCGCCAGAATTCTCCGTGTACGGCCAGCACCACGCTTCGCGTCATGCCGCAGCCGGGACAGGGGAGGCCGAATCGTGCCCGGAAACTGCACGCGATATCCAGCGGCCTTCCGAGCAGATAGACCCGCGCCTCGTCGGCCCTGAACAGCAGGCGAATGACGCAGGCCTGCGCCAGAATCGCCAAGGCCATGGCCGCCGATGGCGTGGCCTGCAAAATCCGGGATGGAACCCTCCTTCTCATCCGTTGTTGATCACAAAGCAGCCAACGGCCTTGTCATGCAGAGTCTGGCGCCGTTCGTCCCAAAGCGGCCACAAGAGATCGACCAGGCTCAACAACGGAACCAGCCCCATGCCGATCTGCGCCAACAGGCGAATGAAAGCGGTACCGGTGGTCAGGAGATTGCCTGCACCGTCCACCACTTTCACCTTCACCACGCCCTGTCCGATGGAATATCCGCGCGTCGCGACCAGATAAACGCGATTGAAGAAGCCGACCAGCAGGGCCGATAGCGGAAACAGCACCAGCATGATGCAGCACAGGCCCCCGGCGGCATTTTCGCTCCCGGTCGAGCCGGCGATGCCCACCAGCAGCGTCCCGAGAATCAGGTACAGCACACCCATCACCGCCCCCACCAGCAGGCTGTCGATCAGATATCCGAGCACGCGCGTCGCCCACGGTGCGTACATCATCTGCATCGCCACTTGCGGTCCCATCGGGTTTGCACGCGGCGGAGCATAGACGGGCGGAGGCGGCCCGTATCCGGGCGGTGGAGGAGGCGGCGGAGCGTACCCCTGTTGCTGTGGTGGCGGGGGCGGCGGCGGATTGTACACCGGTTGAGATGGCGGTGGATTGTACGCCGGCGGAGACGGCGGCGGTGGTGGATTGTAGGCGGGTAGCGGCGGAGCCGCCGGCGGACCCATGCGGGTCCCACAAGCGGAACAAAACGGGACATTCTCCGGAAGCTGGGCGCCACAGTTGGAGCAGTACGTCATGTATAACTCCTAAAAATGTGATGAATGGCACAGCCAGTATAATGCCCGTCACCGGTGTCGGCAATGGATCAATCGGCTAATGGATCAATAGGCTATGTGCGGATCAATAAGGAGGCGGAAGCCGCCGGAACTCGAAATGCGCCGGGTCGAGGCCGCGGCTCTTCAGCATGCGGATGCAATCGGCCAGAGAGTTGCCGATCGCTTCGATCCGCACCAGCGGCACGGTTTCCGGAGAGTAGATTTCGAGCGCGATAAATTTCCCCGCGAACTCGATCCGATCCTCGAGCGGCAGCCGGTCGGGGGCGCGTCCAATCAAGCGTTGATAATCGTCAGCAGCAGTAGCGGCCATCGAAGGAATTTTACAATAGCCCCCGTAGTTGCGCCATCAGAATCACGGCGACGTGGAGAGCATGGTTGAAGATTCCTTCCCGAGTCTGGCGCAACAATTCCTCCACGCCCATCTCCACCACTTCGATGCCCTCTTCCGGCTGGCGCCCTTCCACCCGGCGTAAACCAGTAGCCACGCAGGCCCAGATCTGGTTGCACAAACGTCCCGTATCCGGATACATCGGCCCGAGGACTTCCAACTCGCCGGAATCGTAAGCGGTCTCCTCCATCAACTCGCGCCGCGCCGATTCCGCGGGAGTCTCGCCGGGATCGACGATACCGCTCGGCAGTTCCAGCGTGTAGCCTTCCAGCGCCGGCCTGTATTGCCGGACGCAGATCACCCGGCGATCGGCGGTGAGCGCCAGGATCGCCGCATAGTCGGGTAGACGCAGCGAATAATAGGGCTCGTCGCCGGCATCCATGGTCTTCGCCAGCAAATCAAACCACGGCGTGCGGTATGCCACCTCGGTGCGAATCGGGCCCTTCGCTTCGCTCACAGATTCACGCTGACCGTTTCTTCGAAGATGGCGGGCGAAAGCGAAATACCGCTCACCTTCAACCGTTCCAGGATTCTGGGCGATGTTCCGGTGGCGTGGAAGCGGCCCTGGACCTTGCCGGCATCGGTCACGCCCGTTCGTTCGAAAGCGAAGATTTCCTGCAATTGCACCTGGTCGTCCTTGACCCCCAGCACTTCCGAGATGCTCAGGATTTTGCGAGTGCCGTCCTGCAAACGCGAGACTTGGACGACCATTTTGATGGCGCTGGCCAGTTGTTGCAGAATCACGCGTGTGGGAATCTCCAGGTCGGCCATCATGACCATCGTCTCCAGGCGCGAGAACGCGTCGCGCGGAGTATTGGCGTGCACCGTGCTCATCGATCCCTCGACACCCGTATTCATGGCCTGCAGCATGTCGAGCGCCTCGGCGCCGCGGCACTCACCCACGATGATGCGATCCGGCCGCATGCGCAACGCTGTCCGCAGCAGAACGCGCTGATTGATGCCGCCCTCCTTGTTCAGATTCGGCGGGCGAGTCTCGAACTTGACCACATGGCGCTGCTGAAGCTGTAATTCGGCCGTATCTTCTATGGTGACGATGCGCTCCTCTTCCGGGATGAATCGTGAGAGCGCATTCAGCATGGTGGTTTTGCCGGAGCCGGTGCCGCCGGAAATCAGGACTGTGGTCTTCGCCTGCACGCACGCCGCCAGCAGCCGCAGCATTCCGGGCGTCAGCGTCTTGAATTGCAGCATCTCTTCCTGCGTGATGACGTGCCGGCCGAAGCGGCGGATGCTCAGACACGGACCATCCAGCGCCAGCGGCGGAATGATGGCGTTGACGCGCGAGCCGTCGGCCAGGCGCGCGTCGACAATCGGCTGCGCTTCATCGATGCGCCGCCCCACCTGCGAGACAATTTTCTCAATGATATGCAGGAGGTGTCCGTCGTCCTTGAATCGCACCGGCGATTCCGAAAGCCTGCCATTGCGTTCGATAAAGACTTTGTTATAGCGGTTGACCAGGATGTCGCTGATGCTCGGCTCTTTCAACAGCGTTTCCAGGGGCCCGAGCCCGAGCACTTCATCGAGCACCTCTTCGACGATTTTGGATTGCTCGGCGGTGGTCATGGGGACGCGCTCATCATCGAGCAGCCGTTCGACCACGCGTCCGATTTCCGCCCGCAGGCGGTCTTTGGGGATCGACGAAACCCGCTCCAGGTTGAGCACGCCGATGAGCTTGCGATGAATTTCGCTTTTCAGCTCAAAGTAGCGGTCGGCGCTGCGGGCGGCCATGGACATAGAGCCCCCGCGCGACGGCAATGGTCGATTGGACGATCCCACCTGCGTCTCCTGGAGTAGTGATTATAACGTGCGTGGACATGGCCGCCCCGCATAGTGTGTTGTTCTTATCCGCGCGCATCCGTGTCCATCCGTGGCCAGTTATTTTTGCCTGCCACCCCCCCGATGAAGTTTCAATCGCCGAAATTGGCCACGGAGGGACACGGGCGCGTTGCTACAATCGTCCTTCCTCATGAGCATTTCCCGCGCCATCGCCGGGCAAATGGAGCGATCCTCCTGGATCCGCCGCATGTTTGAGATCGGCCTGGAACTGTGCCGCGAACGAGGACCGGAGAACGTCTTCGACTTCACCCTCGGCAATCCCGACGTCGAACCGCCCCAAGCCGTCATCGACCAACTGCGGCGGGTGGCCGCCGAGAATCGTCCACGCAGCCATGCCTACATGCCCAATGCCGGCTATCCTGCCGTCCGCGAGACCATCGCTCGGGGACTCGCAACCCGTACCGGCCTGCCCTTTACCGGTCAGGAAATCATCATGACCAATGGGGCTGCCGGCGCCCTCAACATCGTCCTCAAGGCCATCCTCGACGCCGGCGACGAAGTCGTCCTGCTCAACCCCTACTTCCCCGAGTACCGCTTTTACGTCGAAAATCACGGCGGCAAACCCGTTATCGTCGAGACCGACGCGCGCTTTCAGCCCGACCTCGCCGGCATTGCAAAGGCCATCACGCCCCGCACCAAAGCCATCATCCTCAACACCCCCAACAATCCCACCGGCGCCGTCTACTCGGAAGCTTGTCTGCGCGAACTGAGCCCGCTCATTCGCGATCCCATCATCGTCATCAGCGACGAGCCCTACCGGCCGCTCACCTTCGACGGCGTCACGCCGCCTGAAACCCTGCGCATCATCGAACGCTCCGTGCTGGCGTGGAGCTGGTCGAAGGCCATGGCCATACCTGGCGAGCGCGCCGGCTACCTGGCGATATCGCCGCGCCTGGCCGAACTCGCGGCTTTGCGCGACGCCTGCACCTTCGCCAACCGTATCCTGGGGTTCATCAACGCGCCCGCGATCTGGCAATGGGTCGTGGGCTCGGTGCCCGACGCCACTGTGGATGTCGCCCAGTACCAGGCGAAGCGTGACCTGCTTTGCGACGCGCTCGCGAGGATGGGATACGACGCCCCGCGTCCGCAGGGATCGTTCTATGTGTTTCCGAAAACGCCGGTCGCCGACGACGTCGCGTTCATCCACCGGTTGATGGCGGAAGGCATCCTCGCTGTGCCCGGATCGGGCTTCGGCCGCGCCGGTTATATGCGGCTGTCGCTGACCATCGACCGCGCCGCGCTGGAGCGGTCCCTCCCCGGCTTCGAGCGGGCAATCCGCCAGCCGATGTGAAGGGGCATTCGACATATCCGCGGTGTACTATCAACTATATGTCCCGCGGGTTGCTGCCGGAGAGGCGTGATGCCGGGCCCCCACGGTACTTTTACGTCAATGGCGATTAAATCAGGTCTGTCCCTCGTGTTGGGCGCGGGATGCGTCCTTGGATTGCTGACGGCCGCGGATACGGCCGTCGATGTCCCGGCGAAAGAACCGGGATTTTACCTGCACCATTTCGAGTACGACCCGCCGCCGGGCGCCAGTCCTCAGAAGGTGGCCGTAGGCGGCGAGTTCAATGACTGGTCGGAGACCGGGTTCCCATTGAAGGCCGACAGCGCCGGCCACTGGACCGCCGACGTCAAACTCGCCGAGGGACCGCACGCCTATCGTTTCTTCGTCGACGGCGCCTGGACCAACGACATCCAACAGCGCAGCGACCCCAGCCTGGAGGAATCCAACGGAATCCGCGGCCACAATTCCGCGATCTTCGTCGGGCCCGACGAGCGCAGCCTGCCGCGACCGCAGCCCGGCCTGATCGCCCTCGACGGCCTGCATTTCGCCCCGGGAAATGTCCGGTATTTCGATCCGATCTCGGCCACCGAGGTTCGCATCGGATTCGTTGCGCAGGAGGGCAACCTGACCGCCGCGGCCGTCTATTCGCAGGACGGGCGGAACTGGCGCAAGGACGACCTGTCCCGCGTCGAAACCCGCACCGGCACCGACCTGTTCGCCGGCGTCGTTCTCAGCCGGACTCTGGAACTGACCTATTTCTTCGAATTAAAAAATGGCGCCACCACAGGGTATTACGCCGCCGGGAAGTACTTTACGCAACTCGCCGGGGCGCGCCAGAACGCCTATCGCAGCTCCATGCAGCCGGCATTCGAGACACCCGCCTGGGCACAGCACGCGGTCTGGTACCAGATCTTTCCCGAGCGCTTTCGCAACGGCGACAAATCCAACGACCCGCCCAATACCGTGCCCTGGACCATGAAGTGGGCCGCGCCAATGCCCGGCGATGCCGGCCGCGGCGGCCGCGGCAATAACGTGAACAACCGCCGCTATGGCGGCGATATTCAGGGCATCCGGGCGGAGCTTCCGTACTTGCGCAGTCTCGGCGTCACCTGCCTGTATTTGAATCCCGTTTTCAAGTCGCCGAGTTTGCACAAATACGACACCACCGACTATCGGCATGTGGACGACAATTTCGGCGTCGCCGGCGATCTCGCCG
>Ga0335083_10004539_pt1 | contig 17655 bp, 10 predicted proteins | sample Lox_Sample_42_FD_206716 | JGI IMG/M metagenome (GOLD analysis project Ga0335083, IMG submission 206716) | Soil microbial communities from Loxahatchee National Wildlife Refuge, Florida, United States - Lox_Sample_4.2 | ecosystem: Environmental > Terrestrial > Soil > Wetlands | place: USA...
TTTATGAATTCTCCTGGGCTGTGATCTCCACCAGCCTCTGGCCGGGCGCCACCACCTGCCCGATCTCGACCACAACCGATTCCACTACACCGTTGATTGTAGTGCGAATCGTCTGTTCCATTTTCATCGCTTCCAGCACCACCAGCGAATCGCCCGATTTTACGGCTTGCCCTTTTTCGACCAGTATGCGCAGCACTTGGCCGGGCATCGGAGAGTTGGCGGCTTCGTGGCCCGACATAATACTGCGAGGAAAACGCGGCAGACGAGCCAGCGACACCGCGGCATTTGCCGATCGCACAAAGAGCATATCACCGGATTCGTGGATTTCGTAGCTGCGAGTGACGCCAGAAACCGTGACCGTAATGCCGCCCGGATTCACCGGAGTGTGAACGCGGCACCGAAGCGCGCGTTCGCCGCACCCGACCGCGAATTCGTCCCTGCCCACGCTTCGCCAGGAGACCATGAGGTCCGCATTGTGCACGCGCAGCTTGACGGACGGGTCGCGAAAAGGGTTGTTGCGGTAACTGGGAGGGATGCCTTTTACGGCGCTTCGGTTCAGATACAGTACTGCTGCCGCGATATGGTCCGTAATGTCGCCGGACAGCTCGGGAGCAGGAAGAAAAGACGTGTGAGCGCGGCCCTCACGGAATTCCTCGCTTTCGAGCAACTGGATCAGGTAATCGCGATTCGTCTCGACGCCAAACACCACCGTGTTGCGCAGCGCGTAAATCAGCTTGCGCCGAGCCGTCTCGCGGTCCCCGCCATAACTCACGATTTTCGCCAGCAGTGAGTCATAGTGAATGCCGACCTCAGCGCCGGCTTCGAGCGCTGTGTCGACGCGTACGCCATCCGGAGGCCGCCACACTAGCACCTTGCCCGCCGACGGAAGAAAGCCGCTCAAAGGATCCTCGGCGTTCAGCCGCGCCTCGATCGCATGTCCGATGCTGCGCGGGTGTGCGGGCAGGCGCTTGCCTTCCGCGATTTCGATCTGCAAACGCACCAGGTCGATGCCGGTGACCAGCTCGGTCACCGGATGTTCCACCTGCAGACGCGTGTTGACCTCGATGAAGTAGAAATCGCCGGAGGGCGCCAGCAGAAACTCCACCGTGCCGGCATTGGTGTAATTGATCGCGCGTCCGATCGCGATCGCAGCCTCACCCATGCTACGCCGCAGGTCGTCCGTGAGCGCGGGCGAAGGGCTCTCTTCGATGAGCTTCTGGTAGCGCCGCTGTAGCGAGCAATCGCGCTCGAATAAGTGGATGACGTTGCCGTGCTGGTCGCCGAAAATTTGGAATTCGACGTGGCGCGCGTCTGGGATATAGCGCTCCAGCAGCAAAGAGCCGTCGCCGAAGGCGCGTTCCGCTTCACCGCGCGCGGACTCCATCGCCGCCTCAAGCTGGTCCGGCGCCGTTACGATGCGGATCCCGCGCCCGCCGCCTCCGGCCGAAGCCTTGATCAAAACCGGATACTCGATGTGTGAAACGGATTCATACGCCGGAACCACCGGCACGCCGGCCCCAGCCGCGATCTCGCGCGCCGCGGTCTTGAGTCCCATCATGCGAATGGCTTCGGGAGTGGGCCCAACGAAGGTGATCCCGGCTGAGCGGCAAGCCTCCGCGAAATCGGAATTTTCCGAAAGAAACCCGTAGCCGGGATGAATGGCGTCAGCGCCGGCCGTGCGCGCTGCAGCGATGATTCGTTCCACCGCCAGATAGCTAGGCCCGATCGCCAGCGCTTCATCCCCGGCGCGGCTGTGCGGCGCGTCGCGATCCGCGTCGGAATAAACAACTACCGGACTGATGCCCATCTCGCGAGCGCTGCGAGCGATGCGCAGCGCGATCTCGCCACGGTTAGCGATCAAAAGTTTCCGGATAGCCGGCAAACGCCCATTATGTCATTGATCCCGGTGCAGCTAGATAACAGTGGCCACCAGGCGTGACTCGATAATGCGCTGATCCGAAGTGATCAGCCCAAGGCGCCGCACCCGTGCTGTAGCGACAATCGCGCGGTCAGCCGGATCGCGCAACAACGAGCCCAGTGCTGCGACTTCCGCGGCCACATCCATGGTCAAGGGCAAAATCTGAAAGGCCGGATTGGAATCGAGTTCGCCCAGCAGTTCCTCAACTGCAATGTCGCTTCGAGTACTGCCCTGGCCGAAGAGAACCGCTATTTCGAGCAGCGTTATGGCGCTCACCGCGACCGGCTCGTGCCGGCGAACCGCCTCGCGCAGTACTCGCGTCTGTTCTTTGGAAAGCTTCTCCGGAGTGACCAGCCATCTCACTACAACATGTGTGTCGAGCAGATATCGCGGGCTCAAGCCCGATCCCTTGGCCGCCCGGTTACCACTTCCCACAACGCGGAAGTGTCCGTTTCCAGAAGATCGCCAACAACGGTCACCTTGCCGGCCCACATCCCTTCCGGAGATTTCCATCGAGACCGGCCTGCCGGGCTCACGGTCGCAAGTGGCCGTCCGCGTTTTGTGATCGTAATGACGCCGCCATGCTGTCCGATATCATCGAGCAGTGCGAGGCACTTGGCCTTGAACTCGGTCACATTGATTAGTCGATGCTTCACGTCTCAACAATAGCACGCGACATGGTCATCTGACCAGTTGTTCGATTCTGCATCGATTGGCCACTAACCAACGCCGCAAGCGCAACCTGTTCACCGGCGCTCCGACGATACTTTTCCTTCCCCTCCAAGCACTTCCAAAATCCGCGGAATAAGAGTAATCTTCCGGGCGCTATCGTCAAACCGAACACGCATGTCCCGCATCCCTCACACCGACGAAGCCGCCGCGCTACTCCGCCACGCCCGCGGTGCCACCCCGTTCATTTCTAAAGATGGCCAGCCCTGCGCCAGCGTACCCGGTTCTATCGATTCGCGCCAGGTTCACCCCATCCGCTCCGCCGCCTTCCGCGACTGGCTGACCCATGCCTTCTATAGCGAATTCGAGGTGCCACCATCGCTCGGGGCCTTCCGCGCCGTCCTCCGGACTCTGGAAGCCCTCGCCCGCTACGGCGATTTCCCAGCTCAGAAACTGGATCACCGTCTGGGAAGCGAAGGCGACCCTTTAACGCCTTCCAAGATCATCCTCGATCTCGCTAATGCGGCCGGCGAGGTGGTCGAAATCGATTCGCATGGCTGGCGCCTCCGCGACAATATGCACCACTCCTTCCGCCAATCCAACACCACTCTCCCGCTGCCTCGCCCCATTCCGCCGCCGGACGATAACCCAACCGGCAACACCGGCGCGCTTCACCAATTTGCACAACTGTTCTCGCTCGACGCAAACGATCGAGCGCGAATTTTCGCCTGGCTCATCGCCGCCCTCCGCCCCACCGGCCCTTACCCGATTCTGGTTCTGCACGGCCCCGCCAACAGCGGTAAAACCGTGCTGGCACGCGCTCTGCACGCCTTGATCGATCCCTCGCCCGCGCTCATCCGCCGCGTCCCTGAGCGCGAGGATGAACTGCTTGACCTCGCCTTTGAGAACTGGATACTCGCTTTCGACGATGCCTACCAGCTGTCGCCGAAAACCGGCGCCGCGCTCTGCGCCATCTCCTCGGGCGATGCGCTCCAAATCTTCCAGCCCGATTCGCGCGACGCCCTGGAAGTTCCCATCGCGCGCCCCATCATCCTGGTAGCGCTTCAAGATGAAACTAAGCCGGCCTGGACGCCGTCCCGCTCACTCTCCAACCGCACTCTGCTGATCGAGCGCGCCGCCCTCAAGCGTCTCCATCCGGAAGCTGTCCTCTGGTCTGATTTTGAAAGCTTGCACCCGGCCATGCTTGCCGCGCTCGTGCACGCCACCGCCACCGCTCTGCGCCGCGTCCGCGACATCGATCTTCCCAACGTCACGCGCTTTGCCGACGCCACCGTATGGGCCGCTGCCGCAGCGCCCGCGCTGGGCTTGACCGAAGAGACGGTGGTCCAGGCCTTGAGCGATCGCGCCGCTGTCTGGGTCGGCTTCGATCCCCTGCGCGCTGCGCTCAGCTCGCTGCTCGCTCCCACCGGTGTCTGGACTGGCGATGCAGGCGCGCTACTCAATCAGCTTCGATCCATTGCACCGCGCGCCGCTCTGCCCGCTACCCCCAGGGATCTCTCGCAAGCTCTCCCCAATCTGGCCGGTGTCAGAATAGAGCGCTCACGCACAGCGCCCGGCGTCCGGAATTTCACCATCACCAGAATTCCGGAAGAACAGCAAGACGCCACCGCCGGCCGCATGCCCCGAATTTAAGGAAAACTCGGCGCCAAAATCCCAACCCAGCCCGCAACCAGTTAAACTGGTAGCCAGGCTGAAAATCGATGAGGATCCCCCGCTTCCTCCTCGCGCTGTTCCCGATTTTTGTACTCGCCGGCCAGCTCGATCCAGGCCACGTCACCGCCCGGCGCCTCAATCGCGGCGAATACAACAACACGATCCGCGATCTCCTGGCCATCGATTTTCAACCCGCCGCTGATTTCCCCGCCGATGACTCCGGCTACGGCTTCGACAACATCGGCGACGTCCTCTCGCTGTCGCCCATCCTGATGGAAAAATATCTGGCCGCCGCGGAAAAAATCGCCAAAGCCGCCATCCTCCCGCGGCCGCTCCCTCAGGCCACTATGGTCCGCCATGGCCGAGGCGAGAATCGACGCTCCATCACGGCGCCAGGCCTCATCGTTTCCCACCGCTTCCCGGTCGAGGGCGACTACACATTCGTGGTCACTCTGGTTTATCGCCCCGATCCGGTGCGCGTCGCTTTCTCGCTCGATGGCCAGCCTTACCCCAGCTCCGATGTCCAGGACGGCGCCGATCACTGGCGCACGGCCGAAGTCCGCGCGCACGTTTCCGCTGGTCAGCACACGCTCGACGCCGAGCTGATCTCCGACGGCCCGCGCGCCCCTGATCCTGACTTTGAGAGCGGCAAGAGCGAAAGACCACTCCGCGATCCGATGGTTGGCAACATCGAAGTTCGCGGCCCCTATAATCCCGTCACCCCGCCGCCCTCGGAGAGCTATCGCCGCGTTTTCACTTGTACCGATGCCGCCGGACCCCAGTCGCTCCAGTGCGCGCGCGTCGATCTTGAAACCCTCGCCCGCCGCGCCTACCGCCGGCCTGTCACTTCCGCCGAAATCAACGGACTGGTCCGCTTTGTCCAAATGGCCCGCGATCAAGGCGACAGCTTCGAGCAAGGCATGCAAGTCGCGCTCACCGCAATCCTCGTCTCGCCGCATTTCCTGTTCCGAATCGAGCACGATCCCGATCCTGCCAAGCCCGCCGTCCATGACATTAGCGAGTTCGAACTCGCCACTCGCCTGTCCTATTTCCTCTGGGCCAGCATGCCCGACGAGGAACTGTTTCAATTGGCCTCCAAGCAAGATCTCCGGAAACCGCAAATTCTCGATGCCCAGGTCCGCCGCATGCTGGCCGACCCTAAATCCAAAGCGCTGGTCGACAACTTCGGCGCCCAGTGGCTCCAGCTCCGCAGTCTCGATCGCATCCAACCGGATCCGGACCGTTTCCCCAAGTTCAACGACGAATTGCGCCGCGACATGAAGCGCGAAACCGAGCTCTTCTTTCAATACATCATTCAGGAAGATCGCAGCATCCTGGATTTCATCGATGCCGATTACACCTTCGTGAACGCGCGCCTGGCCAAGTTCTACGGCCTTCCGCAAGTCGACAGCAATCAATTCCAGCGCGTCCAGCTTCCTCCCGATTCGCACCGCGGCGGCGTCATCACCCAGGCTGCCATTCTGACCGCTTCATCGTTTCCCAACCGCACTTCGCCCGTCCTCCGCGGTAAGTGGATTCTCGAAAACATCTTGAATGCGCCCCCGCCTCCGCCTCCGCCCGACGTCCCTAATCTGGACCAGAACGCCGTCGGCTCCTCCGCCAGCATGCGCCAGCAACTCGAAGCGCATCGCACCAATCCCGTCTGCAACGCCTGTCATGCCAGCATGGATCCGCTGGGCTTTGGTCTTGAGAACTTCGACGCCATCGGACGCTGGCGCACCAAAGACGGTAACTTCCCAATCGACGCCACCGGTCGGTTGCCGAACGGCAAAACCTTCGACGGCCCCGAAGGTCTGAAACAGCTTCTGCTGTCCGACCAGACCATCTTCACTAAATGCCTAGCCGAAAAACTTCTCACCTACGCCCTCGGCCGCGGACTCCAAGACTACGACCAGCCGGCCGTTGAGTCCATCGTCAATCGCACCGCCGCTTCGGATTATCGATTTTCCGCTCTGATCGAAGCGATCATTTCCAGCCGTCCCTTCCGACAGCGCCGCGGCGAGCCCGATGCGGCCGCCGAGACCATCACGCGTGCCGCTCCACCGCTCCTACCGGCGTCCGGCAAAGAAAGGATTCTGCCATGATCCTCACACGCAATTGCCTATCGCGCCGCACTCTGCTGCGTGGTTTGGGCGCCGCCATCTCGCTCCCCATGCTGGACGCTATGTCGCCCGCCTTCGCTGCAAACGCGCCAACCGGCGTGCCCCGCACCCGCCTGGCGTTCGTCTACGTCCCCAACGGCATCATCATGAACGATTGGACACCCGCCGCCGAAGGAACGACATTCGAGTTGCCGCGTATACTGACCCCGCTGGCGCCCCTGCGCGATGACATTCTGGTCATTTCCGGCCTCCGTCAGAACAACGGCTTCCCCCTCGGCGACGGACCCGGCGATCACGCTCGCGCCGCCGCAACGTTTCTCACCGGAGCCCATCCCAAAAAGACCTACGGCGCCGACATTCATGCCGGCGTATCGGTCGATCAAGTAGCCGCGCAACACATCGGCCAAGCCACGAAGTTCAAATCCATCGAGCTGGGCCTGGACGATGGCCGCGTCACCGGCAATTGCGATTCCGGCTATAGCTGCGCCTACAGCAACAGCATCTCCTGGCGGACTCCTTCCACGCCCATGCCTCCGGAAGTGAACCCCCGCGCCGCTTTCGAACGTCTCTTCGGCGCCGAACCCGAGACTCCCGAAGTCCGCGCCAGACGCCAGCGCTATGAAAAGAGCATTCTGGATTTCGTGCTGGACGACACCCGCCAGCTTACACGCCAGCTCGGCCCTACCGACCGGCGCAAAATGGACGAGTATCTCTCCGCGGTCCGCGAAATCGAACGCCGCATCCAGATGGCCGAGCTGGATCCCCAGCCCCAAATCGTCCCTCCCATCGACAAGCCCTACGCAACGCCGGCCGCATTTGAGGACTACGCCCGCTTGATGTTCGACATGATGTGGATCGCTTTTCAAACCGACCTCACGCGCGTTTCCACCTTCATGATCGGACGCGAGGGCAGCGACCGCACCTATCGCGAGATCGGCATCCCCGATCCCCATCACCCTCTCACGCATCACCGCGGCAATCCGGAATGGATCGAAAAGATCACCCAGATCAATACTCACCATGTCCAGCAGTTCGCTTATTTCTTGCAAAAGCTGAAGACCACGCCGGACGGCGATGGCACTCTGCTGGATCACACGCTAGTGGTTTACGGCAGTGGCTTGAGCGACGGCAACAAGCACGATCATGCCGATCTGCCGCTGCTGGTCGCTGGAGGGCGCATGGGCCATGGCCATGTCTGCTATCCCAAAGAGACCCCCATGAACAACCTGCACTTGACTCTGCTGGATCGTGTGGGGGTCCGGATTGAATCCTTGGGCGACAGCCTGGGCGAGCTCGACGATCTGTCTGGCGCCGCCTAGACCGCGCTCATTGCCTCACATTTCGGTTCTGGAGATTACATCGTTCCGCCAACGGCCCGTGAGATAATGCGGCCATGAATCGAATCCTTCAGGCTTCCTCGATCGTTGCGCTGCTGTCTGCCGGCGTAGTGTCATCTTTCGCGCAGCCCAAGCAGCCTCCCACCCCCGCCCAAAGCATCCGGGGCACGTTTGCATACGTCAACGGGAAAATTCTGGAAATGGCCAAGGACTGGCCCGCGGAAAAGTATGGCTACCAACCCGGCAAAGGCCTGCGTACCTTCCAAGAGGTCATCATTCACGTCACCTCCGGCGTCGTCTATGCGGCCAAAGCCGGACGCGGCGAAAACGTGAACTGGGACGAGCTGGATCCCAAAGCCTACAAGACTAAGGCCGAGGTTGTCGCGGCCCTCCAGAAAGCCCTGGACGACGCCACCGCGGCGCTAAAAGCTACGCCCGACGACAAGTTCACCAAAACACTGAACCCCTGGCTTCCCGTCATACAACATTCCTCCGAACATTATGGCCAGCTAGTGGTTTATTACCGGAACAACGGTGTAGTGCCGCCGGAATCGCGGCCGAAGAAATAGGCTATTACTTCCGCTCAAATCGTCCCATGTATTCCGTCTGCCCGACAATATGCCCGTGCATCGCCCGGTCCAGTTCGGCTCTCGACGCTCCGTTCTTCAAATCCAGCCGCGGAACATCCAGCGCGAAAATCTTGAAATAGTACCGGTGCGCGCCTCCGCCCTTGGGCGGACAAGGACCGTTGTATCCGGGCTTGCCGAAATCGTTCGCGCCGCTCTCGCCCAGCTTGCCCGGCTTGTAGCCTTGCGCGATCGCACGCACGGTCGCGGGAATGTTGAAAAGCAGCCAGTGATTCCAAGTGCCGCCGGGTGCGTCCGGATCGTCCACTATCAGCGCCAGGCTCTTGGTTCCCGCCGGCGCGCCGGACCATTCGATGGCGGGCGAAAGATCCGCGCCTTCGCAAGTATGCAGTGTAGGAATTGTTGCGCCTTCCGGAAAGGCTGCGATCACAAGTTTCATTGCCATAAGTAACAACATTATTTCTCAAATACTCAGCAGGTGAGCTTCGATCTTAGTATTGTTCAAACGCGCTACGGCGAGTGCGTACCACTCCAGCTGGCGCGTGTACCGCGCGCGGTTTCGCTCGAGATCGGCGTCCGTTTTGAAGTCGACAATATGCCAGCTCCCCTCAGCCTCGAACGCCAGGTCGATCACGCCCTCCAGCACCCGCCCAGCATCCAGCTTGAGCATGATCGGCAATTCGCGCCGCACGTTCTTGGCTCGCCGGGCGCGTTCGATCAGCGGATGTTTCAGCGCTGCCAGCGCCGCGGCTCCCGAGTGTTCGATCTCTTCAGCCGTCGCGCCCAAAAGTCTTCCATGCACCTGCGCCAAAGTTCCCAGTGCGGCGAGATCGGCATCGAGCGTTGCGTCGCGCAGGAGGGTGTGAACCAAGGTCCCAAATCTCGGACCCGTGGGACGCTCGCCGGACTTTGCGATCGATTCGTGCGTGATCACGGTTTCAAAGCCGGCCGGTGGTTCCGCGGCCTCCGTGGCGGTGAAGATGTCGAATTGCATCGCTTGCGCAGTGGCTGTTACTTCGCCGCGCTGGGCCTGCCACTCGCGATAGACTTTCAGGCTCGGCGATTCAGTTTCCGATGCGTCCACAGGCAAGAGGATTTCTTCCTGGCGCAGCCCGAAGCTGGCCGGCGCCCCGAGATTCAACGCGTGCGGATCCCACCACACCACCGAGTGCGATCCGTCACGCGTTGCGTGCAAGCCTGGGCGCACCGAAGGCTCATCGGACGAAAAGAACGGCCGGTCTACGATCGACGACTCACCGAACTCCGGACAGCCGGGCGCCGCGTTCGAATCGCGATGACGACCGCGTTCCGGATAGATGGCCTTGTTGAGCGGGCTAAGCCAGCCGTCCAGCTCTTCGTCACCCACCGCTGGAATTACCAGCAGATCGCGCGCACGCGTTGCCGCCACGTAGGCCACGCGAACTCCTTCAGCGCGCTCGCGCAAACGTTCCTGCGCTTCGTTGTCGCGCAATTCCCACGGCGCGCATCTCAGCAGGCGCGTGGCGCACAGGCGCTGCCGCGCGTCCACGTAGCGATCGGGATCTCCGGCCGCGATATTCGCGGTCATATCGGCCAGGATCACTACCGGAAACTCCAGTCCTTTGGCCGAGTGCACCGTCATCAGACGCACGCCGTCCGCGCCTTCTTCGAGCACTGGGGCTTCGGCGGATTCGGCTTTCTCGGCTTGCGCCTCCAGCTCTTCGACGAATCCTCGAAACGAAATACCGCCCGACAGCTCGAAGTTCCGCGCCAGATCGGCGACGCGGTAAACGTTGGCCAGCACCTGATGGCCGGCCGGCCGAAGCGCGAAGCCGGCGTGCGCCCGCGTCCCTTCGAGCAGCCCGTTCACCGTGCTTGCAATCGGGCGGCGATTGCGATTCCGATGCAGTTCCCCCAGTTGCCCAAGCGCTTCAAGTACAGGTTTAAATTCCGGTGGCAGCGCATCCGGGAATTTGCGCAGCGGATGGAGGCGGCCGGCTTCATGGAAGAAGCGCAGCAGCAGGTCGTCAGGGATGGCGAATAGCGAGCCTTTCAGCGTGGCGAAAACCGACAGCTCGTCATCCGGCCATTCGATCGCATTCAGTGCCGCCCGCAGCGTTTCCACTTCTTCGCGGCCGTGGAAGGACTTCGAGCCCACCAGCAGGTGCGGAATCTCCCGCGCCTCGAGCGCGCGCACGTAATCGCGCGTGATGTCCGCGCCTCGATTGGTGAAGCGGCGAAACAGGATGCAAATGTGACGATGCGACAGCGGAAGAAAATTATCGGGATCTTCCAGATCGCGCACCCTCCAGCCGCTCTCTTTGACCAGCCATTCGACAAAGGCCACGATGGCGCCCGGCAGGCTTTCATTGATCGCCATTTTCGAGACGCGCGTGCTTCCGTAAGGCCGGGGCACCGGCAGCGCGACGATGTTCGGCTGGCCTTCGATGGGCGCGGTATCGCCGTCCAGCGGCGCGTAGGCAGCCTGGCCGGCGTCGGCGTCATCTTGCATTTCCGGATGGAACGCCGCGTTCACGCATTCCTGAATTGGCCGCAGCGCGCGAAAACTGGTGGTGAGCCGGACCACGCCAACGTTCTGCGATGCCAGTTGATCGCGAATCTCTCGATACAAAACCACATCCGCGCGGCGAAACTTGTAAATAGACTGCTTGGGGTCGCCCACCACGAACAGCTTCCCTGGTTTGGGAGAAACCGACATCCAATCGGATTGGTCGGGGTCATCGGAGGCGAGCAATAACAGGATCTCAGCCTGCAAGGGATCAGTGTCTTGAAATTCGTCGATGAAGATGTGTGTGAAGCGCTGCTGCAGATAGCCCCGGACTTCCGCATTGTTCCGGACCAAGTCTCGGGCCAGGATCAGCAGGTCGACAAAGTCGAGCTTTCCGGCGCGGCGTTTCAGAGCGTCGTAGCGCTCCACCAGGTCCCACATTTCGGCACGCAGTGTCGTGGCGAGATCGGCGTCGGCGGCCGTTTGGAAGGAGTCGAGATTGGCCAGCAGTTGCTCGCGTGCCGAGACCACTTGCTCGCGCGGCACGTTCTCGGCGAAAAAGCCTGAGCCTTTCTGCGTGTTCTTCTTGAGATCGCGAAGCAGCTTGATGAGGAGGCTTTCGAGCGTGTCGTAGTCGCGGGCGCGCGTAGCGGCTTCGGCGCGGTCAATCCAAGTGACCAGCGCCTGAGCGGGTCGAAGCGAACGCACCAGGTTGTCGCCGCTGCGCTTCGAGCGCGAGGCCGCCTCGGCGATGAGCCGGACTTGCTCGATGAGCCCGTCCACTTTGCCTTTGCGATCGAAGATCACGCGACGCCATGGCGCGGGATGGTCGCGCCATTCGATCAGCTTCCATCCGGCGTACTGGAGTTGCTCGATGGGAGGCGACTTTTCCCACGAGTCCCGCCAAGCCAGGCGCAGAAGAGAGCGGCGCAGTCCCGGCGCACCCTGGCCCAGCTTCTCCTGAAACCAGGCACGAAAAGCACGCTCGTAGATTCGCCCAGCCTGCTGATCGGACAATTCCTCAAACGCCGGATCGACCACTGCTTCGACCGGGCGCTCGCGCAGAATCTGGGCGCAGAACGAATGGATGGTTCCGATGGATGCTTCTTCGAGATGCTCGAGCGCGTGTTCGAGCGATTTGCGTTCGCGCGCCTCGGTAGTGCGCTGGCGGGCCAGGTCCAATTCCTGGCGCAGCCTCAGCTTCAGTTCGCCCGCGGCCTTGTTAGTGAAGGTGACGGCGACGATGTGATCGATGCTGGCCGCCCCGCTGGCCAGCACATTCACAATGCGTGCGATCAGCTCGGTGGTTTTGCCGGTTCCCGCCGAGGCTTCCACCAAGAGACTTTCGCCCAGCGAAGTGCGGATGCGCTCGCGCGCCGCACGATCTTCCAGGCGAATGTCGACTGCCGGCGTCATGGCTGATTGCGGACCTCGACCAAAGGGTCCAGCCGATCGCGTAGTTTGCGCTTCACGCGCGTCTCTTCATACGGCCCGCAAACCGGCCGGTAGTCGCATATGTTGCAGGCCCCGGTCTGTGGCGCGGCTGGAAGAAAGCCATCCTCGATGGCGCGGCCGATGGTTTCGAGCACGCGCGCCAGGCGTTGGCGCGCTTCCGGAATTACAGGGATCGCGACCTGCGAAAAGTCGCCGCGCTGCGTACAGAAATAGAGGTTGCCGGACTCCACCGGTTTGCCGAGCAGTTGTTCGGCGGCGAGAGCGTATAACAGCGGCTGCAGGATCGCGCCGCCGCCCACATACTGCGGCCGGTTCTGCGGAGCTTTACCGGTCTTGTGATCGGTGACGCGCAGCACGTCGCGCGAGGCGTGCTTCTCCACCAGATCGATGGAGCCGCGCAGCCGGATTCCGTTGAGAATGGTGGCTTCCTGGATAGAACTGGCTGGGTCGCGATGTTCGTCGGCTGGCAACCCGAACGCGAACTCGAAATGCGCGGGAAGCCAATCGGAGGGCGTCGAGGCGACCTGCTGGAGCCAGCCGCGCAGGTCGGTGCGGAGTTCTTCGACCTCGCTTTTCCAGACGCGCGGAATCGCAGGTGCAAGGTCGTCTTCGTATTGGGCCGCCACGCGATCGAGCACTTTGTCCGCGAGGTCCAGCGTTGTCGGCAATTGCTCATTAGTAACAGGAAGGCGGCCGAGCCGCTTCAGTTCGCGAAACAATTCGAACTGGACCGCGTGGAATAAAGCACCGCGCGTGAGCGGGTCCATCTGCTCCAGCGGCACTGCGGCTTCGCGCGAGCGGAATTGAAAGATGGCGTGCAGCAGAAAGCGATACGGGCAGGCCGCGAATTGCTGCAGCGCAGACGGCGAGTAGCTGCGTTCACTGAAACGATGCCGTTCCAACACAGCTAGCGTTGCGGGTTCCGGGTCCACCAGTCCGTCGGCGCAGCACCAACGATTGCGCCAGCGCCGGCTTCGCGTCCGGAGCGAACGTGCCAGCGCGGGGTTGGTTTCCATCAAGTAGCGAGCGCTGGCTTTGATGCTGGCACGCGGAAGTTTCGATGCGGCTTGCAGTGAGGCCAGGTCGTACTCGGCGTCGTCGATAGCGACTTGCGGGTTTTCGGGCGCGGGCCAATCCAGACGCGAAGGGGCGCTCTTGGAGGCGCGCTTTTCGAACTCGCGCAGTGATGGAAGACGGCCCTCGGCCGCGCGAATCACTTCCAGCGAGTAGAAGGACGGGACGCGAGGCCGTGCTTGCGTGACGTCCATGCGCGGATAGGAGACGACCAGGCGATTGGTCGCCGCCGCGGCGGCCGAACGAAGCAGCATGCGTTCGCGCGCGATCCGCTGGTCCTGGGTGTCGAGCGGTGCGGAGAGTTTGACGCGATAGTGATCGGCGAGCAACGGGTCTTCGAAGGCTCGGCGCGGGAAGAGCCCTTCGGCCAAGCCGGGAACGAAAACCACGTCGAAGGTTCTGCCGCTGACTTCTTCGATGGAGCCCGCAAAGACGTGGCCGTAGCGCCGCTTGGGCGGCTCGGTGCGAAGCGCGCCTAGCTTTTCGGAAAGGACATCGTACACCTCGTCGAGCGAGGCCGGTCCTACTTCGCTCATAGGCGCGAGCTCGCTCAACACCGACAGCACCGGTTCGGGCCGGCGTAGCGCAAGGCGGGCGAGTTCATCGAGAGCTTCGAGCCACTGTCCCCAATGGGCGGATTTCGGGAGCGAATCGAGCGTGTCGATGAGCGGCAACGCGAAGTTCTCTAGTCGCGTTAGCTGGTCGAGCCGTCGCTCGATGTGCGGGCGATGGGACTCGTCTTCTTTGTCGAGATCGCGGAGCTGGAACTGCAATTCGCCGCGCAGGCCGCGGAGGCGGCGGGCCCAGCGCTCGTGGCCACCGATCACTGCGGCGTCCACCAATAGCTTCTCCCAGCCGATGGGCACCGAAAGCGTGACGGGTTCGCGTTCTTCGTCAATAGGCGCTACTTCGGCGCCGGGTGGTTCGGCGGGGAAGTTCGCCAGGATCTCGTCGTCTGGAGGCACCCAGAGCGGAGCTTGTTTGACGGGTGCGCCCGTGTCGTCGAGCGGCGGGACCTGGCCGAGCGAAAGATACTCGGCAAAGCGGGAGGCAGAGCAGCCTTCAGCGGCGCAGGCCAGCAACCCTAGAAACGCCCGGCCGGATGGCTCCGGGCGGACCGAGCCTCGGCTGAAGTACGCCGGAATGGAGGCGCGGCGCAGCGCGTCTTCGAGCAAGGGCTGGTATTGTTCGACGTTGCGCAGCAGGATGGCAACGTGGTCGAACGGAGTCCCTTGCTGCGCCAACGCTCGGATGCGGCGGGCGATCTCGACGCACTCCAGGCTTTCACCCGGCGCCGAGAACAGCAGCTCGGGATCGGGCGGCGCCGAAGGGGGCTGTTCGGGAGAGAAGAGCCAGGTGCGGACGCGATCGAGAGTGGTTGAAGGCGGCGGGTCCAGATCTTCGGCGGGCGTTTTCAGAATGGACTCGAGCGAGTCAACGGTTGCCTTTTCGCCGGCAATCGCAGTGGCGAGAACGGCCGGGGCTTTTGCGGCTAGTGAGGCCAGAAGCTTGGAGTGAGTCAGCGAGTCAACTGGGAGATCGAGCAGAATTAGCGGCAGCTTGAGCAACCGGTGGACACCGCGTTCGGCTTCTTCGGTTGCGAGTTGAAGCAGAATCGGCAAATCGGCGAGTGAACGTTGGGACAATTCGTTCTCATAAAGGGCGAGGAGATGGGCGAGGTCGGCGCCGGGCGCTCCGGTGCTGGTGAGTTCGGTTGAGTTTATCTGATTGAGCCGCAGCTCCGCGACGGTCTTGGCGAGCGCGCGGGCGAATCCGGGGGTGAGGGCGACCGGAGAGAAGTAATTCAGTTGGCCGGTGCTGTGCGCGGTGTGGACAACGCGCGCGGCCAGAGCTTCGATGCCTAGCCGGCTGATGGGCGCGAGAGCGTGGCGGCCCATGGACTGGGCGGCGAGTTGAGCCGCTAGTTGCGTGATCGTGAGCGCGTGAACGCCCTGGCAGCCTAGATCGAATGCGGCCAGCGCGAGCTCGTTGGCGGCGGCGCGGGTGGGCCCCAAGATCAGGACTTCGGAGTTGCGCGAGTGGGTGCGGAGGAAGGTGGCCGCGCGGTCAAGCAGCGAGGAGCTGGAGCGCGATACCAGGAGCGAGCGGAGGGCCACAGACAATTATAAAGGTTACTGCTGAGTCGCTACAGTTTTAGTTCCCAGGTTTCGCCGATCAGCGAGTAGCCGAAGCTCCGATGGCGTTCTTGCTTGACGCGGCGGAATCCGTGTTTCGAATAAATGCGGCGGGCGGCGTAAAGAATGGATTGGGTCCAGAGAGTGATCTTGCGATAGCCTGACTGGCGCGCGAAGCGGATGCATTCGGCGACCAGGCGGCTGCCGATGCCGAGGCCGCGCGCGGACGGCTCGACCAGGAAGAGCCGCAGTTGGCCGATGGTGGCCGTCTTGCGAACCAGGAAAATGCAGCCCACAATCGCACCGTCCTTCTCGGCGATCCAGCAGCGCTCGCGTTTCGGATCGAAGTGGTGGATGAAGCGCGCGGCGATTTCGGCGACCTCGGCTTCGAAGCGCTCGTCCCATCCCTGTTCTTGTGCGTACAGGACGCCGTGGCGATGGATGATCCATCCCATGTCGCCGGGCTGATGAGTGCGGATCATGTAAGGGGTCTTGGGGTCGGGCGGCTGATGGGTGAGGAGGCGTTCGATGGTCCGCATGGATGCGATCAGCGAGGCGCGTTCGGGTGGGGCGAGCTTTGAGAGCATGGCGCGAACTTCGCGCTCTGCGCCGCGGTCAAGCGTGGTGAAGGCGGTGCGTCCACGGCGGGTCAGGGACAGGCGGGCGCTGCGGGCGTCGTGGTCTTCGCGGGTGCGCGCGATGAGACGGAGCTTTTCGAACTTGACGAGGATGCGGCTTAGATAGCCCGGGTCGAGGTCCAGGTCCTGGGCGATGGCCGCAGCGGTGGGGCGATCGCGATGGGCGAGTTCGTAAAGGACGCGGCCTTCGCTGAGCGAGAAAGGGCTGTCCAGGTAGCCCTGGTGCAGTATGCCGATTTGCTTGGTGTAAAACCGGTTGAAGCTGCGGACTGCGGAGATGTCCGGCATGTTGACATTGTCAATGAATTAGTTGACTGAGTCAAGCATCTCATTCGTGGCGGAGGGCGGTCATCGGGTCCACTTGGGAGGCTCGACGGGAAGGGAGCCAGGCTGCAGCAAAGGCGATCGCAGCGAGGCCGAGAAGGGCGATTACGAAGGTCAGGGCATCATGCTCGCTGACTTCGAAGAGCAGGCTGCGTAAGGCGCGGGTGGCGAAGAGGACTCCGGCCAATCCGACGAGTGCGCCGGTTAATGTCCAAACGGCCGCGCGGGAGAGAACCAGGCGCGCGATGTTGGAGGGCGTTGCGCCTAACGCCATGCGAACTCCGATTTCCTGGGTGCGTTGTCCGACCAGGAAGGCCATTACGCCGTAGAGTCCGATGGCTGCCAGCAGCGCACCCATGCCCGCGAAGAGCGCGAGCAGCATGGCGTTGAAGCGTGGACGCTGGGCGAGTTTGGCGACGCGCTGCTGCATGGAGGTGATGGTTACGGGCAACTCGGGGTCGAGCTCGTGGAGCTGGCGTGTGATCCAATCGGAAACGACCTTAGGATTAGCGGGCGTGCGCAGGACAAGTTTCGCGCCGCGCCATCCTTCACGCGGGTCCTCATTGCGGCGGAACGTGCCTTCGACAGTGTGCTTGCGGAGGACATAATATTCCGGCTCGGAAGGCTCAGCTTGTCCGGAGTTCTTCACGTCGTGGGCGATTCCAACGATGAGGTGTGTGGGGTCCATCATGAGATGCTTTCCGACGGCGTCGCCATCGGGATACAGCTTACGCGCGAGAGTTTCGCTGACAATGACCCGCTCGTCGCCGGGAGTGCGATCTTGCTCGGTGAATGGCCGTCCGGCGATGATCGGGATTCCGAGCGCGGCGAAGTACTCCGGGGTGGCGAATCGCCACCCGACCATGCCGCCGGTGCCTTCTGAAATTGGCGGGCGGCCTTCGGGATGAAGTGTGGCGAGCGGTCGGGAGCGCATTCCGCCGTAGGGAGGCAGAGAATCGGTGATGGCGGCTGCGGTGACGCCGGGAATCGCGTGCATGCGAGCCTCAAGGTCCTCGAAGAATTGGAATTGACGTGCGGCGCTGGAATAGTTTTGGCGGCCGAGAGTGAAATCGGCTGTGATGACGTGTTCGGAGTCCAGGCCGAGTGGGACGCTTTCGAGCTTCCAAAGGCTGCGCAAGAGCATGCCGGCGCTGGTTAGGAGAACCAGAGAGACGGCAATCTGTGCCGAGACCAGCGATTCGCGAAAGAGCATGCGGCGTGCGCCGGCCGAGC
>Ga0335083_10004540_pt1 | contig 17651 bp, 13 predicted proteins | sample Lox_Sample_42_FD_206716 | JGI IMG/M metagenome (GOLD analysis project Ga0335083, IMG submission 206716) | Soil microbial communities from Loxahatchee National Wildlife Refuge, Florida, United States - Lox_Sample_4.2 | ecosystem: Environmental > Terrestrial > Soil > Wetlands | place: USA...
TCGAGGAAACCTTCTTCCGGATGCTGCGGCACCGCGAGTTCGATGTGGCCGAGATGTCGCTCTCGTCGTATGTCGTGTCGCTCTTTCGCAAGCCGCAGCCTTTCATCGCGATCCCCGTCTTCCCGTCGCGCTTCTTCCGCCACTCCTCGATCTACGTCAATGCTGCGGCCGGCATCCGGGCTCCGAAAGACTTGATCGGCAAGCGCGTCGGCAATCCCGAATACCAGATGACCGCGCCGGTCTGGATCCGCGGCATTCTGGCCGATCACTACGGCGTGCCGGTGAAGAGCGTTACCTACGTGAGCGGCGGCGAGGAGCAGCCCGGGCGCGCGGAAAAACTGAAGCTCGACCTGCCGCCGGACATCAAGGTCGAGCGCATCGGCGCGAACAAGACGCTTTCGGCGATGCTCGCGAGCGGGGAGATCGACGCGCTCTACACCGCGCGTATGCCATCCTCGTACGCGAAGGGCGACGGCAAGGTGAAACGCCTGTTCGACAATTACATCGAGGTCGAGAAGCAGTACTTCCGCGACACCGGCATCTTCCCCATCATGCACACGGTGGCGATCCGGCGCGAGGTGTACGAAGCGAATCGCTGGATCGCGCAATCACTGACCAAGGCATTGGGCGCCGCGCAGCAGGAGACCTACGCCGACCTGTATCAGACCGCGGCGCTCAAGGCGATGCTGCCCTGGCTCATCGCGCACGTGGAGGAGACACGCCGCGAGATGGGTGACGACTTCTGGCCGTACGGATTGGAGAAGAACCGCAAGACGCTGGCGACCTTCCTGCGCTACTCCTACGAGCAGGGTCTGTCGAAGCGGCTGCTCAAGCCGGAGGAGCTCTTCGCGGAAGAGACTTTCGAGTCGTTCCGGATCTGACGATCGCGGTTACGGCCTGCCGAACGCGTCGACGTTCGGCCGGCGCCGGTGCCAATCGGTCGCGCGCTGAAAGGCGCGCCCCAGCCGCACCAGCGTCGCGTCGGCAAAAGGCGCGCCGATGAGCTGCACGCCGATCGGCAGATCCTGCGCTGAAAGCCCAGCAGGAAGCGACAGGGCGCATGCTCCGAGATAATTCGCGGCGCGCGTAAAGGTGGCGAGCGGCGTGGTCGCTTCGTCGACCTCGTCGAGCGGCGTTGCGGTGATCGGAAGCGTAGGCGTGAGCAGGGCGTCGCGGCCGCGCATCCAGTCGGCGAATGCGGCGGACATCCGTTTGCGCGCAGCGATTTCGTCGATGTAGTCGGCGGCGGAGAGCGCCTTGCCGCCGAGCACGCGCTTGCGCACCCATGGATCGAATTGAAGCGACTCGTCCTCGATGTACGCGCGGTGCAGCGCGTAGGATTCGGCGGCGATGATGCGGCCGTTGCGCAGCATCACGTCCTCGAAGTCGAAGGGCGCCCGCGTTTCCTCGACCGTCGCGCCGAGCGAGCGCAACGTTGCCATCGCCTCCGCGCGCGCGGCGAGCACGTCGCTTTGGGCCGGCCACGTGAACTGCTCGACAGAAAGCGCAGTCACGCGCATCCCGCGCAGGTCGGGCTCCTCGGCGAGTGCGCCGGCGAAATCGATCGCGGGCGCAGCGAGCGTCCCCGGATCTCGGGGATCGAGTCCCCCCATCACTGCGGTTAGAAGTGCGGCGTCCTCGACGGTGCGCGCAATCGGGCCGAGCGAATCGAGCGACCCGGCGAGCGGGAACACGCCGGCGAGGCTCACCACGCCGTAAGTCGGCTTGAGCCCGGTCAAGCCGCACAGCGCGGCGGGAATGCGGATCGAGCCTCCGGTGTCGGAGCCGATGGCCGCTGGGGCGAGCCCTGCGGCAACCGCGACGGCGGACCCGCTCGACGAGCCGCCGGCGACGCGATGAACCTTCGCATCCCACGGATTCCACGGCGCGCCCATCGGCGCATTGCGCCCCCATCCGCCGAACGCGAATTCGACGAGATGCGTTTTGCCTAGCGGGATCATCCCGGTCGCGAGCAAGCGCTCGGCCGCGGTCGCAGTCTCCTGCGCGATGCCGTAGGGACGAGCCTTCGAGCCCGCGGTCGTCATCCGGCCGCGGATGTGCACGAGGTCCTTGATGGCGATCGGCAGGCCGTGCAGCGCTCCGTGCGCGCGACCCGCAGCGCGCTCGCGGTCGGCAGCGTCCGCCGCGGAGAGCGCATCGTCGCGATAGATCTCGATGAAACTGTGGAGCTTGCCGTCGAGCCTCGCAATGCGCTCGAGGAAAGCGGCGACGATCTCGTGCGAGGAAAAGCTGCGTTCGACGAGACCGCGCGCCAGCTCGGTCAGCGACAGCCAGACGGGATCCAGCACGACCTCGGGCTACTTACCGCGCAGTGCTTCGTATTGCGACGGCGTCGCGCGCGCGTGCGCCAGGTATTCGCGCACGTGCAGGATGTCCTGGCGGCCGAGCGAATCGCCGTGGTGCGGCCGATGCAGGATGCCTTCGGTGCCGTTCAACTTCACGCGCACCCGGGCGCCGGACAGCGGCTCAGTCGCGGCGCCGAGATGATGCAGCAGCGATTCGACTTCGCGCCACTGGATGTTGCCGCTCACCGGATCGTGGAAGATGGCGCGCAGCAGGCTTTCGTGCTTGCGACTCACGGCTGTCAGTTTCGCGGTGGGAGAAGCCGCGTAGCATAACCGACGCAGCCCGATCGCGTCGAGTGATGGAAACCTAGGGCGAAGGCTGCGCGCTCTTCGCGGTCAGCGCGCGCCGCAGCTCGCGCAGCTTCGCCTTGGCGTGCGCCTCGTTCTCGGAGCCCATGCGCACCATGATCTTCTGCCCGGCGGAGAGCGCTTCGAGCTCCGGGTCGGCGTACTCGTAGAGAACTTTCGGCTGCGTCAGAGGGACGGCGTCGGGCGCGTCCGGCGCCGCGAGCATGTCGTCGATGGTCCCGATCAGCCGATCGTTGAAATAACCGTTGGGGTAGCCGAGCTCCACGTACGCCTGCTGGAACAGCGGATAGAACCGGACGTAGACGGCGACGAGCTGGCGCGTATCGGCCGCCTCCGCGAGGCGGATGTACGGTGTGTACCGGGCGGAGTTCTCGCGCGCGATCAACAGCCGCTCGGCCTGACCGGCCGTCACGAAACGGCCGGGCACGCTCTGCAGCGGCAGCACGCGCTGCGGCACGCTCTTGCGTGGCAGCGCATCGACCGTAGCGACGATCCGCCGCACCAGCCCGTCGAGATGGAAGAACTGTTCCCACGACTTCGGGAGCACGCTTGCCAATGCGCCATGGAGCGCGGAGTCGCTCTCCGCGAGCGTGGGCAGGGCGCCTTCTTTCGATTCGGCAGCGGCTTCCTCGATCGGGTGCTGCACGACCGGCGCCGTGCTCGAAGGCGGCGCCACGGGCGTGGCCTGCGTTGCCGGCGGCTGCGGTGCGGGCTGCTGCCGCTGCCACAGGTAATAGCCCGTCCCGGCGACGACGGCGCCGATCAGCAGGGCGAGCGGCCAGCGGAGCGCAGGAGGCACGAAAGGAATCCTAGCACGCGGCTCTCGTAGAACGGTTCGGCAGCGAGCTTGGTTTTCGCTCCCGGCGTGAAACTTGCGGAGGAATCAACTCGATGCGCCACAAGGCGCGTCTGTCGAGGGTGGGGACCAGGGCAGGAGATATGGGGGCGCGGTTGCAAAGGTCTGATTTATCAGGTGCGCAGCTACCTGTGCGCCGCCGCGCCTCATCGCCGCCACGGCGGTCTTCACTGCTCCGCGTTCGCGGCCAAAGTGCCCAAGTTCGGCAGGTGGTCGGCGTTCTCCGATGCATAGCTTCGTCGATGGCGAGGCGGGCGCGACGGCCCCGTCCGAGCCGCGCTCTCCTGTCGCGCCAAGTATAGCGGCGACAACAGAGCGCACAGCGATCGGATTCCGGCGATGAATCTCCGCAGCCTCCAGACCCGCATCCTGTCGCTCCTGGTTCTGCTCACGCTCGTGGTGCAGGCCGGCGGCTTCGTGCTGATCAATACCGTGGGCCTTGCCGCGGCGCGCAAGACTGCCACCGAAGAGCTGAACGCAGGCGCGCTCGTGTTCACGCGTCTGCTCGAGCACGACACGCATCGCCTGGTGCAGGGAGCTCGGTTGTTGTCCGCGGACTATGCATTTCGTGAGGTCATCGGCACGGGCGATGCGGGCACCATCAACTCGGTGCTCGCCAATCACGGCAAGCGCATCGACGCCGATGTGATGATGCTCATCGGACTCGATCAGCGGGTCGCCGCGGATGCGCTCGGCGATACGGCGGGGCAGCCGTTTCCGTTCCGGCATCTTCTGGAGAAGGCACAGGCCGCGCAAGAGGCTTCGTCGATGGTGCTGTTGCGCGGGCGCCTCTACGAGCTGGCGATCGTCCCGGTGATGGCGCCGACGCCGATTGCGTGGGTCGCGGTGGGTTTCGCCGTCGACGACTCCCTGGTGCGTGATCTGCAGCACCTCACGCGACTGGATGTCTCGTTCCTGACCCGCCAGGGAGAGGAACCGTGGCGCCTGCAGGCGAGCACCCTGCTGGAATCCGACCGCAAGGCATTGCAGCAGGACATGGCCGCCGACCGCTTCATCCAGGTGGACCCGGAGTCCAACGCGGTCACGAGCGATGTCGCGGTCACGCGCCAGCTGCATCTGCCGGCACGCGCAGGCGACGAGGTCGTCGCGGTGTTGCAGGAGCCGCTCGCCGTCGTGCTCGAGCCGTTCCGCCGACTGCAGCAGAGACTGGCGCTGATTTCGCTGCTCGCGGTCGCCGTCTCGGTCGTCGCCAGCCTGATGATCGCCAGCGGCATCGCGCGCCCGGTACGCGATCTCGCGCGCGTTGCGCGCCGCATCGCCGCGGGCAACTACTCGGTGCTGCCGGCCGCCGCGCGCAACGACGAGATCGGCGCGCTGGTAGCGTCGTTCCGCACCATGCAGAACGGCCTCGTCGAGCGCGAGTCGCGCATCATGGAGCTCGCCTATCGCGACACGCTGACCGCGCTTCCGAACCGCACGCTGTATTCCGACCGGCTCGACGTCGCGCTCAAGTACGCCTCGCGCATGAAGACGCGGCTCGCCGTGCTGCTGATGGACCTCGATCACTTCAAGTACGTCAACGACACGCTCGGGCATCCGATCGGCGACCTGTTGCTGCGCGAGGTTGCGGCCCGGCTGCAGCGCGTGGTCGATCGGCCGACCGACACGGTGGCGCGGCTCGGCGGCGACGAGTTCGCGATCCTTCTGCAGGGCGATACCGTCGACGACGCGCGACGCGTGGCGGGCGAAATCGTCCGCGCGCTCGAGAAGCAGATGACGCTCGAGGGGCACCTCGTCGACGTGCGCGCGAGCGTGGGCATTGCCGCCTACCCCGACCACGGCAACGAGGCCGCAACGCTGCTTCGCCACGCCGACATCGCGATGTACGAAGCGAAGCGCACCAACATGCCGATCGCCGTCTGGGACGACAGTTACGATCGGCACAGCAGCGAACGGCTGTCGCTGATGACCGATCTGCGCAAGGCGGTCGACCAGGACGAGCTCACGCTGGTCTACCAGCCGAGCGTGGCGCTCAGCGCGGGAACCGAGCACGGTGTAGAAGCGCTGGTGCGCTGGCGGCATCCGGAGCGCGGGCTAGTAACGCCGATCGAATTCATTCCCTTTGCCGAGCAGACCGGCTACATCCGAGCCATCACCCGATGGGTGCTGGCGCACGCCATTGCCCAATGCGCGGCGTGGCGCGGGGCAGGCCTGGCCATGAACGTGGCGGTCAACCTTTCGGCGCGCGACCTGATCGACGCTGGGCTGCCCGACCATTTCGCGGGGCTCCTCGAGCGCTACGGCTGCGCGGCGCCGTGGATCACCCTCGAGATCACCGAAAGCGCGATCTTCGACGATCCGGGTCACGCGACCGAGAATCTGCAGCGACTGCATGCGCTCGGCTGCAAACTCTCCATCGACGACTATGGCACCGGGTACTCGTCACTGGCGTATCTGCGGCGCTTGCCCCTCGATGAATTGAAGATCGACAAGACCTTCGTGACCGGCATGGCGCGCGACGCGAGCGACGCCGTCATCGTTCGCTCGACCATCGAGCTCGCGCACAACATGGGCTTGAGGGTCGTGGCTGAAGGCGTCGAGCACGAGGCCACGCTGGACCAGCTGCGCACGCTGGGCTGCGATGCCGTGCAGGGTTTCTTCCTCGCGCGCCCGATGGCGCCGAATGACCTCGTCGCCTGGTTGCGCGCCCGCTCGGGTCCGGCCGCCCGCGCCGCCGGGGAGCTGCCCGGCTTGCGCCGGGTCGTCTGAGCCTCTTCCTCGGCCGGAAATCGTGGCTTTCCCGCCGCTTCTGAGGCGTTTCGTAGTAAACACACACTATCAGCGAAACCGCTGTCAGAAGAGCATCTTCGGTTCATAGTCGATAAAGACGGGAACCGGAGGAGGCAAGGGCCAGTCTTAGTTGCGGTGCAACACGGCCAGGATGGCCATAGGCAAGCACGATCGTAACCTTAGGAATTTGTTATTGGATTCGGTAACACTCCCAGCCTATGTTGGGATGATGCATTGCACAAAAATGGACCTATGACAACGCGAATGGATCGAATGAAGGCCTGGCTCGGGCGAGACGTGCGCCACGCCCCGCTGGCGGAGCGAACCGCCCCGGCGCGGAAGCCGGTCGGCTTGGCTCTGCAGGGCGGCGGCTCGTGGGGCGCCTATACCTGGGGCGTCCTCGACGCGCTGCTCGCGGGCCGGAGCGTGACGATCGCCCAGCTCTCCGGAACCAGCGCGGGAGCAATCAACGCGGCGATCGTCGCCAGCGCGCTCGCCCAAGGATCGCCCGCCGATGCGCGGCGCATGCTCCGCTCGTTCTGGCTGGCGATGGCCGATCCCGCTCTTTCTAATCTGGCGCGCGAGCTGTGGCGGCCGGTCGAGCACAAATGGCGCGACTCGCTGGGCGCGTGGCTGTGGTCGACCGGGATGCTCTCGCCGTACAACGCGAATCCGCTCGGCATCAACCCGCTGCGCGACGCCATCGAGGCGCACGTCGACATCGACGCGATTCGCAGCACGGCGTCGCCCGCGCTCTATGTGACGGTGACGAACGTGCGCACCGGCTTGCCGCGCGTCATCGCCAACGATGCGATGTCGATCGATGCGCTGCTGGCCTCGGCGTCGCTGCCGCAGCTTTTCCAGGCGGTGGAGCTCGACGGCGAAGCCTACTGGGACGGCGGATACTGCGGCAATCCGACGCTGTGGCCGATGGTTCAGAGCGGGATCGCCCGCGATCTCATCGTCGTGCAGCTCGTGCCCGATCTTGCCGAGGACGTTCCGAAGGACGCGCCGTCGATCCGCCGGCGCATCGGCGAGATCGTGTTCAATTCGAGCCTCGTGGCCGAGATGCAGGCGCTCGCGGCGATGCGCTCGGTCGCGGGACGCGGTGCAGGCCCGGCCAGTGCGCTCGACGTGCGCCTCCACCGCATCGGTCCGCCGCAGCGCGATCTGCTCGAGCGCGGCTCGTCGTTCGAGCGCTCGCGCGGATGGCTCGAGCTGCTGCACGAGGCGGGTCGCGCGGATGCGAGGCACTTCATGGACCGGCACGGCGCCGACCTCGGTGTGCGCGAGACACTCGACGTCGCGCGCGTTTACGCCGACGGGCACAAGCCGAAGGTGCGCGTGCCGGCGAACGACGAAGCCCGCGAGGTCTTGCGGTCCAGCGTGCGGGGCTAGCGTCCCGCGCGGTGCTTCCTGCGCTCGATGACACGGTCCACGTTGTCGCGCAGGCGTTGCGCAAGCTCCGGCGTCATCGCGAGCGGCAGCGCGGCTTGAGCGCGAACGAGCGTCTCGCTCCGGCGCAGCGGCAGCAGGCGGGCCGTCTCGCCCGCGCTCTCGATGACCGAAGTGCTCCGATTGACGAACACATCAGTGCGGTTCGCGAGATTGCCGCCGTTGGTCTGCACGTAGAACGGCAAAAAGGCTTCGCCGACGCTTCCGAGTGCCTGGTAGTCGCCGAGAAAGAGGCCTTCGGCGTTCGGTGCGGTCGCGAGATCGAAGGTTCCGGTGACGGGAGTCTCGCGCCAGACGATGCCGTCCCCCGAGTGCGTGAGCCAGTAAGTCGTCGGCAGTGAAGAGACCGCGGCGGGCCCGCTGCGGAAATCGTAGTAAGTGACGCCCATCGTCCCGTCGCTGCGGAAAGTGACGGCCGGCTCGAATGCCGCCACGCCCGAAATCGCATTGATGCCCACCGGAGCCGACCAGGTGAGCCCGCCGTCGAGCGAGCGGGAAAAGGCGATGCCGTCGAAATTGCCGGCCGAGAAGCGCGAGTCTTGCCACACCGCCGCCAGCTCAGCGTGCGGACCGACGGCGATCGACCCGAGCGTGGAGCCATCGCGCACGGGCACACCGGTGGCAGCATCGAAAGTGCCCACCGAAAACACGGGCGAGATGGTGATCGGCGCGGACCAGGTCACGCCTTTGTCGACCGAGCGCACGATCTGCAGCGTGACGACGGTGAGCTTTCCGGAGAAGTCGAGCTGGGTGAAGAAGTCGACGAGCGTGCCGTCCGGCAGCACGACGATCTGGTTGTTGAGCGTCTGCCGATTGACTCCTGGATCGAAGATGGCGCGCGCCGCCTCCCAGCTCACGCCGCCGTTGGTGCTGCGCGCGAAGTAGCTCGGCCCGGTGTTGTCGGGCATGAGGCGGTCCCACGTCGCATAGACGAGCGTCGCATCGGTCGGATCCGCGGTGATCGAATCCTTGTCGTCGAAGAATGCGTTGTTGTCGCTGATCAACACGGCCGGTGCGCTCCACGTGCGGCCGCCGTCGATCGAGCGGCTGGCGAGCACGGCGCTCGTCGAGCCCGGTGCCTGCGGTTCTCCGCTGAAGGAGATCGCGGCCTGGTGCACGGTGCCGTCGGGCGCGAAGCTCACCCAGGGATCGCTCGTGCGCGGATAGTCGCCGCCGTTGGCGGGGTTGCCGCCGCTGCAACGCGAGAACGCAGCCATGCCGAAGGACCAGGTCTGGCCGCCGTCGAAGGAGGCGCCAGTGAGGTTGCCTGCCGCGCCTCCGTTCGACCAGCGATCCTGCTGCCACACGCCGACGATGTTGCTCGGGCTGCGCGAATTGATCGAGAGCATCGGCTCGACCTCGGCATTCGAGTACAACGTGCCCGAGGGCACCAGACCGTCGCAACCGGCTGCGAAGGGCGTCGCCGACGAGACTCGCACCTGAACGGTCGCGACCGCCGGATTGACGGCGCACATGTCGACCGGGTCCGTGCCGTAACCCTCGGCCACGGAACCTGTTGCGATCATCTGCGCCTTGATCGCAAGATCCGTGGTGTAGCGATGGTTGGAATCGGGGCGCTGGTTCCACAGCCGGTAGACAGGGATCGTTCCCGCCGCGCACGCCCCGGTCATGTCCGGCAGCGCGATGTAGAACGCGTTCGCCGTTTCGTAGATGTAGCCGCTGAAATTGGGATCGGTGGCGGTCTTCTGCAGCACGATTGCGCATTCCGCGGGCGAGGCAGAGAAGAAATGCGAGTTGCCGTGCTCGGCCGGAATGTAGAAGCGGCACACCGGGCTCACCGCCGGACCGCCGCTTGCCTGAGAGGGGAACACCTTGAAGCTGAAGCCCGTGCGGCGCCAGCCGGGAATGCGCTGCGTGTCGAGCGCGTCGATGTCGGGCTGCAGCGCGCTCATGAAGTAGTGGTCGAGCGAAGGGTTGTAATACTCGACCGCGGTGACGGGCAGCGCGAGCGCGCGCGCCGAGGCACCGGCGAAGTTCGTTGCCATATTGGTCGCGACAGTTGCCACGTTCGAGGGAGCAAGGACGAACACGGCGTTGTCCCCGTCGGTGACCAGCGACTGAATGGCGAACTGGTCGAGGAAGTTGAACGGCTGCGACGGCGTGGTAGTGAAGCTTAGGGTGCCGTTGTCGGTGGCGATGAACTGATCGGGAATCACGTAGTCGGGAACGACCAGATTGAGCGCCGCGAAACCGCGCGTGGCGATGAGCACGCGCTTGCCCGCGGTCTGGTTGCTCGGCAGATCGTTGGTGAAAAAATAGGTCTTGAGGGTGCTGGCGTGGGCGCTCGTGAGCGCGAGGCCGCGCAATCCCTGCAAGCCGTTGGCGCCGGCTGTCTCGTGCAGCACGATGTATTGCACGGTGCCGTCGGCATTGGAGTAGACCTCCTCGAACTGGAACCCGGCGTGCGCAAGCGCAGCGGCAGCGACGAGAGGTACGGCGAGGATCGTGCGTAGTACGCGCAGTAATGGATTGCGCATGGATCAGTCCGTCCGACGCATGACTTCGATGGTGAGTTGCAGCAGCTTGTCGAGCGCCTCGGTCGCGGGCAGCGTGTCCTCGGTCACTCCGATGGCGCGCAGGCAGGGCCAGTGCAGGTTGATGCCGCGCGCGCTCGCCAGCTTGAGCGGATATTCCTGTGTCGCCGAGTCGCGGCGCTCGGCGTTCGAAACGCTGTTCTCGTGCATGTCCAGCTCGGCTGCGAAGGCTTTCTGGCTCGCCGTGCCGCGCACGAGCTTGAGGCATAACATTGCATCATCTTCATTCACCAAGCAAGTGGTCGAAACCGCAATGACAGATTCGCGCTGCAACCGCAGTCTCCGATTGCGCTCGGGCGGCGCCCGAAGCGTGGGCGGGCGCTCGCTCCCGGCGGAGCAGCGCTCGCCCCGTGGTCGCAGTTCGCGTTTGGTCGACTGCTTGCGACGGGCATGGACTGCAATCACTTAGACGGCCGCATGTTTGCGGTGGAGGTCGATTGAGCTCGTGCACGACGGCCGCGAGGGAACGTTCTCGGGTCCGCAAGCTCCGTGCCCGCTGGACAGGCGGCTACGATCCCCGGTAGCATCGACCCATGGAACCGCTGGTACTGACCGTCGACATGGCCGGCCTGCCGCAGGCCTGGGTGGCGCTCGAGGACGCCATCACCTACCACGCCAAGCACCTGGTCGCGTGGTCGGTGGGCGACGTCGTGCGCGAATTCCGCGGCGGCTGGCAGCGCAACGGGATGCGTTCGCGCATCGCCACCAAGTCGATTCTCGCCATCAAGGGCACGGTTCCGGGTGAGCACTTCCACTCGCCGGGACTCACCAACGCGCTGCTTTTCGCGCGCGACCGCCAGCTTTGTGGCTATTGCGGACAGCGCTTCATGCTGCGCGACCTGTCGCGCGATCATGTGGTGCCGATTTCGCGCGGCGGACGCGACGTGTGGACGAACTCGGTGACGGCGTGCCGCCGCTGCAACACGAAGAAGGCGAATCGCTCGCCGGAAGCCGCCGGGATGCCGCTCCTCTACGTGCCTTACGTGCCGAATCGGCACGAGCATTTCATCCTGCGCAATCGCCGCATCCTCGCCGACCAGATGGAATACCTGCTAGCCGGCGTGCCGCGTACCAGCCGCCTCTACTCGGACACGCAGCTGTCCTGAGGCGTGTCCGCAGTTGCCGCCGGCTCGAGTCAGCCGGCGAGCGTTCGGCTACTGCGGGGAGCAGAAGGTGACGCCGATTCCAAACCCTTCGGGGGCCCAGCCTGCAGAGATCATCTGCGCCCGCAAGTCGGGGTCGGTGGTGAAACGGTGGTTCGGCGCCCCGCCCGCGTTCTGGTTGTACAGCCGGTAGATCGGAATGCTGCCGGCGGGACAACTCCCATCGGCCGCGGGCAGCGGGGTGTTGAAAACGGGACCTTCGAGCTCCCAGTTCGGGTTGGCGAGCAGCGAGTTGTATTCCGACATGATCCCTGTATAGAAATGCGAACTCTTCGGGGAAAAGGTCGTGCTGAAGAAACGCCAGACCGTGGCGGCCCCTGCGGGCGCGTTGGCGTAGACATTGAACTGCAGCCCCGTGCGCTTCCAGACGCCGCCGAAGGCGCCGCCGTCAAGGGCCGTGATCTCGTCGGGGATGGCGGTGATGAAGTAAAAGTTCCAGTCCTTGTAGTAGTACTCGACGGCAGGCGCGATGGTCGGCGGAGGCGCCGACACGGCCACCGAGGCGGAAGCACCGGCGAAGTTGATCGCGAGATTGGCCATCGGCGCACCAGTACGGTCGATCGCGGTCACGCCGTCGGTCGGCAGCGCTCCGTAGGTAACCTGATCGACGCCGGCGTAGTTGATCGTCCCGGACAACGGGATGAAGCCGTTGGGAATGATGTAATCGGGCTTGACCAATCCCAGCGCGGCGAAGCTGGCGGTCGCGATGAGCACATGACTGCTCGCCGTCGAGCCCCCCATGCAGCTGTAGAAATCGCACATGCCGCCGGGCAAATCGACCGGAAAGATATAGGTCTGCGTCGTCATTCCCTGCGTCGCCGTCAGTGAGTGGTCCGATAGGAAATTCTGGCCGTTCATCCCGAGCGCTTCGTGCAGGACGACGTACTGCACGGTCCCATCGGCGTTGGAGAAGATCTCCTGGATCTGGTAGGTGTGAAAGGTCGCGTGAGCGGCCGGCGCAGCAAGCGCAGCGGCGAGCGTCAGGGCGCTGAGGAGAGACCAGAGCGGTCTGAGAGTCATGGGTCCTCCTTTGGAACCGGGTCACGTCCCGACCGGCGGCCGAGACGTACGACTTGCGCAAACACGCGCGGTCGAGCCGCTATTCCGCCGCCCGCTGTCCGCGTGCGCTGTCGTCCGATCCCAGGCTCTTGACGGCGGAGGGATGCGGACACACATTGGAATGATCGAAGGAGACATTTCATGAGCGAGCGCAAACTGCAACGCGTCATCCCCGCCGTCCCGACCTCCGACGGCGCCGGCGTCAAGCTGCGCCGCAGCCTGGGCCAGTCTCAGGATGCGCGCCTCGATCCGTTCCTGATGCTCGATCATTTTTCCACCGACGTCGCCGACGACTACATCGCCGGCTTTCCGGCGCATCCGCATCGGGGCTTCGAGACCGTGACCTACATGCTCGATGGCCACATGCGTCACGAGGATCACCTGGGGCACACCGGCGATCTGAAGAGCGGGGGCGTCCAATGGATGACGGCCGGCCGCGGGATCGTGCACTCCGAAATGCCGCAGCAGGAGCAGGGACGCATGCGCGGCTTTCAGCTCTGGCTCAATCTTCCCGCGAAGGAAAAGATGAAGCCCGCCGGGTACCGCGACATCCAGCCGGATGAAATTCCGGGCGTCGCCCTGCCGGGCGGCGGTCGCGTCAAGGTTATCGCCGGCACGCTCATTCAGGATGGGCACGAAACGCGCGGCCCGATCCAGGGCTTGACGACGGATCCACTCTATTTCGATATCGAGCTTCCGGCCGGAGCGAGCTTCACGCATCCGGTGCCGGCGGGACACAACGCATTCGTCTATCCGTTCGAGGGGAGCGTCGAGGTCGGAACGGACGCCAATGCGCGCCGTCTCAGGACGCACGACGCCGGCGTGCTGGCCGACGGCGACGAAGTAACGCTCACCGCGGGACCCGATGGCGCGCGCGTGATCCTGCTCGCGGGACGCCCGTTGCGCGAGCCCGTCGTGCAGTACGGTCCGTTCGTGATGAATACGCGCGAAGAGATCGAGCAGGCGATCCGCGACTACCAGTCGGGCAAACTGGCCGAGACGCCGGTCAGAACTGCGTCTTGAGACCGACAAAAACGCTGTGCGGCATCACGCTGAGGATGACCGGGTTGTCGCGCGTGTGCGCCAAGTAGCCCGTCACGCCGCCGAGTGCCCAGGACGCGAGGATGTCGGTCTGCCAGTGTCGCCATTTCTTCCAAGCAGGAGAAACCGCTTGGGGCATTGCGCCGGCTTCATGTCCGTGCCCCTTCGCGGGACCGCGTGTTCGATGGCAGTCAGGAAGGATGTGCGTCCGCCGGCTCCGCGCGCGGGAAGGACACGCGAACGCAGGTTCCTCCGTGCTCGTCGCGCGCCTTGATCTCGAGCATACCGGCATGACGTTCCACGACTTCGCGCGCGATGGCGAGTCCGAGGCCCGAGCCTTCGCCCGGGGTGCCCGCGATCCGGTAGAAACGCTCGCACACGCGGCTGCGTTCGGTCGCCGGGATGCCCGGCCCGGTGTCCTCGACGCTGAGGTAGGGAAGCTCGCCGTTGCAGCCGGTTTGCACCGTGACCGACCCTCCCGCCGGCGTGTAGCGCAGCGCGTTGTCAATCAGGTTGTCGACGAGCTCCGGGAGCAGCAGCGGATCGCCGCGAATCATGGCGCGGTCGAGCGAGAAGCCGAGATCGATCTTGCGGTTCACCGCTTCGCGCGCCCAATCCCTCGCCGCCGCATCGGCAAGCGTGCGAAGGTCGATGACCTCGAGCTCTCTGCCCTGAGCGGCCGGGGTCTCCGCTTTCGCCAGGGCGAGAAGCTGGTTCGCGAGCCGGCTCGCGCGCACGGTGGCGCCGTGCATGCGCGCGACCTCGATCCGCACTTCCTCCGGTAGCTCGCGCCGCAGCAGCAGCTCGAGATGCATCTGCAACCCGGCGAGCGGCGTACGCAATTGGTGCGCCGCGTTGGCGAGAAAGCGCTGCTGCATCATGCTCGTCTCGCGCAGCCGCTCGAGCAGCTCGTTGAAGGCGTTCACTACCGGCGCGATCTCGACCGGGGCCGCGCTCGCCGGCAGAGGAAGCAGGTCACGCGGCCCGCGTCTCGAAAGCTCGGAGCGCAGACGCTCGAGCGGAACGAGTCCTCGCGCCACGCCGAACCAGGCGAGCGCAGTCGCGCCGATGGCGATCAGCAGCGTCGGGGCCAGCTCGGCGAACAGGATCTCTCCGACGAGGCGGTTGCGCTTGTGCAGCGTCTCGCCGACCTGGATGACGAAGCCCGTCGAAGTGCGCAGCGCGGCGAGGCGAATACTCTCGCCGCCGTAAGCGCCGTTGAAGAAGATGTGCTCCCCGGTCGCGAGCGGCGGGGGCGGCGGCAGATCCGGCGCGCCGTCGATGATTGCGTTCTGCGGCGAGCGAATCTGGAACATCACCTTGTCGACCTGGTCGTAGATGAGCGCTTCAAGCGCTTTCTGCGGCAGGTCGACGTGCGCTCCCGCGGCATCGAGGCGGACGTTGTCAGCGATGTCGAGCAGCGGATCGAGCAGCGAGCGGTCGTAGGCGTTGTTCGCCGAGTGCAGGGCGACCAGGTAGGTCACCATCGCCGCGCCCGCCACCATGAGCAGGAGCGAGCTCGCGAGAAACAAAAGCAGCCGTCGGCGAATGCTCGGAGGCCGCGCTGGCCCTTCACTCATCGCCGCCGGCCCACAGGTAGCCGAAGCCGCGCACTGTGCGGATGTGCACGCCCGCCGGCTCGATCTTCGCGCGCAGTCGGGACACGTGGACCTCGATCGCATTCGGCGAGAGCTGCTCGTCCAGGCCGAACAGGCTGCCTCCGATCTGCTCCTTGCTCAGCACCCGTCCCGGACGGGTGAGGAACAGCTCGAGCAGCGCCCATTCGCGCGGAGTGAGATCGACCGGCTTGTCGTGCACCCGTACGCGTTTGGCTGGGACGTCCACGTTCAGCCCCGCAATGGTCCACCGCGCCGACGGAGGAGCGATCCGCCGCAGGAGAGCGCGCACCCGCGCCTCGAACTCGATCAGCGAGAAAGGCTTGGTCAGGTAATCCTCGGCGCCGAGGTCGAGTCCCTTCACGCGGTCCTCGACGGCATCGCGCGCCGTGAGCACGAGGACCAGCGTCGAGGAATGCCGCGCACGCAAGCGCCGCAGCACCTCGAATCCGTCGACATCCGGAAGACCTATGTCGAGGACGACGAGATCGAAGCGTTCTTCGGCGAGCAGTCGATCGGCATGCTTGCCGGTCATGGCGTGCTCGACCGCGTGCCCGGCGCGGGTCAGCAGCTTGACCAGGCCCTCGGCAAGAAGGGAATCATCTTCGACAACGAGTATGCGCACGATCGGTCACCTGTGAATGCGTCGCCGGAGCGACACCGTGCAACACGACGCGATATTACGCTGAAGAGCTTGCGATAAGCTGTCGAAACGTTCTGGTATGGTTCGAAAATCCGGACCGACACTCGGAACGTCCGCAAGCTCAGAGGTTCCCTGCTTGGGAGAGAAGACAAGACGCGTGGCTGCCGGAGCGGCCCGCAGCGAGGCCCACCTTCGCGACGTGAGGCGGCTCCTTCGTCACGCGCAACAGGCGCATCGCGCGCAGCGTCTGCGCGAGGCGCAGGCCCTCTACGCGCAGGTGCTTGAGATCGAGCCGACGCAGCCGCACGCCTGGCTCGGGATGGGCCTGCTCGCGCTGCACACGGGGGCGCACGATGCCGCGTGCGGCATTCTCGCCAAGGCCGTCGCGCTGGCGCCGGACGACGCGGTGTTTCACCAGCAGTGCGCCTTAGCTCTCCAGAAGGTCGGCCGAATGGAGATGGCGGAGCGTGAGGTGCAGGCCGCATGCCGTTTGCAGCCCGAGGTCGCCCAGTACTGGGAAGACCTCGGCGTCGTGCAACAGGCGCTCGGGGACACCGGGCAGGCTCTGGAATCGTATCGTCGCGCCGACGCGCTCGAGCCCTCGCTCGCGCGGCGCATCAAGGAGGCGACCGTCGTCTCTCCGATCATCGCCTCCCGCGACTCGATCGCCGCCGAGCGCCGGCACATCGAGACGGCCATGGATGCATTGCTGGCCGAACCGGGGCGAAGCGGCGAAGATCCCCTGCGCCTTGCGCTCTGGCCGAATTTCTATTGGGCCTACCACGGGGAGTCCGATCGGAATCTGCAGACAAAGACCGCGGCGGTTTACCGCCATCTTTTCCCGTCGCTCGACCACGTCGCGGCGCATTGCCGTTCTCCGCAGCGAACCGGCGCGAGAAGGATTCGCGTCGGGCTCGTCTCCCAGTTCTTCCGCAACCACAGCATCGGCCGCACCAGTCGCGGATTGTTTGCGCAGCTCTCGCGCGAGAAGCTCGACGTGACCGCGATTTTCCTCGCGCCCGCGATCGACGATGAGTACTCCCGCTTCATCCGTCAGCACGCCGAGCACAGCCTGGACGTGCCCCGCGATCTGCCCACGGCGCGAAAGCGGATCGAGGCGCTGCGGCTCGACGTGCTGTTCTATCCGGACATCGGGATGGACCCGTTCAGCTATTTCCTGGCCTTCTCCCGACTCGCGCCCGTTCAGTGCGTGTCGTCCGGCCATCCGGATACCACGGGAATCCCGACCATCGATTACTACGTCTCGGCCGACATGTACGAGACGCCGGGGTCGGAAGAGCACTACAGCGAACGGCTTTTCCTGCTGCGCGACGTCGGCAACATCGCCTATTACTATCCGCCCGAAAGAGCCGAGCCACGCAAGCGGCGGAGCGACTTCGGCCTGTCCGATGAGGATCATCTTTACGTTTGTCCGCAGAACCTCTTCAAGCTGCATCCCGACATGGACGAGCTGATCGCGGGCATCTTGCGCCGCGATCGACTCGGCAGGGTGGTGATGATCGAGGGCAGGATCGAGCGCTGGTCGGAGCTTCTCAAGCGCCGCTGGGCCGCGAGCATGCCCGAGGTGATGGACCGCATCGTCTTCCTGTCGCGCCTGGACAGTCAGGACTTCGTGGATCTGATCGAAGCCTCCGACGTGATGCTCGATACGCGGCACTTCAACGGCTACAACACCTCGCTCGAAGCCTTTGCCGCCGGGACGCCGGTGGTCACCTGGCCGGGAGAATTCCAGCGCGGCAGGCATACGCAGGCCATGTATCGCAAGATGGGCGTCACCCGGTGCATCGTGAACGATGCGCGCGAGTACGTCGATGTC
>Ga0335083_10004541_pt1 | contig 17651 bp, 18 predicted proteins | sample Lox_Sample_42_FD_206716 | JGI IMG/M metagenome (GOLD analysis project Ga0335083, IMG submission 206716) | Soil microbial communities from Loxahatchee National Wildlife Refuge, Florida, United States - Lox_Sample_4.2 | ecosystem: Environmental > Terrestrial > Soil > Wetlands | place: USA...
CACCCGCGGCTTGCCGCTGATCGACAAGCCGGCCGATGAAGCCGAACCCGATGCCGCGTACAGCGGCGAAGACGAAGAGATCGTCTCCCAGATCAAGGAGCTGATCGACACCCGCGTCCGCCCGGCAGTGGCGCAGGACGGCGGCGACATCATCTTCAAGGGTTTCGATGGAAGCTCCGGCATCGTCTTCCTGCACCTTCAGGGTGCATGCGCCGGCTGCCCGTCCTCGACCATGACCTTGCGCAACGGCATCGAGAACATGCTGCGCCATTACGTGCCGGAAGTTAACGCGGTCGAAGCCGTCTGATTTGCGCCCGCGCGCGGGCGGGATTATGCAAGGCCGTTCTTCTTTCCCGGAGCGCGCCATGTCCACCCACGCCATCAACGACGAAGCCCTAGACATCATCTTCCGCAACGCGCGCACCCAGAACAAATGGCTGGATAAGCCCGTCAGCAACACCATGCTGATGGCGATCTACGATCTGATGCGCTGGGGCCCGACGAGCGCCAACAACATGCCCGCGCGCATCCTCTTCCTCACCACGAAGGAAGCGAAGGATCGCCTGAAGCCGCATCTCTCGGAAGGCAATCGCGAGAAGACGATGAGCGCGCCCGTCACCGCCATCATCGGTTACGATCTCGATTTTCCCGAACATCTGCCGCGCCTGTTCCCGCACAACCAAGATGCGAAGAACTGGTTCCAGAATCCGACCTTGCGCGAAATCACCGCCTTCCGAAACGGAACGCTGCAGGGCGGCTATTTCATCGTCGCCGCGCGTGCGGTCGGTCTCGATTGCGGGCCGATGTCCGGCTTCAACAATGCCGGCGTGGATACCGAATTCTTCGCGGGCACCAACATAAAATCCAATTTCATCTGCAGCCTCGGCTATGGCGATCCGTCCGGAATATTCCCGCGTTCGCCGCGCCTTTCCTTCGACGAGGCTTGCAAGATCCTCTGATGACGCGCGCATGAAGCTGCTGGCGGTCGATACCGCATTGGGCGCTTGCTCCTGCGCCATCGTCGATGATGCGCGTATCCTCGCGCACCGTTTCGAGATCATGGATCGCGGCCACGCCGAACGCCTGGCGCCGATGGTCGACGAAGCGATGCACGAATCCGGTCTTACGTTTTCCGATCTGGAAAGATTGGCCGTCACCACCGGCCCCGGCACGTTCACGGGCCAGCGCGTGGGACTGGCCTTCGCGCGGGGCTTGCGCGTCGCGCTCAAGCTGCCGCTCACCGGCATCACCACGCTCGAAGCCATGGCCACTGCGGCAATCGCCGAAACAGGTGCAACCTATGCCGCCGCCTTGCACGATGCCAAACGCGACGAAGTGTATTTCGAACTGCTGCACGAAGACCAAACCTTGATCCCCGCCGCCATCGCGCCGTTCGAAAAAGCGCTGGCGATGATTTCCAACGCCACGCAAAACGCCGAACTCGCTTTCGCCGGCACCGCCGCCGAAGCCGCCGTGATGGCATATAAAGGCGAAGCATTGCTCACCCAAATCCGCCAGCCCGACGCGCTATGGGTCGCGCGCATCGCGCTCACGCGTCCCACGACGATGGATACACCGAACCCGCTCTACCTCCGCCCGCCGGACGCCAAACTCCCCACGCAAAAATGAACCTCCGCCCCGCCACCGAATCCGATTTCGCGGAGCTTGCCCGCCTGCACAAAACCTGTTTCGCGGAAAGTTGGGACGAGCACGCCCTCAAAAATCTCGCGGCAACGGGCGCACGCACATTGCTTGCCGAACAGGATGGCCGCATCGCCGGCTTCATCCTGCTCCGCACCGCGTCAGACGAATCCGAAATCCTCACCGTGGCCGTCGCCCCCGAAGCCCGCCGCTCCGGCATGGGTCGCGCGCTGGTCACGCAAGCCGCACAACAAGCCGCCCGCGCGGGAGCGGCTCGCATGTTCCTGGAGGTGGGTGCCAATAACGCTGCCGCCCGCGCCCTTTATGCGGGCCTCGGCTTCACCCCGGCAGGGCAGCGCAAGGGCTACTACAGCACCCCCGGCGCCCCGCCGGAGGATGCCCTGATCCTCTGCCTCCAGCTGCCGCTTTCCGGGTTGGGAAATGGCCCCCTGGTGGGCTAGATTGGCTTTCAACACACTGGGAGCCGGATTTGTCGCGGATCGAAAAACTCTGCGTTGAGAAGGGGTTACGCATGACCGAGCAGCGCCGGGTGATTGCCCGCGTGCTCTCGGATGCAAGCGATCACCCCGATGCCGAAGAGCTTTATCGCCGGGCCTCCGCGGTCGACCCCCACATCTCCATCGCCACGGTCTATCGCACCGTGAAGCTGTTCGAAGACGCAGGCATTCTGGAGCGCCACGATTTCCGCGACGGCCGCTCGCGCTACGAAGAGATTCCGGAATCCCACCACGATCACCTGATCGACGTGCAGTCGGGCCGCGTGGTCGAATTCCGCAACGAAGACATCGAAAAGCTGCAGCGCCTGATCGCCGAAGAACTCGGCTTCGAACTCGTCGATCACCGGCTAGAGCTCTATGGCGTGCCGAAAGGCAGCAAAAGCGTCAAACGCTGAGCCATGCAACGCCTTCGCGCCTTCGGGATTCTATTCACCTTCGTTCTGGTGACCTTGCCGGGCATCCCCTGGCAGGCGAGTGCGCTCAGGTTCAACCTGCCGCGCCGAAAAACATTTCCGCACCGCTATCACAAATTCCTCTGCAAGCTGTTCGGCATCCGCGTCACCGTCATCGGCAAGCCGGTGCAGGACAAGGGCGTGCTGATGATCGGCAACCACACGTCCTATTTCGACATCCTCGTGCTTTCGAGCACGGCCAAGGTTTCTTTCGTCGCCAAAAGCGAAGTTCAGACCTGGCCGTTCTTCTCCACGCTCGCGCGCCTGCAGCAAACGGTGTTCGTCGAACGCACGCGCCGCTCGCAAACCGGCGAAGCACGCGACCAGATCCGCGACCGCGTGTTGCAGGGAGATGCGCTGATCCTGTTTCCGGAAGGCACCTCGAGCGATGGCAATTGCGTGTTGCCGTTCAAGAGCGCGCTGATGGGTGCGGCCGAAGCCATTGTCGGCACCGACGCGCAGGGCAATCCGATCCACGTTGCGGTGCAGCCGGTCTCGGTTGCCTATGTCGGTCTCTATGGAATGCCGATGGGCCGCGAAAACCGCCCGCTGTTCGCCTGGTATGGCGATATGGATTTGGTCCCGCATTTGATCGAAGCAGTGAAGACAGGCCCCATCGACGTTGTGGTGGAATTCCACGAACCGCTCACCGTCGATCAGGCGGGCGGCCGCAAGAAACTCGCAAGCCTCACCGAAAAGATCGTGCGCGACGGCCAGACGCGTGCGTTGCGTGGCGGCATGAAAACCGCAGCCCGTCCGGAACCCAAGGAAGACGGCGCGGAATTGACCGAGGCCGCAGCATGAGTATCCATCGCTGACATGAAGAAGCTCTTCGTCAAAACCTATGGCTGCCAGATGAACGTCTATGACTCCGCCCGCATGGCGGATCTCTTGACGCCGCTGGGCTATGCCGTGGCGGATGCGCCGGAAGATGCGGACATGGTGATCCTGAACACCTGCCACATCCGCGAAAAGGCAGCGGAAAAAGTCTATTCCGAACTCGGCCGTCTCGCGCGCCTGAAGGACGAAAAATCCGGCATGCTGATCGCGGTCGCCGGTTGCGTGGCGCAGGCCGAAGGCGAAGAGATCCTGGCCCGCCAGCCCGCCGTGGACATGGTGGTCGGTCCGCAATCCTATCACCGCCTGCCGGAAATGATCGCGCGCGTCACCCGCGAAAAAGGCCACGTGCTCGAAACCGATTTTCCCGCGGACGAAAAATTCGACGCCTTGCCGCAGGACAATGCGGTCGATGGCGTTGCCGCGTTTCTCACGGTGCAGGAAGGTTGCGACAAGTTCTGCACCTTCTGCGTCGTGCCCTACACGCGGGGCAACGAATATTCCCGGCCCGCGGCCCAGATCGAAGCGGAAGCCCGCCGCCTCGTCGCCAAGGGCGTACGCGAGATCACTCTGCTCGGTCAGAACGTCAATGCCTATCACAACGAAGGCGTGACGCTCGCAGGCCTGATCGAATATCTCTCACGCATCGATGGCCTGGAACGCCTGCGCTACACCACCAGCCATCCGCGCGACATGTGCGAAGATTTGATTGCCGCCCACAGAGACAATGCCAAGCTGATGCCGTTCCTGCATCTGCCAGTGCAATCTGGTTCGGATCGCATCCTGAAAGCGATGAACCGCCAGCACACGGTGGAAGATTACTTGCATCTGGTGGGTCGCATCCGCACAGCGCGGCCCGATATCGCGCTGTCGTCCGATTTCATCGTCGGTTTCCCCGGCGAAACGGACAAGGATTTCGAAGCCACGATGGCGTTGATCCGCGAAGTCACCTTCGCGCAAGCCTTCTCGTTCAAATATTCCCCGCGCCCCGGCACGCCTGCGGCGTCCGCAAAAATCCAGGTGCCGGAAGAGGTGAAGGACGAACGCCTCTACGCGCTTCAGGCGCTGCTGCGCGAACAGCAGGATGCTTTCAATGCGTCGTGCGAAGCGCGCACCTTGCCCGTGCTATTCGAAAAGCCGGGCCGCCATCCTGGCCAGGCGGTGGGCCGCAGCCCCTATCTGCAATCCGTCCATGCCGACGATGCCGCCCATCTGATCGGTCGGATTGCGAACGTCCGCATCGAGGCCGCGATGCCCAATTCGCTGCGTGGCGCGGTGGTCGAAACCCGGAACCGCGAAAGGGCGCTTGCGCATTGAGCAACGCCGCCAAACGTTCCGCCAAAGAGCAGATTACGCTCGAATTCCCCAGCAACGCGCTGCTCGCGGCGTTGGGCGGCGCGCACCAAAAGAATTTCGTGCGCGTCGAACAGAAGCTCGGCGTGCGCATCGCCACGCGCGGCAATCTCGTGGCGGTCGAAGGAAGTCCCGAAGCCCGCGAACGCGCAGCCTCTGTGCTGCGCGCCATCTACGCCCGCCTCGAAGCGAACGAAACCATCGGCGTGGCCGAAGTCGATGCGGAACTGCGTTTTGCCAGCCGCGATAGCAGCGGCATCAATCAGGGTTTCGGTTCGCCCACCATCAAAACGGCATCGTCGCGCGTCACCCGCGCGCGCTCGCCGGCGCAGGCCGCCTATCTCGATCTGATGCGCACACACCCGCTGGTGTTCGGCATCGGTCCCGCCGGCACCGGCAAAACCTATCTCGCCGCCGCCTTTGCCGCGCATCTGCTCTACGAACGCAAGGTCGAACGCATCGTCCTGTCGCGCCCCGCTCTCGAAGCGGGCGAACGGCTGGGATTTTTGCCGGGCGATCTGCGCGAGAAGATCGATCCCTATCTGCGCCCGCTTTACGACGCGCTATTCGAAGTGATGGGCGATCAGGCAACGCGGCTGATGGAGCAAGGCATCATCGAGGTCGCCCCGCTCGCCTTCATGCGCGGCCGCACGCTGTCGCGCGCCTTTGTCATTTTGGACGAAGCGCAGAACACCACCACGCCGCAAATGAAAATGGCGCTCACGCGTCTGGGCGAGGATTCGCGTATGGTCGTTACCGGCGATCCGTCGCAAAGCGATCTGCCGGGCAGCCGTGCCGAAGGCCTCAATCAGGCGCTCGACATCTTGAGCGGCGTTGAAGGCGTGGCGGTGGCGCGTTTCAGCGATGCCGATGTGGTGCGCCACGCCCTCGTGTCGCGTATCGTCAATGCCTATAGTAAGGCGGAAAGCCCGCCCGGCCTGCCGCCGCTTCCAGGCGTCCGGCGCAAGAGCACGCCATGAAGCCTCCACAAGTCACCGTCGTCGTGGAAGATGCGCGCTGGCGCAAAGCCCGCACGCAGGTCAAACGCGCAGCCCTTGCCGCTTATGCCCGCGCCAATGCCGATGGCGCGAAACCCTTCACCATTCTCCTCACCACCGACAGGAAACTGCGCACGCTCAACGCCGATTTTCGGGGCAAGGACAGAGCAACCAACGTGCTGTCGTTCCCGTCCGGCGATCCCGACTATCTGGGCGACATTGCGATCGCCTATGGCGTCACCGCGAAAGAAGCCTCGGCGGAAGGAAAATCCTTCGCCCACCACGCTTCGCATCTCGCGGTGCACGGCGTGCTGCATCTGCTCGGCTTCGATCACGAACGTCCGCGCGATGCGAAATTGATGGAACCGCTGGAAATCGAAATCCTGGCGGGCTTGAAAATTCCCAACCCTTATCTCTCGAAAGCCGCCTGATGGCCGACGTTCCCAGCGATTCCGAGAAACCGTCGCTGCTGAAACGCCTCCAGGCGTTCCTGCGCAACCGTCCCGGCGTGCAGATGCGCGAAAGCCTGCAGGAGGTAATCGCCGAATCCGACCGCGAAAACCCTGCGCTCTCCGAGCAGGAACGGCTGATGCTCGCCAACCTGCTCGAATTCGGCGAACTCAGGGTAGACGACGTGATGGTGCCGCGTGCCGACATCGTGGCGGTGGAGGAAAAAACCCCGCTCTGCGATCTTGTGGCGCTGTTCCGCGAAGCCCAGCATTCGCGGCTTCCCGTCTATCGCGAAACGCTCGACGATCCGACCGGCATCGTGCTGTTGAAAGATATTGTCGGCCTGATCGATGTCGAAATGGACGGCAGCTTCCGTCTCAGAACCGACGTTCCCCTCTCCAAACTCCGCCGCAATGTTTTGTTCGTGCCGCCATCGATGCCCGCACTCGATCTGCTGCTCAAGATGCAGGCCACCCACAATCATCTGGCGCTGGTAATCGACGAATATGGTGGCACGGACGGTCTGGTCACCATCGAAGACCTGGTGGAAGAAATCGTAGGCGAAATTGAAGACGAGCATGATGAAACCGCGCAACAGGTGCGCGCGCAGGAAAACGGTGTCTATGTCGTCGATGCCCGAACCGATCTGGAAGATTTCAAGAACCTCACTGGCATCGAACTGAAACTTCCCGATACCGACGAAGACATCGATACCATCGGCGGTCTTGTCGGCTCGCTGATCGACCGCGTGCCCCAGCGCGGCGAGATCGTGCCGCATCCCTCGGGCTACGAGTTCGAAGTGCTCGAAGCCGATCCCCGCCGCATCAAACGCCTGCGCATCCGCCCGCCGCAAAAGCCGCCGGAGCAGCCTTAAGGTGGCCGCGCTCGCGACAGGCGCCGCATCGCGCGGTTTTGCCCATGCGGGCGATGTGTTGCGCGATCTCTCTGGTTGGAAAAGACTTGCCGCCGCGCTGATCGCCGGCGGCCTTTCGGCGCTTGCCTTCGAACCGTACAACGTCTTCGCATTGCTGCTTCTGGGCTACGCCGCGCTCGCCCTGTTGCTCGAAGGCATCCCGGATGAATCGCGCCGCACGCTGAAATTCGCACTCACCGGCTGGGCCTTCGGCTTCGGGCAGTTCTTCATCGGCCTGTTCTGGATCGGCAATGCGTTTCAGGTCGATGCCGCCGATCACGCCTGGCAAATCCCCTTCGCGATCACGCTATTGCCCGCGGGCCTGGCACTTTTCCCGGCACTTGCTTGCATTGTTTCAACCGGCTTTGCGCAAAACGGAACCTCCCGCATCCTGTCGCTCTCGGCTGCCTTGGCGCTCGCGGAATATCTGCGCGGCCACATCCTCACCGGCTTTCCGTGGAATCTCGCGGCTTACGGCTGGGGCGCCGTACCGCAAATTCTGCAAAGCACGTCGGTTTTGGGCGCTTATGGTCTGAGCCTTTTGACGATCCTCTTCGGTTGCTCGCTCGCCGCGCTCTTCGCGCGCGATCGTTCGCGTGCAGTTATTCTTCCCGCCGTGATGCTGCTTCTTTTCGTGCTGTTCGGTGTGTGGGGCGCCGCGCGACTGTCCACCACGATTGCCGATGTTCCGAACGTGCGTCTGCGTATCGTGCAGCCCAACATACCGGAAGCCGAAAAATTCGAGCCGCAATTCATCACGCGCAACTGGCGCCGTCTTCTGGATCTCAGCCGCGTCAGCCACGGCCCTGAACCCACGCACATCATCTGGCCCGAATCGGCGCCGCCTTTCCTTCTGGCGCGCGAACCTGTGGCGATGGACGAAATCGTGCTGCTGACGGCCAACAAACATGTGCTCATTACAGGTGCTGCACGAATGGCCAGAGACGGGGAAGGCAATCGTCTTTTTTACAATAGTGTCTATTTCTTCGGTCATGGCGGTGCATTGGAAGGTATTTACGACAAATTTCATTTGGTGCCGTTTGGCGAATACTTGCCGCTCGAGTCATTTTTTCATGCGCTCGGTATCGACAAGCTTGTTAATTCGCCGGGTGGATTTTCTGCCGGTCCCGGCCCGCGCACATTCGCCATACCGGGCGCGCCGCCCGTCGGGCCGCTCGTCTGTTACGAGGTGATTTTCCCCGATCACGTGACGGGCAGCCCGCGGCCGAAGTGGTTGGTTAACGTCACCAACGATGCGTGGTTCGGTACATTTTCCGGTCCTTTTCAGCACTTTCTCAGCGTGCGTGTGCGCGCCATCGAAGAAGGTTTGCCCGTCGTGCGCGCCGCCGGCACGGGCATTTCGGCCATCATCGATCCATTGGGCCGCGTCCAGGCAGAACTCGGTTTGGACCGCATGGGCGCGCTCGATGGCACTCTGCCGCAGGCCTTGCCGCCGACATTCTACGCGCTGCACGGAGACGTGCTGTTTGCTGGCCTTCTAGTCATTTTGGGTGGTATCGCGGGCGTCGTTTCTCGTCCTACAAAGTCGAATAGCCATAGATAGCTTGCGAATATATCTTCCGCTTCTGCGTACATTGTGTCTAAGTTCCCACCGGAAACTAACCGCCAAAGCACCAGTGCCAAGAAAACAAGCCGATCCAATCGACGCCCAGGTAGGAAACCGCGTGCGCCTTCGGCGCATGCTCGTGGGTATGAGCCAGGAGAAGTTGGGGGAACTTCTTGGGCTGACGTTCCAGCAGGTCCAGAAATATGAGAAGGGCGTCAATCGTGTCGGCGCCGGAAGACTGTTTCGTATCGCCAAGATACTGAACGTCGACATCCCCTATTTCTTCCAGGACGTGCAGGAAAACCTCGCCGGCGGGCAGCCCGGCTTCGCGGAAGAAGCAGCCGCCCCGCCGGTGATGGAGTTCGTCTCCAGCGGCGAAGGTCTGCAACTCAGTCTCGCCTTCATGCGCATCAAGGATGCGCGCGTCCGTAAACGCGTGCTCGAACTGGTAAAGAGCATGGCGGATGCGGCCGAAGGCGGCGGCGAATAAGCCTTACTTGCTTTTGCGCGACGCTTTTTCGTCGAGCCCTGATTGTCCCTCGCGCGCCTTGAGCGAGGCATAGACGTCTGCCGGTTCGATGCCCGCCGCCGCCCACAGCACCATGAGGTGATAAAGCACGTCGGCAGATTCCGCGGCGATGGCTTTTTTGTCTCCGGAAACCGCGGCAAGTGCCGTCTCCACCGCTTCCTCGCCGAATTTCTTGGCGCATTGCTGCACCCCGCGCGACAGCAATTTGGCCGTGTACGACTTTTCGGGATCGCCGCCCTTGCGGGACGCAATGGTCGCAAACAGCTTGTCGAGCGGGTGCTCGCTCATGGTCAGTTGCCGCGCTCGTCAAGCAGGCGCCGCGCGATCACCTGCGCCTGAATTTCGGCGGCTCCTTCGAAGATGTTCAGGATGCGCGCGTCGCACAGCACGCGGCTGATGGGATATTCGAGCGCAAACCCGTTGCCGCCATGAATCTGCAGCGCATTGTCCGCGCAAGCCCATGCCACACGTGCACCCAAAAGCTTCGCCATGCCCGCTTCCAAATCGCAGCGCCGTCCTTCGTCCTTTTCACGCGCGGCGTGATAGGCGATCTGCCGTGCAATCGCGATCTCCACCGCCATCAATGCCAGCTTGTCGCGCACGCGCGGGAAATGGATCAGCTGCTCGCCGAACTGCGTGCGCTCCAGTGCATAACGAAGTCCCAGATCCAGCGCGCAGAGTGCCACGCCCACCGCACGTGCCGCCGTCTGGATGCGCGCGGATTCGAAGGTCTGCATCAATTGCTTGAAGCCCTGGCCTTCTTCGCGGCCCAGAAGATTGGCCGCCGGAATCTCGAAGCCGTCGAAACCGATCTCATATTCCTTCATGCCACGATAGCCGAGCACTTCGATCTCGCCACCGGTCATGCCCTTCACGGGGAAAATCTCCTGATCGTTCCCGCGCGGCTTTTCCGCCAGGAACATCGAAAGCCCGCGATATCCCGGCTGGTCGGGATTTGTGCGCACCAGCAATGTCATCACATCGGCGCGCGCCGCATGCGTGATCCAGGTCTTGTTGCCATAGACCTTGTAGGTGTCGCCCTCTTTCACCGCCCGGGCGCGCAGGTTGGCCACATCCGATCCGCCATTCGGTTCGGTGAACACCGCCGTCGGCAATTTCTCGCCGCTCGCGATCAAGGGCAGCCAATGTTCGCGCTGCTCCTTCGTGCCGCCGGTGAGGATAAGCTCGGCCGCGATCTCCGAACGTGTCGCCAGCGATCCCACGCCGATATAGCCGCGCGAAAGTTCTTCGGAGACCACACACATCGCCGTCTTGGAAAGTCCTGCGCCGCCAAACTGTTCCGGGATCGTCAATCCGAAAACGCCGAGTTCGGAAAGCTCCGAAATCACTTCGATGGGGATCAGCTCGTCCTTCAAATGCCATTGATGCGCGAACGGCGTCACCTTCTCCTGCGCAAAGCGGAAGAACTGTTCGCGGATCATCCCCATCGTGTCGTCGAGGCCTGGATCGCCCACGAACATCGCGCCCTCGTGCTTGGCGAGATAATCGGCAATGCCTTTGCGCACTTCCGCACGCGTGCCCAGTTGCACCAGTTCGTCCACCACCGGCGACCAGAACTGCCCGATGATGTCGTTGCTCAGGCCCAGGTCGTAAGGGCGCGCGATTTCGTTCTGGCTCATCGCGATGCCGCCGGCCAGTTGAGCGAGGTATTCGCCAAACGCCGCCTGCAACAGCAATTGCTCGATCTCGCCGAACCGGCCCGCTGCTTCCAGATCGCGGGCCCAGCGCGCCATCTGGCGCAGCGCCTCCACATAGGTCGCATACCAGGCAAGCCCATGGGCCGCCCGCTGTTCCCGGTCCACGGCTTTTGCCGAGATCTTGCCGTTCTCGGTGACCTTCTCGGCCACGGAGTCCTTGGCCGCGGCCAAAAGGCCCTCGGCGGCCAGAACGGCCTCGTCACAACGGTCGAGCAGGTGGGGAACGATGGGGGCGTTGGTCATGGCAGCCTTGAAATCTCTGTCTGGAAACGAGGTCCGGGACATTACAAAACTTGTTACCGCAGCGCACCATGGGCGGGAGCGGCAAATTTCCGCCCCGACAGGTTAAGGCCGGGCCTCTTGGGCCGCGATCCAGCGGTCGATTCTGGCATCCAGAATGGAAAGCGGCATCGCCCCGTCCAGCAGTACCGCGTCATGGAATGCCCGAAGATCGAACCGCGCGCCCAGCGCTGCCTGGGCCTTGTCACGCTGGCGCAGCAGGTCGATCTGCCCGGCCTTATAGGCGAGCGCCTGGCCCGGATAGGCGATGTAGCGGTCGACCTCCGCTGCCACGTCGGTCTTCGTCAGCGAGGTGTTGTCCAGCATGAAGCGGATCGCTTCCCCGCGCGTCATGTGCCCGTTGTGCATCCCGGTATCGACCACCAGCCGGCACGCCCGCCACATGTCGAACGAGAGAAATCCGAATTCCTGATAGGGATCGGTGTAAAGCCCCAGCGCCTTTCCCAACTGCTCCGAATAAAGCCCCCATCCTTCGATGAAGGCATTGGGCCCGTTGAACCGGCGAAAGGCGGGAAGGCTCGTGTTTTCTTCGGCCAGCATCATCTGCAAATGATGTCCTGGCATGGATTCATGCAGCGACAGAACTTCGGTCGTGTAAGTGGGGCGCGAGGGCAGGTCGTATCCGTTGATGTTGAAAATGCCGGGCCGCGCTCCGTCCGCCGATGCCGGTTCGTAATTCGCCGCCGCCTGGGACGGCGCCTGAAAATCGTCGAAGAACCTGATCTCGAACGGCGTCTTCGGCAAATGACCGAACACGCGCGGCAATGCATTTGCAATCTTTGCCTTCACCGATTGATACGCCGACATCATCTCTTCGCGGCTTTTGAACTTGAACCGCAGATCGTTGCGCAAATAGCTGCGAAACGCAGCAAGATCGCCTTTGAAACCGGTCTCGTCTTTCACCCGCTCCATCTCGGTTTTGGTTCGCGCAACTTCGGCAAGCCCGATGCGGTGGAATTCTTCCGGCGAAGTCTCTTCCGTCGTGTGATGGCGCACGAGCGCAAGATACATCTCGTGCCCGCCCGGCATGGCCGAAAGCCCAACGCTGTCGCGCGACTTCGCCAGATATTCGTTTTTCAGAAAATCCGCGAGCCGCCGGTATGCCGGGATCACCGCATCGGCCACGGTCTCGCGATAGTCCTTCGCAATCCGCTCGCGGTCAGCGCCCATGATGGTATCCGGCATATTCTTCGCCGGCCCCATGAACACGCTGTCGTCGATGGGTTTGTCCGCCTGTTCCTCGGCCTGCGGTATCACGCGCACGACAACTGCCTTGGGCAGGGTCACGCCGATCTTTTCGCCATCGCGCATTCTTGCGATGGCCGTATCCATCCAATGCGCGAACCCCTTCATGCGGCTGATCGCCTGGCGGTATTGCTCTGGCGTGTTGAACGGAAACCGCCCGCGCCATTCCATCTCGGTCGCAAAATAAACCTGCGCCCCGCCGAACTGGTCGAGCGGCAACATCTGAAACCGCTCTGCAATCCCCGGCGCAAGCAGATGCGCCTCGTCACCCAATTGCCAGGCAAAGATGTCGTAGGAGAGCGCATCTTCCGCGTCGAGCGCCTCACGCGAAATCTTCGAAAGCCGCGCACGAAACGCCGCTTTTTCTTTGCGTGCCTCCACCAGAAATTCCGGCGTAAGCGTGTCTTCGTACCTGTCGAGATAGCGCGTATCCCCGCGCCACAACGCATCGGTCGGATAAAGCTTCAGATGCGCGTCGTCATAATCCTTGAGCAGCGTGGAAAGTTCCGCCGAAGGCGCCGCATGCGCCACGCCCGCGAGGAACAGCGCGAACACGAAAGCAAGAAATTTCATGCCCATTCTTACCTCCCCCTTGTGGGGAGGTCGAACAAATCGCGAGCGTAGCGAGTGATTTTTCGGGTGGGGGACGGTGCGGGCAACGATGAACGGTCCCCCACCCGGATCGCGCCCATACGCTGTCGCTATGGGCCTCTCCGACCTCCCCATAAGGGGAGGTAAGATTTACGACTGCGAAACCGTCACGAGAACCGAGAAGCTGTTGTCCGGTGCCGCCGTCCCATTCTTCACGTAGCTTGCCTTCAGCGTCACCGTTCCCGGCGTGCGCGTGGCGAAGGAGAAGATTGTGGTTTCCGGCGCATCCGGCACCAGCACCGATTCGGTGGTGCGGCCCGAGAGCGAAAGTTCCGGCGTCAGGTCGCTGTCCAGCCGCCAATAGCCCTTGCCGCGAAAGCCCGGCAGCCGCACCGTCAGCGGTTGGCCGGATGCGACCGAAATCGTCTTGCCCGCATCCTTGTCGGTGATGGTCACCCCGTCGGCCAAAGCCGGCGTCGCCACGAGCAACGCCGAGATCACCGCCGAACGAAGAACCGTATGCGCCATAACGCTCATTTGCGTATCTCCCCTTCCCGTCGGAAACGCGAAACGTAAATACGCAACATAAGTACGCAACAAACTCTACTTGCCGCTGCCTTCCAGCACGTCTTCGAACGTCCGAAGACCAGGCTTCTGGGCATTGACCAGCACCGCCATGTTACCCGGCAGATGCTCGTTCTTCCACATCTTCGTGTGTGCGCGCGGAATGTCCATCCACGGCAGCACTTCCGACATGCACGGGTCGATGCGGCGCTCGACGACCAGGCGGTTGGCCTGGCTCGCCTGCATCAGGTTGGCAAAATGCGAACCCTGAATGCGCTTCTGGCGCATCCACACGTAACGCGCATCGAAGGTGATGTTGTAACCGGTGGTGCCGGCGCAGAACACAACCATGCCGCCGCGCTTCACGACCAGGCACGAGACCGGAAAGGTCGATTCGCCCGGATGCTCGAACACCATGTCGACGTCGTTGCCCTTGCCCGTGACTTCCCAGATCGCCTTGCCGAACTTGCGCGCTTCCTTCAGCCATGTGTCGTATTCGGGCGTGCCGACGGGCGGCATCTGCCCCCAGCACTTGAAATCTTTGCGATTGATGACGCCCTTGGCACCCAGCGACAAAACGAATTCGCGCTTGGTCTCATCGGAAATCACGCCGATCGCGTTGGCGCCCGACACCGCGCAAAGCTGCACGGCGAACGAACCCAATCCTCCGCTCGCACCCCAGATCAGCACGTTGTGACCGGGGCGCAGGATGTGCGGACGATGGCCGAAGAACATGCGATAGGTCGTGGCGAGCGTCAGCGTGTAGCAAGCCGCTTCTTCCCACGTCAGGTGACGCGGACGTTCCATGAGCTGGCGATCCTGCACGCGGCAGAACTGCGCGAACGATCCATCTGGTGTCTCGTAGCCCCAGATGCGCTGGCTCGGCGAGAACATCGGATCGCCGCCATTGCATTCCTCGTCGTCGCCATCGTCCTGATTGCAGTGCACGACGACTTCATCGCCCACTTTCCAGCGCGTGACCTTCGAGCCCACGGCCCACACGATGCCGGACGCATCGGAGCCCGCGATATGATAGGGATTCTTGTGTCCGTCGATCGGCGACACCGGCGTGCCGAGGCCCGCCCACACGCCGTTGTAATTCACGCCCGCCGCCATCACGAGCACGAGCACGTCGTGGCTGTCGAGCGACCAGGTCGGAACGACTTCAAGCTGGAACGATTGCTCCGGCGGCCCATGGCGCTCCTGCCGGATGGTCCATGCGTGCATGTTCTTCGGCACGTGACCGAGCGGCGGGATTTCGCCGATGTCGTAAAGATCCTTGTAGACTTCGAGCGAAGGCTTCGCCTCTGCCGATGACGCCATGTCGATACTCTCCCGCTTTGTCCCCCGGGCCGTGGTGATCCGGCCGATTTGGCGCGGGATTAAGGCTCGCTCTGTGCTGCATTGCAACAGGATTCAGCGTTATTGCTAACAACGCCGCAGGCTTTGCGGCAATTTAATTGCGTTGGAAGCTATTTTTGCTGCGTTGCCACGGCTTTTTCTTACCCGTCGCCTTGCCGGCGATTTCCTTCAGCTTCACCGTCTGCCGGATCGAAAGCGAGGTGCCGGGCGCGCCCTTCTCGGGATCGCCAAAGGCGCGGCCATATTTTTCGACACGCCCCTCTACCGATCCCAGAAAATCCCCTTCCCATTCCGAAAGCTTCACGCCGCTTTTCTCTGCCGCCTTCCGCGCCCGCCTGAGCGCATTGAGTGCTGCGCGCTTGGCCTGCGCGCGCTGCTGCTCGTTGCGCTCCTTCGCGGTCGGGAAGGCTTTCTTCTTCACGAATGTTTCTTGTGCGGATCACGTTCGCCCGCGCGGATGGCAAGCGCGATGTCATCCGTCGCCACCGGACAGGTGAAGAACGGCGAACGCGCGCAATTGGGATTGTAGGCAAAGTTGAAATCTATCGTGATTGTCTTCGGCGGAAACGCGCCGAACGCTTCGGCATCGACATATCGCCCCGCGCCATAGGTTTCGATATTCGTCAGTTCGTCGGTGAAGAACGCCGACATGCTGGTGATCTTTTTTGCATCGTCGGTGTAAAGCGGCAGCTTGATCGCCTTTCCCTTCAGCGTGAAAAGCGCGTCTCCTGCGTGAAAAAACTGCTTGTCCGTGCCGCGCGATGTACGGAACACGCGAGCGGTGCGTTTGGGATCGGCGACGAATTTCGCGCTCACGCGATAGGCGGGGTCGTAAGGATATTCATCGACGCCGGTGAAATCCTTCGCGGCCTTGGCCTGCTGGTTGAACACCATGATGCGCGCGCCCATCACGCCCGCGCTCACTTGTGTCGGTGCGCCGATAACCTCCACGTCCTTGTCGATGGGAATGCCTTTGCCGATTGCCGCGAAGTCGAACGTCTTGCCATCCTTCACGATAGTGGCTGTGCCGTGCGCATAACGCGCTACCAGCGCACCCTTCTTCTCGCCGTTCACCCAGTGCCAGCTATCGGGCTTGCCTTTGGTACCCACCAGAGTCGCTGCCTGCCCCTCACCCAGATAGGCCGCATCCTGGATTTTCAGGATTGCGTGCGGCGCCTTCGCCCAGGCGTAGTTGCCCTCCGCGATCTCCTTCTTCCACGTTTCTTCCGGGGTAGCGGCAAAGGCCGCGGAGGCAAGGCCGGCCGCAAAAAGAGCCGCGAAAATGAGACGCTGCATGGATCGCCAGGGTTGTTGCTGCCAGGCCGTTCTAGCACCGCAGGGCCAAACGGGTTAACCCTTCGATGTTGCGCTGCAACGAAAACGCGGCTTTTATGCGCGCCTCAACCGGGGGGTAGAACGACAGACATGACGACCGACGCAGCGCACCGCGACAAACCCTGGATCTTCCGCACCTATGCGGGCCATTCGAGCGCGCAAGCCTCGAACGCGCTCTACCGCACCAATCTGGCCAAGGGTCAAACGGGCCTTTCGGTTGCCTTCGACCTCCCCACCCAGACGGGCTACGACAGCGACCATCCGCTGTCGAAAGGCGAAGTCGGCAAGGTCGGCGTGCCGATCTCGCACCTGGGCGACATGCGCGCGCTGTTCGACGGCATCCCGCTCGCCCAGATGAACACCTCGATGACGATCAACGCGCCCGCCGCCTGGCTGCTCGCGCTCTATGTCGCCGTCGCCGACGAACAGGGCGTGCCGCGCGCAAGCCTGCAAGGCACCACCCAGAACGACATCATCAAGGAATACCTCGCCCGCGGCACCTATATCTTCCCGCCCGGCCCCGCGATGCGGCTGACCAGCGACACGATCGCTTTCACCACGGCAGAACTGCCGAAATGGAATCCGATCAATCTCTGCTCCTATCATCTGCAGGAAGCAGGTGCCGACGCCGTGGAAGAAGCGGCGTTTGCATTGGCGACTGCCATCACCGTTCTGGATGCCGCCAAGAAACGCGGCGCTATCCCTGAAAAGGAATTTCCCAAAGCCGTCGGCCGCATGAGCTTCTTCGTCAATTCCGGCGTGAAGTTCATCACCGAAATCTGCAAGCTGCGCGCGATGGGCAATCTGTGGGACGAGATCACAGCCACACGCTACGGCGTCACCGATCCCAAATACCGTCTGTTCCGTTACGGCGTGCAGGTGAATTCGCTGGGCCTCACCGAGCCGCAGCCGGAAAACAACGTCTACCGTATCCTGTTTGCGATGCTGGGCGTGACTCTGTCGAAGAACGCACGCGCCCGCGCGGTGCAATTGCCTGCCTGGAACGAAGCCTTGGGTCTTCCGCGTCCTTGGGACCAGCAATGGTCGCTGCGCCTGCAACAGATCGGCGCTTATGAAACCGACATGCTCGAATTCGAAGACATCTTCGATGGCTCGAAGGTGATCGAAGAAAAAGTCGCCGCGCTCACCGACCAGATCAAACAGGAAATCGCGCGCATCGAAGCGATGGGCGGCGCGTCTTCGCAAGGTGCGCTCGAATACATGAAGGAACGCCTGGTGCGGTCCAACGCAGCGCGCGTCGAAGCCATCGAAACCGGT
>Ga0335083_10004544_pt1 | contig 17646 bp, 14 predicted proteins | sample Lox_Sample_42_FD_206716 | JGI IMG/M metagenome (GOLD analysis project Ga0335083, IMG submission 206716) | Soil microbial communities from Loxahatchee National Wildlife Refuge, Florida, United States - Lox_Sample_4.2 | ecosystem: Environmental > Terrestrial > Soil > Wetlands | place: USA...
AGGCCGCCGGTTCCAGCAGCACCGGCGAGGTCGAGAAGCTTCCGTTCTTGACGGCCTTGGCCTTCCTCTTGCCGGTGGTCGTCCCGCACGTGGGCCCGCCCGTGAAGCTCTCCGCCACCGAGCTCGCCGAGACGCTCGCGGCGGATTCGAAGGGGCCGCCGCTGAGCGTCCCCCGCAGCCCTTCTCCGAAGACTTCGGTGATCGGCAGCACGAGGCTCCCATGTGCCATCCCCGTTTCGAACGGCAGCCATTTCACCACCGCGAAGACCGATTCGGTCGTCGGTTCCGCCGACAGGCTCACGAGCGCCGAGCACGTGACCTCGCCGATCGTCTTCAGGCGCGCCGTGTACCTCGCGCCTTCGAGGTTGAGCGGACCATCGCAACTGCCAAGTTCGCCTTTCACGGTGATCGTCTGCACGTGCGGCGTTTCGGTCAGGCCGGGCGAGAGCCTGATCGAGCCCTGGTTCTGTTCGCAGATCTCGCCCGAGCCGGTTTCGCCGCCGCCTTCGCCGCCTTCGCCGGCGTCTTCGTTGCCCGTGGTTACTTCGACCGGGGCGCTCGGCTGGCTCGTGCCTTCGTCGTCGGTGTTGGTGACGGTGATGGAGTAGGTGGTGTTGTACGCCAGCGGTCCCAGCGTCGCACCCGAGCCGGTGACCGTGGAGCTCACCACCGGCGCAGTCGAGCCGACCGGCGTGGCGGTCACCGTCGAGGACGTGATCATCGAGGCCGTCGCCGGGGCCGGCGTCCAGGTCACCTGCAGCTTCCACACCGGCGGCTGCTCGGACGCTTCCTCGACGGCGAACGCGCTCGCGGTCACTTCCGTTGGCGGCGCGGGCGCCACCAGCGGCGGTTCCCCGGTTTCCAGATATGCCCTCGTGCCCACGTTGTAGATGCGGTCCCCGTAGGCGTCCGTTTCGGAGAAGCTCGTGTTCTGTTCGGCGCTGCCTTCGAGTCTCCCGAAGCTGCGCGTTGTCCCGAACCAGTCCCACACCACGCTCGCCCAGGCCGAGTAGGTGGTGGTTTTGTAGCCGCCGCCCCGGCCGCTGCCGCCGCAGCGGGTCTGCATGTAGACGTCACCCGTGGGCAGGCCGGCGGCCTCGAACCCGGTCGCGTACGTCTGCTCCTGGATGCCGCCGCACGAATGCCCGAGCATCGAGAAGGCGTCCCCCTGCGGGAGTGCTAGCTCGATCGGGCCAGCCGCGTGGGCGGGCACCGCTGCGCCCAGCATCGCGGTCACCGCCGCCACGACCGTCAGAAATCGCCACATCGAGGCACTTTTCACGGTTCCCCCGTTTCGCCGCCGGCACGTTATCGGCCCGGATTTCAGGGCAACGTACCAGGCCCATGCGCCGGCAGCGGCTCGTGAGGATTTTCTCATCTGACCCGGGAGCGCCTTCCTAGAATCGGGCGCATGGTGGCCTGGACGCGGCGCGTGGCCGCGCACCGCAAAGCGGTACTCGCGGGTTGGCTGGTGCTGTTCGTGCTGGGCGGCTACGCCGCTTCGAACCTCGGCAAGCTGCTCACGAACCGCTTCAGCGTCCCCGGATCCGAGGCCGAAAAGGGGCTCAGCATCCTCAAGTCGCGCTTCAACGAGCGCGGCGACGGGGCATTCACGCTGGTCGCCCGGTCAACCGGCCCGACGCTGCGCCCGGCGGTCGTCGAGGAAGCCGCGGAGCGCGCCGCCGCGAAGCTCCCGGACGGCAAAGCGCTGCCGCCGCGCCCCGCCGGCCCGGGGATCTACTACGTGCAGATCCAGACCCCCCTCCAGGCGGCCGACGCGAAGAACCACACGACCGCGATGCGCCAGGCGATCGGCACCGTACCGGGCGTCAAGACCTACCTCACGGGCTTCCCCGCGCTCGCCCACGACGAGCAGCCGATCTACAGCAAAGACCTCAGCAAAGGGGAGATGATCGCCGTTCCGATCGCGATCGCGGTGCTGCTGTTCATGTTCGGCACGCTCGGCGCGGTGATCGTGCCGATCCTCTTTGCCGCAGCGACCCTGCCCACGACGCTGGGGCTGGTGTGGGTGATCGCCCACCTCGGCAGCACGGCGCAGTACGTCACCAACATCGTCACCCTGATCGGGCTGGGGATCGCGATCGACTACTCGATGCTGGTCGTGTTCCGCTTCCGCGAAGAGCTGAGCACGGGTAAGGACGTCCAGCACGCGCTGGAGACGACGATGTCCACGGCCGGGCGCGCAACCCTCTTCTCGGGGGCGACCGTCGCGATCGGCCTGGCGGCGCTGCTGTTCATGCCGCTCCCGTTCATGCGCTCGATGGGCGCCGGCGGCGTGCTGATACCGCTCGTCTCGATGGCCGCGTCGGTGACGCTGCTGCCGGCCCTGCTGTCCCTGCTCGGGCACCGCATCAACAGCTTGCGCGTGATTCCCCGCAAAGTGCTCGAGCGGCGCGTCACGGGCGAGGCCGGCCCCTGGACGAACCTCGCCCATCTGATCATGCGGAGGCCCGTGGCCGTGCTCGTGGTGACGGGCGCGGTGATGCTCTCGCTTGCGATCCCCGCTTTCGGCCTGCACATCACCAGCGGGGACAACCGCTTCACGCCGCCCGGCACCGAGGCCGCCGACGGGCTGCTGCTGCTCGAGTCGCGCATCGGGCCGGGGCCGCTGGCGCCCCACCAAATCGTGATCGACACCGGTCGCCCGGGAGGTGCGACCGAGCCCGCCACCGTCGCCGCCGAGCGGCGCCTGGTGGCGCAGCTGCGTGCCGATCCCCGCATCGAGGCGACCACCATCCAGGCGCCCGCGGGCCTCTCTCTGGAACAGGCCCGGAGGGCCAACCTGGTCGACCGGGACGCCAGCGTCCTTCAGATCCGAGCCGCCGCCCACACCGACGCGGGCACCGCAACCGCCGTGCACGTGGTGCGCACGATCCGCGGCACCTACATCCCCCGGGCCGGCTTCCCCGAGGGCGACCACGTGTACCTGACCGGGGCCCCCGCGTTCGGCCTGGACTTCGTCAACAAGGCCTACTCGGCGTTCCCGTGGCTGCTGCTAGCGGTGCTGGTGATCACCTACTTCGTGCTCATGCGCGCCTTCCGCTCGGTCGTGCTGCCGGTCAAGGCGGTGCTCATGAACCTGCTGTCGATCACCGCAGCCTACGGCGCGCTGGTGCTCGCGTTCCAACACGGCTGGGGCGAAGTGGTGGGCTTCCACAGCTCACCCCAAATCGAAGCCTGGATCCCGATCTTCCTGTTCGCGATGCTGTTCGGGCTGTCGATGGACTACGAGATCTTCCTGCTCACGCGCATGCGCGAGGAGTGGGACCGCCACCACGACAACGAACGCGCGGTGGCCTACGGGCTCGAGCGCACCGGGCGCATCGTGACGGCCGCCGCGGTGATCATGATCGCCGCCTTCTCCGGGCTGATGAGCGGCACCTTCGTCGGCCTGCAGGAGTTCGGCTTCGGGCTGGCGATCGCAATCTTCCTCGACGCCACGATCGTGCGGGCGCTCCTGGTGCCCGCCCTGATGAAGCTCCTCGGCCGCTGGAACTGGTACCTGCCCGAACGCATGCGCCGCACCATGCGGCTGCGCCCCGAGGCCGAGCCCGTCTCGAGCGCCTGAGCGGGGGCGAATTCGCCGTCCGTCGGCGCTCACGCGAGCGCACGGAGCGAGCCGGCGCTCGGGCGAGGACCGCGGCCCCGCCGGCGCTCAGGCGAGGGCCTGGGCTCCGCCGGCGCTCAGGCGAGCGCGCGCAGCGGCGCCGGGGCGCCCCCCATTGCGAACGCGCCGCCGGTCATCCCGCCGATCTCGAGCACCGCTTCGCGTAGCTGGCGGCTGACGCCGGCGCCCGAGACGAAGCCGTGGATCAGGCCCTCGTAGCGGCGCACCAGCGCAGGGGTGCCGGCAGCCTGGAGCGCGCGTGCGTAATCCTCGCCCTCGTCCCGCAGCGGATCGAAGCCGGCGGTCACCACGATCGCCGGCGCGAGTCCCGAGAGGTCCTCCGCGAGCATCGGCGAGACCCGCGGGTCGAGCATCACGTCGGTCCCCGAGGCCGGGCCTAGGTAGCTCGTTTCGAACCACCGCATCTCGGCGTCGGTCAGGAAGAAGCCCTCGGAGAACAGCTCCCGCGATCGGCGCTTCGTGCTCATGTCGGTGGCCGGGTAGATCAGCAGCTGCAGCACCGGCGCCGGACCGCCGTCGCGCGCGCTCATCTGCGACACCACCGCGGACAGGTTGCCGCCCGCGCTGTCACCGCCCACGCCCACCCGGGCGGAATCCGCGCCCAGGCGCTCGGCGTTCTCGAAGGCCCACGCGAGCGCCGCGCGTGCATCGTCGACGGCCGCCGGGAACGGGTGCTCCGGTGCCAGCCGGTAGTCGACCGCGAGCACGTGCGAACACGAGGAGCGGCACAGCAGCCGGCACAGCGAGTCGTGCGTGTCGAGATCCCCGAACACGAAGCCGCCGCCGTGGAAGTACACGAGCAGCGGAGCGGGCTCGCCGCTTCCGGCCGCAGGCGGCGCGTAATGGCGCGCGGGGATCGTCCCGATGCGCAGGTCCTGCACCGACGCCACCCGCTCCGGAGGGCCGCCGAAGATCGCCGCCAAGCGCCGGCGCTCGAGGCGCATCTGCGGCGGGTCCTGCCGCTCGGTAACTGCGGCCGCCTGGCGGTTGAGCATCGACAGCGAGAGCTGTTGGGAGGGAGCCAGTCGCTGCCCGTCGAGCTCGATCGGTGCCGACCCCGACAGAGCCACCTGGATCGGTCCCGGCAGCGCCGCCAGCAGCCTCGCGAACCGGTATAGGAGCTTCGCCTTCACGTCACTCATGTGCCCTCCCCATCGCCGCAATGCCGGCTAGCTTACGCGCCCCGCGCGGCACGCAGGTCTCAGAAGACGATCGTGCGGCCTTCGTGGACGAGCACGCGATCGTCGAGCACGCTGCGCAGGGCCCGTGCCAGCACGACCCGCTCGAGGTCCCGCCCCACCCGCTCGAGGTCCTCGACGGTGTAGTCGTGACCCACCCGCTGCACGTCCTGCTCGATGATCGGGCCTTCGTCGAGATCCTCGGTGACGAAGTGGGCGGTTGCCCCGATCAGCTTCACGCCGCGCTCGTAGGCGTGTCGGTACGGCTGCGCGCCGGCGAATGCCGGCAGGAACGAGTGATGGATGTTCACCACGGGACAGCCGACCTGCGCGAGGAACTCCGCCGACAGGATCTGCATGTAGCGGGCGAGCACCACCAGGTCCACCTCGCCGGCGAGCACCTCCACCGCACGCTGCTCCGCCTCGCGCTTCGTCTCGCGCGTCACGGGGAGGTACAGGTAGGGCACGCCCAGCGCCTCGACCTCGTCGCGCAGGCGCTCGTGGTTGGAGATCACACACACCGTCTCCATGTCGAGCTCGCCGCGGCGGTTTCGCCACAGCACGTCGAGCAGGCAGTGGTCCGCGGTGGAGGCCATCAGCGCCACGCGCCGGCGCCGGTGGGGATAGGAGATCCGCCACGTCATCGAGAAGCGCTTGGCGAGTGCTTCGAAGGCCGACTCGAACTCCTCGCGCCCGCGCTCGAGCTCCGGCAGGAAGAACACGGTGCGCATGAAGAACGTGCCCCGCTCCGGGTGGGTGGAGAACTGGTCGCTGGCGATGATGTTGGCGCCCCGCCCGAACAGGAACCCCGACACGGCGGCCACGATGCCGGGGCCGTCGGGGCACGACATCAGCAGGCGCGCGCTGTTGCCCGCGCCCTGCGCGGAAGGTGGCGGGACCGAGGCCATCAAGCGTCCTCGGCGCGTTGGTGTGGAGTGGCAGGCGGCGGCATCGGAGCTCGCTCCCGTGTGGGCGCCGAGACGCTACCATCGGGCAGCCGTCGGCCGTGGATGATCGCGTCCAGGGGGCACCGGTGGAGGGGCGCAAGGCGAGGAGAAGCACCGACAAGTGTTGGGGGGACGGCGGATAGGACGGGCTCTGGTCGCGGCGGTGCTCGCGTGCGCCGCGATCGCCCTCGCGGGCCCCGCCGTGCTCGCGGCGGGCGGCAACGTGACCACGGCCGCCTACAACAACCTGCGCGACGGCTGGGACCCGAACGAGCCCGGGCTCAGCCCCACGACGCTGCGCTCGCCGAGCTTCCAGAAGCTGTTCGCGACAAAGCTCAACGGGGCGATCTACGCGCAGCCGCTCGTGTACGAAGGCACGCTGGTCGCGACCACCGAGACGGCGAGGGCCTACGGGCTCGACCCGGCCACCGGCGCGATCCGCTGGCAGCGCTCGTTCGGCAAGGCCTTCAAGTCGGCGACGATCGGGTGCACCGACCTGAAGCCCAACCTCGGCTCGACCTCGTCGCCCGTCATCGACCCGACGACCGGCACGATGTACATGACCACGCGCCTGGAGACCGGCAAACACGGTGGGCGCCTGGCCAACGCCCACTGGTTCCTGCAGGCGCTCAGCGCCACCACCGGCGAAGAGCGCCCCGGCTTCCCCGTCGAAATCAAGGGCACTCCCTACAACACCCCTGAAATCCCCTTCAACGAGGCCATCCAGGAGCAGCGCCCCGGCCTGCTCCTGCTCGGAGGCATCGTGTACGTCGCGTTCGCCTCCGACTGCGACATCAACCCCTACCGCGGCATCGTCGCCGGCTTCAACGAGGGCACCGGGGCGCTGACCACGATGTGGAGCGACGAGAGCGGCCCCGCCGCCGACGAAGGCTCGATGGCCGGCATCTGGCAGAGCGGCGGAGGTCTCGTCTCCGACGTCCCCGGGCGCATCATCATGGCGACCGGCAACGGTGTCTCACCCACGGCCGCGCCCTCCGACGAACCTCCCCAGACGCTTTCCGAGGCGGTCGTCGGGCTGACGGTCGGGGGCGGCGGCCAGATCGCCCCTTCGCAGTTCTTCGCGCCGCACGACGCTCCCACCCTCGACCAGAACGACGAGGACCTCGGCTCGGGCGGGCCGATCGCGCTGCCCGCCGAATACTTCGGCACGGGCGCCATCCCTCACCTCGTGATCCAGGTCGGCAAGGACGGGCGCGTGTTCCTGCTCAACGCGGATCACATGGGCGGATACCTGCAGGGACCCGAAGAATCCGATGACGTCGTGCAGCAGCTCGGCCCGTTCGACGGCGTGTGGGGCCACCCCGCCGCCTACGGCGGCCAGGGCGGGTGGGTGTACGTGCTCGAGAGCGCCGGCGGCGGGAGCCTCGCTGCCTACGGCTCGACGCTCGGTCCGCACGGGGAACCCCAGCTCGTCCCGGAAGGCGAGAGCTCCGAATCGTTCGGCTACGGCTCCGGCTCGCCCACCGTCACCAGCGACGGCACCACCGCCGGTAGCGCGGTCGTGTGGGTGATCTACGAGGGCGAAAACGGCAAGCACGCCCAGCTGCGTGCATACGGCGCGATCCCCGAAGGCGGAGTGCTGCCGCTGCTTTGGTCCGGCGCGATCGGCACCGCCTCGAAGTTCTCGGTGCCGACGGCCTCCGAAGGGCGCGTGTACGCGGGCACCCGCAACGGCAAGCTGTACGGCTTCGGCGCCTCCGGGAACGCGCCCCTGCAGGCGGCCCCCGTCGAATTCGGGACCGTCGCCGTGGGTCACTCACGCACGGTGCAGCTGTCGCTGGCGGCGGCCCGCGCGCTGCGGCTGACGGCGCCGATCACGAGCACAGGGGTGGAACCGATCAACGCGAGGGCAGCCGGGCGCAAGTCCGTTCACCACGGGCTCACGGCCGGCCCCAAGAAGATCCCGGCCAGCGAGTCCCCGCTGCGCGCCGGCGTGCTCGCGGTCAAGCAGCCGCACCGCGGCGTACGTCTCGCCGGCGGCCAGCGCCTGGGTGTGAGCGTGTCCTTCAAGCCCGCCCATGCCGGTCCGATCGTCGGGCTGCTGCAGGTGCACACGAGCGCCGGGACCAGGACGGTCTCCGTCAGCGGCTACGGAACGGCGCCCGGGCTGATCCACTCGGCGCCTCCGCTGGACTTCGGTGAGATCGCCACCCACTCCCACGGCAAGGACCTGAGCTTCACGATCAGCAACTCGTGGACGCGGCCGGAGCGGATCACCGCCGTGCGCCTTCCCGGGGGTCCCTATCAGGTCACCGGGGCACCCGCGGTGGGAACACTGCTCGCGCCGCGCCAGTCGCTCACGATGGGGGTGCACTTCGATCCCCTCGCCCCCGGCTCCTTCGCGCGCCGGGTGAAGATCGCGAGCGATCACGGGGCCGTGACCGTTGCGATCACCGGCAAGGCCGTCAGGGGACGCCCGCACATGTCGCTGCGCCCGCGCAGACTCGACTTCGGCGCGGTCCCGCTGGGCACCAGCCGCACGCTGCGCTTCACGATCTTCGACTCGGGCAACCTGCCGCTCACGATCACGCGTGCCATCGCGCCGTCCGAGCCGTTCGCGGCGGCCAAGCCGGTGCCGGAGGGGCTCACCATCGGCTCCGAATCAGGGCTGACTGAGGCGATCACCTTCACCCCCACGAGCACCGCTCCGGCCAGCGGCCGCTACGTGCTCGGTAGCCAGGAAGGCCGCGGCTATGAGATCGTCGAACTCGTGGGGCGGGGCGTCAGCCGCTCGGATGCTCGGCGAGGTCGGCACTAGTCGTCGAGGGCAGCGTATCCTCGCCCTGCCGTGCCCGAGGGCGTCTGCCAGATCCAGGTCTCACACTCCGACCGTGACGCGCTCGAGGCGATCGTGCAGCAGCTGCTCGATCAGCGCCTGATCGCCTGCGGCCAGGTGCTCGGACCGGTCACCAGCTGCTTCCGCTGGGAGGGGGAGGTGCAGCGCGAGCAGGAGTGGCTGGCGCTGCTCAAGACCTCCGCCGCGCTGGCCCCGGACGTGCAGGCACGGATCGCCGAGCTGCACCCGTACGACGTCCCCGAGATCCTCGTCACCGAGGTCGCCGGCGGGCACCCGCCGTACCTGCGCTGGGTGCTCGAGCAGACGTCGGGGGGTTTGCCCGGCAGCGCCGCCGGGTAGGCCCGCAGGGTCTCGTCCTCCTACCCTTCAGGGTGGGCCGCGCACCTGGAATGATGGGTACGTGAGGATTGCTGCGAGGACTGGGTGGACGGGGAACGCATGCTGGCCAGAGCTCCAACTGAGGTAGCTCCCACCGACCGCGAAGCCAACTGGGCCGTCGGGGTCGCTGCCGGGCTGTACCTGGTCGGAGGGCTGCTGTGCGCCACCGGCGCGCTGCTGCCGGAACTGCGGGCGCCGGCGGCGATCGCCGCGGTGGGCGTCGTCGCCGTCACCACCGCCGCGCTGCTGTTCGAGGTGTGGCACCACGAACGCGGCACCCTCACGCTCGCGTTCGTGGCCGACCTGTGGGGGATCGTGCTGATCGCGACGCTGTGCGCGGGCAGCAGCGGCGCCTCGAGCCCCTTCGCGCTGATCTACATGTTCGCGATCGGCCACGCCGCTGCCTTCCAGCCGCGGGGGCGCCTGTACGTGGTGGTGCTCATCGCCCTGGTCGCATTCCTCTCGCCGATCGTCTACGAAGAAGGGGTCTCGACGCTGTTCGCCGCCGTCGCCTGCATGGGAATCGTGCTCGGCGTGCTCACATGCGCGGCCGTCCACTTCGCGCTCAACCGGATCCGCGAGCAACGCCGCCGGCTTCAGGTGCTGAGCTCCGCCAGCGCCTCCCTGGACCGCTCGCTCGACCCGGCCGAGACCCTGCGCGCGATCTCGCGCATGGCCGTGCCCGAACTAGTGCCCGTGTGCGTCGTGGACGTGCTCGACGGAACCGGGTCCATCGGCTCGACGGTGGCGGCCGCCACCGACCCCGCGCTGGCCGAGCGGATCGAGGTCTCCCCACCGGGGCGCCCGCTCACCAAGCTCCCTCTCGACGGGGTCTCCGACCTGCTCGACGAGCAGCCCAACGGGCACACCCCGAGACGCATAGCAGGGCCGGTCGCGCACGTCGTCGACGGGCACGAGCACGCGTCGGTGATGGACCAGGCCGGCTACATCTGCGAAGTCGCCTTCCCGATGCTCGCGCGGGGACGCATCCACGGCATGATCAGCTTCTGGCGCCCGCGCGAGGAGCGCCCGTTCGACCGGGGTCTCGTGACCGTGCTCGAGGACCTCTCGGGACGGGCCGCGCTCGCCTACGACAACGCCCGCCTGTACGCCGAGCGCGCCCAGGTGGCGCGCACGCTGCGCCGCAGCCTGATGCCCGCCGCGCTGCCCACGATCCCCGGGCTCGAGCTGGCCAGCTACTTCCGCCCGATGGGCGCCGGCAGCGAGGTCGGCGGGGACTTCTACGACGTCCTGTCCGACGACGAGGGCTGCTGGCTGATCGTCGGCGACGTGTGTGGCAAGGGCGCGGAGGCGGCCGCCCTGACCGGCTTCGTGCGCCACACCACCGCCGCGTACGCGCGCGAAACAGATCGTCCCGGGCGCGTGCTCACGCGAGTCAACCGCGCGATGCTCGAGCAGGACTTCGAAGGCTGCTTCGCCACCGCGATCCTCACCCGCATGAGCTTCCGCCCGTCCGAGGTCGAGGTCACGGTCGCGCTCGCCGGGCACCCCGCCGCGCTGATCGCCCGCTCCGACGGCGACGCCGGCGAGCTCGGCGCGTCGGGCAAGCTGCTGGGCGTGTTCCCGGACGCCGACATCGAGGAGGCGTTCACGGTGATGAAGCCGGGTGACGCACTGGCCCTGTACACCGACGGCCTCACCGAGGCCCACGCCCCCAGCCGGGTGCTGTCGGTGGGCCAGATGATCGAGCGGCTGCGCAACTCCCCCCGCCGCTCGCCCCAGGACGCGATCGACGCGCTGCTCGGGCTGATCGGAACCGACACCCGCGTCGGCGACGACATCGCGATCCTCGCCGCCCAGGTGGCGGGCGGCCGCTCCCTCGGCGCGGCTGCCGCGCAGCGCGAGCGCGTCGCGGCAGGCTAGCTTTCCGCACGTGCCATCGCCCGACATCTCGACGGCGGCAGGTCTCGCCTACCGCGAGTCCGGCGACCCCGGCTCCCCGGTGACGCTGTTCGTGCACGGCTATCCCGAGTCCTCCTACATGTGGCGCGAGGCACTCGCCGAGCTCGCCGCGGCGGGCCACCGCGGCATCGCGCCCGACCTGCCCGGCTTCGGCGACTCGCCTCCGGACCCACCCGGCAGCTGGGAGCACCACATGGAGGCGCTCGATCGCTTCGTCGCGGAGCTCGAGCTCGGGCCGGTGGCGCTCGTGACCCACGACTGGGGCGTGCTCGTAGGTCTGCGCTGGGCGTGCGACCACCCCGCCTCGGTGCGCTCGCTGACGATCTCCGACGGGGGCTTCTTCGCGGACCGCAAATGGCACGACCTCGCCAACGTGATGCGCACGCCCGGAGAGGGGGAGCGGCTGATCGCGTCCTACACGCGCGACACCTTCTATGCCGGCATGCGCACGGTCTGCGAGCGCATGCCCGATGATGCCCTCGCCGAGTACTGGAGGGCGTTCGCCGACGACGAGCTCCGGCAGCGCCATCTGGAGCTGTACCGCTCGGGGGACTTCGAGAAGCTGGCACCGTACGAAGGCCGGCTGGCCGGGCTCGGCCTGCCGACGCTGATCGTGTGGGGCGAGCAGGACCGCTTCGCGGGCGTGAGGATGGCCCACCGCTTCCACACCGAGATCCCCGGCTCGGAGCTGCACGTGCTCGAGGATGCCGGGCACTTCGTGTGGGAGGACGAGCCCCGGCGCACGGCCTCGATTCTGGTCGAGTTCCTCGACCGCCACCGCTGACGGCGCCCGGCCGCCCGCGCGCGCCGGGATAGCCTTCCTGCCCGAATGCCGGTCAAGATCACCCTGCCCGACGGAACGCCCCTGGAGCTGCCCGACGGCGCCACCGGCGCCGACGCCGCCGCCGCCATCGGTCCCGGCCTCGCGCGCGCGGCGCTTGCCGTGGCGGTGGGTCACCCCGAGGCGGGCGAAGAGCCGGAGGTGCGCGACCTCGCGCGCCCGCTCCCGGACGGCTCCCACGTGCAGATCATCACCCCCCGCAGTGGCCAGGCGGCGCTCGACGTGATCCGACACGACGCCGCCCACGTGCTGGCCACGGCCGTGCTCGAGCTCTACGACGGGGTCAAGATCTCGATCGGCCCGCCGATCCAGGACGGCTTCTACTACGACTTCGAGTTCCCCGAGGGGACCGTCGTGTCCGACGCCGACCTGCCCGCGATCGAAGCGCGCATGCGCGAGCACGTGAAGGCCGCCGAGGAGTTCGTGCGCACCGAGGTGCCGGTGACCGCGGCGCGCGAGCGCTTCGCCGACGAGGGGCAGGACTACAAGGTCGAGCTGATCGACGACCTCGTCAGCGCCGCCCCCGCGGAGCACCCTCTGAAGACCGTGTCGCTGTACACGAACGGGCCCTTCACCGACCTGTGCCGGGGCCCCCACGCGCCCACCACCAAGACGGTCGGCGCCTTCAAGCTGAACTCCGTGGCCGGCGCCTACTGGCGCGGCGACTCCTCCCGCACGATGCTCACGCGCATCTACGGCACGGCCTTCTTCACGAAGGCCGAGCTCGACGAGCACCTCGAGCGCCTCGAGCAGGCACGCCTTCGCGACCACCGCCGCCTCGGGCGCGAGCTCGAGCTGTTCATGTTCTCGGAGCTGTCACCCGGAGGCCCTTTCTGGAAGCCCGCGGGGATGGCGATCTGGAACGCGCTCACGGAGCTGTGGCGCAACGAGAACCGCAGCCGTGGATACGAGGAGGTGCGCACCCCGATCCTCTACGACGTCGAGCTGTTCAAGCAGTCCGGCCACTGGGACACCTACCGCGAACACATGTACTTCACCGACGTCGAGGAGCGCCCCATGGCGCTCAAGCCGATGAACTGCCCGGCCCACATCCTGATCTACAAGGACAGCCGCCGCTCCTACCGCGACCTGCCGATCCGTTACTCCGAGGCCGGCCTCGTCCACCGCCACGAGCCCAGCGGCGTGCTCCACGGGCTGATGCGCGTGCGACACATAACCCAGGACGACGCGCACATCTTCTGCACCGAAGACCAGGTCCAGGAGGAGGTCGTCCACTGCCTGCGCTTCGCATTCTTCCTGTACGAGCTGTTCGGCTTCGAACCCCGCCTGGAGCTGTCCACGCGCCCGCCCAAACGGATCGGCAGCGACGACATGTGGGACCGGGCCGAGGGTGCGCTCGCGGGAGCCCTCGACGCGGAGGGACTCGAGTACGAACTGAACCCCGGCGACGGCGCCTTCTACGGCCCCAAGATCGACCTCCACATGACCGACTCGCTGGGGCGCTCGTGGCAGCTCGGAACGGTCCAGCTGGACTACTCGATGCCCGAGCGCTTCGACCTCCACTACACCGGCGCCGACAACGAGGAGCACCGCCCGGTGATGATCCACCGGGCGCTGATGGGCTCCTTCGAGCGCTTCATCGGGATCCTCATCGAGCACTACGGAGGCGAGCTCCCGGCGTGGCTGGCCCCGGTGCAGGCGATCGTGCTGCCGGTGTCGGATCGCTTCAACGAGTACGCCTCGAGCGTCACCGGGCAGCTACGCGGGCAGCAGGCGCGCGTCGAGCTCGACGACCGCAGCGAGAGCGTGGCCCGCAAGATCCGCGATGCCGAGCTGCGCAAGATCCCCTTCATGCTCGTCGTCGGCGAGCGCGAGGTGAGCGAAGGTTCCGTCTCGGTGCGCGAGCACCACGGCGAGGAGCTCGGAAGCATGCCCGTGGAAGCGTTTCTCGAGCGTCTCGCGGGGGGCTATACTGCCCCGCATTGATCTACGGGCAAACCCCTCAGCGCCGCGCCTGACCTCGGCTTGACGCGCGGCAACGCAAGCTAGTGCCGGTCCCGCGTAGGTTCGACCGGCGCCCGCCCGAGCGGGACTTGACGCGGATCAACGATCGGATCCGCGTGCCCGAGGTCCGGGTGATCGACGAGGAGGGCAACCAGGTCGGCGTGATGAAGACCGCCGACGCGCTCGCCTTCGCGCAGGAACGCGAACTCGACCTCGTCGAGGTCGCACCCGAGGCGCGCCCGCCGGTGTGCCGCGTGCTCGACTACTCCAAGTACAAGTACGAGCAGGCCCAGAAGCAGAAGGCCGCCCGTAAGCACCAGCAGCAGATCACGGTGCGCGAGATCAAGTTCCGCCCGAAGATCGCCGAGCACGACTACGACACCAAGAAGAACCACGTCGAACGCTTCCTGCGCCACAAGGACAAGGTCAAGATCACGATCATGTTCCGCGGCCGCGAGGTGACCCACCCCGAGCGCGGCACGGCGATCCTCGACCGGCTGGCCGAAGAACTGTCGGAGCTCGGCGTCGTCGAGCAGCGCCCGATGCAGGAAGGCCGCAACATGACGATGCTGATGGCGCCGTCCAAAGCCGTGCTCGCCGGCCGCCTCGAGGACGGCGCCGCGCCGGCCGAGGGTCAGGCCGCCGAGGGTCAGGCCGCCGAGGGTCAGGCCGCTGAGGGTCAGGCCGCTGAGGGTCAGGCCGCTGAGGGTCAGGCCGCCGAGGGCCAGGCCGCCGAGGGCCAGGCCGCCGACGGTCAGTCCGCGGCCGCGCAGCCCGCCGGGGGTGCGGGTGCATCCGAGCAGCCCGCGCCCGCGGCCGGGGAGGCCCCCGCAGGGCAGCGGCCCGCCGAGCCCGCCCCCGAGCACCCCGCGCCCGCCTCCCAGGCGCCGACGGCACAGGAGGCTCCCGCGGCCCCGGCCCGCTCGCAGGAGCCGGTGATGGCCGACGCGCCCGCACCGGAGGGCTCCGCGGCGAGCGCTCCCAGCCGCGTGCCATAATCGTCCGCTGATGCCGAAGATGAAGACCCACTCGGGCGCCAAGAAGCGCTTCAAGGTCACCGCCCGCGGGAAGGTCCGCGGCCGGCACGCCTTCACGAGCCACATCCTCGAGAAGAAGTCGGCCAAGAAGAAGCGCGCGCTCGGACGCCCGGTGCTGCTGTCCGGCGACGACGTCCCGCGGGTCAAGCGCATGCTCGGGGTGGGCAAGTGACGCGCGTCAAGCGTTCCCTGCACGCCCGCAAGAAGCGGCGCGCGACGCTGGCCCTCACGAAGGGCTTCCGCGGCGAGGCTCACTCCAACTACCGTCGCGCCAAGGAGGCGCTGCTGAAGGCGGACGCCTACGCGTACCGCGACCGGCGCAACCGCAAGCGCGACTTCCGGCGCCTGTGGATCACCCGCATCAACGCTGCCGCCCGCGAGAACGGGATGAGCTACTCGCAGTTCATGCACGGGATGGCGCTCGCCGGGATCGAGCTCGACAGAAAGGTGCTCGCGGACATCGCCGTGCGCGACGCCGACACCTTCCGACGTTTCGCCGATGCCGCCCGCGAGGCGTCGGCTGCCTGACCAGGCCCGCTCCGAAACCGGGCCCCGGCCACACAGACCGACCGCCTTACGGGCGCCGCTCCTCCTGAGCGATCAGGAGACGGCGCCCTTCTGCGTTTGAAGGACCGTTTGCAGGACCGACACCGACACCGCCGCACACCGACCACCCACCACACCGCAACCGCCTTGAGCACCATCGCCTCCGCCAGGAACCCGCGCCTGAAGGCCCTGCGCCGCCTGCACCGCAGGCGCGATCGCGAGCGCAGCGGCACGTTCCTGGCCGAGGGCGAGGACCTGGTCGAGGCCGCCCAGCTCGCCGGATGGAATGCGCTCGAGGGCTACCGCGCGGCCGGCAGCGGCGGCACCCCGGCCGGCTTCCAGGAGGTCGAGGGCGAGCTGCTCGCGGGTGCCTCCACGCTGGGCTCCGGCACGCGCGTGCTGGCGGTCTACGAGCAGCGCTGGAGCGCCCCTGCGGGCCCGTTGTGCGTGTACCTGCACGGCCTGCGCGACCCCGGCAACGTCGGCACGATCATCCGCTCCGCACACGCCTTCGGCGCGAGCTGCGTGGCGCTCGGCCCCGGCTGCGCGGACCCGTACGGGCCGAAGGCGGTGCGCGCCAGCATGGGCGCGATCTTCACCGTGCCGCTGGCCCGCGCGGGGACGCTGGGCGAGCTCCCGGGCGAGCTGCTGGCGCTGAGCGCGGACGCCGGTGAGGAGCTGCGCGGGCCGCTGCGGGAGATCGCACCCGCGGTGACCCTGCTCGTGGGCGCCGAGCGCACGGGCCTGCCGGCCGAGGTTCTCGACGCGTGCCGGCGCCGCGCCCGCATCACGATCGCCGGTGACTCGCTGAACGCGGCCATGGCCGCGACCGTGGCGCTGTATGAGCTGACCCGCAAACCATCTAGGGTCCGCGCGTCATGATCGAGCGGATCGACGAGCTGCGCGAGCAGGCGCTGCAGGAGATCTCCACCGCCGCCTCCAGCGAGGAGCTCGAGGAGCTGCGGGTGCGGTGGCTGGGGCGCAAGGCCGAGCTGCCGCAGCTGCTGCGGGTGGTGGCCGAGCTCGAGCCCGCCGAACGGGCGGCCGTCGGCAGGGCCGCCAACGAAGCGCGCCGCGCGCTCGAGTCGCTGCTGTCCGAGCGCGCGCAGGGGCTGGCGGCGCAGGAGCTCGACCGCGAGCTCGCCGGCGAGCAGATGGACGTCACCCTGCCCGGCGCCCCGCCGCAGCCGGTGGGGCGTCTGCACGTGCTCAGCAGCACCCGCCGCGAACTCGAGGACATCTTCCTGGGGCTCGGCTTCACCGTCATGGAAGGGCCCGAGATCGAGACCGTCCACTACAACTTCGACGCCCTCAACCACAGCCCCACGCACCCAGCGCGGGCGCGCACCGACACCTTCTACGTGTCGGAGGACCTCGTGCTGCGCACCCACACCTCGCCGATGCAGGTGCGGGCCATGGAGGCGTACCCGCCGCCGCTGTACGTGGTCGTGCCGGGACGCGTGTACCGGCCCGACAACGACGCCACCCACACCCCCCAGTTCCACCAGATCGAGGGCCTCGCCGTGGACGAGGACATCACCCTCGCGGACCTCAAGGGGACGCTTCGGCGAGCGCCGCGACGTGCGCCTGCGCCCGCACTTCTTCCCCTTCACCGAGCCCAGCGTCGAGGTCGACGTGTCGTGCTTCAACTGCGACGGCAAGGGCTTCATGAGGGACGGCTCGCGCTGCTACCTGTGCAAGGGCGAGGGCTGGCTCGAGGTGCTCGGCGCCGGCGAGGTGGACCCGGCCGTCTACGAATACGTCCCCACCACCGAGCACAACGCTCCCGGGTACGACCCCGAGAAGGTCCAGGGCTTCGCCTTCGGGCTGGGCGTCGAGAGGATCGCGATGCTCAAGCACGGGATCCCCGACCTGCGCCTGAACTTCGAGAACGACCTGCGCTTCCTGGAGCAGTTCTGATGAAGGTCCCGCTGCCCTGGCTGCGCGAGTACTGCGACCCGCCCCTCGACGTGGCGGCGATCGAGGAGCGCCTGACGATGACCGGCACCAAGGTGGAGGCGATCCACCACCACGGCGTGCCCGCCACCGACGGCTTCGTGATCGGACGCGTGCTGAGCGCCGAGCAGCACCCCGACGCCGACCGCCTGAAGGTGTGCAGCGTGCAGCTCGGCGACGACGGCCAGGAGCCGACCAGCATCGTGTGCGGCGCCCCCAACGTCGCGGGCGGCCAGACGGTCGCCGTCGCGCGCCCCGGTGCGGTCATGCCCGACGGCACCGAGCTGCGCAAGGCCAAGCTCCGGGGCGTCGCCTCCGAAGGCATGATCCTGTCCGAGACCGAGCTCGAGATCGGCGCGGGAGGGGAGGGGATCCTGGTGCTCGACGATCTCACGATCGACGCCGAGC
>Ga0335083_10004545_pt1 | contig 17642 bp, 12 predicted proteins | sample Lox_Sample_42_FD_206716 | JGI IMG/M metagenome (GOLD analysis project Ga0335083, IMG submission 206716) | Soil microbial communities from Loxahatchee National Wildlife Refuge, Florida, United States - Lox_Sample_4.2 | ecosystem: Environmental > Terrestrial > Soil > Wetlands | place: USA...
CATCCACCACCCTCACCGATTCGATCCGCGGCAGCTTCGCCCCGCTCAGCGAACTCACATCCTCGGCGCCCTTACGAACCAGAATCACCTCGAACCGTCCGTACGATTGGCGTGAGATCGACTCCAGCGCCCGGCGGACCCTCGCCATCGGCCGCGATCCGCAGCGGATGATGACGCTGATCAGGGGAGCCGCCGCGGCGGCCGCATTCAAGTCCCCGGCCCGGCGGGCGGAAACCTGCCGATGATACGCCACTGCATTCGCCAGCAAGACTTCCGCCGCGAATCGGTCTTCGAAGATCTTTCGAGCCTGCGCGGCCTTGGCCGCCGCGGCCGCCGGATTGGCGAGAATCTCGCTTCGCCGCAGCAGAATCTGTTGCACCAGGTGGCGGCGCGGCAGCCACTGGTCGATATAGTACACGGTATCGCCGAAATGTTCCCGGACCCAAGGAATATCCGGACAGATGACAACCGCACCCACCGAAGCGATCTCGAAAATCCGGTTGGACATGATTCCTTCGCGGTAGTGTCCGTCCGAGAGAAGGCAAAGTCCGATACCGCGCTCGGTGTAGGCTCTCTGCACGGCAGCGCCATCGAAAGGGAGGGCGCCGCCGCGCGACTTCGCCGGAAGATCCTGCCAGGCGTCCTCCGGACCGAAGACCGCGACGCCGTCGTGCTGGCTCAACTCGCGGACCACTTCCGCGCGGCCGACATCCCAATTGGTGCCGAAGTAGGTGATCTTCAGGCGGCGCTGGCCCGCCAGTGCAGCCAGATCGGTGGTCAGGTCCTGGCGCTGGCAGGTCGTGAAGAAAAATCCCGGCTCGTGCGGGCGACCGACCGCGAAGGTCAAATCGCGGATGAACCCGGCCAGGGTTTCCGAAATCGTGACATACCCATCGCGGGTCAGGATGCCGTTGTAGCGGGTCCGCTCGGTTACCAAGAGTTGCCGGGGCTCATGAATGATGCCGTAATGCGGCACATCGTTCAGCTTGGGCTGCGGCGACGCCATCGCCAGCACAAAATCCGGCGCCTCGGCCTCGATCTGCATGCTGTTCGAGCACTGCACCATCTCATGCCCGATCCGGGCCGCGGCAATCGCCAACGATTGGAAGGCCTGGTTCTCGGCAGCATTTCGGAACGGATTGAGGAACGCGATCTTCATCAGGGCAGGGACTTTTCAGTATAAGACGAGGCGTCAGCGGGCATTCCGCTCATTCAACTGGTTCCGTTGCTGCGTGTCTGGACGCATCCTCTGGGGCAAAAGTCGCAATCAAACACGAAGTCGCTGCGAAAAAGGCGTTCCATTTTCCTCAATCTGACGCAATTTCCGACATTTAAGTATGGAATTGTACTTGCAGTAGCCCGCGCGACCATCAATCATCCTGGAGGATGCCTGCATGGATAATCAGACGCTCACCATCACTGATAATCGGACGAACCAGACTTATACTGTTCCGATCTACCGGGGGACCATCCGCGCTATGGACCTCCGCCAAATCAAGACCAGCCCAAGCGATTTCGGGCTCATGACCTACGATCCGGCATTCATGAATACGGCTTCCTGCCAGAGTTCCGTCACCTTCCTGGACGGTGATGCCGGCATCCTTCTCTATCGCGGATACCCCATCGAACAGCTTGCCGAACATTGCACCTTCCTCGAAGTTGCCTACCTCCTCCTCAACGGCGAGCTTCCCGATGCGGACCAACTGACCGCCTGGAATAACGAAATCAAGCGTCACACCATGATTCACGAGAACGTGAAGAAGTTCATCGACGGCTTCCACCACGACGCCCACCCGATGGGAATCCTGATGAGCACGGTTGCCGCGCTCTCCACCTTCTATTCGGATGCGCGCAACGTGTGCGATCCCAATGTGCGGCGCAAACAGGTAGTCCGGCTGGTCGCCAAGATGCCGACCCTGGCTGCCTACGCCTACCGCCACCGCCTGGGACTGCCGTACATCTATCCCGATCCGGAGCTCTGCTACACCAAGAACTACATGAACATGCTGTGGAAACGGACGGAGCCCAAGTACGTTGCCAACCCGGTGCTATCGCGCGCCCTGGAAGTACTTTTCATCCTCCACGCCGATCACGAGCAGAACTGCAGCACCAGCGCCATGCGCGCCGTGGGCAGTTCCAATGCCGATCCGTTCGCCAGCGCAGCGGCGGCCATCGCCGCTCTCTCGGGACCGTTGCACGGCGGCGCGAATGAAGAAGTGCTGCTCATGCTGAAAGAGATCGGCGCCAAGGAGAATATCCCGGGCTTTATCGAGCAGGTCAAGAACGGGAAGCGGAAGCTCATGGGCTTCGGCCATCGTGTCTACAAGAACTACGATCCGCGCGCCCGCATCATCAAGCGGGTCGCCGAGGAGGTTTTCGAAGTCACGGGCCGGAACCCCAAGCTGGATATCGCCCTCGAACTGGAGAAGATCGCCCTCTCTGACGAGTATTTCATCAAACGCAAGTTGTATCCCAACGTCGATTTCTACTCGGGAATCATCTACCAGGCCATGGGGTTCACACCCGATCAGTTCACCGTGCTGTTCGGCATTCCGCGAACCGTCGGCTGGCTGGCGCAGTGGCAGGAAATGATGAGGGATTCCGATCTCAAGATCGCCCGGCCGCGCCAAATCTACATTGGCGAAAGCAGGCGGGAATTCGTTCCGCTCACGCTGCGGAGACAGCGCGAAATGGTTCACGGCTGAACCACGCAGGGTACAATCGGGGCATGCGATTGCTATCCTGTCTGCTTTTAGCCGCCTCCGCGGCGCTGGCGGCCGCGCCCGAGGAATTTCGAACCTCGTCGGGGACCTTGCTGCTCACGCCCATCCAGCACGCCAGCCTGATGATCCAGGCGGGCGGCAAGGTCCTGTACATCGATCCCGCGCAGGGCAAGTACGACGGGCTGCCGCAGGCCGATTACCTCCTCATCACCGATATTCACGGCGACCATATGGTTCCGGCCCTCGTGAAGAAGCTCTCGAAACCCGGGACGGTAATCCTCGCGCCCAAAGCTGTTGCGGCCACGATCAAGGAGGCCACGGTAATCTCCAACGGCGAGACCAGGACCATAGGCGATTTCAAGGTCGACGCCATTCCCATGTACAACATGACTCCCGCCAATGGGACCATCTACCACGAGAAGGGCCGCGGCAACGGTTACGTGGTCACGTACGGAGGCAAGCGGTTCTACTTTTCCGGCGATACCGAAGGCATCCCCGAAATGAAAGCGCTCAAGAACATTGACGTCGCGTTCGTGTGCATGAATCTGCCCTACACCATGTCGCCGGCGGCCGCGGCCGACGCGGTAAAAGCCTTCCATCCGGCCATCGTGTACCCGTACCACTATCGCGGAAGCGACCTCACGCCGTTCTCCAAAGGCCTCGCAGGGACCGGAATCGAGGTCCGCCTCCGCGATTGGTACGCGAATTAAACCGGCGTGACCGCGAGCGTACCGGAGAGTTGTTCATCGAAGCACGAATTGCGGATATCGTGATCATTTTTTTATCGCGCTGAAATCGGATCGGCGATAAAATTAAGAAAGCTTAAAGATAGTGAGCGTGCACATGAGGTCTCGGATTTTGTATCTCTCCGGGCAGCATGACGATGCCCGCAGATTAGCGTTGATGCTCGACGGTTTGCCCCTGGATGTCGATTATTCGGACAGCCTACAGCAAGCGCGCGCCATGCTTCGGCAGATGGATTATGACGTCCTTCTGTCCGAGGCCTCTCTTCCCGATGGTTCCTGGCTGGACAGCCTTCACCTGGCGCGGAACTCGGTCCGCGATCCGAAAGTGATTGTGACGGACCCCCACGCCGACGCGCGATTCTGGGCTGAAGCACTCAATTTGGGCGCCTACGACGTCATCGCGCAACCATTCTACTCTCCGGAGGTACGGCGCATTCTCTACAATGCCTGCTCGCGGCCTCTGGCAGCGCCGGTGGTTCATTTCGCCGCTCAGGCCTGATTTCCAGCCGGATGGCCGGCGCCGCGATTGCTAAGATCAAGATTACCGGCGTGCTTTTCCGTCCTAATGTAAGGGTTCAGCGGGCTCTGGTCGTGTCGATGGCGCTTCTGGCGTCGTGCCGGAGCGGCGACAAACAGATGCGCGCGATCGGCGAGGCGTACGTGGGACCGGCCACCTTGCCGATCCGCAGCGATACGTTGCCGCAATCCTCCGTCGTGGCCACGGCCAAACACGGCGAGCGTGTCGAGATTCTGGATCTGAACCGGCGGGCGGTGCGGATCCGAATCGCCGGCGGCGCGGAAGGCTGGACGGAACAGCGTTTCCTGCTGGCGGGGTCGGACATGGTTGCGTTGCAGGAGCTGGCGGCGCGCGCGGCGCACATGCCGACACAGGGACAGGCCACAACCTATGGCGATTTGCACGTGCATACGCAGCCGTCATACAACGCGCCCAGTTTCCTGACCATTAAGGCCAACGACAAGTTCGAGGTTTTGCAGTATGCGATTCTGCCGCGCCAGGATACGGCACGCGCGCCGCTGGTGCCCCCAACTCCTCTCAAGAAGAAGTCGGAATCGCAAAAAGCGCCAAAGAATCCCAAGCTGATCCCTCCGCCGCCGCTGCCCACGCCGCCGGGGCCGCCGCCAAACTGGCTGGATCTCTCCAAATCCGACCGCCCCCCGGCGGCGCCGGCGGGCGATCCTCACTCCGACAAACCTGTGCCCACCGATCGATGGAGCCTGATCCGCATGCCCGACGGTGAATCGGGCTGGGTGTACACGCGGCTGATTTCCATGGCTGTCCCGGACGAGGTGGCGCAATATGCGGAAGGCCATCGAATCGTCTCCTACGCCCCGCTCGGTTCCGACGTCCGCGACCGGGATGCGTCGAAACCAACATGGGTATGGACTACAGCCTCATCCGCGGTGGACTTCTCTTACGACTTCGACAGTTTCCGCGTATTCATCTGGAGCCTGCGTCACCACAGGTACGAAACGGCGCACATCGAGCTGCACTTGAAGGGTTATCTTCCGATGCTCCTCCAAACCGTCGATGCCCCGGCCGGGAAGGGCAAAGCGGATGCGCCCAAGGGACGATACCCGGGCTTCTCGGTATGCGTTCAGAAGAAGGATGGCGGCCGCTCCCGCCGCGAATATGCACTGGTGAGCGAACGCATCCGATTCGTGGGGGAGCAACCCTGTGAAGCGCCGCCACCGCCCGTCACCCTGCAAGCCGCTACGCCTTTGCCCGCAAAGCCGGCTGCGACACCGTCGCAGGAGGGTTTGTGGCAGCGCATCAAACGGCGCTGGCATTCCTGGACGAAATAGCATCGCCGGGCCAGGATTCCTCGCGGCGGGCTTCCGCTCGCGCTCGATTGCGAGACCGTAGCCGGACTGAAGCCCCGCGCGGGCCGAAGCCCGCCCTTCATTAGTCGTCGCATTTTTTGAAGGTGAGCAGAGCCATCGATGCCGCCGCCAGGACCAGGCTGACGACGATCAAGGCAATGTCGCCGCCCCGAAACATGCCGATGGCAAACACTCCGACGGCGAGCAGGAGAACAGCGATCGCGAAGTTGCGGGCACGGCCGGCTGTCATCTACTCCGCGGCGACCACGGCGTCCTCGGGATAGGCCGACATGCCGAATTCCGGGATATCCAATCCGTCGCGTTCCACTTCCGGGGGCACGCGCATGCTACGGACCTTGTTGACAATCGAGAAGACGATGAACGTCGCGCCGAATGCCCATAACACGCAAAGCGTGGCGCCGCCGAGTTGACAGAAGAACTGGCGGGTGTCGCCGTACAGCAGGCCGGTAACGCCCTGGCCGGCGTGGCCGAGATAGCTCGATGCGCCGATGCCGTTCCAGCCGGCGCCGTAGGTGCCATCGGCGAAAATCCCCACAGACACTCCGCCAAGCCATCCGCAGAAGCCATGCACCGATATCGCTCCGCAGGGGTCGTCTATCTTGGTCACGCGCTCGTTGAAGAGAACTCCTCCGCACACCAGCATGCCGGCAAGAACTCCGATGATCACCGCCGACGTCGGAGAGACAAACGCGCACGGAGCGGTGATCGCCACCAGCCCCGCCAGCATGCCGTTGCAGGCCATGGTGACATCCGGCTTGCCGAACAGGAAATACCAGAGCAGCAGAGCCGTAGCCGATCCCGCCACTGCCGCAAGGTTGGTATTCACCGCCACCACCGAGATGCGCAGATCGGTCGCGCCCAGAGTGGAGCCGGGATTGAAGCCCATCCAGCCGAACAATAGAATAAACGTGCCGGTGACCACGTAAACCAGGTTGTGCGCGGGGAAGGCGCGCGGCTTGCCGTCCTTGCCATACTTGCCCAGCCGCGGACCCAGCACCAGCGCCAACGCCGCGGCGGCAAAGCCTCCCACCGCGTGGACTACCGTGGAGCCGGCGAAATCCACATACCCATGGCCGAGATTCAGCGACGAGCCAATCTGCGACAGCCATCCGCCGCCCCAAGCCCAGCAGCCGAATACCGGATAGAGGATCGCGCCGATGAAGAGTTCGCACAGCAGGAATCCCCAGAAGTTGATCCGCTCGCAGATGGAGCCGACGATGATGTAGCCGGCCGTCTCCATGAACACCACCTCGAACAGCATCAGGCAGTTGCTGCCCGCGTCGTATGCCGGACCGGTAAGGAAGAAGCCCTTGCCGCCGAGAAATCCCCATTGGCCGCCTCCGATCAGGAAGTGATTCAGCGTGGGCACTCCGCCCAGGTTACCGGGCGGCGCGTTCGCCGCCACCGCCCCGAATTGAAAGGCGTATCCCACGGCATAGTAGGCCAGAAAGGCGAACACATAAGCGGCAAAATTCAGCATCATGAGGTGGCCCGCGTTCTTCTTGCGGACCAGGCCGCAAGTCAGCAACGCGAAGCCTGCTTGCATGAACAGCACCAGATAGCCGGTGTTCAGCGTCCAGGCGAAATTGGTGGCGATCCGCAGATGGCCCACCGAATCGGCCAGTTTGACGGCCAACGGCTCCTTGACGGCCTGCGCCTGGTATTCGTCAAAATCCTTCTTGTTTTTGGCATAGTCCGGAGCGGTCTTGTCGGCGGGTTCCGGGACCGCAAAGCTGTTGCCGGCGGCGTCGACCGCGGTGGTTCTGTCGCCGGTGGCAATGCCGGCTGGATCCGGCTTGGCCGTGTCCGCGGCGAGGCTTGGCCGCACGAGGATGGCAAGCGTTCCAATCGCAAACAGTGTCGTCCGGAATATGCACGGCATGAGTCTGCATAGAGGACGCCCCTCTGAACGGTTGTACATTTTCCTAATTCTCCTGATCGATTTTGACGGTGATCCGAGCGGCGCGACCGAGCGCATTGAAGTCCGTTGACAGACCCGGTCAACTCTTAGAACGCAGCACCCCAGTATGGGTTGACGTCGGCTTCACGCACGCGGCATCGGAGCGTCCGTGAGTTGGTAATGACTCCAAGTATAGACGACGAGCTTCAGCGAGCATACCGTGTGCCAAAAGATAAAATCTTTGGGGCGCATAAATGGTTTTGATCCGCCGGAGGCCGATCTTAATGGCGTCTTAACGGCAAAAGTCCTACGCTAAGACAGGTCTAAGTGCGGCCAAGTCGCCCGAGGCGCGAAGGACCGGAGGGAGGGGACGCACTTATGAAGGGCTACGCGACTCAACTCAGATTTTCATTCGCCGCAATACTTTTCAGCGCGGTGTGCGTGGCGCAGACGACTTCAGAAATCCAAGAGCCGGATCGCGACGTAACTCCAGACCAGAGTCAGACTGCCGCCCCGGGTGCAGCCAGTCCATCGGGTGGCGGGAAACCCACGGCAACCCCGGTGGGTTCGGCGCCTGTCCCGCAAGCGGGTTTTTTCAAGCGATTCTTTCGCGCCTATGCCGACGATTGGAAGGGCGCTTCCAGTTCCAGCGAACCGCCGAAATATCGCGGATATCCCATGCCCATCAGCAGCCCGCCATTTCCATTTCAGGTTTGGCCGATGGGCGGCACACCGTGGATCGGCTATCCGAACTCGACTTCGTACCCGCTCAGCACCGCGCTGCAGACCGGGAAAAGCGGCGATTGGTGGAAGAAAGCCAACATCCAGCTTTACGGCTGGGTGGACGTGGGGTTCAATCTCAGCACCTCCCACGATGGCGTCTACCCCAATGCGCCCGCCGCCTACCCGCAACAGTCGGACAAGCTCACCCTCGACCAGGCGACCTTCTATATCGAGCGCGTCCCCGACACCGTGCAGACCGACCACTTCGATTGGGGTTTCCGCCTGACGAATCTCTATGGCTTCGATTACCGCTTCACCACCGCGAGCGGGTATTTCAGCCAGCAGTTGCTGAACAATCCTCAGGCCAACGGTACCATCGGCAACAAAATGGGCTATGACCCGGTGATGATGTACGTGGATCTCTACATCCCGCAAGTCGCCGACGGAATGAATCTCCGCATCGGCCGCTACATTTCGCTGCCGGATATTGAAGCGCAGCTAGCGCCCAATAACTATACCTACACGCATTCCCTTACTTACACCTACGACTGTTACACCCAGACCGGCATTAATGCCACCATTAAGGTCAACAACCATTGGACGGCCCAGGCCGGGCTGTCGGGCGGGTGCGAGGCGGCGCCGTGGTCGAAGTACGCCAAACTGACCGGTAACTTCTGCCTGGGCTACACCTGGTCGGATGGCCGCGACAATTTCTATACCTGCGCCAACTCTGTCAACGACGGCAAGTATAGTTACAACAATCTGGCCGCGTATTACGCCACGTGGTATCACAAATTCGGCGACTCCGCGTATCACATGGATTGGGAGACGTGGTATCAGTCCGAGAAACAAACACCCAATGTGAATAATCCCGCGGCGGCGCCGCTATTGATCACCAACGCCAATGGCGCCTACTGCCCGCAGGCAAGCCAGTTGACGTGCACGGCGCCGGAGTGGGCAACGCTCCACTATCTCACCCGGCAGTTTGGCAAGAGCGATGCCCTCATCCTCCGCAATGAATACTTCGACGATATTCGGGGACAGCGGACCGGTTTCCAGACGAAGTACACGGAACACGGGCTGGCCTGGAATCACTGGCTCGGGAGTACTTTGGTTTTCCGGCCGGAGCTTCGCTTCGAGCACGCCTACAACTTCCCGGCTTACGATTCCGGCCTGCGGCACAGTCAGTTGATGCTGGCCGCGGATGTGATCTGGTTCTACTGACTACAGTACGCCGACCGCTTGTTCCGCCAGTTCGATGCCGGCGCCGAGCGTCAGGTAGATCGACGCGTCTTGGAATTCCCGGCGGGGAAGCTGCCGCCAGCAATCCAGCACGACCGGGGTGATCCGATCGCGCTTCAGATCGCCCGGCGTCAGTGTTTTGAACTCCGCCCACGGCGTCGTAATTGCCATGACATCCGACAGCTTGGCGCACTCAGCCGCGCTTTGCGCGTAGGTCACGTTGCCGGTGAGTTGCGCCTTCGCATTGGCCATGGCCGCGGGATCGTATACCGCGACGGCCACGTCGTGCTCCGCCAGATATTTCGCCAGCGCCAGCCCTTGCGATTCTTCCACGACCTCGGTATTGGGCTTGTACGACAATCCCAGGACCCCCGCCGTTCCGCCCTCGGGCAGATGCGCCATGACGATTGCGGCCAGCCGCGGCACCTGCTGCTGGTTCAAATGATCCGTTGCCTCCGCCAGCAGCGCGGGCGCCCCATTGGCGCGGGCGAGCGCGGCAAATGCCTTGTTGTCCCGCGGGAAGCAGGGGCCGCCGTAGCCGAGCGCGCCCTTCAGATACTTCTTGCCGATACGGGTATCGCACCCGATGGCGCCCGTCACGACGTCCACATCCGCCCCCGGAAGCGTCTCGCAAACCTGCGCCAGCATGTTGGCATAGGAAATCCGGGTGGTGACGAATGTATTCACCGATAGCTTGGTTAGTTCGGCGTTGACGTAGTTCATGCGCTGGATGCTCGGGTTGCTCTCGCAAACCGCGCGATAGAATTCCTCGAGCGTCGCCCCGGATCGCGCATCCGATTCGCCGATCAGGATCATGTCGGGGTTGAGCATGTCGCGGATCACGCTCCCGAGAGCGATGAATTCCGGGTTGTAGCACAGTCCGAAATCGACGCCGCACTTCTTGCCCGAGTATTGTTCCAGCGCCGGCAGCAGTTCACCCCCGGTGCAACCGGGCATGACGGTACTGGAGAGCACCACGATGTGCCAGCTTGGTTTCTTGCGTAGGGCGGCGCCGATCTTTTCGGCCGCGGCCAGAACATAGCGCATGGTGAATCGTCCGTCGGGATTCGATGGCGTCGGCACGATAATGTGCGTCACGTCGGTCGCCAGCACCGCATCTTCGTAGCTCAGGGTCGCGGACAGCCGCTCCCGGTTGGCCTGGATCATCTCCGCCAGACCCGGTTCATTGACCGGGGCCCGGCCTTCCTGAACCGCCGCGACGTATGCGGGATTGATGTCGACACCAACTACCGTGTGTCCCTTGTGAGCCATTACCGCCGCCATGGGCGCGCCCAATTTTCCCAAACCGATAATCGATATACGCAATGCAATACTCCTGAATGAAGCCTTCAATATAACCCGATTACAGACTGTAATCGGCGGATCTTTAGTCCTTACGCGCGATCGGCATGCGCCATCCCGTGCCGAATGCCCGCGAGGTTACTTTGAGCACCGGTGCCGCCTGCTTCCGCTTGAACTCCGCGATCCGCACCAGCCGGAGCACGCGCCGCACCGTCGCCTCGTCGTATCCCCTGGCGATGATTTCTTCGGCTGATTGGCATTGCTCGACGTGCAGTTCCAGGATTTCGTCGAGGAGTTCATAGGGCGGCAGGCTGTCCTGGTCCGTCTGATTGGGCCGAAGCTCGGCTGACGGCGCCTTGGTCAAAATCGCTTCCGGGATGTCGTCTTTGCGGCGGTTGCGCCAGCGCGAAACTTTGTAGACCATCATCTTGGGCAGATCGGCGATCACCGCCAGGCCGCCGTTCATATCGCCGTACAACGTGCAATACCCAACCGACATCTCGCTCTTATTGCCGGTGGTCAGCAGCAGCGATCCGAATTTGTTGGACAGCGCCATCAACAGATTGCCGCGGATGCGCGATTGAATGTTCTCTTCGGTCACGTCCGGTTGCCGGCCGCGAAACGCGTCCGCCAGCACGGTTTCGTAGGAACCCATGATCTCCGAAATCGGCAGTTCCTCGGTGCGAATTCCCAGGTTCTTCACAAGCTCAACCGAATCGTCCACGCTGCCCCGGCTCGAATACATCGAAGGCATCATGACGCCCAGCACGTTCTCCGGGCCCATGGCATCGGCAGCGATGGCGGCTGTCAGGGCCGAATCGATGCCTCCCGAAAGACCCAGCAGGACGCGGCTGAATCCGGTCTTGCGCGCATAGTCTCGTACACCCAGCACGAGGGCGTTCCAGATTTCGGCTTCGGCGGCGAAATCGTCCCCGGCGATCGTCCCGGTGGAGGCTTCGAGATCGGCGATGATGAGGTCTTCCTCGAAGCCCTTGGCCCGGGCGAACATGCGGCCCGCCGCGTCCCAGGCGCCGCTGCGACCGTCGAAAATCAGGTCGTCGTTGCCCCCCACCTGGTTCACGTAGGCCACGGCGACACGGAATTTTCCGGCCATATGGCCCAGCATCCGCTCGCGAAGCTGCTGTTTGCCGGCGGCGAAAGGCGAGGCCGAAAGGTTAATCACGGCCTGCGCGCCCTTGCGAACCAGCACTTCGATGGGGTCCTCGTGATACCGGCGGCGCTGCCAGAAATCGCGGTCGTTCCAGACGTCTTCGCAGATACTGATCCCGATTTTAATCCCGTTCCATTCCAGAATCTGCGGCTCCATGGCCGGCTCGAAATACCGGTCTTCATCGAACACGTCGTAGGTGGGAAGCAGCGTCTTGTGAAAGGCCGCGCCCACCTCGCCTTTATGCAGGAGCACCGCGCTGTTGAACAACGGACGTCCCATTTCGGCGGTGTTCGGCGTGGCCACGCCCACCAGCAGCGGAGGGGTGTCCTTCAACTCACCGGCCAGCCGCCCCAGCACCTGGCAGGAGCGGCGCACGAACCCCTGGCTCATCAGCAGGTCGCGAGGGAGGTAGCCCATCAACGATAGTTCCGGGGTCACCACCAGATCCGCGCCGCGGCTGGCCGCAGCTCGGGCACCATTCGCAATCAGCGCGGCGTTGCCGTCGATATCGCCCGCTGTGGGATTGAGTTGTAAAAGAGCTATGCGCAAGCGTGACCACCCCGGGTTAAGGCTGTGGGAGCCTTGCCAATCCGTCTTCGCAACATGAATAATGTCAAGAACCTCTGCTCCGTGCCAATCGACACCCGCACTTTACACGTGGGTGTGCCGACCCTCCATCTTCCAATAGCCCGTAAAATAGGAGGGAAAAGGCAGTTTCTGAATTGCGGATGCCAAGCTTTCATTTTATTCTAGAACGAACGCCTTAAGACTGACCTATCCCGCTGATACGGCTGCCTTACGTGGACACGGGGATCTCGGCTAACGAGGGTAAAACATTGACTGACGTAGCGAGCCGGTTGGCACATCTACCCGCATTCCATCCAACCGCGCTGAAACTTCTCACGATTTCGACCGAATCCGAGACGGCATTGGGAGATTTCGAGGATTGCTTTCGTTCCGATCCGGCGCTGGCATCGGACCTGCTCCAGGCCGCGAATTCCGCGGAATTCGGCCTTCGCGCCGAGGTGGAGAGCATTCGTCACGCCCTGGCCCTGCTCGGTCTCGAGCGCGTCACCTCGCTCTCTTTCACCATCGCCATGAGGTTTTATATGCGGAACGTGCCGCGGCGCCAGGTGATCCATCCGGTTTGGTCGCACAGCGTGGCATCGGCGCTGGTTGCCGAAACGCTGGGCGAAGTGCTACGAACTCCGCTACGCAGTCTGTACACAGCCGGCTTGCTGCACGATATCGGACGATTGGGTCTGTTGATGACCGAGGGCGCAAAGTACGAGATTCTTCTCACGCAGGTTCACAATACGTTGGAAGAAGCCTGCGCTTTGGAGAAGGAATCGTTCGGAGTTACCCATGCCGAAGCCGGGGCTGTGATGGCCGAAAACTGGGGCATCCCGGCGTCAGTCTGCGACTGCATCCACCGCCACCACACAATCTCCGAAAGCGCCGCCGACTATACGCAGCTCGTGGACCTGGTGGGGCTCTCCTGCCGGATGGCTTCGTCACTGGGCTATCCCGAGAATAACTGCCGGCAGCGCGAAGCCCTCAAATCCGCGATGGAACACCTCCCGGCGGCTGTCCGCCATAATCCGGCTCTATCGCCCATGCGCTTGACCACGCACATCAAGCAGGTGATCGGCGGGGTGTGGTGAGCGGCTTTCAGCAATCAGCTTTCAGCTTCGAGTTTGTCCGAAGCGCCGTACAGTCCTGATAGCGCTTCGCCAAAAGCACCGATTACCATCCTCGGCAGTCGGCCGCTGATAGCTGACAGCTACTTCAAATGCACCGGCTGTGTGAACGCTCCGTTGCCGGCTGAATCCCATACCGCGAATCGGACCCACTTCTTGCCATCGGCATCGAACGGGATATGGAAATGGCGGCTGCTTTGGGGCGCCGAATCGGTGAGGGAGATGATCTCGCGGTTGGTGGTTTTGCCATCGCCCCACACCAGTTCCGCGAACTCCGGCGGGAAGGTCCACTCCACATCGGCATCGTAAAAGCGATGCTGGCCCGTGCCCTGTATCGACCATCCACGGAACAGCACTTCGCCGCTGGTCACAAAATAATTGCCGCCTTGCAACGCGCTGAGGACGGGCGTCCAGGGCTCGTCGAATTTGGGAACGCGATCGAGCTTGACGTAGTTCACCACCACCTGCGGATAGGTCTCATCTTCCGGGTCCTTCATGTACGTGTCGCCTTCCGCGAGCATGTACTTCGCGCCGCTCCAGTTGTTCATGTCGTCCAGCAGGCCCAGGCAGCGCTTCTCGCACAACCGCTTCTCGCTTTGATCGACCGGGAGGGACTGGTATGAGCCGCCGATGAAACGCGGGCTATTGAAGAAATCCGTGTCCCTGGTGGCGTCGGGATACCCCGCCGACCCCTTGGTCCGCGGATGCGTCTGCCACACCAGCCCGTTCTCGTCGTTGAGGAGCTGCAATTCGGTCGCGGCCGACGTAGTGTGATACACCTTGCCCCATTGCGGCAGCGTTTCGACGTATGGCTGCGCGGGCAGATTTGTGGGCTTCCGCAGGTGCGTGAAGTACACCGGTTTCGGAAATACGAACATGTAATGGCCGCCGAAATTGGCGTCCGGCTCTTCCCCGGGGATCAACAGGAAGTCGTTATCTGAGAACCGGCGGCAGCCTTCGAAATAGACTTTCTGTTCGTTGAGCCGGATTTCGCCGGTGTCGGCAGGATGGGAATCGGAGTGGAAATCCGCCAGGATGGCGGCGTTCACTCCCAGCGCGCGGAATACCGGAACCCACGCCGGCATCTGATCCATGGTGCCGGCATCAGTGAGTTGTTCGTTGAGGTGGAAATGGAAATGGCTCACCAGCACCTTGAACCCCGGCATCGGCTTGTAGACATCGTCGTGCGTGTACGCCAGGACGCGCTGCTGCGTAGTGGGGACGTCGGCCGAGCTCAGGTAGAAATACACGGGCATGCGCTGCATCGTCCCCGGCGGAGCATTGTAGAGCGCGAAATTATCCAGATCGTTGCGCGCCTCGCTTACCCGACGGTTCCAGACTTCGGTGGAAACGCCGTACGGCTTGTATCCCTCTTCGCGATCGGGCTGCCGCACGCCGATGGCAAATGAGTTCTCGCCGTCCTTGCGGTAATACACATAGCCAAGATTGGTTTCGATTTCGCGCGCGAAGAAGAATTTGTGTGAAGGGGGCAAAAAGCCGATCGCCCCGCCGCAAGCCTGAAGAATGCCGAGGCGGTTGCGCGCTTTCAGGCCCACCGGATCCTGATTCACCGGCCCGCCGAACGAATACGACTGCCAGGCCCGCGCCACATCGCGCCACTCCACTACGGAGCACTTCGTCATCTCGAAGCCCTTCAAGCCGCCGACATATTTATACGCGACCGAGGGCTCGTCTGTCTTGGCGATCAACTCCTGCCGAAGCAGGTTGGATCCGCGATAAACGGTATACTGCAGATCACCCGAAAAGACTCCCGCTTTCATTCCCGGGAACATCGCTTCCAGCCGCGCTCCATCCGTCTTGACGCGGCAGCCCGTGGATTGGAATTCTGCCCACGCCCGCCGGACTTCTTCCGGTTTGCGCGGCATGTCCATCGCCTTACCCGGCGACCCCGGGACCATCAGAGGCGCGTCCCAGAAGGCGTTCCACTTTTCGCGGTCGACCACCTCCGGCGTGAATGCAATCCCCAGTTCGCGCAGCGGCGCCATCTGCTGTTCGGAGAGCCGCCGTCGTCCGCTGGTGATCTGAAATTCGGGCGTGAGATTGGCGCCCAAAACTACCCACTGGCCATTGTGGATGATGGCCAGTTCGCGGACTGTCGGCCGGCCGTTTCGAATGTCGAGCCGGACGCGCAGTTGCTCCTGGCGCTCACCGGTCCAGTTCAATTCCAGGCTGCCCTGGGTGGCGGCGGCGCGGAGCCCGTCCTGCGCGCGATACGCGGACATGTCACAAGAGAAACTCTGCGCCACTGCCGCTGTCGAAAACAAAAGCGCCACTGCAAACAGCTTCATAATCGAGCCTCCCGGACCTTTTCGATTGTAAGTCGATTACTTTAGGGCAGGCTGGCAGCCCAGTGCGAGGTAGCATCTCCACTTGACATCCGCGAAGTAACGCGGCGTGCGAATTTCGGCGCGTAGGTTTCCGGGCCGTCTCCGATCCCCGAGCGTACCTGATTGCTTTTACCTACGCTGCCGGCGGCCAGTGAGCACTCTAATTCTCCGCCGGCCGTTCCGCCCGGTCGATTACCAGGACCTCCACGGGTCCTTTCCGCTGCTCCAGTTTCAATCCCAATTGCTCCTGCAGGGCCAGGACCAGCGGCGGAAACTGCTGGGGCGCGGTTCCGCCGGCCGGCGAGGCCCCGGCGGGCGCATCGTCAGGCGACCAGTCCAGCGTGAAATCGAAATTGCCTTCGATGCCGGTCGCGTCGGTCACGGAACGACCGATCTGGTTGGCCAGGAATTGGCGTGCAAAGACCGCCATCGATACGTGCTGGCAGTTCAGGTGGCGGCCATTGTTCACAAAATCCGTAACCGCTTGCGAAGGTTCCCGCAGCCCTTTGGGCCCATTCTTCGCCACCAGCAGCACATAGACTGGAAGCTCCTTGGTCTCGCGGTGGAACGCCAGGTGAAACCGGTCCACCAGAAGACTTTGGGTTCGCTGGCGGATCAGCCTCGCGTCCTCGCGCGGGTTGCCATCTCCCGGCGGCTTCGCCAGCACCTCATACCGTTCCGAATCCATCCAGGCCGAGCCGCCGGAAATCTGGTCGTCGCGAACGTCGTACGCATATTCGATCAGGAATCGCAGCGACACGTTGGTCGCATTGAGCACCCCTGGACTGGCCCTGCGAAAACCGCTGTTCATGGGCTGGCCCAGGGTCGGTTTGATCGATACCACATCGAACAAAGGCCGCGACGCTGCTTCGGGCGTCTGAGCCAGGAAAAGGAACATCAGGTGCAGCCACATGGTTTCGCCTATCTTCTCATAGTTAGACTATGGAAAACGCGAGCAGTTAGGCAACCCCACCTACTGAATTTGTACGGCTTGGCTGGCGGATGTCATCCGCTGCTCCCGCCCGTCCGTCCCCACGGTTCGCAGCCGGTATTCACCCGCCGGCGCTACCAGCGTCAAACCGGCATTGATGCCGTCCTTCGACAGGAAGGCCAGGGAACTTTACCGCAGCCAGGTCCGGGCGAACGGTGGAAGGGCACGTCTGTCCCGTATGTAGGCATTAATGGCGCTTATCATAGGATAAGTTCTGTTTATTCGACTCGTTCTCGCTGGAATGGTACCCTCGATCCATCCAGTCTGGCCACGCGCTAGGTTCGCGCCGCCGTTCGTACTCGCGTACTGCAAGGAGGGAATATGAACGCCGTACTCACCAAAGCTCAAAAAGAGGAATTCGTCAGTCGAGGTTTTTCGCGCCGCTCCTTTGGCCGGATTGCCGCCATGCTCGGCGGTGGCGCCGCCGCCATGCCGTTCTTCAACGAACCGGCCCTGGCCCAGCTTTCCAAGGTCTCGAATTTGCCGGAAGATGCGGTGCTGATCAACGCCAACGAGAATCCGCTCGGTCCCTGCGCTGAGGCTCGCGAAGCCGTGGCCCGCATGATCCCGTACGGCGGACGCTATCGCTATAGCGAAGCCGACAAGGTGGTTCAGCTCCTTCAGGAGCAGGAAGGTTTGAAAGAAGGGTACGTGAAGGTCCACCCCGGATCGAGCGGTCCGCTGCACCAGGCCGTGCTGGCCTTCACATCTCCCACCCGTCCGCTGGTGGTTGGCGATCCCGGATACGAAGCCGCCGGGCGCGCCGCCGACTTCATCGGCGCCAAGACCATCAGGGTGCCGCTCACGAAAACGTACTCGCACGATGTCAAGGCGATGGCGGCGGCCAGCCCGAATGCCGGCCTGATTTATATCTGCAATCCGAACAACCCGACCGGCACGTTGACGCCGCAGGAAGAGATCCGCTGGCTGGTG
>Ga0335083_10004546_pt1 | contig 17640 bp, 15 predicted proteins | sample Lox_Sample_42_FD_206716 | JGI IMG/M metagenome (GOLD analysis project Ga0335083, IMG submission 206716) | Soil microbial communities from Loxahatchee National Wildlife Refuge, Florida, United States - Lox_Sample_4.2 | ecosystem: Environmental > Terrestrial > Soil > Wetlands | place: USA...
GATCTTGGCTGGTACGAATTACGAGTGAGAAATTTCGGATGGCGCCGGGATTGGAAGTGTTCCAGTAAGGACGATAAACCATCAGCGGCGGATCGCCGTTCATGGCGGTGCGCGTATCGGCGGCCACACCGATGACTTCCATCGGCACCGGGGTGCGGTCATCGCCGCGCCGAGCGCGCTTCCCGACCGGATTCTGACCGGGCCAAACGCGCGAGCCAGTGCGAGCCGAGACGATCTCCACATTGCGGCCGCGGTCCGAAGCCTGGAACGAACGGCCATGAAGAATCGGAATTCCCATGACGGCAAAGTAGTCGGCGCTAATTGCTCGATAATTCGCCACCGGCCTTAGGAACGGCGAGCGATGGTCGTCTTCGCGAGTAATCATGTCCACCCACATTTCGCCCTGCAACGGCAAAGCAGATATTGAGCCGGCGGCTCGCACGCCCGGCAGGGCTTGAACCGCCGGCAGCAGACGATCGATGAAGGCGACCTGTTGATTGTCGTCGCGATATTTTCCCAGAGGCAAGTTGAGCTTGACGGTGAGCACATGGTCGGGATGAAAACCTTGATCGATGGAAAGAATACGCAGGAGGCTCGCGACCAGGAGTCCGGCAGCGACCAACAGGGCGGCGCTGAGCGCAACTTCAGCGCTGACGAGAAGCTCAGACAGGCGCAGGCCGCGACGGCTCTGCGTGATGCTGCGGCCGCCGGTCTGCAAGGCGTCCTGAGGTTCGGAACGCGCGGCCCGCCAGGCAGGAATCAAGCCGAAGAGCAGGCCGGCCAGAGTGGATAAGGCCAACGCAACTAGCAAGGCGCGCGGGTCCAGATGCACCTCATCCAGTCTCGGAACATCGATCGGAGCGGTTGCCACCAGCACGCGCACAGCCGCGGCAGCGAGGCCGACGCCGAGCAGACCGCCAGCGAACGAGATTACGAGGCTTTCGGTCAAGACCTGGCGTACGATTCGCCAGGAACCGGCGCCCAAGGCGGCACGAACGGCCATTTCGCGGGAGCGCGCCGCGGTTCGTGCCAGCATCAGATTTCCGAGATTCACACAGACGATCACGAGTACGGTGGCAATAGATGCCAGCAGTACAAGCAGCCCGCGACGGGAGCCGGAGACGATGCGATCCACGAGCGGCGTGATGGCGGCGCGAGGGTCGGAATCCAACAAACCGAACTGGCGGACGAGGGTGGCCTGCACGGCCGTGAGATCTGATAGCGCTTGTGAGCGAGTCACGCCGCGGCGCAGGCGGGCGATGACCGTGTAGTTGTAGTCGCCGTCAGGTCCCATGTGCGTGAGATCGAGCGCGATTGGCTTGAAGAGTTGGACCGGGAGGGAGTTGCTGCCGAGAGCCGTTAATAGATCCGGTCTCGGAAAATGGAAGGACGCCGTAGCACGCCGATTACCTGGTTCGGCACACCGTCTAAAAGAATGCTTTTGTTGAGAATGCCAGGATCGGAATGGAACCGCCGACGCCAGAGCTGCTCGGTAAGGATCACGATGCGGTTATTGCCGGGGCGGTCCTCGGCGGCGGAAAAGTTCCGGCCTAGCAGAGGCTGGACTCCGAGCACGGGAAAGAGGTCGGCCGAAGCGTTTTCCACGCCGAGGCGCTCGGGCGGGCCGTCATTTCCGGTCAAGTTCACAGCGCCGTCGCGCAGGATGGACATTCCCGAGAACGAGCGCGCATTGGCCTGCCATTCTAAGAAATGCTTGGCATTCACGGGGAGCGAAGGATACATGCTGGTGAATCGCGGAATGACTTCGTCGAGGAGGACCAGTTGCTCCGGGCTCTGATAAGGCAGCGGGCGGAACAGGACGGCATCGGCCACCGAGAAAACGGCGGTGTTGGCCGCGATTCCGAGAGCCAATTCCGATGGCCGCAATTGCGAACCCGGGAGTACGGGTCAAGGCTCGCAAAGCCTGGCGGATGTCGGCGGCGAGCGTCTCCATGCAGTCCTATGACGAAAGAAACGAGCGAAAGTTCCCAAACTTATTTTGTTTTGTCGACCATAACCTGGCCGCCCTTCATGACCCAGCGAACCTTGTTGATTACGACGTCGATGTCGTCCAGTGGATTGCCTTCTACGGCGACCACGTCGGCGAGGTAACCGGGGCCAAGCGCGCCCAGGCTGTCTTTGCGGTCGAGCAAATCGGCGGCGTCGGTGGTTGCGGTTCTTAGGGCCTGCTCGGGGGTCATGCCGGCTTTTACGAACCAGCCCAGCTCGCGCGTGTTTTCGCCGAACATGGTGTAGACTGCGTCCGAGCCCATAGCGAAGCGCACGCCGGCGCGGAAGGCCTTGCGGGCGGTTTCGAGATTGCGCTGGATGAAGGCGTTCAAACCGGCCACGGAATCATCGGGATATTTCAGCAGTTTGTAATTGTCGGCGTAATAGCGGTTGTGATCGATGGTGGGGACATAGAAGATTTTGCGGCGAGCCATTTCGGCGATGGTTTCGTCGTCCATGTCCGTGGCATGTTCGAGCGAGTCGGTGCCTGCGCGCACGGCGTTGCGGGCGCCTTCGGGGCCGTAGGAGTGGATGGCGATGCGTTTACCGAGCGCGTGTGCGGCGTCCACGGCGGCTTTCATTTCTTCGTAGGTGAAGGTTTCAAAACCGGTGACGTCGCGGCCGGAGCCCGTGGAGCCGTACATCTTGATCCAGTCGGCCCCGGCGGCCACTTGCTGGCGCACAACGCGCATCACTTCGGCGACGCCGTCGGCGGTATTGGGCGTGGGCGTGGACCCGCGTGTGATTTGCAAGCCGTAACCTGCGACGAACATGCGCGGGCCGGCCATGAGGCCCTTGTTGATGAGATCGCGCATGGCGATATCGGCGTAGCCAGTGGCGCCGAGATCGCGCGCGGTGGTGACTCCGGTCTCGAGCGTCTTGCGCGCGTTCTCGCGAGCCAGAAAAACTACCGCGGCCGATCGGGCGGACTGGTTCACGGGATTGTCCAAGACGTAGGTGAGATGCGTGTGCACGTCGATCAGGCCGGGGATAGCCGTGTAACCCGAGAGATCGATGGCGTGGCCGTCGCACGGGCCGACATTCTGGATTTTGTCGGCCTGAACCGTGAGGCAAACGCTTTTCTGGAGCTTATTGCCGTCCCACAACGCACCGAATCGATAGGATGCGCCGAAGCAGGGCGCGATGGCGAGCAGCGCGAACGCTACGCGTCTATTTTCCATCCACCGAGAAGGCGAGCAAGACGTTACCGGGAAGGCCTTGCCACAGGCCGTAGCCGGAGTTGGTGAAGACCATTCCGTCGGCGATGGTGGGGCCGGCCGAATCGAGCGAGCCGCCCTTGCCGGGAACTCCGTTGACGGTTTGATAATCCTGCACGGTATTGAAATCCCAGACGATCTCGCCGGTCTTGGTGGAGTACGCGCGGAAATGTCCGTCCACTGAGCCGGAGAACACCACGCCCGGCATGGTGGATATCGCGGCCGATTGCGCGCCGGTGCAGCCAGGCCGCCCGAGTCCGAAACTGCCTCTACCGCCGGATTGGGGCGGGCAGGTCACTGGCGGGGCTGGAGTGCTCCAGATTTTTTCGCCGGTGGCGAGATTCACGGCGTGGATTCCGCCGGGTTTCGCACTAATGAGGTCGGAGACGGCAGCATAGGCGTTCTGATCGTCGGCGCTGTGGCCCCACTCGATTCCGCCTAGCGCACTGCCCTTCCCCAGGCGGGTTTGCCAGAGGACCTTGCCGCGATCGTCCGGGTCGAGCCCCCAAAGGATTCCGGATTTTTGACCGGCCACCAGCACGCGCTTGCCGCCGGGCAGCTCGCGCAGGACCGGCGATGTTCCAAAGTCAAAATCCGGACCAGGCTCAGCGGGACAATTGGCGCCGCGTCCGCAACCCATGGTGAAGTTGTCCTTCGGCAGAACCTGACTTGACCAAAGCAGGCGGCCGGATTCCAGGTCGAACGCCAGCACCGCGTTGCTGGTGTTGATGGAAACGTCAGTGTAGGAATTTCCGGTCGCGGCGTAGATGACCTTTTTCTTGACGTCGATGGTGGGGGAGGACCAGATGGCGGCACCGGCAGGCCCCCATTGTTCGGCTCCTTTTGCGTTCTTAAATTGCTTGGGAGGATCGGTGACGCTATAGCTTTTCCAGACCTGTTTGCCGGTGGCTCCATCGAGGGCGACTACGCTGCCGCGGAATTTGCAGCAGGCATATGTCGGGGCCATTGCCGAGGCCTCTTCGATGGAAGAGACGGGAACGTAGAGACGGCCGTTGTAAAACGTCGGCGCGCCCGTGATGCGCGAGGCGGGGTGATCTTCTACCTGAACTTTCCACAGTTCTTTGCCGGTGGCCGCGTCCAGGGCGTATGTAAAGGAGCGAGTGTCGCCAAAGTATGCGACCAATTCGCTGCGGCCCGCGGGTTTGCCGATGCTGATGGCAGTGCGCACGGTTGCGCCGGCGTCATATTTCCAGTAGACGCAACCAGTTTTGGCGTCGAGCGAGTAAACGCTGCCGGCCGAGCTGCCGACAAAAACGCGATCGCCGACGACCGTCGGCTGAGCGGAACGAATGGATTCGTTCGGAAAGCCGTAGGCCCATTTAAGCTTCAGTTTCGGCACGTCGGCGGCGGTGAGGCCGGGTTTCGGTTGATAGCGCGCATTATCTGGATCGTTACCCCAGCCGTTCCAGCTGGTGTCGGTTAAGTGAACCGGGCCGGGGGTGCCCGGGCATTTACCCGCGATCTCGGTGGAGGCCGCCGTGAACTCTTTTCCGGTGATGAATCGAGCGATCGCGCGGCCCTCGTCGGGGCTTATGCCCGCCGATTGCGTGAGCATGGCGCCGTCGAACATCGCACGGTAGATGAACTCGGGGGTGCGTTGCGCCAGTTCGGCATGAGTTGGCACGCGCGCCTGAGGCTGTGCGCTATCGTGGCAGGTGCCGCAGCGCTGTTTATAGAGAGCCTCGCCGTCGGGGGCCGCGGCGTTGACCAGCGGCAGCGTTGCCGCCATCAAGAAGAAGAATGCTGTTTGTTTCATCGAATCACCTCGGCATGTTTGCCGCTTGGCGGCACGCAGGCGTATCGGCTAGCGCCCGCCGCCGCGGCCCGCCGATGACGGCGGAACGATGCCCTTCAAGCGAAGATAAACCGAAAGATATCCGTATTCTTCCTCCGTGTGGATGGTGTTAAACTCCAGGGCTTCGAGTTTGGAGCCCTTGGGAAATCCCAGGCCGGACGACTCGGCGGCGGTCTCGGGCGTCAGGCCGTTCCAGGCGGCCTCACAAATATCCACCGAAGCTTTCAAGGCTGCGACAATATCCGCCTTCGTGGTTTTGGAACCTGCGCCAACTGTTTTTTGCGGACCGGAGGCGGCAGAGCAAAAGTGGGCTTGGGTATCGGCCACGTGGGCGATGATTTGCCCGAAGGTGCGGATATCATTAGTGGCTTTGAAGCCGTACTCCGCATCCGGCATCTTTTCGGCGAGCGCCACGAAGTTGCTGTTGACCATGCCGAACAGTTGCTTGCTTTCGGCAATATGTGAGGCTGGAATTTGCGCTTGCAGCGCGAACGCCGTGCCGAGCGCACAGGCGATGATCATCGATTGACGCTTCATGGAGTCTCCCTTTTCTTGCTTTGAGCTGCGGTACGAATTATTCAGTATGACACTGGATGAAGGCGGGCGACAACGTGCACCGAGGCCGCGTCTGGGCATGATTGACACGGAGCGCAGCGGAATGTAGGATCAATCACGGGTAGGCGACAATGGACCGCCCTGGCTGGTGTTGTGTATTCGCGCTCGTAATGACGCCGCTCTCGCTCAGCGGTCAAGCCAAGTCAGGGACGCGTGCCGCGGATGGCCATCCCGACCTGCAGGGAATGTGGACCAACGTCACCATTACTCCGCTGGAGCGCCCGCGCGATCTGGCGGGAAAGGCGTACTTCACTCCGGAGGAAGCCGCGGCCTACGAGAAGCGCATCATTGAAGGTCGCGAACAGGCCGATCCCGACGCTGCCGGCACGGTGGCCGATCCGGTGGTGTGGTGGGAGCGCGGCATGCACGTGGTTTCCACGCTGCGCACTTCGATGATTATCGATCCGGCGGATGGGCGCCTGCCCCCGCTAACAGTGGAAGCGCAAAAAAGGATGCAGGACAGCCGGGCTTATTCGAGGCTGCATCCGGCCGATGGTCCGGAGGATCGCAGCATCCAGGAACGCTGTCTCATGGAGGGTTCCACGGGACCGCCGATGTTGTCTGGACCCTACAACAACAACATTCAGATCGTGCAGGCGGCTGGGTCGGTGATGATGGTGACCGAGATGATCCACGACGTGCGCGTGATTCCAATGGATGGGCGACCGCACTTGCCGCAAAATATCCGGCTATGGACAGGCGATCCGCGCGGTCATTGGGAGGGCGACTCGCTGGTGGTGGATTCCACCAACTTCACCAACAAGACTCATTTCCGCGGCTCGGATGAGAATCTGCACTTGATCGAGCGCTTCAGGCTGGCGGATCCGGAAACGATTATTTACCAATTCACTATCGACGATCCGACCGCGTTTTCCAAGCCCTGGACCGGCGAGCTTCCGATGCACCGAACCACCGAGCCGATGTACGAATTCGCCTGCCACGAGGGCAATCGCGCCATGGAACACATCCTGATCAATGCGCGCGCGGCGGAAAAGAAGGCCGGCAATTAGCGGCCGAGAAGTTCCAAATAGCGCGCCACCGCTTCAATCCCGCGGAAGAAGTTCGGCAGGTGCAGCTTTTCGTTGGGGGCGTGCAGGTTGTCGTCCGGGAGCCCGAAACCCATCATAACGCTCGGAATTCCTAAGAATTCATCGAACGCCGCGACGATGGGAATCGACCCGCCGGAGCGGATGTAGACGGTCTCTTTGCCGAACACCTGCTTCATCGCTTCGGCCGCGGATTTAATGAAGCGATTGTCGGGATTCACCAGCGAGGGCGGCGCGAAGTGGATCAGCTTGAACTCCGCGGTAACACCTTTGGGAGTGGCCGCCGCCACGGCTTTTTTAACCTGGGCGATGGCTTCGTCGGGATGCTGGTCGGCCACCAGGCGCAGGCTGACTTTGGCGAGCGCGCGGGCTGGAATCACGGTCTTGGCGCCTTCGCCGATGAAGCCGCCGCGGATGCCGTGCACTTCGAGCGTCGGCCTAGCCCAAAGCCGCTCGAACAGCGGGATCTCAGGCTCACCGGTCAGTTCCTTGACCTCGACTTCCTTTTCCTTATACTCGCGCTCGTCGAAAGGAAGGCGAGCCCAAGCTTCGCGCTCCTTGGCGCTGGGCGGCTGCACGCGATCGTAGAATCCGGGAATGTGAATGTGCCCGTCGCGATCCTTGAGCGTGGTGAGGATCTCGGCGATGGCCATGATCGGATTGGGCGCCGCGCCCCCGTAGACGCCGGAGTGCAGATCATGCCCGGCGCCCTGCACCATGAGCTCGCCGTACACCATCCCGCGCAGCCCGACGCAGATGGTGGGTAGCTCGGGAGCGAACATTTCGGTGTCGCAAATCACCGCGGCGTCCGCCTTGATGCGCGCGGGTTTGCTCTTGACGTAGGCCTCGATGTGCTCGCCGCCCACTTCTTCTTCGCCCTCGATCAGGAACTTCACGTTAATCGGGAGCTTGCCGTTCTGCTTAAGCAAACCCTCGACGGCTTTCATGAGGATAAAGGTCTGGCCTTTGTCATCGGCCGATCCGCGCGCGTAGATGTTGTCGTTGCGAATGGCGGGCTCAAATGGCGGCGTTTTCCATTCGTCCAGCGGGTCGGGCGGCTGCACGTCGTAATGGCCGTACAGCAACAGCGTCGGCTTACCGGGCGCGCCCAGCCATTCGGCGTACACCAGCGGATTGCCCTCGCCTTCGATCAGTTGGGCCTGCTGCAATCCTGCTTTTTCCAGGTCGTTGCGGACGAACTCGGCGGCCCTGCGAATGTCGGGCTTGTGCTCGGACAGCGTGCTGATGGAGGGAATCCGAAGGAATGCCTTTAGTCCCTCGAGATAATCCTGGTGGTGCTGTTCGTAGTAGTTCATGCTTACTTTATCCTAAACGTTCCGAAGATCAAGCCGAGTTGGCGCGGGTCGCCGGGGATGTGCGCGGTGCGGTTCACTTCGATCTCTATCTCTAACTGCTGTCGTCCGACGAGCTGCGGCGGTATCGGGAATTGCAAATCGAATTGTTTGTCCGGATCCGTGAGTTTGGCTGAGGCGATCTTGACCCCATCGCCGAGAAATGTGACCTCAAGCGGTCCGGAGGCGAGCAAAGGCGCGGGGCAATAGCCGGTGACTTCCAGCAGTTGCCCGTCCTTCTGAGGCCCGGCGATCTTCAAAGTGGCCTTTTGGGGCATCCAGCGGAACTGGTTTTCGATCCGGTACCAGGTTGGGCCCAGGCGGCTGGTTGAAGCAGGGTCCCCGACATCGAGGAAGCGGGAATGTAGCGCGACATATTCCGCCAGCTCAGTCCAGTGCGGCGCCGTGACATCGCGCAATTGACGTCCCTCAAGCTGATAGACTGCGCCTTCGTGGCGAGTGAGAATCTGCAGCGCGTTGTCTGGGCTCAGAACGTAGCGTCCGATGCCTCCCCACTCGGGGTGAGTGTCGATGGCTCGCTCGGAACCGGGCAGCAGGTAAATATCGGTGATGCCGATCAAGCGGAAAGGATCTTCCAAGAACCCGGTCCAGAATAAATCGTTATTCACCCCAGCCAGGATGATCTTCTTCGAGGCATCGGCTTTGGGAAGCGCCTGTAGACCGGTGATCAGATATTTCAGCTTTCGCGACCGGTCGTAGAAGTAGCGCTCAGCGACAGTCGTGTCTTGGAGCGAGACGGTGAGGTAGACGGCGCAAATTGCGACCGCGGCCGCAAGCAGCGCGCCTCGCACCTTGCTCAATGCCCAACCTGCCAGCATTGCGAGGCCGAGCGCGGGTGCGGTGACGTAATATTCGGTGAAATGGTTCTTAAAAGGCAGCACCGGCAGGATCATGGCAACGAACCATGCCAACAGAAACATTGGCAGCCAATCGCGTTTCCGGAGTTTTCCGACAGCGAATAGGAGCAGCGCGGCAGTGACGGCGAGAGTACAAGAAACACCGAGCCAGAGCGGGCGCCAATCCTCGGGAGCATCACGCAGCGCGCCCAGCGCATAAGACCAATACTGCCAAAAGGTGGCCAGCAGCGCCGCGCCGTAGTAGGGGTGATAATACGGGTCCGTAGGAGCCGGAATAAAGAGGAGGTGCCAGGCGGCGAACAGAGCCGAAGGAATGAAAAGCAGCAGGGTTTTTCGAAAAAATGGCCGCGCGCAGCAGAGCGCGTACCCGGCCGCCAGCACCGGATACATCACGTTCAGCTCCAGGGCGCCGAAGCCGAGAATAAAGACGACCCACTGCCAGATCCAGAATTTACGCTGTTGGGTGTCGATGTATAGCAGCAGCAGCCGGAACGCGAGCAGCAGGAAAAAAGCGAACGCAATCTGGTTGTAGGCCGAACTCCATCCGATGGCCATGGCGAGGCCGGCATTCGCGGTCCAGAGCATAGCGGCCACAGCACCGGCCAGAGCCGATCCAGTGAGCCGGCGCGTGATGTCGACCAGCAGCACGATGGAAGCGAAGGTTGTGAGAAAAACCCAGATTCGAAACGGCGGCGAGTGCAGTCCGAACACGGACGAAAAAACCAGGAAGAAAAGCCGCTCGCTTAGAGTGCGAACCGTGCCCTCCGCCATCGGCGAAAAAAGCACGTGGACCAGATCGCCGGGCGAATGAACCAACTGCGGCAGACCTAACCAAGCAAAATCGTCGTTGAAGAACCACATGCGCAGATCGCGCCAGTGGACGGCCAGGCAAAAGAGCAGGGGGATGGCGTAGCAGGCGATTCGGCGGGCCGACGACGTCTCGCCGGTCAACGTCAGCTTGGGGAGCGGCGCGCCGGACTCAGTCTCCGCACTTCTCAACTTGCACCAGGCAACTGTAGAAGACCGGGCCGCCGCCGATATCGGTGAGCCGGTCGGAAGTGAGCATGTTGACGTGTCCGGTTTCAGGCGCGAGCTTGCCCCAACGCACGGAAGGCGCCGAAACCACGCCCGGGCCAACGGCACCGTCCACTTCAGCGGTCAGCAAGCAACTGCCGCGGGCGTTAAAAACTCGCACACGATCGCCGTTTGAGATGCCGCGCTGCTCCGCATCGGAGCGATTCATCTGGAGCACGGAAGTCTCGCGCTGCGCCCAAGGCCGATTTCCGAATGTAGAGTTCATGCTGTCGTGAGCCTTGGCCGAGATCATCTCGAGCGGATAAAGCGACGCGAGCGTTGACGATCCGTGGCGCGACTCGATGGGTGGCTGGTACTCCAGCGCTTCGGCTCCAAACTCGCATTTGGCGGAGGGCGTTAAGAACTCGCCCTGGGCGAATGGCAGGAAGGGCTGGCCTTTCGGCGCGATGCGCAGGCGCACGGAATAGTCGCGATCCAGTTCCTCCAAAGTAATGCCCTTGACGAAGGAGTGCTGGGAATCGAGCAACGTGCGAATCATGTCGTCTTCCGAGTCCTGGAGGCAGGCGTCGCGGAGACCGATGCGTTCGGCCAAGAGACGGAAAACCTCGACATTGGATTTGCATTCGCCCGGCGCCGGAAGAACCGGCCGCGCGAGTTGCAGATAATAATGACCGTAGGCGAAGTAGAGGTCGGTGTGTTCCAAGAACGTCGTGGCGGGGAGAAGAATATCGGCGTAGTCGGCGGTATCGTTTTGGAATTGCTCCAGCACCACCATGAACAGATCCTCGCGACGCATGCCGTTGAGCACCATGTTCTGATTCGGCGCGATAGCGGCGGGATTGGAATTGTAGACCACCATGGCCTTCACCGGCGGCTGATCGAGCTCGGTGAGCGCCTTGCCCAGTTCCGTCATGTTGACGATGCGTGCCTCGCGGCCGAGCGGGGAACGAAGCTGCAGATCCGGCATTTCGAGACCGGTTTTGTTGAGTTGAAACGCCTGGCTGGTGGAAAGCTGCAAGCCGCCGCCGACTTCGCGCCAGGAACCGGTAAGAGCCGGGAGCGCGGAAATTGCGCGAACCGCGGTTCCTCCACGCTCGCTGCGCTGCACGCCGTAACCCAGGCGGATGGCGGCCGGATGTGTGGTCGCGTACTCGCGGGCCAGCGCAGCAATTTCGGCGCGAGGGATCCCGGTGAGCGACTCGACGCGATCCGGCGGATACTCGCTGGCTCGCTTTTTCAATTCATCGAAGCCGTTGGTGAATCGCGCGACATATTCGGCGTCGTAAAGCTTTTCGCCGATGATGATGTGCATGAAGCCCAGCGCCAGCGCCAGATCGCTGCCCGGGAAAATCGAGAAGTGTTTGTCGGCCAGCTCAGCCGTGCGCGTCCGAACCGGATCGATGGTATAAAACCGCGCGCCGTTGCGCCGCGCTTCCACGATAAACGGCCACAGATGCACGTTGGTGTTGTGAATGCTCGCGCCCCAGGCGATGATCAGCTTGGAATGGCGGAATTGCTCGGGCTCGGTGCCATAGCGCGCGCCCAGCGTCTTGGTAAGTCCCGCGCCGCCCGCCGACGAACAGATGGTGCGGTCCAAGCGCGAGGCTCCTAGACGGTGGAAGAAGCGCCGGTCCATGCCGGAGCCCTGCAGAAAGCCCATGGTGCCGGCGTAGCTGTAGGGCAAAATCGCTTCAGAGCCATATTCCGCCGCGACCGCTTGCAGCCTTTGCGCGATGGTGTCCAGCGCCTCATCCCACGAGATCCGCTGGAACCTGCCTTGGCCTTTGCGTCCAATGCGCTTCTGCGGATAGAGCAAACGGTCCTGGGCGTACTCGCGCTCCAGGTACCGGGCCACTTTGCCGCACAAGAAGCCGCGCGTGACCGGATGATTCGGGTCTCCACGCAAGTGACTACCTTTACCGTCTTCTATATCGATGAGCAGCGAGCAGCAATCCGGACAATCGAGCGCGCAGACGGAATGGCGGACATCCGGCATAACAACGATTATATCCAGGGTTGAATGCGCGCAACCGGCATAGGAAGCATCGCGTCTAATAGGTATGGTTAGTGTCGGCGATCTGGGTTACAATTAGGGCTTCTGGAGGTCGTATGCGGTCCTTGATCGTGGCTGGTACGTTCTTTTGCCTGCTGGGAACGGCGTTTGGGCAAGGGCGGGGCCAATACTGGTCTCTGGGCGGGTACGGCAACGTAGTGTTTCCGGGCACCGGCCACGCGCCTGTGACTCCTCCGGGAGGCGTTACGGGACCTCGTTATTTTAATGGTGGCGGCCGTGGATTCGGAGGCGTGGCGCATCCTCAACACGGGCGCACCAACGTCGTCTTATATCCGGTTTACCAGGGCGGTTATGGATACGGGTACGGAGCGGGATATGGGTACGATCCTTCGCTGGGGTATGCACCGGCTGAGGGCGATCAGCCACCTATCGTCAATTCTGGCTCGATGCCTCCGGTGGTCATCAATCAAAACTTTGCACCTCCGCAGGCGAATCCGGTGGTTCGCGAGTATGGCCCTGGGGGCGCAAGCGACGATCAATCCAGCTTGAAAATGTACCAGGCGCCGACACCGAGCCAAGGGACCCCGCCAGCGCAGGCAACCAATCCCGACCAGGCCACTATTTATTTGCTGGCTTTCAAGGATCACACCATCGTCCAGGCTCTGGGCTACTGGATGGAGGGCTCCACGCTGCATTACGTCACGGTGGACCATGACGTGAATCAAGTGAGTCTGGACCTGATCGACCGCGACTTGTCGCAGCGCCTGAACGGAGAACGCGGCGTGGAGTTCAGACTGCCACCTGCCAGATAGAGTTTGGAAGACGCAAAGCTTACCATCTCGCGCACGTCGCCTGAAGACGTGAAGCAGCGCCAGATCGTGATCAAGCTGGACGGCCAGTGGATCGGCGACCTGATGTATGGCAAGACTCTGACTCGAACCATCGAGGCCGGCCGGCACGAACTGCGTTTCGATAACACCTGGAAAAAGAAAACTGAGGTTTTCGAGCTGCCGCCCGGCGGTCACGCGAAGTTTCGCGTCGTCAACAGCGCGAGCGGCTGCACCTGGGCTCTGGTAGCGACGCTCGGCGCCGGACCTATGTCGATCTCGGTGGAACGCGAGGCGTGAGGCTGCGGATGAATTCCGCATCGCCTTCCAGAAAATCGTAATCGCCGAGCCGTTCGGGAAGCTCCCAGCGAATCTGCTCGAAGTCGCGGTTTTCCGGCTCGCCTTCGAAATCCAGGATGCGATAGAACACTAGCAGGATCGGCGGGCGGTCCGGGTATTGAAATTGATAGCGCTTGATCTCGCAATCCACGCGCGCGCGGATTGCCAGCTCTTCGGCGAGTTCGCGGATGGTGGCTTGTTCGGGTGTTTCGCCCGGTTCCACTTTGCCGCCGGGAAATTCCCATTTCAGCGGATGATGGCCGATGTTCCTGCGCTGCCCGATCAAGACGCGGCCGCCGCGCTCGATCACCGCTGCCACCACGGTGGTCACGAAAGGTAGGATCCCAGGCGCAGATCTTCGAGAATATCGGAGGCGCGCGGCTGCCATCCGAGTAGCGATCGCGCTTTCTCGGAGGAGACTTGTTGATCGAGCACCAAAGCGTCGGCGTACGCACCCAGCGTTTTGCGCGCTTCCTCCAACGGCCAGGATTGAGTGCGGCCGCCCGCGCCGGCGCCGATACTGGCAGCTTCGGCAATTTCCTTGACACGGTGCACGGAGCCGTCGGCGGCGAGGAGGACGGTTCCAGACGGCGCTTTTTCCAACGCCCGGACGTATAGATCGGCCAGGTCGTCCACATCGATCACCGGCCAGCGATTCTCTCCACGGCCCACGTAACGTGCCGCGCCGGTGGTTCGCGCCGAGTCGACAAGATCGGCCGGGATTCCTTGGCCGCGCCCGTATACCACGGCGGGCCGGATCACGATGGCGCGTGTCTTCTGCGCGGACGCCTTTAGTACCAATTGTTCGACGCCGGGCCGCCAGGCGACCAGAGCCGCCGGATTCACGGGCCAGGTTTCATCGGCCACGCGTCTGCTCGTGTCTCCCAAAACCCAAACGCCGCTGGTATAGATGAACGGCTTGCCCGTGCCGGCGAGCGCATCCAGCATGGCACGAACCGATGCTTCGTCCAGCTCGCCATTATTGGTGGTTCCGGTGTGGATCACGCCATCGGCCGCCAGTGCGGCGCCGGTCAGGCTCAAAGGCGAACTTAGATCTCCGCGATGCGCGGCGATGGATCTCAGATGCAAGCGCCCAGCCGCTTCGTCGGACCGCGCCAGGCCGATTACGGAATGGCCCGCCTTCTGGAGCGCGCCGCTTACCACGCTCCCGATGTAGCCTGTGGCACCAGTGAGGAAGATGATCATAATTGAGTTGAGGCCCATCTTGTACAGCGAAGCCTTCATCGATCATTTCAAAAATCCGCGCAACGTGGGGGAACTGGCGGCGCCCGCCGTTACGGTGCAGATTGAGAACCCGGTGTGCGGCGACATCCTGCGCCTGTCGGCGCGCTTTGAAGACGGGCGCGTGGCCGAGGTACGCTACAAAGTCCGCGGCTGCACGGCCGCCATCGCCAGCGGTTCGGCGTTGACGGAGTGGATGCAAGGCAAAACGCGCGCCGAACTGTCCGGGTTGAACAGAGAAATGATTGAAACCGCGGTCGGGGGATTGATTCCGGAGTCGAAACACGCCGCGGTGCTGTGTCTCGACGGAGTTAAAAAACTTCTCAATGACTCCCGTTGAAACCGTGCTCCTATTCCTGTCGATGCGCCGAGGTTGGCGATCGAATGAGCCCGCGGTGCACGGCTTCCTAAGGGCACGACCTTAGAGAACACCTGTGCCACAATGATTGCAAGAGGTCCATTTGGCAGAGGAGCGCAGTACGCCCCAGGCCGTAAGTTCGGGCTCCGTGGGTTCAGTACGGCTGATGGGGGTTCCCATTCGCCTGCACTTCACGTTCGTGCTGTTGCTGATCTTCCTGGTCGTGATCGGCCTGGGCAGCAACCAATCCCCAGCGAACTATATTCTCTTTATCCTCGCGATGATCGCATCCGTGCTGCTGCACGAATTGGGACACGCCTTCGTCAGCTCGCGCTACGGCATCCGCACTCTGGAAATTGTGATGTTTCCGATTGGCGGCGTGGCGCGCACGGAACGGCCCGCAAAACCCTGGGAAGAGTTCTGGGTGGCGGTCACCGGGCCGGCCGTGAACCTGCTCATCGCTGGACTCATTCTCGGTTACTTCTATTCGCAACATAGGACGCTGGATTTTCTCGCTCTCGGACAACCGAATGACACCAATCTCGCGGACCGCATCGCGCTCGGCAATTTGATTCTGGCTGGATTCAACCTGCTCCCGGCGTTTCCCATGGACGGCGGCCGAATGCTGCGCGCGGTGCTGTCGCGTTTCAAATCCGAATATGAAGCCACGCGCATCGCCACCTGGTCCGGACGCATGCTCGCTCTCAGCATGGGACTGTACGGATTTATATTCATGCCGATGCTGACCTTCGTGGCGTTCTTCGTCTATCTAGGCGCCGCTAATGAGGGCGCTGCTTCGCGCGGCCGCAATCTCACGCAGGGGATTCCGGTGCGCGCGGCCATGATGACGGGTTACCACACGCTGGTGCACGGAAGCACGATTCGCGACGCGGCCAATTTGCTGCTTTCCACGTCCCAGCAGGATTTTCCCGTGGTGCACGCCGAGCAGGTGGTGGGACTCTTGGGACGAAATGCTTTGCTGCGCGGCATGGCGCTGGACGGTCCCGATTCTTATATCGCCGCCTACATGGACCGCGGTTTTGTCAGCATTTCACCGGATCAGGATCTGGCGGAGGTTTTGCCGCTGATGGCCAATGCCGGAACGTGCGTGCTGGTAATGCAAGACGGTGAACTGCTCGGGTTGCTCACCTCGGAGAACCTGTCGCAATTCCTGCTGCTGCGCAGCGCCGGCCTTCAGCCAGTGTAAGGATAAACATCAGGAGTCACGATGTTGAAGAACGAAACCGCGCGCTGCCTGACGCGCATTCTGTGCGGCCTTTTGTTGGTTGCGTTCTGTCTGCTAGGCGCTAACGTCAAGCTCTATCTGAAGGACGGCAGCTACCAACTGGTGCGGGAATATCAGGTGCAGGATGATCGCGTGCGCTTTTTCAGCACCGACCGCGGCGAGTGGGAGGAAGTGCCGGTTGCGCTGGTAGATCTGGAAAAAACCCAAGCCGAAATCAAGGCGCACGAGGAGGAAGTGAAGGAAAATCTCGCTGCCAACGCCGCCGAAGAAAAAGCCGAGCGCGACGCTGCCAAGGAAGTGGAGCGGGTCCCGCAGGAAAACGGCGTCTACCTGATCGAAGAGGACAAGCTCACGCCGATTAAAGCCGCCGAATCGAAGATCGTTACCGATAAGAAACGAACAGTGCTCAAGCTTCTGAGCCCGGTGCCCCTGGTCTCGGGCAAAGCCACGATCGAGCTGGACGGCGCGCACGCCGCCACCGGAACCGCGAACCGCGAGCCGGAGTTTTATTTTCGTCTGGAACAGGATGAACGGTTCGGCATCGTGCGGCTCGCCGATCGCAAAGGCAACCGCGTGGTAGAGAAATTGACCATCGTGCCGGTTAGTAAGGAAGTGATCGATGAACCGGACTTAGTGGATACGTTCCGCAAGCAGGAAGCCGACGGCCTGTTCAAGATCTGGCCCGTGAAGCCGATGCCCCCGGGCGAATATGCGCTGGTGGAATACACCGAAGGCAAAGTGAACATGCGCGTATGGGATTTCTTCATCGCGCCCGGAACTGGTAAGTAGAGATGAAGGCCGCCTGCCTCGCGATGCTTCTCGCGGCGTGCTGCCTGGCGCAGCCACCCGAGCCATCCGGGAACGCGTCGATAACTGGCAGCGTCACGAATTCGGCTGGCGAGCCGCTGCGCCGTGTCACTTTGCAATTGAATCCGCTGCCTGCGGGCGAGGCTTCGGCAACGAATGGTCCGGTTTCCAGCTACGCTGCTGAGACCGATGCGGCGGGAAATTTCGCTTTCGACGACGTACTACCCGGCCGGTACACGCTGATGGCCGAGCGCACCGGATACCTACCAGCGAGTTACGCCAGCGCACGTAGTCCCGTACTTACAATTCTTCCCGGCGAAAAAATGGCCGACGTCACGCTCCAGATGATTCCGCAGAGCATCCTGGCCGGAAGAGTTGTTGACGACGAAGGCGAGCCTTTGTCCGGCGCAACCGTCACCGTGACCTCTTCGCGACAGTTCAATTCGGGGGCAGTTCCGTCGGAAACAACCAATGCAGACGGTGTTTTCGCAATCGGAAACTTGCTGCCCGGCCGATACGTTATCTCTGCAGCGGCGCGTCCAAATACGGGAGCTCCGGTCAAATCATCGTCGACGGAGCGGCCAAAATCGCTTGTCACGACCTACTATCCCGACGCTACCGATCCCGGCGCCGCCACTCCCGTTGAAGTTGCCGCGGGCGCGCAGGTGCGCGGGCTGGAGATTCGGCTTCAAAAGATTTCGTTATTCAAGCTGAGCGGAAAAGTTGTTAACGCGGCCACAGGTGAACCGGCATCCGTGGAGAGCCTCAGCCTCATTCGAGAAAATACCGGAGCGCCGGGCCTTTCCGCTCGTTCCACAGGCGTGAGTGCAGCCGGAGA
>Ga0335083_10004547_pt1 | contig 17637 bp, 11 predicted proteins | sample Lox_Sample_42_FD_206716 | JGI IMG/M metagenome (GOLD analysis project Ga0335083, IMG submission 206716) | Soil microbial communities from Loxahatchee National Wildlife Refuge, Florida, United States - Lox_Sample_4.2 | ecosystem: Environmental > Terrestrial > Soil > Wetlands | place: USA...
CGGCAATCACCGCATCCGCCAGGTCACGCCGGACGGCGTGATTCACACCATCGCCGGCACGGGGCTGCCGGGGTTCTCCGGCGACAACGGGCCGGCGTTGTCCGCGCTGATCGACACTCCCGGCGGCCTTTTTCTGGATGGCGCAGGCGCACTGTATTTCGCGGACAGCCACAATAACCGCATCCGCCGGCTGGTTCCCGATGCGGTCGTGCCGCCCGATCCCATCGTGCTGCCGCCCCCGCTGGCAGCGGTAAACGCGCTCAGTCTGCAACCCGGGCCGGTCGCTCCCGGCGAGATCGTCAGCGTCTTCGGCGCGGGCCTCGGCCCGGAGGCCGGAGTCCCGGGCACATTGGATGCCTCGGGCCTGCTGGCCAACCTGGTGGCGGGTGTCGAGGCGCGGTTCGATGGAGTGCCCGCGCCGCTGTTTTACGTGCAGGCGGGCCAGGTCAATGCACAGGTGCCGTATACCGTTGCCGGCGCGGCCTCGACTCATCTGGAGATGCGCTATCAGGGAGCAGTGACCGGCTCGCTCGATCTGCCGGTGGCGGCCGCGGCTCCCGCCCTGCTCCCGGTCGTCACCAACCAGGACGGGTCGCAGAACAGCGATTCGGCGGCGGCGCCGCCGGGAACCGTGCTCACGCTGTACGCCACCGGAGAAGGCCTGAGCGACGGGGCGAACATTGCCGGAAAACCGGCGGTGGCGCCGCTGACGCATCCGGCGCTGCCGGTGACCGTGACCATCGGAGGTCTGCCGGCCGAGACTCTGTTCGCCGGCAGTGCGCCCGGCATGGTCGGACTGATGCAGATCAATGTGCGCACTCCCGGCGGATTCCTCGCGGCCGGCAAGGCAAACCTCTCACTCACGGTGGGCGGCGCCGCGGCGCCTGCGGTGGCTGTCTGGCTGAAATAGACGCCTGCTATCCTGGGACCGGATGCCGCCCGTAGCCCTGACCATTGCCGGAAGCGATCCGTCCGGCGGCGCCGGAATCCAGGCGGACCTGAAAACCTTCCATCAGTTCGGAGTCTACGGCGAGGCCGTGATCACGCTGATCACAGTGCAGAACACACTCCGCGTCTCGCGCATCGAAGTGCTGTCGCCCGAGCTGGTGCTCGAACAGCTCGACGCCGTGTTGGAAGACATTCCGCCGCAGGCCGCCAAGACCGGAGCCCTCGGTTCCGCGGATATGGTGGCGGCGGTGGCGCGCGCCGCGGAGGCTTTCCCTTTTCCACTGGTGGTCGACCCGGTAATGGTGAGCAAGCACGGCTTGCCGTTGCTGCCGGAGAGCGCCGCCAGGGCCGTGCGCGAACTGCTGCTGCCGCGCGCGGCGCTGGTCACGCCGAATCTGTCCGAGGCCGAGGCCCTGACCGGCACCCGCATCCGCACCATCGGCGAAATGCGGCGCGCCGCGGCGGACATCTTCCGCCTGGGCGCGCGCGCCGTGCTCATCAAGGGCGGGCATCTGGAGACCGGTGCAACCGATGTGCTGTACGATGGCTCGGAGTTTCGCGACTTCCCGGCCGTGCGCGTCGAGACTGCGCACACTCACGGCACCGGTTGCACCTATTCGGCGGCGATCACGGCGTGCCTGGCCGCGGGAATGCGGCTGTGCGATGCCGTGGCCCGCGCCAAACAATTCATCCACGAAGCGATTCGCACGAACCCAGGCCTGGGCCGCGGTTCCGGACCTGTCAATCACCACGCGAGACTTCCATGAAATTCGACGAGCTCCTCATCGCCGCCATCGGCCGTTCCGAGATTCCGCTGCGCTTCGAACCCGGCGCCGACGAAGCCGTGGCCAAACCGGTAACCGAGCTGATCGAAGCCTGGATCACGGCCCACCTGCCGGACCACGCCGCCAACGATTTCGACCGTGGGCGGCGGGCTCTGGCCCTGCAACTGCTCTCCGAGCTGAAGGGCAACTCGGAACTGCCCTGACAGGCTCAGCGCCGCGACAGAATCTCTCGAATCTTGTTGGCGAGTACCTCGCGGCTGAAGGGCTTGGGCAGAAAATCCACGCCGTCTTCCAGCACGCCGTGATGGATCACGGTGGAATCGGTGTAGCCCGAGAAATACAAAATCTTCAGCCCGGGACGAAGCGTGAGCAGGCGGTCGGCCACCTGGCGCCCGCTCATGTTCGGCATCACCACATCGGTGAGCAGCAGGGATATCTCACCCGTGTAGGAGGCGGCGGCTTCGATGGCCTCGGCCCCTCCCGCGGCAACCAGGACCGTATAGCCCAGCTTCTGGAGGATTCGGACGGTGAGCTCGCGCAGGCCTTTTTCGTCCTCCACCACGAGAATGGTCTCGCTGGATTCCGCGTGCGGGAGCAGGGACTCGAGCCCGTTCTCCTCCGCCGGCGCTTCGTCGACCCTCGGGAAATACATTTTGATGGTGGTGCCCCGGCCGGGCTCGCTGTACACCCAGATGTCTCCGTTCACCTGTTTGACGATGCCGTAGACCGTGGCCAGACCTAGTCCCGTGCCTTTGCCCTTCTCCTTGGTCGTGAAGAATGGCTCGAAAACGCGCTTCCTGGTCTCGGCGTCCATTCCGACACCGGTATCGCTCACCGCCAGCATGACGAATGGCCCGGGCTGCACGCCCAGGTGACTGCGTGCGTACGACTCGTCCAGGACCACATTCTGAGTTTCGATGGTGACACGGCCGCCCTGCGGCATCGCGTCCCGCGAATTGACCACAAGGTTGACGATGGCCTGCTCGAGATGGCTCGGGTCGACCTTGATGTTGCCGGCATCGGAAGAAAGGTGGAGAGCCAGTTCGATGTCCTCGCCGATCAACCTCCGTAGCATCTTCTCGGTCTGTTCCACGACCGTGTTCGGGTTCATCACTCGCGGCTGAATGAGCTGCCGCCGGCTGAATGCCAGCAGGCGGTTGGTCAGGGCACCGGCGCGTTCGGCGGCCCGCTGGATTTCCTCGGCACAATCGCGCAGCGGGTCGACCGGCGACAACTCGTCGAGGATCATCCGGTTGTATCCCAGGACGACAGTCAGCATGTTGTTGAAGTCGTGGGCCACACCTCCTGCCAGGCGGCCTACGGCATCCATCTTCTGTGCCTGAAGGAGCTGTTCTTCGAGGTTCTTGCGCTGGCTGATATCGTTGACGAAGGCGATGGCGAACGTGCCATCGCCGGTTTCGACATGGCTCAGGCTCACTTCAACCGGGAACTCCTTGCCGTCCTTTCTCCGTCCGGAGAGTTCCATGCCGATTCCCATGGGACGGGTTCGGGGATGCGCGAAGTAGTCGTCGCGTTGGTGGGTGTGGGTGCCACGCTTGGATTCGGGGAGGAGGATCTCGACCGTTTCGCCGATTAATTCCTCGCGTGTGTAGCCGAACATTTCTTCGGCTTTGGGGTTCGCCAGAACAATGTGTCCGGTTTTGTCGAGACCGATAATTCCCTGAGACGCGGATTCCAGCAATGCCGCGACAAGTTTTTCACTTCGTTGCAGCAATGCCGCCGGATCCTTCTTTCTGGCTCGAGCCATGCCGGTGCCCCGGCTTGGCTGCGCACCGCTTGTCTGGGAATCCGACACAGCGCCCCTCGTTTCCCCTCACACAGGTATATTCTTCAACAAGTCTAGCCGGGAATGCAAACATAAGTAGTAGGAAGGCCGGTTCCAAGGGCCCATTTACACTCGTTTCGATCTGCCATGCAGAACAAACGCTTCGGACCTTTGCCTCTGTTCGGACCAACGACGCTCGCCGAACTATCGACAAGGGTTTCATTGGCAATGGTTTGCCGTCCTGGAGCATCGGCCGGAGTGTTTGTTATGGCGAAACATACGGTACTTTTGCGAAAACTCCTTGAGAGGATGCCTGCCGCTCGCCTACCATCCTTCAAGGTCCACAGCTTTAGGAGTCGTGAGGGTCAATTCTATGAATCGCCTGGTTGCGATCGCGCTATTGAGCGCCTTCTCTGTGTTCGCCCAAACCAACCGCGGCAGTATCAGCGGCACGGTAACCGACCAAACCGGCGGCGTCATCCCCGGCGCGGCCATCACGGTAACCAATCTCGGAACCAACGAGGTTCGTAAGATCACGGCGTCGGAGGCAGGAGTTTACACGGTTGCCAACCTGGAGCCGGTGACTTACAGCATCGAGGTCGAGGCCAAGGGTTTCAAAAAGCAACTGGTTCAGGACGTCAAGGTGGACACCGCGTCGAACACGACGGTCAACGTGACGCTCCAGGCGGGATCGGTCGACACCCAGGTCACGGTGACGGCCGAGAGCACCAGCATCGATACCCAGTCCGGCACCTCCAGCAATACGGTCAACGAGCGCCAGATTCAGGACGTTCCGCTGCTCAACCGCAGCGTGCTGGATCTTGCCATGACCCTACCGAACGTGTCGGGGGACGCCGGCAGCGAGAACCCGGTGATCACCAGCGTGACGCCGTGCCCGGGCTGCAACCTCGTGGTGGGCGGCGGGCGGCCCATGAGCACGCTCATGATGGCCGACGGCACCAACAACACCGGTGTCAGTCTGGCACGCACCATGGTGAGTTTCACTCCGGAGACCGTGCAGGAGTTCACCGTGCAGACGTCGGCGTATTCGGCGGAGTTCGGAACCACCGGCGGCGGCGTGATCAACGCCACCACCAAGAGCGGCACCAACTCTCTGAACGGGACCGCGCTGTGGTACAACCGCAATCCCGAGTTCGCCGCCGCGCCCTTTACTCAGGCTGCCACCAACCGGCCGGTGCCTACCCTGAAATACAACCAGTTCTCGCTGGCGGCCGGAGGCCCGGTCTACATCCCCAAGGTCTACAACGGAAAGAACAAGACGTTCTGGTTCGCGGCTGTCGAGCCCTTCTACCGCCGCGATCACCTGGATCAGTACGGCACGCTGCCCACCGACGCCATGCGCAATGGCGATTTCAGCGATGTGGTCAACACCGCCAGCGGCTGGCTGCCCAAGAGCGTGGTGCAGCAGTTCACCGGGATCGCGCCGCCCAGCGCGCTCACGGTCACCGGCAACGACAGCACCATCTACGACCAGTACAGCGTGGTCAACGGCAACCAGTTCCAGCAGATCCCCTTCTGCACCTCGACGGTGACCACCAACTGCCAGCAGGGGACCACCTATACTCCGTTCCCGGGGAACATCATCCCCAAGAACCTGTTGGACCAGACAGCGCTCAAGACTTTGCCCATGATCGCATCGGCCGGCCCGTATTACCTGAACAGCAACGGCACCATCAGCAACATCTTCGCGCCGCGCCTGCTGAGCCAGAACGAGACCCGGTACACAGTGCGCATCGACCAGGTGGTCTCCACCAAGAACCGGATTTACGGGCGCTTCAGCGTGACGCCGGTGATCAAGATCCAGGGCACTCCGGTGAGCCCGACCAACAACGGCGCGGTCTACAGTTGGGGCGCGCAGGCGATGGTGGCCGATACGCACACCTTCAGCCCGACCGTGATCAACGACATTCGCCTGAACTACACGCGCGGACGCTTCAGCAACACCGTCGATCCGCAATGGGACCCGTACACCGGCGCGAACCTGAACACCCAACTTGGCCTGCCCAGCATCACCAAGGGCGGTCTGCCGACGTTTAGCGGCCTCTTCCCCGGCAGCAGCCTGGGCGGCGGCGGCAGCACGGCCACCGGCTTTGGAGGCGCAGGCTCCACCAACGTGGAAGACAAAGAGGAACGATACGCCTTCACCGACATCGTCTACAAGAGCCACGGGAACATGAGCCTGAAATTCGGCGTGGACATGAGCCACTCGCTGCAGAACGTGTATCCGCTGTACGGCGCCTTCGGGGGCATCTACGCCTTTGCCGCCACGCAGACCAATTCCAACGGCACTTCGACGGGCACTGGCGGCAGCGCGTGGGCCAGCTTCCTGCTGGGCGTGGCCAACGGCAACGTCACCATGCGCAATGTGCAGGTGCCCTACTACTACCGCTGGAACTCCGGCGCGGCGTTCATTCAGGACGACTGGAAGATCCGCCCCGACCTGACTCTCAATTTCGGACTGCGTTACGCCCTGCAGATGCCGCGGACCGAGAAGTACAACAACCAGGGCGTCTTCCGCCCCGATCTGGCCCAGCAGATGACGCTCTCGCAGCCGCTCAAGCTCTCCGACGGCACCACGCTGACGACGGCGCTCAACGTGCCATTCGCGTTCTCCGGGCTCGGCGGCAATTCGCGCTATCTCACGCCTCCGCAATATACGGATTTCGAGCCGCGCTTCGGCTTCGCGTGGCAGCCCCGGTTCCTGGCCGCGCGGCACCTGGTGGTTCGCGGCGGATGGGGCATGGCGCACGCTCCCATCAGCGGCTTCACCATGCTGCCGCAACCCGATTTCAGCGCCACCTCGGGTTTTGCCACGACGGTGCCTTCCTCCACGGCCAATCCGAACTACGTAATGCGGCTGGGTGAGAATCCGCCGGTGATCACGCCGGTTTCGCCGGCGCAGCAGGTGTTCGGATTGCAGGGACCGCCGGCCAACGGCCTGTCGTACAACAACGGCCTCTACTACCAGCAGTCCTTCGGCGGCTACGCGGTCTCGCAGAATTACCACACGCCGTACGTCAACAACTGGAACTTCACCGTTTCCTGGCAGGCCAACGCGACCACCACCATGGAAGTCGCCTACACGGGCAGCATGGGCATCCACCTGTTCATGGGACCGGAAAATATCAACCCGAAGGATTCCGACTTGATCAGCGCCCAGCTCGCCGCCAATTTGAGTACAACGGCGACCATTGCGGATCCCCTGGGGCGCAAGAATCCGCTCACCGGCGCCACGCTGGCCGTGCAGAACGGTACGCTGGGCAGCCCGTTTCTGGGATTCTCCACCTTGAACCTCTGGTACGATTCCGCGGGGAACAGCATCCGCCACGCCGCTTATTTCAACGTGGTTCACCGTGTGGCACGGGGACTGACCTTCACCGCCAATTATACGTACGGCAAGTCGATCGACACGGCTTCGAGCGCCGGCGGCGACAAGAACATCCTCACGCCGGTGGGCGGACAGGTCGGCGGCCAGGTGGCCTTCGGCGGAACGCGCGCCAACGATCGGTCTGTCTCCACCTTCGACCAGCGTCACGTGATCCACGGCACCGCGATTTACGATTTGCCGTTCGGCAAAGGCCGGCATTTCGGAAATAGTCTGTGGAAGCCGCTGGATTTCGTCGTGGGCGGTTGGACCACCACGGGCCTGGTCCGCTTCAATACGGGCTTCCCGTACATGGTGTATCTCTCCGACACCAACCAGCTTGGCGACACGACGCATACCATCCGGCCCGACCTGAATCCCGGCGTGCCGATCATCAATCCGAACTATAGCCGGTCCTGTCCGGCCGGCACGGGATGCGAGCCGTACGTCAACCCGGCGGCGTTCATGCGTCCCGCGCTCGGCGCGCTGGGCACGGCACCGCGCACGCTGGATGGTGCGCGCGGTCCGTGGCAGCAATACTTCGACGGCTCGATCCAGAAGAGCTTCTGGCTGGGTGAAAGCCACAAGCGCCGGCTGCAGTTCCGCGTCGACGCGCTCAACGTATTCAATCACCCGACCTTCGCCGTCTACCCGAACAACGCCGGCGGCGCCGATTTCATGGGCGCTCCCAGCACGGCGACCCTCAGCACCGCGAACTACAACGCCTGGGCCGTCGCCAACAACCAGCCGCAAACCACGACCCCGGCCGGCACCACCATCTACAACAACATCGTTGCCATGGTGAACGCGCAAAAGAACGCCAACGGCGTTCTGCCCGCGAACTTCTTCACCATCCCGCTGCCGACCGGTTTCTACTCGAAGCAGCCCAATTCGTTCGACATCACGACGCTGAGCGGCTATAAGCTCTACCAGTTGCGCACCGCGTACGCGACGAATTTCGGAACGCTCTACAACAACGGAACCCCGCGCTACGTGCAGTTTGGGGTGAAGCTGTACTTCTAGCTTCCAGCTATCAGCTATCAGCTTTCAGCTATCAGCTATCAGCCTCTACGTGCCACGGATGGGCTGAAGGCTGATAGCTGATGGCTGACAGCTACTACCCACACATCGCCATCACCTCGATCGCCTCCAGACACCCCTGCGAGACGCTGTTGGTCGAGATGGCCGCGTCTTCGATCGGACTCACCACTTCGGGGCCTTCCAGGTGCTGCGCGTTGATGCGCGGGACCCGCACCCCGGCCCACGCGCGGCGCGCATACGCTTCGTTCTTGGTCAGGCGGTACAGATACGCCGAGAGGCGGCCGGGACGGGAGTATTGAGCATCCGCACCTTCGGTGCCGGTGGTTTTGTCACGCTCGACAACGGATTGCGGAGCGTTGTGGAGACGGCAGTATTGCTCCCAGGCTTTCTTCCATCCGGGATGGTCGATCAGTTCGTTGAGCTCGAAAACGACTTCGGCCCCGCCCATGATGGTGGCCAGGTTGTAGGTTCCTACGCGCTCTTCGAGCGCGTAGAGCTTGCCGGTCTTGGGATCGTAGCCGTAGAGTTGGTTGGGGCCGGTGAGAAAGCCGAACGGCATGGCGGCAATCGAATCCATCCCGGCGACGATCTTGTCGCGCCACTTCGCGTCGCCGGTGCGCTCCCATTCGGTCATCCAGTTGCCGGCATACGCCAGCCAGTCGGGACCTCCGCGCACGCGCGCGGGATAGGCGATCTCACCGGTGCGCGGCTGCGCCAGCCGCATCGGATCGAGATCGAGCGTCGTGGCATCGACATTGACGACCTCGCGCATGATGTCGCCGGTCCGCTCGTCCGTGGTCAGGTAATGATAGTAGCGGCGGTAGGCGGCCTGACTGATACGGGCTTCCTTGGCGCCGCAGCCCCAGTGGCGCACGTTGTGGCGCGAGCCGAGCATCGCGAACCGGCCGAGGTGGTACGTATCGACTTCGCTGGTGTGGCGCGTCATGGCCTCCGCCATGCGGAAGGCGTCGGCGCGCCCGGTGCGCAGAAAGTAGTGCCAGAACCACATGTCCGTGCCGAGTTCGGTGTTGTCCCAGGCGAAGCCGCCGATGTCGTAGCGCCATTCGTGGCGCGGGCCGTCGTGCTGGTGCATGACGTCGCCGAAGTTCCAGAAGCCGTACCAGTGGCGCTGATCGGCCTCGCGGCGGTAGTGCTCGAAGCAGGCGTCGATCTGGTCTTCGATCTGCTTCTTCTGGTCGGTGGAGCGGTCGGGCAGGCCCCAGATGCCGAAGACCTTGGCGGACACCAGGTGCTCCGGCGGCGCCGCCAGCAAGGGCGGAGCCTGCGCCAGCTTCGCCTGCCGCAGGGTATCGGCTTTCGTTGGCACGCTCGCGCTGGGAAAGAGCGTCATCTCGCTGGTGCGCGCCACGCCGTGCGGCGTGCTGAAACCGGGCTGGACGTCTTCGTAGCTCGAATCGAGATCGTGGGCGCGCGTGTCGTAATGGCGGAGGTCCATCGCCGGAGCGTCAGGCGACCAGAGCCAGACGCGTAGTTCCGCGGTGTCGGCGGTGGCGTGGCGTACTTCCAGCGATGCGGGGTGCGACTGCCAGAAGTTCTTCACGCCGGCCGCGAGTCCGCCGGTCACGTCGCCTGCAAAGACCAGGCCGTCTGAGCGGCGGCCGCCGATCACGTCCAGCCAGCAGCTCCGCGGATTGGTGCGCTTCTGGATGGCGAAGCCGTCGGCGTTGGCCTGGACCAGCTTGAAATCGTCCCACACCGCCCAGTCCGAAAGCAGCTTCTGCCCGGCGGCGTTGAACGTTTCTTTGTTGGCGATCCGCTTGCCGGCGAGCTGATCCGGGTACGACGCGCCTTGCAGGAAGCGCCGCCCGGTGATGGGCTGCACAGGCTCGCTCCACAGGCCGTCGCCTTCGCCGGAAAATCGGACGTGCCGGTTCTGGACCTGCTCGCGCATCGGCACGGAGAAGACCAGGCCCAGGCCGCGGATGAAATCCTTCTCGTGATCGCCGTCGAAAACGATGGTGTGCACCAGCCGGATGGCTTCCTGGCCGGAGTAGAAGTACAGGCGCACGATGAACGGCAGCCACTCGCGCGACGCATTCTTGTGGACGCCTTCGATTTTCACGGTGGCGCGCACCGGCCCGTTTTGCTCCAGGGTGACCTTACGGATGTCGCTGGTGAAGTCGGCCCCACCATCGAGCATGCAGACCAGTTTGGCGTCGCGCGCCACCACGCGGCCGTCGATCGTCATCGAGTCGATGATTGACGCGTGCCCCACCACGCACTGCAGCTTGCCGGTGTCGATTCCGGAACCTGACGCTTTCAGGATTCCCGCGGCCGGCGTCCCGGGCGCCAACCGAAACGGCCCGCTCCCACCGGCCACGGTCGCGAACCCGGAAAACTTGATCGATCCGTCCGGCCAATACGCCAGCGGCCATTGTTGCAGCGGCAACGGCTGTCCGTTCGGCGCCGTCAGCGCGAAAGTCTGGTCACGGCGCACCGCACCCCGCACCCAGGGAACGCCCCAACTGACGCCGGTTTCTGCGGCCGGCGGCGTGCCTCCGAGCCAGTTCACGGAAACAGAACCGGCCTGCTGCGCAGCTAGCTGCGGTTCGAACGATGCGGCCGCTGCCATGATCCCGATTGCATCCCTGCGCGTGATTTTCACCATGCCCCCCTACCCTACAAATACCCTCTCTACTGCTTCTTTACACCGGCGGGTTGCCTCCAGGCTGCCGTCCATGTGCGGCTCCAGCGACACCGGCCCTTCGTAACCCAATTCATCGAGGCGCCGGAAATGCGCGGCGTAGTCGATCATCCCCTCGCCCGCCGGCACCCAGTCCGGAAAGCCGGCTCCCCTGCTGAGCGGCTTCAAATCTTTGACGTGAACGTTGGCGATCAGCGGCGCGACGATCTCCAGCTCGTCGAGCGGATCGCGATTTTCGAGCCAGGCCACGTTGCCTGGATCGTAGTTGATGCGCAGCGGCTTCGATGCGGCGCGCCGGATCAGTTCCGCGGTCGCGCGTCCGCTGTCGCACCAGCAGATCGGCTCGGGCTCGACCATCAACAGCAGGCCGTCCGCTGTCGCACGCTCGCCGGCTTCGGCCAGCCATTCGATCACCTGCGCCGGCGGATTGTCGCTGGAGAACCCGGGCGCGGTGGCCTCGGTGGCGCCCGGCTTGTGGAACCCGAATACGATCAGCCCCGGCAGATTCCAGCGGTGCGCCCATTCCGCGGACCTGGGATAGACTTCGCTCATCTCGTGTTGGAACTCGCGGGCGTTCTCCGTGTACTTGAACAGTCCCGGCGACAGGGCGGTAATCTGCACGCCGGCTTTTTCCGCCAGGGCCTCGGTCCCGGCCATGGCTGCCTCGCCGCACATCGGGGCGCGGCCCTCGAGCAGATTGCGCACTTCCACGCGGCGGATGCCGAGGGCCGTGCAAACCGTCAGCGCTTCCCTGAAATCGCGCGAGATTTCGTCGCTGACGATGCCCAGCCTCACGCCACCTCCACGGCGCGGCCCTCGCGCGCCGAACGGTAGACTGCGTCGACCACGCGCAGATCGTGGACCCCGCTGGCAATCGATACCGGCGCCGGACGCCCGTCGCGCACCGCCTCCAGGAATTGCAGGTGCTGGTTGAGCGGATTGCCGATATCGGCGAAACCGGGCGGCTTGATCTCCATGGTCTGCTCTTCGCCTTGCGGGCCGCCGAACGCGGCCACCAGGCCGCCCGAATACCGGACCACGCGACCCTCGAACGCGCCGCCCGACGACGCGGCCGACAGGCGGTTTTCCCGGTACACGGCCCGGCCTTCCGTGCCATGGATCGCCAGTTCTTCGCCGTTGGCGCACCAGGCGGTGTCGATGGTCGCCATGGCGCCGCTATCGAATTCGAAAACCGCAATCGCCAGGTCCTCGCCTTCCAGTCCGGGGCAGTGGAGATTGCGCTGGAACCCGGATGCCTTCACGATCCGCGCGCCGGTGACCCACTCGAAGATGTGGATGTAGTGCACCGCAAGCTGGATGAAACAGCCGCCGCCGGTCTCGGCCACGCTGCCGCGCCAGTTGCGGTCGCCCTTCAACGCTTCGTCGCTCCACATCATGCCGCCCTTGTGCATAAGGCGCGCGTAGCAGTGCACGATGTTACCCAGCCGGCCCGCGGAAACCATGTCGCGCAGGTCGTGGATCAGCGGCTGGTCGAAGTAGCTCATGTAGAGGCCGACCGTGCGGTTGGATTTCTCCGCGGCGTCCGCGATTGCTTCGGCGTCCGCCACCGTCGGCGCCACCGGCTTCTGCAACAGCACGTGCTTGCCCGCTTCGATCGCCGCGACCGCTTGCGGGCGGTGCAGGTGATTGGGTGTGTTGATGATCACCGCGTCGATTTCATCCGTGAGCGCGAGCCCGAAGTCCGCCACTCCCATCGCCGGATCGATGCAGTTCACCAACTGCACCCAATCCAGGTTCTGATACACCGGCAGGTACTGCACCGCCATACCGCCGCAGCCGACAAATGAGACTCGAATCATGCTTGTTTCCTGGTTGTATAAAGAGCGATCGCCATGCCGCCCAGCGTTGCCGCCATCAGGACCAGTGACGATCCCCATCCGAGCGGCAGGTACAAGATCAGTACGCCGCAGAACATCACGCTGGCCGCGATCACCTTGTCTGTAATCTCCCTTTCGCGAAAGAACAGCCACCCGGCCAGTACGGCGAGCACGATCCCGGCGCGCTTGATGCTCACCGTGATCACCACCGCGATGAAGGCGTAGCTGGCGAGTTGGAACAGCAGCGAGACTGCGTCGCAAAGTCCGGCGAGCGCGATCCACCGGAAATTTGCGCGCGCGGCGGCGGCGAAATCGCAGCGCTGCGCGCGCGCCAGCAGGTAAAAGGCAATGGAAAGGCCGAGGCCGTAGACGCAGGCTTCCGTGTAGACATCGCTCATCGCGACCAGCTTCGCGTCCAGCGGATTGGTGAGCGAGAAGACCAGCGCGACCAGCAGCATGTAGCGGCTGCCCTTGTACTCGATCACGGCTTTGACCGGCGCCAGCCAGCCGATCGCAAATAACTGCCGGTGCATCACCAGCGAGCCGATCACGATCAGCAGAACACCCAGCACCTTGATCGGCTGCGGCTTCTGCCCCAATATCACGAACGTGGTCGGAATCAGAAAAACGGGCGTGAAGGCCAGGAACGGGATGCACATCGACAGCGGCGAGATCTGCAAGGCGCGGAAGTAGAGCCTTGTCACGATGGTGATCAGGCCGACGTCGAGCACCATCAGGGCGGCGAACAGGCCCACACCTCCGCGGATCTCGACATGCGCGCCGACTGCCAACCGCGCCGCCAGTACGATGCAGAACACCGCCGCCACGGCCGTGCGGATCCAGAACGTGGCCGGCAACAGGTCGCGCTTTTCGAGCGCGTGCTTGCGGCAGACGTCGGTGAGCACGTTGATCACGGACATCGCCGCGGCCAGCAGGAGTCCGATGGGCGAAAGAGCGAGGGTGTTCACCTTCCGATCAGCCTTACCGGCCCCAGAAGGCCCGAGGGCAGCGACTTCACATCCTGCATGTCCTGCGCCTGGAAACGCTCGCCGAATTTCGCGTTCAGCTCTTTGTAATCGGGCAGGGGCGCGCCGGCCATCTCGTTCAGCGCGAGGTTCCCCACCACGATCTTGAAGGCATTCTCGCCGGGCTTCAGCAGCCCGCTCACGTCTACCCGGTACGGTGGTTTCCAGACCGAGCCTGCGGGCTTGCCGTTGACCCAAACCTTCGCGCATTCCCTCACCGGACTTTCCAGGAGCGCGCGCATGCCGTTCGCGGGACGGCGTCCGGCATTCGGATCGACCGGAGTTCCCTCGCCGAAATCCAGCCAGGCGCGGGCCGGCGGCGATTGCAGTGTCACCGTCTTTTCGTACGTCCCGCTGCCGGAGTAGAACGGCGGCCAGGAGGCCTTGGGTGCCCCATCGATGCTCAGCTTCCAATCGGCGAGTTCCGTAACGCGACCCTCCGGGTCGCCCGGCGCGGCCCGAAGGGCCGCCGCGTTACGCACGACCACGCGCGATTCATATGGCGCGAGCACGCCGTGCGGGTCGGAGTCCGTGCCGGTAGCGGGATCCCACCACCCCACGTTCGTCCAACCGGAGAAGGAAACCGGGTGATTCGCCGTGTTCGCCACAAAGTACACGTCCGCGTACGGCAGCTTGCGATGCACCACGCCGATCTCCGGCGGCAGCGTCCAATCGGGCTTCAGCGCGGCATGCAGTGCTTCACCAAGCTTGCCCTCGTCCGTCAGCTTGTACTTCGCCGAGATCGCCTGGATCTGCGCCGCATCGCCCTGTTCTTTCAGTCCCGGCGCCTTCGAGGGCAGCCGTTTCGTGAAAATCACCGTCCCCTTGAATTCCGCGATTCTCCGGTAGGTCGCGAGCGGAATCCGCTCCACATTGGGAACCACGAGAATCTTGTAGTTGATGCCCTTGGCCGCGATGGCGCCGTCGTCGATGAAGTCGAAGCCGTACCCCGCGTCCAGAATCGCCGGCACCACGTTGGCTCCGATCAGCCCTTGCATAGCCTGATTTACGCTCGGCCGTCCGTTCACGCGGAATCCCGCGAACGCGTCGTGCGTCGGCAGGTACACCGCCACGTCGTTCGCCGGCGTCCCCTGCCGCAGGATCCAGCTCACGCGCTGCAGGTACTTGGTGATGTCCGGCATCACGATCCACCACGGATTGTGCTGGTTGAACACCGCCGCCGCGTAGAAGCGCCATCCCGGCTCGCCCACCTCCGGCGGCGAATACGGCCACCCGTGCCCCACGAGCTGATTGATGCCCTGCAAAAAGTGGATGTCGGCCTCGGCCTTCATGTCCAGCGGCGTGGCGCGGAACACCGGCGAATGCAGCCACGTCCAGGTCTCGCTCGAAATCACCGGACGCCCGTAGAGATGCCCCGCCGACGATGCCCACCGGGTGGTCGAAAACTGCCGCCACTCGTGCCCTTCGCCCTCCGGCAGATCGACCAGCGCGTTGCTCGATAACGTCACCGGCGGAATCCCGTAGGTCTGCGACCGGAATTTCGTCCCGTGCGCCTTGGCCCACGCCGTCAGCGGCTTCAGATAGTTCTCGTCGGCCAATTCACTCAGCGTCAGGCCCCAATCGTGCCGTACCGCCGCCGCGTTCTCGCCCGTGTCCTGAGCCAGCGACGGCAGAAACGGCGTCAAACTGTACCCTCGGCGCTTCTGAAATTCATCCGGCAGGTTCGGCGTCCAGTCGGCGTTGTACACTTCCAGGCTGTCGCTGAAAATCGCGTACGGCGGCGTCTTTTCGAGCGCCTTCAACATCGGCTCGCCCACCGCCCTGAAGTGCGTCTCCAGCGCCTCGCGGCTGTAGTGGTCGAGCACCCAGCCTTCCGCTCCCACCGCCGGACGCTTCACCGTCTGGCCCGTGTGGCCGGCCCAGAAATTCAGTCCGTCGATGGTGACGATCAGGTTGTCGTTCGCCGACGGCCGCCGCGCCTCCCCCTGTGTCGTCCGCAGCCGCCCCGCCGCGAGCTCGATCGGTATATGCGGTCCTCCGTACGGCCATCCGCTGCCCAGCGTGAGATCCATTCGCAGCCCGAGCTCCTTCGCCTTCTCGCCGGCGAATCGCAGCGCATCCAGAAACTCCGGCGAGAGGTACCGCATGTTGCCTTCGAGCTGCAGCGGATAGGTCGCCTGCACTTCGAACCCGCCGATGCCGCCCTCCTTCATGAGCCGCATCTCGCGCTCCAGCTCAGCCTTCGTCACCGCCGGGCCGAACCACCACCACCGCATCATGATGCGGGCGTCGCCGGGCGGCTGCTCGAAGCCGCGCCGCAGTTCCGCCAGGTTCGCCGGGTCGGCCGCCAGCGCGCACACCAGCGGCGCCAGGAACAGCACACTGCACGTTTTCATTTGCAGACCATGTTATGCCCCTTCGGCCGCCTGCGCCAGCGGATTCCCGAGCGCTGCGCGCCGTTTCAACCGGAAAAACGCCCGGCTCGCTTCGCGCTCTCTCTCACGCGGCCTCCTTTCATTGCTTTCGCCCGTGTAAATCCCACCTAATCCATAACTTCCGCCGCCGTGACGAAGTGCTGGCCGTTCCGCACAACAAAACTCCAGCTCGCCCCCGTCGAAGCGTTTGACCGAAGCGTCAATTTGCCCGGATCATATAAAATCAGACGGGGCACGCCCAAATGACCGACCAGCAAACCGATACCATCGTACGCGCGTTGGACGCGTTTCATATCGAACTGCCTTCCTGGGGTTTCGCCAACACGGGAACCCGCTTCGGCAAGTTCAACCAGCCCGCCGCCGCCACCACGACGGCCGAAAAGTTCGCCGATGCCGGCCAGGTACATCGCTTCACCGGCGTCTGCCCCACCATCGCCCTGCACGTGCTCTGGGACTTTCCCAACGGCGTCAAAGATTGCGCCGAGGTTCAACGCCTCGCCACGGAGCACGGCCTGCAACCCGGTTCCATCAACCCCAACGTCTTTCAGGACCAGCACTACAAGTACGGCTCTCTGGGCAACCCCGACCCGGCCATTCGCAAGGCCGCTATGGATCACATCCTGGAGTGCGTCGCCATACAAAAACAGCTCAACAGCCGTGATCTCTCGCTCTGGTTCGCCGACGGCTCCAACTACCCCGGCACGCAGAATATCCGCCACCGCCGCCGCTGGTTCGAAGAGGGTCTCAAGGCGACTCACGCCGCGCTCGCCGAAAACCATCGCATGCTGGTCGAGTACAAACCCTTCGAGCCCGCCTTCTACCACACCGATATCGCGGACTGGGGGATGTCGCTGGTGCTCTCGCAGGCCGCGGGGCCGCGCGCCAAGGTGCTGGTCGATACCGGGCACCATTACCAGGCGCAGAACATCGAGCAGATCGTGGCCTGGCTGCTCGATCTCGGCATGCTGGGCGGCTTCCACTTCAACGACCGCCGCTACGCCGACGACGATCTCACCATGGGCTCGATCGACCCCTACCAGGTCTTCCGCATCTTCCATGAAATTCTGCACTTCGAGTGGGAGACCGGCAAGCGCGCCGATATCGCCTACATGATCGACCAAAGCCACAATCTGAAGGGCAAGATCGAGGCCATGATCCAGACGGTTTCCACCGCCATGGAGCTTTACGCCAAGGCCGCGCTCGTCGATCACGCGAAACTCGCCGATGCTCAAACCAAGTGCGCGCTGGTGGACGCCGAGGGCTGCCTGAAGGATGCCTTCAGCACCGATGTGCGCGGCCTGATTCGCGAGTGGGCGGTTTCCAAAGGCCTTCCCGCCGACCCGATGGACGCCTTCCGCCAGAGCGGCTACCTGGAAAAGGCCACGGCCGAGCGCGGCGCGAAGAACATGGCCTCGGTTTCAAGCTACGCTTAAAAGAACAATGCCTCGTTACGCGTTCAAGCTGCGCATCAAGCCTGAAGCCATTGAGGAGTACGAGATCGAGCACCGGCGGGTCTGGCCCGAACTCCTCGCCAAACTGAAATCGGTCGGCATTTCCGATTACTCGATCTTCCGCCGCGATCAGGACCTGACCCTCGTCCTGCGCTGCGACGATTTCGACAAGGCCTGGGACGAGTTGGACCGCGATCCGGTCAACCAGCGCTGGCAGGTCTTCATGAGCCGTCTGTTCGAACCGGTCCCGGACCAAAAACCCGGCGAGCGGTTCGCGATGCTCAAAGAAGTTTTCTACCTTGAGTAGACGGCTCCCC
>Ga0335083_10004548_pt1 | contig 17636 bp, 12 predicted proteins | sample Lox_Sample_42_FD_206716 | JGI IMG/M metagenome (GOLD analysis project Ga0335083, IMG submission 206716) | Soil microbial communities from Loxahatchee National Wildlife Refuge, Florida, United States - Lox_Sample_4.2 | ecosystem: Environmental > Terrestrial > Soil > Wetlands | place: USA...
TTGAAGTACGCGCCGAGAGCGAGAATTCTACCGTTAATACAGGGCTCGGTTTCGCCGTGAAAGAACGGCTGGTTGTGATACCACTGGAACACCAGCTTGTCGACGCGGTCGACCATTTTGCGGGCCTGTTTGCTGGCGGGGTCGAGACCAAGGTCCATCAGGACAACCAGGGTGTTAAAGGTCACCAACAGGCCGCGGTCCTCATCCGGCCCACCCCAGTTGCCGGCACGAGATTGGGCAGCGAGAAGTTGCGCTCCCCAGCCTTCCGTTGCCACGCGAGCGCGCTCGGCTGCAATCCCAGCGGGAGATTCGTTCGTGAGATCGCGCATGACCTGCCAGCGGATGGCCGGATCAGAGTCGAGCAGCCACTTCAAATGAGCAGGGCGAGGCGCGTAATCCTGTAGGCGCATGGGAAAGTTATAGCAAATTCGGACGATCAATCACCGCGCGTCGGCCTCGCCAGTGATGACTGCGCCCGGCTCCTGTGGATTCCTCACCGGCATCTGCCGCAGCGTGAGCAGCTCCTTCTGCACGCGCTCCCAGGCTTCATGATCTTTCTTGGTAGTGATCGGCGCGGAAGCATCAGCGTAGAAGGCGACGAGGTCGCGCCGGATTCCGAACGGCACCTCGCGATCCGGCTTCGCTGTGATCCGTTGCAGCAATCGGGCGTAGGTTTTGTCGGCAAGCGGATACCCGCCGGGGCGGACAAGTGCGCCGGTGTCGAGGTCGCGGTTGGCCAAGGCGAGGGTCGAGGCCGGCTGTTGGCGCAGGCTGCGCAGGATATCGCGGAATTCATCGAGCGTGTGGTTCACGCTCGCGATGTACCGCTGTTGGGTTTGTTCGTTGGGGCCACGTATCGCCAAGTCGGAAAGCGGCCCAACCTTAGGGAGCAAGAAAATCACCATGGCCAGCAGGCGGGTGGTGAACTTCGGCGTTTTGCGCGCTCCGTCCCATTGCTTCTGGTAGGCCGCGCTCTGAATGTTGCTCTCGAATTTTGCGAACTCCTCGTCTTGCACATCGGGCGGAGAGGTGTGGTGCAATACCGTCTCGGCATGGGCGATGCGTGGAATGAACCGGCGCACCGACGCGCGATACGGGCGCATATCGGGGAACGCAGGCCCCAGCACCTCCCGGAGATGTAATCCGTAGGTTTCGTAGAACGTGCGCTCAAGCTGTGGCGCGGGTACGCGCAGCCCTATGTAGCTGAGGTAGGCTGCCGGAGCGAAACGATGCTGGCGGAGTTGGTCAATGTCGAAAGCGAATTCGGTACGCACATGCCCATGCGGGGTTTCATCGTAGGTGATCGAGTCTCCGTACTTTTTGGCGAGCCTGGGGAACTCGATCGCGGTCGCCGGATTGATGCATTCGCTGTGGCCGATGTTGTCGCCCACGTAGTGCGACAACGCGCCGACGGCGAAGGCCAGTTCGTTGGCGTTTCGCGCATTGCGAAACAGGTTGGCGATGAAGTCTCCGCTGCGAACGTAATGGGCGAGGTCGCTGAAGAAGGCCTTGCTGAACGGATAATAGCCCAGGTCCTGAATAGCCGAACCGCCATAGGCGTAAGCGTGCGCCTCGTCCAGTTGGCTCTCTGTAAGTCCCGGATAACGGCTCAATAGCAGCGGACGTATGCTGTCGTTCCACGCCATGTCGACGATCTGTTCATGCGTCAGCACCGCGTAGGCATGTGAAGAAGTGGGCTGGACGGCGATTAGCAGCGCCAGCAGCGCGGACACCAAACCTTTGAGATTTCGCAGAATGTCAAACCGGTGGCCGATTGCGTCCTCGCCGGACCGCGGCAGCAGTCCTGCAGTTGGATTTCAAAACAGCCGTTTTGGTTGGCAGCGGCGACGTAATCGCTTGTCCGGCTTGCGTAGTCAAACCATAGTTGCTGCATTCGCGGCTGGCGCTAACCTAACGCCACGGTTACTAACGTCACATCCCTGGGACTACATTTCTCTTGTGCCGCAGAACAACCGGGTACAGACTGACCATGCGAAGTGGAAGCCTCAAGGTGCTCCGCATGCAGACTCCGATCGCCGCGCGGACTGTGATGCTGTTGCTGCTGAGTTGTTCGATTTTCCTGCACGCACAGTCTCGCGTTCTATATCTTCCCCCGCCCGAAAAGCCGATGACAGTGCAGGACGTCATCAAGCTATCGAAGGCCGGCTACAGTGCCGATGTGATCATCGAGCAGATTCAGAAGAAACAGCAGCATTTCAACCTGACGACCGACCAGTTGCTTCAACTGAAGACGGCGAAGGTCAGCGAGCGCGTCGTGAAGTACATGATTAACCCTGCGAGCGCTGTCGTCGCACCATGCACACCAGCAGCAACGTCGACGCCGAAGCCGGCGCCAGCGCCAACCGCGAACTTGCAAACCGCAGAAGCGGATAACACGTCCGAGGATGCCGTGCCAACCGACGTCGGCATCTATGTGAAACAGGACGGCGAGTGGACGGCGATGCTTCCGGAGCTGGTCAACTGGAAGAGCCCGGGAGTGCTGAAGAGCGCCATGACGTTGTCATTTGTCAACGGCGACGTGGACGGACTGGTGGATGGGCCGATGAGCCGGAACAATTTCGTCAGCCCGACGGAGTTTCTGATTGTGATGCCCGAGGGCGTCACCATCAGCGACTACCAGTTGGTTCAGCTTCACCGGCGCGGGAGCGACCGGGAATTTCGCATCGCGACCGGCGGTATAACCCACGCCTCGAACGATAATGGCAGAGATACGCTGGCGTTTGTGCCGGTGCGAGTTTCGCCACGCGTCTATACGATAAAGCTCAACGGGTATGCTGGTGAGTACGGTTTTCTCCCGCCTGACTCCGTCACGTCGCGAAGCGTTGCTGCCCTGGCCAACATCTTCACCTTCCGGATCATGCAGTAGATATGGACGTTGCTAATGCCGGAGGCCCAAAGGTTCTTGCCGGTGGAATGCGTTCGCCTTCAGCACGAATTCATCACGTCATTTCTTATCTCGATATTTCAAAAATCGCGAACGTACCGGGTGCCTACCGGCCAACGGAAAATGTGTATGATTGCTCTGTCCGACGGCCCTCGTGATCGTACAACCTCCCCTTGTTGTGGCCGACATTCCCTTATAGCCGGCAGCCGCCAGAAGGAGTAACTGCTATGGCCGCTTATCAGGAAATCAACGATTTCATGCAGCTTGTCCGGGCCGAGAATGCGAACTTTGAGCGTTGGAAGAAGAGTTCGCTCCGGCCATTGATTAACATCCTCAATGACAGCGCCGGCAACGCGAACCAAGTGAGCGGCGCTCTGGCAAACCTGCCGGCGCCCAAGATCAACAAATACCTGGACGCGCTCTATTACCTCCTGGCAACGTACCCCGGATTGACCGCCAATGACCTTCATTTGCCAACGATGGGGAAGACCAATGCCGCCCGATTTACGCGAACCGCGCTGCCCGCGACGTTTAATCCGCAGGTTCCGGTGCAGGACCGACTGGTGGCCCAGAGTGCGTTCTTGGGACAGACGGTAGAACAATATCTGATCGATAATGCTGCCGGGACCGGAGTGATCTTGATTCACCTGTCCGGGTTCGAGCCCGCGATGAGCCAGGTTTATGACGGTCGCAAGGTGGTGGATCACATGAACTCGGTACTACGGGTTGCCAAGGCCAAGAACTGTGGTGTGTGTATCCTGTATCAAAATGCGCCGCCGGTCTGTGCCGAGTTGCAAGCCGCCGCGGATGCGTGTACCCAGACGCTTGCCCACGTTCATCCGCAACACATGGGCGCCCGTGACCAAGCCTTTTATAACTTCGCTACCAACCACACAAATTGTGTGGTGATGGGTTTCGATGCCTGCGTGTGTGTCCGGGCAAATCTCTTCGGCAGCACGGAGACCATGCCCAATGGCGGCTACGTCGCGCCTGTCGTTAGTCTCACCAATGTGGTGACTTCTCGCGCTGTGCTGGTTTGCGACACCCCCATCAGCCCCATCGCCGATCGTGGCGAATGGGGAGTGCTGACGAACACCTAAGGTGAACGGAACGAACCGCCAGCAGCCGTGCCGACGCGAAGACAAGCGCCTAACGCACAACCGGCGAGTGTTTGCTGCCTGTATTCTGAAGGCGCATGCGCATCTCCTCGTCTGACCGTCTCTTCGTGCTTACCGGCGCGGGCGTGAGCGCCGAAAGCGGCCTGCCGACCTTTCGCGGCGCGGGCGGCATCTGGCGCGGATATCCCGCGACGCAGATCGCCACTCCGGAAGCGTTCCATGCGGATCCTCTGATGGTCTGGCAGTTCTACTCCATGCGGCGGCGCAAGCATTTGGAAGTGAAACCCAACCCGGCGCACTTCGCGCTGGCTGAGTTCGAACGGCAGCTTGGGGATCGCTTCTTTCTTTGTACGCAGAATGTCGATTCACTGCACGAGCAAGCCGGATCGCAAAGCGTGCTGCACATGCACGGGCGCCTGATGATGACGCGTTGTTCGCGCGACGTTTGCTCCAGCAAGCCTTTCGAAGATGGCGAGTCGCACGAAACCCAGTTACCTAAGTGTGAGGCCTGTGGGGCTCTCCTGCGCCCGCACGTCTGCTGGTTTGGCGAGGTGCCTTACGAGATGGACCGCATCTTTGGCGAACTGGAACGCACCACGGTCCTGATGACGGTGGGATCGTCGGGTGTGGTTGAACCCGCCGCAAGTTTCGTGCGGCTGGCGCGGCACAACGGCGCACGCACAATTTACGTCGGTCCCGAGGAGCCTGCGAATCGCGACTACTTCGATGAGGTGGTTCTGGCGAGAGCCGGCGAAGCACTGCCGGAAATGGTGCAGCAGATCACGGGCCACGTAGCACTCCTTCTGTGCCTGGTTCCAATCGCCCGCGTCCGGACCCGGGGCGGGGGGCTGAGGATCGCCGCGGACCCTCCGCCAGCGTGATGTGGCTCGCTAACAAGCTCGTTAACCCACTTCTGTGCCCCTTGACGAACTTCTCGCTCTGGAACAAACTCCCACGCACAATCCCAGCTTGAGCGGCACAAGTGGCCTCACCCGCAGAGGTGCAGCCGCCCTCCAGTTGTCAAGGAAAGGATCAGCTATGCCCCGAAATGCCAGCACGCCTCTCCCGCAACCTGTGTTCAACGAAGGACAGGTTACGGGCGACCCAACCAAGTTCACGACAACTCATCCCAGCGACGACGCACTTTATAAACAGATCGGCGACCTGCTGCAGAAAGACGCCGTTGGCTTCCCGAAATCGCGTGTCGCCCCTGACGCTTTATTCAGCCTTCAGGATGCTCTTGGTCCCCATGGAGCCGACAGCGTAGCCGCGATCAAGAAAGCGGGAAAAATCATCTTCCACTCCGCCGGCGATACCGGCGCGTCGAGCGAAGGTAAGTACGGGAATGAGTTGCGAGTGGCCGACCAGCTAGCAGCCGATTGCCATACGTCCGATACGGCCAACCGGCCATCGTTCATGTTTCATCTGGGCGATGTTGTGTACGACTTCGGAGAATCTAAATACTATTACGACCAGTTCTACGATCCCTTCCGGAACTATCCGGCTCCGATCTTCGCCATCCCCGGCAACCATGACTCCTTCGTTGTTCCCAACACACCACAGGGCCAAGACCCACTCACGATTTTCATGCGGAACTTCTGCGCCACGCAGCCGACCATCACACCCGAGGCAGCTTCGCTGCATCGCACATCCATGACGCAGCCGGGCGTCTACTTTGCGCTGGATGCGCCTTTCGTTCGCATTATCGGCTTGTTCAGCAACGCGCTCGAGGACCCGGGGCTGATTTCTTCCGAAAACAAGCATTGGAGCAGCGTCCCGGATGTTCAACTGGATTTCCTGAAGGCACAGCTCGACCGGATCAAGAAAGAAAAGTACACCGGCGCGGTGATACTCGCCATGCACCATCCGCCATTTGCCTACGAGCCCCCTCCCAAGAGCAGCGGCACAGGCGGCAATCACGCCGGCAGTCCCAAGATGCTGAACCAGATCGACACGATCTGTGCCTCGGAAGGGGTGTACCCGCACGCTGTCCTCTCCGGTCACGCCCACAACTACCAGCGCTACAACCGGGTGATCAAGTTCGGGAAAAGCACCATCGATGTGCCATTCATCGTATGTGGAGATGGCGGACACAATGTCAATCGCCTGGTACAGGGCAAGAAGGGCCAGGCGCCGCAGGAACCGCACTTCGGGACGGACGTCAAATATATGGACACGAGTCCGGCGGTGAGTGCCCATGACCTGCAACTGAAGCACTACGACGATTCCAACTACGGCTATCTGCGGATTACCGTGGATGCCAAGCACCTTCAGATTGGCTTCCAGCAGGTCGGAAAGAGCCTGGCGCAATCGCGAACGGACTTCGTCACCATCGATATCACTAAGCAGCACGCAGTAGCGAACTGATCGGGCAGCCTCGGGTGCGCCGTCCAGCTTGCGGGACTCTGCCGGCTGGACGGCTCCGCTCCACAGCCGATGCTGTTTTGCCCGGCGGCGTTGCCGGAGCCACTGTCACAACCTGACGTGATGCGGCTCCTCGCGCCATTTTCTCAATTCCGTAACATAAGGAACGCACCAGGAATGCGGGGGAGGCTGCCGCATCCATCTGCCCGGAATGAGGCATTGAAGACGACGGCTCCTTCGCGTACATTGCTGAAATATTAAAGCGCCCACCCCCGCTGCCAGATTGAGTCAGGAGGCCCAGCCGTGCAGACATTCGAAGAACGCGTTGAGAAAATGACTGAGTGGTTTAACCGCCCACGATTCAAAGGCATCGTGCGGCTGTATTCGCCCCGCCAGGTAGTTGAGCAGCGTGGCACCTTGGGCGCCGAATATCCCATCGCGCGCGATGCTGCCGAAGCCTTCTACACCCGCCTGCGCGAACTATTTGAGGGTGGCAAATCTATCACGACCTTCGGCCCGTATTCGCCGGGTCAGGCGGTCGCCATCAAGCGCCTCGGTATCGAGGGCATCTATCTGGGCGGCTGGGCGACTTCGGCCAAGGGCAGCATCACGGAAGACCCTGGGGCCGATCTGGCCAGCTATCCGCTGAGCCAGGTGCCGGACGAGGCTTCCGCCATCGTGCGTGCCCTGATCACCGCCGACAAGAATCAGCATTACATGCGCGCGCGCATGACGCCGGAGCAGCGCGCGTCCTCTCCGGTCTACGACTTTCGGCCCTTCATCATCGCCGATGCCGACACCGGACATGGCGGTGAAGCGCACGTGCGCAATCTCATCCGCCGCTTTGTCGAGGTGGGTGTGCCCGGATATCACATCGAAGACCAGAAGCCTGGCGTCAAGAAGTGTGGGCATCAGGGCGGCAAGGTGCTGGTGTCGGAAAACGAACAGGTCCAGCGCTTGAACGCCGCGCGTTTCCAGTTGGACGTAATGCAGGCGCCCGGCATCATCGTGGCGCGCACCGATGCGGAGGCCGCCAATCTACTGGAAGGCTGCGCCGACGAGCGCGATCAGCCCTTCATCCTCGGCGTGACTAATTTGTCTGTGCCCACGTACAAAGCGGTGTTCCTCGCTATTCACCGCAAGTTTTACGAGGCGGGAGTGGAGGACGTGCGCGGCCACCTCATGTTCAACATGTCGCAGTCCGAATATGACGAGGCCAACGATTGGTTGGAAGGCACGGGCATGCTTCCGCTCATCGCGGAGGGAGCCGCAACCTACAAGAAGAACCCGGACATGGTGCTCGACAACATGCTCGACAAAGTGGTGGGCATGTTCCTCGACCGGTGGCAGGACGAGGCCGACCTCAAGACCTACCGCCAGGCGGTGGCTGAAGTGCTGGCCTTCCGCGCCAGCGGTGGCGAGACCTTCGACGTTACGCCTGAGAACTGGCTGGAGAAGTCGAAAAACTACTCGTGGTTCGAAGCGCGCGAGATGGCCAAGGCCCTCGGCGTCGACGTCGAATGGAACTGCGAGCGCGCCAAGACTCCCGAGGGCTACTACCAGGTGCAGGGTGGCATCGAGTATGCCATCGCCAAGTCGCTGGCCGCCGCTCCCTTCGCCGACATCCTGTGGATGGAAACCGCTACCGCGAATCTGGAGGAAGCGAAGCACTTCGCACATGCCATCCACGAAGTGTTCCCCGATAAGATGCTGGCCTACAACCTGTCGCCTTCGTTCAACTGGGACACGACAGGTATGAGCGAAGATGAAATGAAGCATTTCCCCGTGGAGTTGGGCAAGCTTGGCTTCGTCTTCAACTTCATCACCTATGGTGGACACCAGATTGACGGCCTGGCGGCAGAGGAATTTGCCACGGCGCTCAAGAAGGAAGGCATGTTGTCGCTGGCGCGCCTGCAACGTAAGCTACGCCTGGTGGAGTCGCCGTATCGCACGCCGCAGACGCTGGTCGGCGGACCCCGCCTGGATGCAGCATTAATGGCTGCCTCGGGCAGGACAGCCACAACCAAGGCTATGGGCAAGGGGTCCACGCAGAGTCAGCACCTGGTGCAGACCGAGGTACCGCCCAAGGTACTCGAAGACTGGTTGCAAATCTGGGCTGAGCAGAATGGTCTTACGGTGGGATGGAAAGCGAAGTTGCGGCCGGTGGCGGCCGGCTCCGACTTCATCGAGCTGAGCATCGCGAACGCGGCCAAGGAAAAGGTGGGCAACATCATCTTTGCCGACGTTCACGACCGTCGCGGACACAAGCTGCTATCCATTCGCGACATGAACACCTTCGACGGCTCGCTGCGCAAGAAGCGGTTGATGACGCTGGCGCACCTGTTCCTGATCCACCGCTATAAGACGTCGCAGGTGCACTACCTTAGCCCGACGGAAGACAACAAGCACCAGGCCGAAAAAATGAAGCGACTGGGACTGTTTGGGAACGTCGACATCCAGGCGGACTTGATCATCGTCGCCAGTGTCGACCCGGCACGCATCAATGAATTGCTGAATCAGGACAAAGCTGCATTGCGCCGGCTGATCGCGAAGCAGGACCAGCCAGTAGCGGTGGCGGCGCACTGAAGAGCAGTTCTACGGGGAAAACGATGCCCCGCTCTTTACTCAAGAGAGCGGGGCACTTCGTTGAAGCCTGGGCTACTTCTTTTTCTTCTTATACAGCGGCGCTAGCGCCGACTGGATGGCGGTGCCGACGGGGCTGCCCCAGCCGGTACACGGGTCCCACCCTGTGCCCGCTTTGAAATGGCCGTTGTTACCCGACGTAATATCGCGAAAGGTGCCCTTCGCCGTAGCCACCGTTTGATAGAGATTGGTGTTGAAGTATCCCACCGGTTTCCCCAGCCCTTCGTTGCAGAGTGCAATCAGCCCTGCCCACAGTGGGGCAACCGCGCTCGTTCCTCCGACGGTGAAGTTCGAACCGTCGGATTGTACATCGTAACCGGTCGCCGGATCGGCGTCGCCGGCAACGTCTGGCACGCCGCGTCCTTTGAACTTGCCCTTGTTGGCCGATGTCGGCACCTTTGCTTTCGACTGATAGGAAGGGAGCGGGAATGTATCGCTTACGCCGCCGCCGGTGGCACCGCCGCTGGCGCCGTCGTTCCACACCACCTCGCTGGTGATGTTGCTGCCGCTGATTTGCAGCGAGGTTCCGCCGCACGCCAGCGAGTACGGACTCGATGCCGGGAAATCGACGTGGTATTTCCCGTCGCTTACGCCGTCGCTCGATCCGTTGTCGCCGCAGGCGACGCAAACCGTTACGCCCACCGCGGCCGCAGCTTGCAACGCGCTGTTGTAGCTTTGCAAGGATTGCGCTGTCCAGCTCGATTCGGGGCCGCCCCAGCTGATGGAGATCACCGAAGGCTTGTGGACATTGTCGGTTGCCGCCTGGTTGATGGCATCGAGAAAGCCGGCGTCGGTGTTCGGCGCGAAATACACGACGATGGTTGCGCCCGGAGCGACCGCTCCCGCGACTTCGATATCAAGCGCAACTTCGGTATCAGGCCCATTCGGATCGCCGTCGGGCTGGTTCTGCGCACCGTCGACGGAGACGGAGATCACCGTCGGCACTGCAAGCTTCAAGCCCTGAAAATAGTTTTGCAGGTCCGCCTGGGTGTAGCCTCCGCCCAGTTCGATAATGCCGATGGTTTGGCCCGTGCCATCGCCCGCGGGAAACTTGTAAGCTGCGGCAATCTGCAGCGGAGTGTAGGTGACCGAAGTCGCCTGCGGATTGGCCTGAGCCAGCCGAAAGTGGGCCTGCGCCTGGGGACGATTGTCCAGCCCGTGAACGGATACCACAATGTGGGATAAATCGGCGGGAATACAAACCGAGCCGGTGCGTCCGCGATAGGCGCCGCCGGGATACTCATACCTTTCGAGCGAGACCTGAAAGGCCTTGGCAAAATCGGCGGCGCGTCCGGTAAGCGCCATGGTTCTGGCCGCCGCATTCACCTGTGATACCGCCAGCCCGTGGCCGCTGGCAAACGCGGAAACCTGAGCGATATCGGCGGGATCGGCGCCGTAGCGTGCCTGATACTCTTCGCGGCTGAGTCGCTCGCCTTTGGCAATCAGCTTCTCCAGACTGGGTTGCTTCTTGCCGCCCGCACGAGAACGCAGAACCAGCGTAACGTGCATTAACTCGTTGGGATCAAGCGCGCCTGACTTGCTGGCGCCAGGCATTGGCTGGCGCTCGCTGCCGGGAATCTTCGTGTACTTGCGTGTGGCCATGTTCCCTCCTCGCAGGAAGCTGGGGTCGTCCTGCCGATTGTACCGAACCAGGTGTTTCGGCATTTAAAGGCCAACAAAATGCGCCGTTATGGCGCGGCTGCAGCGGTTCCCCTCGATATCAGCCTCAACAGACATTAGCTTTACGCCAGGAACCGGCGGTAAATCGGAAAGTGCCGCTCCGCGCACTCACGCCAACCGAACCGAGCGGCCTGTGCGGATCCCGCGCGCTGCAATTGCTCCCATCGGTCGCTGCTGAGAACGACGTTCTCAATCGCGGTAGCAATCGATTCTGGCTGCGAGGGCGAAAAGTATTCCGCTGCACCACCCGCCGCTTCCGGCAGCGATGCAACATCGGAGCATGCGACCGGCGTGCCGCAGGCCATTGACTCGATGACCGGCAAGCCAAGTCCCTCCTGGAACGAAGGCACAATCGTCAGATCGGCGCCGGAGTAAGCAGCGCGGACCTGCTCGTCCGCGGCTGCTCCCGCAAAGATCACCCGTTCGCAGAGTCCAAGATCCGCAGATTCCCGCTGAAATATGGGCCGCCAGTACGCATCTTCGCCGATAATCAGCAGGGCGTGAGGCAATATCCCACGTTGTCGGATAATACGAAACGCCTTCAGCAGGCCACGAACATTCTTATGCGGCTTGAGGTTGCCGACAAAGAGCAGGTAGTTGCCATCGAAGCCGAATATCTGGTTGGTACGCATCCGCGCGTCCGCACGGGGCTCAGGATAGATGTGCGGCGGCACTCCCGTGTAGGTAACCGTAATTTTGTCGGAGTCCGCGCCCAGATGTTCGACGATCATGCGTTTGGAATATTCCGATTGCGTGAAGATATGGTTCGCCCGCTTTGCGACGTGCTGAAGCATCGGCCGCGCATAGAGCCGACTCTTCAGGCTACGGCCCATGGTCTCATCCAAAAGATGGTTCAGGTCGTGGATGCTCACCAGCAACGTGCCGCGCCGCAGCAGCGGAGCGTTGTAATGCGGGACGTGCAGCACATCGTACGCCTGTGCCGCTCGCGCGATGTCGATCTGCTCGCGCAGCGAATACAGTCGTGCGTTCGACAGTAGCGTCTCGAACCCGAACTGAGAGAGAGCTGCGCGGTGTTCGGGCAGCGTGATCAGGGAAACGGGAAACTCACCGGATTCATGCACGGCGCGGATGAGTTGACCGGTGTAAGCCGCCAAGCCGGTATAGAGCCACCGCGCGTCGATGATGAGCCGCTTCACAGCAGGCAGACGTTCGTCCTCGCCATGCGATCCCGTCTACTGCGAAGGCGGAGTCGTTTTCGGCTTAGTGGTGTGTGTACCCGTCGTGGCGGCCGGCTTGTGCGTCGCCGCTGCGGGGTGGCGCGGATCGACGATCGCGATGTGTTTGATGATGACTGGCTCGACCGGCTTGTTACCCCCGGCGGTGGGGACGCGAGCAATCTTCTTTACCAGGTCGAGGTCTTCACACTGCCCGAAGAGGTTGTACTTGCCGTCGAGCCAGGGCGTAGCCGCTTCGGTGATGTAAAACTGCGAACCATTGGTGTTCGGTCCCGCGTTCGCCATGGCCAATCGTCCGGGCACGTCGAACTTCAGGTCGCTGGTTTCGTCGTTGAACTTATATCCCGGCCCGCCGGTGCCGGTGCCCAGAGGATCGCCACCTTGAATCATGAAGTCGGGAATCACGCGATGGAATGTGGTTCCGTCATACAACGGCTTGCCCTTCACGATCTGGCCCGTCTTGGGATCGGTCCACTGCTTCTTACCGGTAGCGAGACCGATAAAGTTGGCGACAGTCTCGGGAGCCTTGTCGGGAAACAGCGTGCAATGGATATCGCCCATGCTGGTCTGGATAGTGGCCGTGGGCTGCGCCGGAGCAGGCGTGGTAGCCGGCGGCTTCGCGCCAGTTGATGTTTGCGCGAATAACGCACCATTCAGCGACATCAGTAAAGCGGCAATAAGAATTTTGCGCATGAGTTCTCCTGGGGCTAAATCCCACTAAATAACCTAGAACAGTTTACGTTGTCGTCCGGAGCTAATGCCCACTAGGCACCGCCACTTCCCTGCGCGTGTCTTGATGCGCCTGCTCGGACTGGATTTGGTTCGCCGTCTTTTCCACCTCGGCAAAAACGCGCATCAGGTTGCCGCCCAGGATTTTCTGCAGGTCGGCGGCTTTGTAGCCACGCTGATACAGCGCCTCAGTGATCTTGGGCAGGTCGGCAGCGGAATCAATCCCCTGCGGCGAGCAATCGATGCCGTCGAAGTCGGAGCCCAGTCCAACGTGATCGACACCAGCGACTTTCACCATGTGATCGATGTGGTCGATCAGGTCGCTCAGCGGCGGACGCGGCAGCTTCTTCTCCAGCACTGCCTCGGCAGCGAACATTTCCTTCATCGTTTCCGGAGTGCGCTCAGCACGGAAGAGTTCCTGCACCTTCAGATAATCGGGGTCCTTCTCGTCCTTCAGTTTTTTCGAGGTGTCGACCCACTTCTGCGAGACGAAGCCACAGTAGAAGTTCACCTGAGCCACACCGCCGTTGCGCGCCAGCGCGATGAGCATGTCGTCGGTCATGTTGCGCGGAACGTTGGTGAGCGCGCGCGACGACGAATGCGAGGCAATCACAGGAGCGCGGCTCACCGCCAACGCCTGGTACATGGTGCGGTCCGCTACGTGCGAGATGTCCACGATCATGCCTATGCGGTTCATCTCGCGTACCACCTGCCGCCCGAAGTCGGTGATGCCGTCATGATGCTGCACGGCCTTGTCATCCAGGTCGCCGCTGGAATCGCCCAGTTCATTCGTGTTCGACCATGTCAGCGTCATGTAGCGCACGCCCAGGCGATAGTAGTCGCGGAGGACACGCATATCGCCCTGGATGGCGTGGCCGCCTTCGACTCCCATCAGCGCCGCGAGTTTGTGCTGGCGATGGGCGGCGAGTATGTCCTGGGTGCTGAAGGCCATCATCATCTTGTCGGGATGCAGCCGGGCCTGCTCGTAGACCGAGTCGATCATGTCGAGCGCGCGCTTGATCTCCTGCCCCTTGTAGACCTTGGGATCGACCCAGATGGAGAAGAACTCCGCGCCCAGGTTGCCGGCCTTGATCTTGGCAAAGTCTATGTAGCCCTTGCCGGCGTCCTGCGAGAGATCGAAGTTCTCGTCGACGAAGCGCCCCGGAGTGTCGGCGTGCGTGTCGATCACCAGCGCCGAGTTGTGAATGGCGCGCCAGCCGGTCGAAACTCCCTGCGGACCAACGGTGATGCCGTGCGCTTTAGGGCCGCAGTTATGTCCGCCCGGGCAATCGCCAACTGTGCCCTGGACCGGAGTCTTCTCAGGAGTTGACTGCGCGATGGAGGCCAATGGTAGGAAAGCGAACAATACGGATACAGCGACAACCCGGACGAGGTTTCGCATCAGATGACCGGTCCCCGGAAGAGTATGGATTGCGATTCGGATTGTAAATGAAAGGCTGCTCAGATACCCGGCTGGGCTTTGCCTCATTGAGCGGAACGGCGTGTTGTAATGGTGAGGGTGCACTCAATAGCTAAAGCGCCGCAACAGCGGCAAACTCGAACCGCCCTTCTTCTCACCGCCATTACTCTCTTCGGAGCTTTCCTCTGCCTTCTTCATCTCGGCCAGAAGAGCTACTGGTGGGACGAGATCGCGACGATTCGCTTCGCGCGGATGAACCCGGGAGATTTTCTCCAATCGCTGTGGAGGTTCGAAGCGAACATGTCGTTTTACTACCTGCTGGTGCGCGGGTGGATTCGCTTCGGCGACAGTGAAATCTGGTTGCGGCTGCTCTCGGCGATTTTCGCCATCGCGACAATCCCCGCCATTTATGCGGCTGGGAGGGCAGTCTCGGGGAGAGTGACGGGACTGCTGGCGGCCTTGCTGCTTTCCGTCAATGCCGCTCACGTGGCATATGCACAGGAGGCGCGCGGCTACAGCTTGCTCATACTGCTGTGCACATTGTCGCTGCTGTTCTTCTTCCGGAGCGGAGATGCTGGAACAGGAAACGCTGTCGGCTACGTCATAGTCTCGGCGCTGGCGGTCTACGCCCACTTCTTCGCGGTCTTTTTTCTGTTCGCCCAGTGGGTGTCGCTGCTTTGGCTGCCTGGAAATGGCGCACACCGGAAGAAGTTCATCCTGCCTGTGTCGCTGACGCTTGTCTTTATCGCTCCGGCACTGTACTACATGGCCTTCCGCCGGTCCGCCCAACTGGGATCAATTCCTGCCACGAAGCCTTCTGATCTGCTGCAACTACTCTATTTTCTGGTGGCGGATCTAAGCACCTTCAGAAAGGAACTAGGCCTCATCTATTTGCTTTGCGGCGGACTGGCTGTACATCGCGCGCTTTCCAACCGTGGAGACGCCGCCCCATCGGAAGCAAGGTGGAGGATTCTCGTCCTCGTATTGTGCACCGTTTTACCGGTCGCCATATTGTTCCCAGTTTCGTTCTGGTCTCCGCTGTTCCTGCCGCGCTACTTTTTGATCTGCTTGCCGCCGCTGGTGTTGCTGGCGGCTGCAGGCTTGGCGGGCGTACAACCGGCTAGTGTTCGCCTGATGATTGGCGCGCTCATCGTCGCGCTCTCTGCGTTCTCTCTGCGGTGGTACTACGCGCAACCGAAGGACGATTGGCGTGGCGTCACCCGTTACCTGCTGCAGAACGTGCGAGCGGGAGACCTGATTGTGGGCTACCCTCCGGGCGCGGAATGGCCGGTGCAGTATTACTTTTCGAAAGCAGCGCCGGACAGGGTCCCGCCGATTCGGTACATGACTCCAACCGAGCTGCGCGAGAATTTAGGCAGCTTGAGCTCAGACATGAGCAGACTTAGCAGACACTTATGGCTCGTCGACTGGGGAAACATCCCCGATTTCCGTAACCTTCAGTTAGAGTTGCGACCAGACTTTGCGGTCACGCACGAGCAGAGCTTTCCAGGACCCTTGACGGTCATCTCCTATCGATCGCGAAGCGTCGATTAGCCGCCGGGCCCAGGATTGCTGTCGCAAAACGCATGGGCATGCCCCCAGGCTTACGTCCTGAAGAAATCCTTGATCGCCTGCCACATCACCTGGCCGCCGACATCGGCGATGGATTTGGTCAGCGGAATATCTTTCGGGCAAACCTCGACGCAGTTCTGCGCGTAGCCGCATTCCTGGATGCCGCCGTCGCCCATGAGCGCCTTCAAACGATCGACCTTCAAGGCCTGGCCCGTGGGATGGGTATTAAACAATCGTACCTGCGAGATGGTCGCGGCACCGACAAAACCGGTCTTCTCATTGAACTGCGGACAGGCTTCCATGCAGCAGCAGCATGAAATGCAGCGCGAGAGCGGGTACGCTTCTTCCTGCGTAGCAGCCGACTGCTTCGGCCCAGGGCCCAGGTCGTACGTGCCATCGACCGGGACCCACGCCTTCACTCGCTTCAGGTTCTCGAACAGTACGCTGCGATCGACCGAGAGATCGCGGACGACTGGGAACTTGGAGAACGGCTCCAGCGTGACCGGTTGTTCCAAGTTGTCGATCAACGCCGAACAGGCCATGCGCGCCCGGCCATTGATGAGCATGGCGCACGAACCGCAGACCTCTTCCAGGCAGTTGGAATCGTAGGTAACCGGAGCCGTCTTCTTGCCGTCGCGGGTCACCGGATTGGCGGCGATGTCCATCAGAGAAGAGGTGACATTCATGTTGCGCTTGTAGGGCAGCTCGAACTCTTCCCAGTAGGGCTTGGAGTTGAAATTGTCCTGGCGCCTGATCTTGATGACGATAGTTTTGCCGTTAGTAGCCATGTTCGTAGTAACTAGGAACTAGGAATTAGCCATTAGCCATTAGCAATTAGCAAACTGGCAACGGTCAGCACGCCAACTATGTAAGGCTAAGTGCTAAGTGCCAAATGCTAAGTGCTCTCTTTATGTCGCCGCGTCGTATCTTCTCGGCCGCGGCGTGATCAGCGACGTATCCACTTGCTCGAACTCAAAGCGCGGCTCATCGGCGTCGGCGGCGAAGTACGCCTTCGTCGTCTTCAACCAATTCGCATCGTCACGCTCCGGATAGTCCGGCTTATAGTGCGCGCCGCGCGATTCGTTACGCATCTCCGCTCCCTGCGCGATGACGCGCGCCAGTTGCAGCATGTTGTAAAGCTGCCGCGCGAAGATAAACGACGTATTGGCCCACATGCTGCGATCACTCAGATTCACGTGCCGGTAGCGCTCCAGGAGTTCGACCAGCTTGGCGTCCGTCTCTTTGATCTTGTTGTTGTAGCGAATAACCGTGACGTTTTCGGTCATGATGTTGCCCAACTCGCGCCACAACAGGAACGGGTTCTCTGTGCCATCGTTCGAGATCAGCCGCTGGTTGATTTCTTCCTGCCGCTTCTTCTCCGATCCGTAAATGTTGTGCGCCGGGTTGTGCCCGCTCTTGTGAAGATTGCGCGCGTACTCCATGGCGTCCGGCCCGGCGACAAAGCCGCCGGTGATGCACGACATGAGCGAATTCGCACCCAGGCGGTTCGCACCATGAATCGAGTAGTCCGCCTCGCCACAGGCGTACAGGCCTTCGATATTGGTCCGCTGGTTGAAGTCCACCCACAGGCCGCCCATGGTGTAGTGCATGCCGGGAAAGATCTTCATCGGCGTATCGCGCGGGTCGTCGCCGACAAACTTCTCGTAGATTTCCAGGATGCCTTCCAGTTTGCGGTCAAGAATCTTGCGGTCGATGTGCGTCAGGTCGAGGTAGACCATCGGCTGGCCGTCGATACCAAGCCCGTGCTCGTAGACGACCTTGTGAATGGCGCGAGTGGCTACATCGCGCGGCACCAGGTTGCCGTACTTGGGATACCACTCCTCCAGGAAGTACCAGCGCTCGCCTTCGGGAATGCTCTTGGGATCGCGCTTGTCGCCCGGCGTTTTCGGGACCCACACCCGGCCGCCTTCGCCGCGCGCCGACTCCGACATCAGGCGCAGCTTGTCTTCGCCCGGAATCGAGGTGGGATGCACCTGGATAAACTCGCC
>Ga0335083_10004549_pt1 | contig 17636 bp, 20 predicted proteins | sample Lox_Sample_42_FD_206716 | JGI IMG/M metagenome (GOLD analysis project Ga0335083, IMG submission 206716) | Soil microbial communities from Loxahatchee National Wildlife Refuge, Florida, United States - Lox_Sample_4.2 | ecosystem: Environmental > Terrestrial > Soil > Wetlands | place: USA...
CGCCCCCGCCGCACGACTCGGGCACGGCCATGAAAGGAAACCCCAGCTCCACTACCTTGCGCCACAGCGCCGCGTCGAACCCGAGCGGCTCGGCCGCGCGGACCGCCGACGCCGGCGACTCCTTCTCGAAGAAGTCGCGCAGCGTGCTCCGCAGCGCCTGCTGCTCCCCGGTGAAGTCCAGGTTCACGCCTCGGCCTCCGAGCCGCCTGGGCCACCAGGGTCGGCCGCACGCTTCGGCCGCCAGAACGTCGCCAGCAGTCCCGCCGTCGCCACTACCGCCACTCCCAGCGCGATACCGCCGCCGGCCCATCCCGTCACGGTGATCCCCGCGGCCGAGTCCACCGAGAACCGGCCCGGCCCGAGCACCGCCAGCGCCAGGCAGGCCACGGACAGGACCAGCACGTACTCATAACCGTCCCGGAACACGAAGAACCCGTTCGGCCGGTGCGCCAGCAGGCCCGCGACCAGCATCACGGAGATGACCGCGGCGCAGGCCAGCGGGGTGAGCAGCCCGGCGATCAGCAGCACGCCCGCGCCGACCTCGGTCACCACGCTCATCCACGCCTGCAGGACCGGCTGCCGCAGGCCGAGCCCGCCGAACCATCGTGCGGTGCCGGCGATCTTGCCGCCGCCCCGCCAGTGGTTCATCCCGTGCGCGATCATCGTGCCGCCCACCGCCAGCCGCACCAGCAGCAGCGCGACATAGGAAGCGTTCACCCCACCGACCTTTCTCCGCGGGCCAGGACGCACTCCTCGGCGAACGCCAGCACCTTCAGGTGGTAAGCCAGGGCCGAGAACCCGAGGCTCAGGTTGTGCCCGGCCTCCGCCTGCTCGTCCGCCACCACCCGGGGCGAGACGGTGAACAGGGCCGCGACCTCGGCCAGCGCCTCGGGCCCTGACCGCCAGACCTTCTCGTGGTCGCCGAGGCTGTACCGGACCGGGACGCACACCCGCGCGGCCAGCGCCGGGAAGTCGCGCGTCCAGCGCCGTACCTCGCCGCCCTCGTAGCCGGGCGCCGCCGAGGTCACGACCGCGTCGGCGTCGTCCGGGTACAGGTAGCCAGGGCCCCACAGGATGTCCCGCAGCGCCGTCCTGGTCCGGCCCCGCCCCGGGCCGTCCTGCATCCGCTCGCCCATGACCGCCGCCGCCCACGGCTGGGGCTGCCGCCCGATGCCCGCGAGCTCGAGCCCGAGCAGCTCCCGGCCGCGCCGGCTGGCCGCCATCCGGACCGCGAGGACGCAGCCGAGCGAGTGCCCCACCAGGAAGACCCCGGCGCCCCGCGAACGCGCAGCCAGCAGCCGGTCCACCGCCCCGTAGGCCAGGCCGACCCGCCGGGCCGGGGAGGCCATCTGGTCGCCGTGCGGTGCCGAGCTCCCGTACCCGGGCCGGTCGAGCGCGATGACGGTGAACCCGAGCGCCGCGCCCGCCCGTAGCAGCGACAGCCAGCCCGGCGCGTCGAAGTACCCGGCGGTCACCGCGCCGCCGTGCAGGGCCACCAGCACCGCCCGCGGCGCCGCGACCGCGGCCATCCGCGCCGACATCGGCACCCCGTCCACGTCCACGACGGCGAGGCCGGGATCGCGCCCCGCCGGGCGAAGCGCCACTGGCATCAGGTATCCGTCCGCAGCAGCAGGACCCCGCTCGGGGTCAGCCCGCCCGAGCTCACCACGGCGACCCGGGCGCCGGGCACCTGCCGCGGCCCGCCCTCGCCGCGCAGCTGGACGACCGCCTCGTGCACCAGCCCCATGCCGTGGGTGCGCCCGTGGGAGAGCTGGCCGCCGTGCGTGTTCAGCGGCAGCAGGCCGTCCCTGGCGATGTTCTTCCCGCCGTCGAGGAAGTCCTTCGCCTCGCCGATGCCGCAGAACCCCAGCGCCTCGATCCAGGACAGGCAGTTGAACGTGAAGCCGTCGTAGAGCTCCGCCACGTCGACGTCGCCGGGCCGCAGCGACGTGCGCGTCCACAGGTGGGCGGCCTGGCCGAGGACCTGCGGCTCGTGCGTCAGCGTGCTCTGGTCCCATTCGAGCCGCTCGATGATCTGGGTACCCGCCGCCTCCACCAGCACCGGAGGCCGGGCCAGGTCCCGCGCCGCGTCCACGGCCGAGACGATCACCGCAACCGCGCCGTCACAGGGAACATCACAATCGAATAGAACGAACGGCGTGGTGATCACCCTCGCGTCCAGGTACTCGCGCATGCTGAGCGGATCGCGGTAGATCGCCGTCGGATTGAGGACGGCGTTCGCGCGCTGGTTGAGGGCGATCCAGCCCAGCGTCTCGCGCGTGGTCCCGTAGCGGTGGAAGTGGCGCTGGGCGTTCTGGGCCAGGGTGTGCGCCGCCGACGTCGCCCCGAACGGCCACATCCAGTTGGCGTACCGGCCGTCAGGCGGGTCGAGCCGCCCGGTGCGCAGCAGCTCGGTGTGGGTCGCCTCCCACAGGGTCCGGAAGCACAGCACGTGCCGGGCCAGGCCGCCCGCCACCGCCAGCATGGCCGCGATCACCGAACCGCCCGGGCCGAACGTCTCCGGCCCTCCGTTGTACCAGCTGGGCCGCAGCCCCAGCGCCGCCTCGAGCGCGGTCACCCCGCCCTCGCCGAACGGGCCGGCCAGGCCGGCCCCCGGGTAGGTGGACAGGCCGTCGATGTCGTCCATCCGCAGCCCGGCGTCGGCGACGGCCCGCTCGCAGGCCTGGACGGTCAGCGCCAGCGGGGGGAGCATCAGCCGGCGCCCGATCTCGGACATCCCGATGCCCGTGATCGCCACCTCGTCCTCGAACTTCTCCGCCCGGACCATCGGCCGCACGTGCCGCCACATCTGCTCCGGCTCGATCTCGTCGTGCGGCAGCTCAGCCGGCTCGCCTTGCCCGGCCACCGGACGGAACAGCGGCAGCCACACGTCCCCGGCCGGCTCGAAGACGACCTCCATCCGCAGGCCGAGCACGAGGTCGGCCGGGTCGCAGCCGACCGCGTTGGTGGTCAGCCGGACCCGGGGGTCTTCCTCGATCGCGACCTGCGCCACCACATAGGGCGGCGGCAGCCCCGGCAGGCCGAACCGGTGGTTGACGGTGAACCCGATCAGCGTGGCGTAGCCGGAGACGGCCAGGATGCCGAGCCGGTGCCCGCGGCAGTACCGGCACACCGGCTGCGGCGGGTGGATCAGGGCCGAGCAGTCCGCGCACTGCTGGAAGCGGAGCCGGCCGTCGGCCCCGGCCTTCCAGAAGAACTCGTTCTCCGGCGTGACCAGCGGCAGCGGCCGCCCCGGAGGACCCTCAGCCAAGCTGAGCCTGGGCCTTGCGGACGGTCACCGGCTCGGCCAGCCGCTGCTCGTCACAGACCTTCTGCATCGCCTCGACGGTCTCCTCGAGCCCGGGACCGACTCGCTGCCCAGGGGTGAACGTGGCCGGGAGGTGCTGCATGCCCTGGATGACGCCGATGGTCTCGTAGTGCACCGCGCCGGCCGGGTCGCACACGTAGTCGGGCATCCGGTCGAGCACCGCGGTGAGCATCTGCTTGAACACCATGCGGGCCACGTTGGAGCCGATGCAGCGGTGGATGCCGAGGCCGAAGCTATGGTGCCGGTTGCCGGTGCGGGCCAGGTCGACCTCGTGCGGGTTCTCGAACAGGGCCGGGTCCCGGTTGGCCATGGCCCAGGACAGCCACAGCCGCTCGCCCTCCTTGAAGCTGGTACCCGCGATCTCGCAGTCGGCCGAGATCGTGCGGCCGTCGCCGGGGGCCGGGGTGAAGAATCGCAGGAACTCCTCGGTCGCCGGGTCGAGCAGCGTGGCCCGCTCCCGGGACAGCCGCTCCCGCTGGTCCGGGTGCTCGCCCAGCCACTCAAGGGCGTGCGCGGTCAGCGCGGTGGTGGTGTCGAACCCGCCGCCGATGATCAGGGCCATCACCCCGATCAGCTCCATGTCGGGCGGGGTCTTGCCGTTGATGGTGGCCCGGGCGAGTGCGTCGATAAGACCCGGCCTGGGGTTCTCCCTGATGGCCGCGAGCTGGCCCAGCATGTCCTGGTACATCTCGATCTGGCGGTCCCGGACCCGGGCCAGGTCGGGCGAGTCCGGCGGGGTGTACACCGCGGCGTGCACCGGCTCGACGTAGATCGTCCAGTGCGCCAGCGGGATGCCCATCATGGCCAGGGTCAGGATGGCCGGGACCACGTTGGCCAGGTCGTCGACGAAGTCGATCTCGCCGGTCTCGATCTTCTCGTTCAGGCAGGCGCGGACCAGTTCGGTCACCACCGGGGTCCACCGGGTCACCGCGGCGGGGGACAGGTAGGGGTTGAGCGCCTGTCGGTAGTGCCGCTGCTCGGGCGGGTCCATCTCCAGGAACCCGCCCTGGATCCGCATGCTCTCCGGAGTCGGGATCGTGATGCCCTTGTAGCCGCGCCGCTCGTTGTTGACGTCGTGGTCGTTGGACAGGTACTCGGCCGAGCGGGCCAGCTCGAAGACCTCCCTGGCACCGGCCGCCACCCAGTGCCCTCCGTAGGTGTCACTCCAGGCCAGCGGGCACCCGGCGTGCATCTCCTTCGTGATGGCCTCGAAGTGGTGGCGGTAGTCCGGGGTGTGCCGGTCGAAGTGGTACTGGTTCTGCTTGCGTTCGGTTTCTTCGATGCTCACGCCGGATCCTCCGAGATGGAAATGGCCTGCTCAGGGCACGAGCGGACGGCCTCTCGGACCTGAGTTTCCTGGTCGACGGGCACGTCCTCGCTGACCGGGGAGGAGTGGCCGTCGATGTCGTCGAGCTCGAACATCTTCGGGGCGATCATGGCGCAGAGCGTGTGACCCTGGCAGCGCTCCGGGTCGACGCGGACCTTCACGGGTGCTCCTCTCGCTTCGCTTCAGGCGTGGTAGTCGTACCACTTGAGGTAGCCGCCGGCGTCCACCCGCAGCTGCATGCCGGTGACGTACCTGGACTCGTCCGAGGCCAGGAACAGCACGGCGTTGGAGATGTCCCGGGGCTCGATGTAGGGGATCGGCATGGCCTGCTGGACCGGGAAGGCCAGGACGGCGTCCTCGAACGTGGGGTTCTCCAGGTCCGGGCGGAACGAGCGGTACATGGGGTCGCTGCGCAGCATGTCGGTGTCGACGTTGGTCGGGTGGATCACGTTGGCCCGGATCTTCAGCGGGGCCAGGTTGCGCGCCAGTTCGTGCACGTACTCCGAGAGCATCTTCTTGGCCACCATGTAGCCCATGCCGCCCGGGTCGGTGCCGACCTGCTGCAGGGGCACCACGTGCATCAGCGCCGCGGTCGACCCGGTGGCGATGACCGAGGCGCCCTCGGCCAGGTGCGGCAGCGCCGCCGAGATCGCGTTGATGGTGCCGAGCAGGTTGGTGTCGATCACGTCGGTCCAGGCCTGCAGCGGCGGGTCGCCCTGCATGGCGGCGATGCCCGCCTGGGCCACCACGATGTCGACGTGGCCAAGCTCGGCCAGTCCCTGCTCGAGCGCCGCGATCAGCTGCGCGCGCTCGCGCACGTCGGCCTGCACCGCCACGATGCGCCGGTCCAGCGCCTCGACCTGCCTGACGGTCTCCTTCAGGTCGTCCGGGGTGGCCAGCGGGTACTTGATCGAGCCGATGTCGCGGCACAGGTCGACCGCGATGATGTCGGCGCCCTCCTCGGCTAGCCGCACCGCGTGGCTACGGCCCTGGCCGCGCGCCGCGCCCGTGATGAAGGCGACTTTGCCCTGTACACGTCCCATCGGGGAGTTCCTTTCGTCAGATCCGGGGTTCGGTCACGAGGTCGAGCCAGGTCGCGCCGCTGTCGGGGACCCGGGGCTGCTTCCAGACCTCGACCGGGAAGGACACCATGACCAGCGACTGCATCAGGTGCAGCAGGTTCCGTTCGGCCTCGGGCAGCTCGTGCAGCCCGAAGGCGTCCAGGTGGGCCAGGGCGGGCTCGAGCAGCGGGAACGCGGCGTCGTAGAAGGCCTGCATCTCGGTCATCGAGGAGGCCAGGCGCTTGGCGTAGCGTTCCGGCTCGGTGGCCAGGATCCAGTCGCCGAACCGCTCCAGATCGCCGAACTCAGCGGGCAGCACCGGCGTGCTCCTTCACGTAGTCCGCCGTGGTCTTGTGCAGGTGGCGGAGCAGGATCTCCTGGTCGCACAGCGGGAACTCGGTCACCGCCCGGCTCTTCAGCATGCTCTGCGTCGCCTCCAGCGTGTTGGCGTCCTGCAGCGCGTACTCCTTGAACGTCACCCCGGCCAGTTCCTGGCGCAGCCGCTCCCGCGCGGTCCTCGCCGGCACGAAGTACAGGCTGGTCTCGAACACGTGCCGGTCCACCGCGGTGGGCCAGTAGTGGTAGGTCAGGTACCAGCCCGGTGCCCAGATCAGCAGCATGAAGTTCGGGAAGAAGTGGAACGAGTCGATGCCCCAGGCCCGGTGCCGGGCCGGGTTGACGCCGGGCGGCAGCGGGTCGAGGCCGTCGATGGCGGGTCGGTCCCACGGGCCGAATAGCCCGCTGCGCAGCGTCCGCTCGATCGGCTTGACCATGGCCGGGTCCTTCGGCGGGGCCATCCCGCCCCAGGTGGAGATCATCGAGTGCGGGCTGCGCAGCTCGTAGTGCAGCGCCTCGAAGCCGACGGTGAAGAGCTTGTCCGCCTCGCCCTTGACCGCCTGCTTCTGGTGCAGCACGGGGGCGTGGTAGAACTCGGCGAACGCGTCGATGAACAGCTTCCAGTTGCTGCCGATCTCGGCCCGGTAGGTGTACACCTCGCTCATCTCGCCGAACGGGTAGCCCTCGAGCCCCTTGGCCAGCTCACCGAGGTAGTCGTGCAGCGGCGCCGCCTCCGGGTCGAGGTTGACGAAGATGAACCCCTCCCAGATCTCGCAGCGCACCGCCTTCAGGCCGTACTGGCCCTTGTCGACCCCGAAGAACTCGTCTTCCTGCTGGATGAAGGTCAGCTCGCCGTCCAGGCCGTACCGCCAGGCGTGGTACTTGCAGGTGAACTGGCGGCAGGTCCCCGCCGTCTCCGCGGCCGGGAAGTCGTTCCACACCAGCTTGTTGCCGCGGTGCCGGCAGATGTTGTGGAACGCGCGGATCTGCCCGTCCTTGCCGCGGACCAGGATCAGCGACGTGTCCGCGACCGCCAGTTCCCTGGTGAAGTAGCTGCCGGTCCTGGGCAGTCGTTCCACCCGCCCGACGTTGAGCCAGGTCCGTTTGAAGACCGCCTCCCGTTCGGCCTCGTAGTAGGCGGGATCGACGGAATCGCGGTAATCCACCGGGCTGGTGCCGAGCTCGGGGTAGTGGGCCGTCCAGCTCCCCTCGGCGGGCTTGGCGAAGTGGGGCACGGTGCCTACCTCTCGTGTTCCGGCTCGACGCCGAAGGTGTTGAACGCCATCGCCAGCAGGACGTAGGCGCCGACGGTGAAGACCAGGTCCATCAGCTGCCGCTCGTCCAGGTGCGCGGCGAGCGTGCTCCAGGTCCGGTCGGACAGGTTGCAGCCCTCCGCCAGCTCGTCCACCGCATCCAGCACAGCCCGGTCCAGCTCACCCCCGCCCACTCCGCTCAGGGTGGTCCCGTCCAGCTCACCCCCGACCACCCCATCAGTCACACCATCCCCATTAGTCTCATTACGCTCGCTAGCTTCGCCAGGCCCGATGGCCTTGCCGTTCCCGGCGGCCTCGATCTCGGCCTCGGACAGGCCCGCCTTCGCCGCGATCCTGACGTGGTGGGCCCACTCGTAGGCACAGCCGCTGCGCCGCGCCACCCGCAAGATGGCCAGCTCGCGCAGCCGCGGCGGCAGCGTGGAACGCAGCAGCAGCCGCGTGTTGAAGGGCAGGAACGCTTCGGCCAGGTCGGGATGCCGGGCCAGCGTGGCCAGCGCGTTGCCCGCCCCGCGCGGGTTGCGCCGCTCCGGCGGCAGCAGCGCCGCCAGCGCCGCCCGCGTCCGGTCGTCCCACTGCTCCTCCGGCAGCGGCCCCAGCCGCACGATCCGGTCCAGCTCCACGCACACGCTCCATCCCGAGTCCGAGAACAATATTCTCGTATTCGAGTATAAGATTTCCACAGGTGGGTTCGCGACGTCAACGCCCCGGAGAAGGAAGCGGCATGAACACGGTTGGGATCGCTACCGGCGCCGGACGCGGGATGGGTCTGGCCTGCGCCCGGCGGCTGGCCGCCATGGTGGACACCCTGCTGCTCGTCGACCTGGACGAAGCGGCCGTGACCGCCGCCGCCGCGGAACTCGGGCCCGTGCCCTCCAAGCCCGTGTCCTCGAGGACCGTGCCCTCCAGGGCCACGGCGGACCTCGCCCCCGCTGGCGGCCAGGCCGCCGTCGAGCCGTTCGTCCTCGACGTCACCGACCGGGACGGCCTGGCCCGGCTGGCCGGCCGGGTGACGGAACTCGGAACGCTCCGGGCCGTCGCGCACGCGGCCGGCATCTCGCCCGCCATGGCGGACTGGCGCCGGATCCTGACTGTCGACCTGACCGGGACCGCGCTGCTGGCCGAGGCGCTGCGCCCGCTGGCCACGGCCGGGACGGCGATGGCGTGCTTCGCGTCCATGGCGCCGCTGCTCGGCGGCACCGAGCCATCCCCGGCGATCGCCGACATCCTTGACGACCCGCTCGCCGAGGGGTTCTGCGACCGTCTCCGCGATGCCATCGGGCCGGCCCTGGAGGACAGCGGACTCGCCTACGCCTGGGCCAAGCTCGGCGTGCAGCGCTTCGTGCGGCGGGAGGCGCTCAGGCTCGGCCCGGCCGGTGCCCGCATCTGCTCGGTCTCGCCCGGCATCATCGACACTCCGCAGGGGCAGCAAGAAGCGCAGAGCCGCCCGGTGATGGCCAAGCTCGTCCGGCAGACGCCGCTCGGCCGCAGCGGCCGGCCCGAGGAGGTCGCCGCCGTCGTCGGCTTCCTGCTTTCGGCCCAAGCTAGCTTCCTGACCGGCATCGACGTCCTCGTCGACGGCGGCGTGGTCGCCGCCATGGCCGGCCAGCGGCCGTGACCATGCGCTATGGCATCTGCGTGCCCAACCTCGGCGAGCATCGCTCCGGCACCGCCCCGTTCGGCGTGGTGATCACCGGCCGCACCCGGCCCGACGAGCCGGACGAAGCCCAGGACACCACCGGAGCCATCGCGGTGGCCGGCGCAACCTGGGGGCTGGAGGGCTTCCGGCCGCGGCCAGGCGAGCAAGACGCCGCCTGGCGGCGAATCGATGCCGGCCCGCCCCGCTGAGCGCGACCGTCGCGGATATATCATTTCCGAAACTGAGAACATAACTTGCGGTATGTGCGCAGCAGAGTTACCGTCGGGTAACCAGGCTCAGGGACGCACCTGGGCTCCTCGCGGGAGGCGCGGTACGGACATGAGGCGCAGCTGGACGATACTGGCCCGGCGGGTACTGATGCTGGCGGCCGCCGTCGCCCCGCTGCTGCTTGGCGCCGCCCCGGCCGTGGCCGCGAGTACGGCCCCTGCCAGGGGGAACCCGGCGGTCACCGGACCGGTTTCAGGCGGTAACGGCGCCATCGTGCTGCAGGGAACGTCCTTCAACCTCGGCCGCGCCGGCTACACCCAGTCCGAGTTCTTCGTCTCGGGGACCGCCCGGTCCTACACGCCGGCCGCACCGCTGGGCTCCGGCGGACGCTGGCAGGTGACGGCGGCCAGCACGGCGCCGTACACCACCCGGATGGTCGTCTACCGGCCCGCCAACCCGGCCCGCTTCAACGGGACGGTCATCGTGGAATGGCTCAACGTCTCGGCCGGCCTCGACGTGGCGGCGGACTGGATCTACGACCACGACGAGCTGATCCGTGACGGTTTCGCGTGGGTAGGCGTCTCGGCGCAGGCAGCCGGGGTAGCCGCCGACAAGGCCGCCGACCCGGTTCGCTACGCGTCGCTGTCCCACCCCGGTGACAGCTACTCCTATGACATCTTCGCCCAGGCCGGCCAGGCCGTGCGGGCCTCGGCCAGTAAGGTCCTCGGCGGGCTGCGCCCCCGCCGGGTGCTGGCCGAAGGCGAGTCGCAGTCCGCGTTCCGGCTCACCACCTACATCGACGCGATCCAGCCCCTGACGCACGTGTACGACGGCTTCCTCGTGCACAGCCGGGGCGGCGGCAGCGCACCGCTGTCGCAGGCGCCCCAGGCGGACGTGCCCACGCCGCCGGCCGTCCTGTTCCGTCCGGACCTGGGCGTCCCGGTGCTCGCCGTCGAGACCGAAACCGATCTCATAGTGCTCGGCTACCTGCCGGACCAGCAGGCCGACTCGGCCGGCTTCCGGCTCTGGGAGGTGGCCGGCACCGCGCACGCCGATGACTACATCTCCAACCTCGGCGCCGGTGACGACGGCAGCGGAGCCGCGGGGCGGGCGGAGTTCGAGTCCATGCTCAGCCCTCCGGCCGGCACCCCCGGCTTCACCTGCGGTATGCCGATCAACACCGGCGAGGGTCACTACGTCGTCGACGCCGCCGTGTACGCCCTGAACCGCTGGGTCACGACCGGGATAGCCCCGGCCCGGGCGTCCCGGCTGCAGGTGACCACGTCCGGCTCCGGGCCGGCCTTCGTCCTCGACGCCAACGGCAACGTCAAGGGCGGCGTCCGCACGCCGGCCGTCGACGTCCCGGTCGCCACCCTGTCCGGGCTCGGCCAGTCCGGGTCGTCGTTCTGTTTCCTGTTCGGCACGACCGTCCCGTTCAGCGCCGCCCGGCTGGCGGCGCTCTATCCCACCCACGCTCGTTTTGTAGGCCGCTGGACGGCTGCCACCGCCGTCGACGCCGCCACCGGTTTCCTCCGTCCAGCCGATGCGGCCGAACTCATCGCGGCCGCCGCTAAATCCGGCATCCCCTAGCCGGTGGCCAGCGTCAGGACCTACGCGACCGTGAGCGGTGCATCCGCAGGTCGGCCTGGGTCTGGTCGGGGTGGTAGCTGCCTGCCGGAGCGCTTCTTGTGCGGCGAGAAGAGTACCTGGGTACCGGTAGCCACCAGGGCCGTGAAGTAGAAGGGCGTGAACAGCAGGAAAACAGGGGAGAGCCGGTGGCGAACGTCAGGATCGCTGGCACCAGTATCGCAACGGCGACAACGATGTTTTCCTTGGCGGCAGTGCTCATCGTCGGCCGGTCCTGGGCCCGGGCAGCTTCGCGGGGCGGCTGGCCTACCGTCAGCCCGGCCGGGATATCGGCGGTGAGGGCGGCCAGGTCCGCGTGAGTCCGTGCCGCGAACGCCTGGCCCACCCGCTGGTCGAATTCGTCCTTGGCCAGCATGCCCTGCACGAACGCGGCCTTGAGGGTGCCGATCACCTGCTCGCGGTCGGCGTGTGACGCACGGAGTTCACCCCGGCCCCGGACTTGCGGGGCTGCTGTCTCAATTCCGGGCCTGTCATCACGGCGCCTCCCCAGCCAGCGTGGTGCAGCGAAGCGTAACCCCCGATACCGTCCGCTGGCTATCTCCGCAGCTAGACCAGGTATCCGGTGAGTTCGGTGGTGTAGGTCCGGACTGAGGGCATGGTCCACCGGAACGTCCCGTCGGGAGCTGGTCCACCTTCCATCGGGGCCTGCTGCTTGATCTGGTGGTTATGGCGGCATTTTGGACTGTGGCAGCACTGTCAGCTGAAGAGTTCCTGGAGGACGGCAGCGGCTCTAGGTGGAACTTCTTCGTCGGGAAAGAACTCCCCGCAGATCTGCAGGGCGGTTTCCGCGGAGTCGACGCCGATGATGTCGGCGAGCAGGCGGAGGTCGTCGATATCCCGGGTCCTCGCGGCGAGGGCCTTCATGGCGAAAATGTGCCGTGGCGATGCCGCGGTCACCCGGAGGCCTGGATGGTCGAACACGCGGCGCTTATCCGGGTCATCCTTACCTGAGATGTAGACGCTGGCCTGCTCGTTGAGCCACCACGCCGGCAGCCCGAGGTCGTGCGCGACGTTCCTGGCTTCCTCAAGGACGACACCATGCGGCACGAACAGCGAATCAACGTCGCGGGTCACGCGGGTAGCGTCGTAAGCCAGTGCCATGGCCGCTCCGCCGATGATGAAGACGTCGGCGACCACGCCTCGCCGCACGAGTCGATCCCCGAGGGCGGTGAACGCCTGCTCGATCTGCGCGCGGTCGAGGAGGACGCTTCCAGGCTCAGTCACGCTGCTTCCAGGTCTGCGGCTGAGAGGTAGACGCCGTGCTTCCGGAACGCGGCTGGCGCCCGGACCAGGGCGTCGGCGCGCTGAACCCGGAGTTCGGCCGGGAACCACGGCCGGCGCAAGACCCTCGGCTCGGCCCAGGCTGGCGGCGCGAGATCATGCTTGGCCGCGAGGTACTCGGCTAGTGCCGCCAGCAGCGCATCCCAACGCTCGTCACCAACAAGAGACGGCTCGTCCCTCAGCAGAGATGGCTGAGCATCGGCCGGCTCCCACCGATACTCCTCCAGGAACTCCCATACGAGCTTCCAGCGCGTCCTGTCGTCAGGGACGCGCGACAGGTGCACGGCAAGATCGGCGACAGTCATGGGACGGTAGCTGGCCACGCCTGTTCCTCCCTTGTCTGCGGAAACTCCTTCTACCTAATGACGATATCGTGTGGGCATGGTCCTGGTCCGGTGCGTACGGCAGCGGGCAGGAGGATCCTGCTCCGCAGGCCACCTCTTGACGAGCCGTCCGACGTCGTAAGCTCAGGTGGGCGATTGGGCAGTCAAGATCGCCTGAGTGCGGACGAAGTGTGTGGTTATCGATGGCACAGCGGGTAATCTCTACACGGTCACCATGGTCGGCCGAACCCTCCCGCCCGGCAGCATGCTCGTCTTCAGCCCTTACATCCTGCACTGCTGCGCAGACCAGTACCCCGACCCCACCGAGCGCGTCCGGATCAGGTGCTGGAGCCGTGCGGGCGAAAACCGTTTGACGTCGGTCGCGGCATGCCCGCATCCTGGACCGTCTTTACTCGCCAGCGCCCGGAGGATAACGGTGGTGCCGTCCCAGCGTTTCGACACCATACGGACCGATCGGCTGCTCATGCGGCGCTGGCGGGAATCCGACCGCGAGCCGTTCGCCGCGCTCAACGGCGACGCGGAGACCCTGAAGTACTTCCCGAGCACGCTCGACCGGGCGACCAGCGACGCGGTGATCGACCGCATCGAGGCCGGTTTCGACGAACGGGGCTACGGGCTGTGGGCGCTCGAGGTCACCGGATCCGGGCAGTTCATCGGCTTCACCGGGCTCAGCCCGATGCCCGACGACGTGCCCGGCGCGGGCGGTGTCGAGGTGGGCTGGCGGCTGGCCAGGTCCGCCTGGCACCACGGCTACGCCACCGAAGCCGCGCGGGCCGCGCTCACGGTGGCCTTCGACGGCGCCGGCCTGGACGAGATCTGGTCCATGACCGCCGTGCTCAACGAGCCGTCCCAGGCCGTGATGCGGCGCCTCGGGCTGACCGAAGTCGCCCGGTTCGACCATCCGCGGGTCCCAGCGGGTAGTCCAATCCGGCCGCACGTGACCTACCACCGGCGGGCGCCGGAGACGGCGGGTCAGCTCAGCTCACCGTGATCGCCCGCTCCGGGCAGCTGTCCGCGGCGGCGCGGACCGCGGCCTCCAGGCCGGGCGGGATCCGCGGCTCGCGTACCTCGGAGTAGCCGTCGTCGGTCAGCGTGAACACCTCGGGGCAGGTGGCGCAGCAGACCCCGTGTCCGCGGCACCGGTCCTCGTCGACCACCGCCCTCACCGGTCGAACTCCAGGTACAGCCGGGTCAGGCCGCGCAGGATGTAGGTAGGCAGATAGCGGTAGCGGCGCGCGTCCGCCGCGCCGTGCTTGCGCTCGGAGATCCTGATCTCGGCGGTGCGGTCGAGCAGCCGCTCGATGCTCACCCGCGCCTCCGCCCGGGCCAGCGGCGCGCCGGGGCAGGTGTGGATGCCGCGGCCGAAGGCCAGGTGCTGCCGGGCGTTCGGCCGCGCGACGTCGAACGTCCCCGGGTCCGCGAAGCGCCGCGGGTCGCGGTTCGCCGCCCCGTTCAGCACCATCACCGTGGTCCCGGCCGGTATCTCCATCCCGCCCACGCGGGCGGGGATCCGTGACAGCCTGAAGTCCCCCTTGACCGGGCTCTCGAGGCGCAGTGTCTCCTCGACGAAGTTCGGGATGAGGTCGCGCTCGGTGCGGAGGAGCCGCTGGAGGCCAGGCCGTTCGGCCATGATCTTGAGCGCCGTGCTCAGGAGCCGCACGGTGGTTTCCTGCCCCGCCGAGAACAGGTTGGCCGCCACCCGCACCACGTCGGCCACCTCGGGCACGGACCCGTCGGGGAACGTCGCGGCGGCCAGCCCGGTGAGCACGTCGTCGCGCGGCTCGCGACGGCGGTCCTCGACGTAGGTCGCGAACTTCTCGTACAGGAACTCGAGCGGGTTGTGCGTCATGGCCTGCCCGGTGCCCCCGATGGTGTTCCCTGATCCCGGCCGGCCCTGGAGCCGCTCGGCGAACTCCTGGCGATCCTGCTCAGGCACGCCGAGCAGGTCGGCGATGACGAGCAGGGTGAACGGGCCCGCGTACCCGCCGATGAACTCGCCCTCGCCCGTGCCGCCGTCGACGGAGCCGAGGAACCCGTCGAGCATTCGGTCGGCGAGCTGCCACATGGACGCCTCGTTCTCCTTGAGGCGCTTGGGCGTGATCAGCCGCATCAGCAGGGCCCGGTGGCCGGTGTGCACCGGCGGGTCGAGCACCGGCAGCTGGTCGCTGAACGGGAGCTCGTGCCGGTGCTCCTCGATCAGCGCGGACACGTCGTCACCCTCGAGCGGGACCGGGAAGCCGGGGAAAGGCCCGGTCACCGAGATGCACGAGGAGAACGTCTTTGCGTCGTGGAAGACCTCGACCGCCTCGTCGTAGCCGGTCACCATCACCACGCCGTGGTGCGGCTCGCGGCGTACCGGGCACTGCGCGCGCAGGGCGTCGAAGTACGGGTACGGGTCGGCCACGAGCTCGTCGCCCCGGAAGAAGTCCATCGCCTCGAAATCGGTCACTGCCGTCCCTTCACGTGTTCCGCCCGCCGTTCACGCCCAGGATCTGCCCGGTGATGTACCCGGCTTCCTCCGAGACCAGGAACGCGCAGGCGGCGGCGATATCCTCAGGCCGCCCGATCCGCCGGACCGGGGTCTGCTCGATGTGCCTGGCGACCGGGCCGCCGAGCCGCCCGCGTTCCTCGGCCCGGCGCAGCATCGGCGTGTCGATGAAGCCGGGCGGCACCGCGTTGACGGTGATCCCGGCCGGTCCCAGCTCCAGGGCCAGCGCCTTGGTCAGCCCGTTGACCGCGGACTTGGCCGCCACGTAGTGCGCCATGTACGGCTGGCCCGAGTGGGCGCTGGAGGAGGAGATGTTGACGATCCGGCCCCAGCCCGCGCCGAGCATGCCGGGCAACACGGCCTGGATGCAGTGGAAGGTGCCGTTCAGGTTGACGTCGATCACCCGCTGCCAGGCCTCGAAGCTCAGGTCGGCAAAGCGCTTGAACCCGTCGAGCCCGGCCGCGTTGACCAGGATGGCGGCCGGCCCGAGCCGTTCGGCGACCGCGGCCAGCGCCCGGTCCACCTGGGCCCGGTCCGTCACGTCGGCCTCCAGCGCGAGGCCCTTGCCGCCGGGATGGAGGTCCAGCGTCGCGACCTGGTACCCGTCGGCCAGCAGCCGCTCGGCGATGGCCAGGCCGATGCCGGACCCGCCGCCGGTCACCACCGCAGTCTTCAATGAAAGTCTCCCTTCCAAATACGAGAACAATACTCTCATTCTCTAAAGTGAGATAGTTGCCTAGCAGTGGCGGAGAATGTAGTTTCCTCAGCAAGGAGGAGACGCGATGACAGTGACGGACGAGACCGCCCCGGCGGCTGTGGCCAGGCGCATGCTCATCGGCGGACGCCTGACCGCGGGCACGCGCACATTCGCCTCGGTCAACCCGGCGACCGGGGACGTGGTCGGCTACGCGCCCGACGCCACGGCGCAGGATGCGGAAGCCGCCGTGGCGGCCGCCCGCCAGGCGTTCGACACCACGAGCTGGGCCACCGACACCGCCCTGCGGATCCGCTGCCTGGAGCAGCTGTACCAGGCGCTGCGCGATCACCTGGAGGAGCTGCGCGAGCTGACGATCGCCGAGGTGGGCTCGCCTCGCCAGCTCACCCACGCCAACCAGCTCGAGGTGCCGATCGAGATCGTCAGGTACTACGCCGGCCTGCTCGACGGCTATCCCCTGACCGAGGAACTGGCCGAGACCGAGGCCTACGGCCAGCGGCACCGCCGCTGGGTGGAGAAGGAGGCCGCCGGGGTGGTGGCGGCGATCATCCCGTACAACTACCCCAACCAGATCGGGCTGGCCAAGCTGGCGCCCGCGCTGGCCGCGGGCTGCACGGTGGTGCTCAAGGGCGCCCCCGACACGCCGCTGATCACGCTGGCTCTGGGCGAGCTGATCAAGGAGCACACCGACATACCGAACGGGGTGGTGAACGTGCTGTCCTCCTCCGACACCGCGGCGGCCCAGGTGCTCACCACCCACCCCGACGTTGACCTGATCACCTTCACCGGCTCCACCGCCACCGGCCGCAAGATCATGGAAGCGGCGAGCGGCACACTCAAGCGGGTCTTCCTCGAACTCGGCGGCAAGTCGGCCATGATCCTCCTCGACGACGCCGACTTCGGCGCCGCCGCCATGTTCGCCGCCTTCATGATCTGCTCGCACGCCGGCCAGGGCTGCGCGATCACCAGCCGCCTGGTGGTCCCCAGGGACCAGCACGACCAGATCGTCGGGCAGGTCGCGGCCATGATGGGCCAGATCAGCTACGGCGACCCCACCGACCCGGCGGTCTACATGGGCCCGCTGATCAGCGAGCGGCAGCGGGACAAGGTGGACGGCATGGTCCAGCGCGCCGTCGCGGCCGGCGCGACACTGGTGACCGGGGGCAAGAAGGTGGACCCCGGCTTCTTCTACACGCCTACCCTGCTCACCGGCGTCGATCCGGACAGCGAGATCGCCCAGGAAGAGGTGTTCGGGCCGGTCCTGGTGGTGATCCCGCACGACGGGGACGACGACGCGGTACGGATCGCCAACAACTCCATCTTCGGCCTGTCCGGCGCGGTGATGAGCGCGGACACCGACCGGGCCCTGGGCGTGGCCCGGCGCATCCGCAGCGGCACCTTCAGCATCAACGGCGGCAGCTACTTCGGGCCCGACGCGCCGTTCGGCGGCTACAAGCAGTCCGGCATCGGCCGGGAGATGGGCGTCGCGGGGCTGGAGGAGTTCATGGAGCGCAAGACCTTCGGCACGGTGATCGCGTGAGCGAGGCCAGCGTGAGCGAGGCCAGCGTGAGCGAGGCCAGCGAGCAGGGCCCGCTGGCGGGCATCCGCGTCCTCGAGGTGGCCATGTACGGCTTCGTCCCCTCGGCCGGGGCGGTGCTGGCGGACTGGGGCGCCGACGTCATCAAGGTCGAGCACGCCGTCACCGGCGATCCGCAGCGCGGCCTCGTGCAGGTCGGCTCCTACCGCATCGACAGCGGCCCGAACCCCAACATCGAGCACGCCAACCGGGGCAAGCGCAGCATCGGCCTGCACCTGGGCACGCCGCCGGGCCGGGAGGTGCTCCACGACCTGGCCCGCCGGGCGGACGTGTTCCTGACCAGCTTCCTGCCGTCGGCGCGGCGCAAGTTCGGCATCGACGTGGACGACATCCGCGCGGTGAACCCGCGGATCATCTACGCGCGGGGCAGCGCC
>Ga0335083_10004550_pt1 | contig 17636 bp, 12 predicted proteins | sample Lox_Sample_42_FD_206716 | JGI IMG/M metagenome (GOLD analysis project Ga0335083, IMG submission 206716) | Soil microbial communities from Loxahatchee National Wildlife Refuge, Florida, United States - Lox_Sample_4.2 | ecosystem: Environmental > Terrestrial > Soil > Wetlands | place: USA...
AGCCCCTCGCCGACGCGTTTGCGGGTCATCTGGACCAGCCCGAGCGAGGTGACCTCGGCCACCTGGTGGCGAGTGCGGTCCCGGCCCAGGCACTCGAGGAGCCGCCGAAGGACCAGATCGCGGTTGCTCTCGAGCACCATGTCGATGAAGTCGATGACGATGATCCCGCCGAGGTCGCGCAGGCGGAGCTGGCGCACGATCTCCTCGGCGGCTTCGAGGTTGTTCTTGGTGACCGTCTCCTCGAGATTGCCACCCTTGCCAGTGAACTTCCCGGTGTTGACGTCCACGACCACCATGGCCTCGGTGCGGTCGATGACGAGATAGCCGCCACTCGGGAGCCAGACCTTGCGTTCGAGTGCCTTCGCCAGTTGCTCATCCACCCGGTACGACGAGAAGACGTCCTCGTCCTCCGTCCAGCGCGTGGCACGCTCGGCGAGGTCGGGAGCCACCCAGCGGACGTAGTTGTCGATCGTCTCCCACTCGTCCTCGCCCTGCACGACGAGCGCGCTGAAGTCCTCGTTGAAGATGTCGCGAACCACCCGGATGACCAGATCCGGCTCGCCGTAGATCAGGCTCGGCGCACTCGCGGTCTTGGACTTGGTCTCGATGACCTCCCATTGCGCCTTCAGCCGGTTGAGGTCACGTTCGAGCGCCTCCTCGGTCGCCCCCTCGGCGGCGGTCCGAATGATGACGCCGGCGTCCTCCGGCGTCAGGCGCTTGAGGATGCCTTTCAGGCGGCTGCGCTCGGTGTCGGGCAGCTTGCGGCTGATGCCGGACAGCCGCCCGTCCGGGACATAGACCATGTACCGACCGGGGAGGCTGACCTGGCTGGTGAGCCGGCCACCTTTGTGGCCGATCGGGTCCTTGGTCACCTGGACGAGGACGGACTGACCGCTCTTGAGCGCCTGTTCGATCCGGGGTGGCCGACCTTCGAGGGCGCTCGCGTCGTAGTTGACCTCACCGGCGTAGAGCACCGCGTTGCGACCGCGACCGATGTCGACGAATGCCGCCTCCATGCTGGGAAGCACGTTCTGGACCTTGCCGAGGTAGACGTTGCCCACCATCGAGGCCTGGTCCTTCTTGGTCACGTAGTGCTCGACCAGTACGCCGTCCTCGAGCACCGCGATTTGCGTCCGCTCGGCCGCCTGCCGGACGACCATGACCCGGTCGACGGCCTCGCGGCGAGCGAGGAACTCGGCTTCGGTGATGATCGAGGCGCGACGACGTCCGGGGTCGCGACCATCGCGGCGCCGCTGTCGCTTCGCCTCGATCCGGGTCGAGCCTTTGACCCCCCGCACGCCGTCATCCGAGGTCTGCTTGCGCGGCTCGCGCACGTGCACCACGGTGTTCGGCGGGTCGTCCGGGCTCGCGTCGGTACCGGCACCGTCGGAACCGCTCGACCGACGGCGGCGACGGCGGCGGCGGGTGCCGGCGCTTCCGGCGCCCGCCTCGTCCGATTCGGCCGCACCGTCATCGGCGCCCTCGGCGTCGAGCGCCTCGTCTCCGGAGAGCCCGCCATCCTGCGCGTCGGTCTCGGCATCCGAGGCGGCCGCGGCGCCACGTCCACCGCGTCCGCGGCGACCTCGGCGGCGGCGACCGGAGCGGGGGGCCGCGTCGTCGCCTTCCGCCGCATCCGGCTGATCGGGATCGGCGAGGTCGGCGGCGTCATCGGCGGACGAGCCGGACTCCTCGGACTCGGCCGACTTGGTCGCCGACCTCCTCCGCGCCGGAGCGGATTGTGCGGGCGGCGGCTGGAAGACCAGCGCAGGGACGCTCCCGTCCGCCACCGCCGAGCTAGGCGTCTGTTCTGCGGCGGCCTCCGCGGTCGGCGCCGCCGCCGCTTTGCGGCGCCTGCGGGCCGGTGCCGCGGCCTTCTCCGCTGCCGGCCCGGGTTCGGCGGCGACCACCGGCGACTCCGCCGCGGTCGAACCGTCGGCGGACCCGTCGACCGCGGGTGCCGCACGCTTGCGGGTTCGTTTCACCGGGGTGGGCTCGGGAGCCGCGTCGGGCGCGTTTGCCTGCGTCGCGGAAGACTGACTCGGGTTCGGCGGGCCGGCAGGCCGGCTGGCGCTGCGTCGGCGGCGGGTTACTGCGGTCGCGGTCGGCGCGCCGGCGTCCGCGCTCGACCCGGTGTCGGCGCCGACCCCACGGTCGGTGCTGGGCTCGCGGTCGGTGTTGCGCTCAGATTCGTTGCTGCGCTCTGTGCCTTCGTTGCTGCGCTCTGTGTCGAGCACGTGATCTCCGATCCGCTCCCGGGTGCGCCGGCAAAGGCGCGCCGCTCAGGAGCGTGGTGATCGCGGTACGCCGCCGGAAGGTGGCGCGCCGCGGAAGCCGGTGTGGCGGCGACATCGGGTCGGGACGTCAAGGTCAACTTGTCAGGTCTTTCAGCGGATCCAGCAAGCGTCTGTGGTCCGTCGGCGACGTCTCGTCGATCAGGCCCTGCGCCAGCCGGGTCACTACGGGAGCGACGGGCGTCGACAAGGCTCCGAACAGACGTAACGCCGTCAGGATGTCGTCGGGTCGTACGGCGGGTGTTGCGTGCTGCACAACCACGTCCAGTGTCGCACATCCGGCGTTCATCTCGCCCTCACCTGGCTCGCGAGCCGCCGACGGTGCGTCGCCGACCACGACGCTCACGAGCGCCGTACGGACGTCGATCGTCCGGGTGCCGTCCTTCGTCGGCCGCTCCACGGGCGCACTAGGCCGCGCAAGCAGCGCCTCGACGGCACTGCACGCGTCGGTCAGCGGGACGTCCGGCAGGCTGATCTGCCAGCGTGATGCCTCGATCCGCTCGGCCAGGCTCGATCCCGCGCTCGTCGTGGCATCGACGACGTCGACGATCTCGATGTCGGGCGGGAGCGCACGATCGAGGGCAGTCCTTACCTGGTCCGGCTCCTGGACCTGGGCCAAGCCGATCTCGAGATACTCCGCTTCGGATCCGACGCCGGTCGGGGCCGCACCGGCGTAGGAGATCTTCGGGTGGGGGCTGAACCCGGCGCTGAAGGCGATCGGCACGCCCGACCGGCGTACCGCTCGCTCGAACGCACGCGCAATGTCGCGGTGACTGGTGAACCGCAGGCGTCCGCGCTTGGCGTATCGGATCCGCAGCCGCTGAACGACCGGCGGCGGCGGTGGCCCGTCCGGCTGCCGGCTCACGATCGGCCCGACCGCTCGCGACCCGGCACTCGCCCAACTGTCAGTAACCGGGCGTTTTGCGCGCCAAAACGCCCGGTTACTGACAGTTGGGCATGGTCGGGGGGCAACGCGTCAGGCCGAGGTGAGCGGGGTCAGCGGCGTGAGCGGGAGCAGCGGGCGGCCCGTCGGGCCGACCTGGGTCTCGGTGCCCATCGACGGGCAGACCCCGCAGTCATAGCAGGGGCTCCACCGGCAGTCCTCGACCTCGCCGCCGGACAAGGCGTCCTGCCAGTCCTCCCACAGCCAGTCCTTGTCCAGGCCGGAGTCGAGATGGTCCCAGGGGAAGACCTCGGAGAGCTCGCGCTCGCGGGTCGTGTACCAGTCGAGCGAGACCGGCCCGTCTGCGAAGACCTCGGCGCAGGCGTCGTTCCACCGATCGAAGGAGAAGTACTCCGACCAGCCGTCGAAACGCTGTCCTTGCTCCCACACCCGCCGGATCACGGCGCCTACCCGGCGATCGCCGCGGGAGAGCAGCCCTTCGATGATCGACGGCCGCCCGTCGTGGTAGCGCACCCCGATCGAGCGCCCGAACTCGCGGTCGTGGGTCACCGCGCCCTTCAACGCCCGCAGCCGGCGGTCGACAGTCTCGTGGTCGAGTTGAGCGGCCCACTGGAACGGCGTATGCGGCTTGGGGACGAACGCGCCGATCGAGATCGTGCACCGGATGTCCTTGCGCCCGGCGGCCTCACGACCGGTCGCGATCACCCGGCGCGCCATGCCGGCGATCTCCATCACGTCCTCGTCGGTCTCGGTCGGCAAACCGCACATGAAGTAGAGCTTCACCTGCCGCCAGCCGTTGCCGTACGCCGTCGCCACCGTGCGGATGAGGTCGTCCTCGGTGACCATCTTGTTGATCACCTGGCGCATCCGCTCGCTCCCACCCTCGGGGGCGAAGGTGAGCCCGCTGCGGCGACCGTTGCGGGACAGCTCGTTGGCGAGCGTGACGTTGAAGGCGTCCACCCGGGTCGAAGGAAGCGACAGGGACACGTTCTCACCGTCGTAGCGATCCGCCAGGCCCTTGGCCACCTCGTGGATCTCGCTGTGGTCGGCGCTGGACAGCGAGAGCAGGCCGACCTCCTCGAAGCCGGTCGCGCTGATTCCGCGCTGGACCATCTCCCCGATCGTCGAGATCGAGCGTTCACGGACCGGTCGGGTGATCATGCCCGCCTGGCAGAACCGGCATCCGCGGGTGCAGCCGCGGAAGATCTCGACGCTGTAGCGCTCGTGAACGGTCTCCGCGAGCGGCACCAGCGGGGCTTTCGGGTAGGGCCAGGAGTCGAGGTCCATGACGGTTTGCTTCGCCACCCGCCACGGGACTCCGCGACGGTTGGCCGTCACCCGCTGGATCCGCCCGTCCGGTAGGTAGTCGACCTCATAGAACGAAGGCACGTACATGACTCCGCTCGTGGCGAGCGCCACCAAGAGCCCGTCCCGCCCGCCCGGACGACCCTCGGCCTTCCAGTCGCGAACGATCCCGGTGATCGCGAGCGCCGCCTGCTCGCCGTCGCCGAGAACGGCGCCGTCGATGAACTCGGCGATGGGCTCCGGGTTGAACGCGGCGTGCCCGCCCGCGATGACGATCGGATGGTCGCCGGTCCGCTCGGCGGCCTCGAGCGGAATGCCGGCGAGGTCCAGCGCGGTCAGCAGGTTCGTGTAGCCGAGCTCGGTGGCGAAGGACACTCCGAGCAGATCGAAGTCGCCGACCGCGCGATGACCGTCGACGGTGAACTGCGGCAGGTTATGCGCGCGCATCAGCGCCTCGAGATCGGGCCAGACGCTGTAGGTGCGCTCGGCGAGCACATCGGGACACTCGTTCAGGACCTCGTAGAGGATCTGAACGCCCTGATTGGGCAGTCCGACCTCGTAGGCGTCGGGATACATGAGCGCCCAACGCACTACCGCGCTGTCCCAGTCCTTGACCGTGGCGTTGAGCTCGCCCCCGACGTACTGCACCGGTTTGCGCACCTGGGGAAGCAGGCGTTCGAGCTGCGCGAATACGCTCTCTCCGGCCATGCACCCAGGCTACGGGCGGGCGCAAGCCGGGCGAGCGGGCGCGACCCGGCCGCGTTCAGCCCCCGTGAGACGCCTCGATCGATCCGGCCCACTCGGGGAGCGTGCGGGCGATTCGCCGAAGCGTGCGCAGCGCCCGTACGCCGCGCACGACGATCGACGGTCGCAGGATCGGCTGCGTGGCCGTGTCAGTGATGACCCGTACGACGACGAGCGGCCGGGACCCGATCTCGGCGGCGACATACGCGCTTTCCATGTCGACGGCGAGCGCGCCCGACTGCGCACGGCGCACCAGTTCCGTGCCGGCGGCGAGCGTCGCACACGACGCGATCCGTCCCTCCCGGGTGCGCAGTCCGAGCCGCCTGATCGCCTCGGCGACCTCCGTCGCGGCCGCGCACGGCACCTCGTCGACGCCGTCGGCCGATACCGCAGCGGCGACGATCACGTCACCCGGTTCGACCTCGGCCGCGACGCCACCGGCCACGCCGAGCAGGATCACCGGCCCGCCACCAGCGACGCCGCGCGCCCAGCGCGCGCTGCGCGCTCGGCCCATCCCTGTCCGCTCGACCCTCACCCCGCTGCCACGTAGGCCGGCGACCACCGCCGCCTGCTCGATGAGCATCGGCGCGCAGACGACGTACCCGGTCCCCACGGTCGCCGGCACGGTCAACGTTGAGTGCGGATATGGACGTTCTGTAACAGTCCGATCGCGATCATCGACGCGAACATGGACGTGCCGCCGTAAGAGACGAACGGGAGTGGCAGGCCGGTGATCGGCATGATGCCGAGGTTCATGCCGATGTTCTCGAACATCTGGAACCCGAACCAGCACACGATGCCGACCGCCAGCAGCATGCCGAACCGGTCCTCGGCGAGCCGGGCGATCCGCAGTGCCCGCCACAAAATGACGCCCTCGAGCAACACGATCAGGCCCGCACCGACCAGACCGAGCTCTTCGCCCGCGACCGAGAACACGAAGTCCGTCTGCTGCTCCGGAACGAACTGCCCGTTGGTCTGCGTGCCGTGGCCGAGCCCTTGACCGAAGATCCCGCCGTGCCCGATTGCGATCCGCGCCTGCGCCTGGTTGAACCCGTACCCCTGCGATCCGGCGCTGTTGGACGAGTCGAGGTGCTCGAAGCTGGTGATCCGGGCGATCTGGTACTTGTGGAGCAGGTGGAGCTTGGCGATCACGACGACGCCGAGTAGCGCGGCGAGGAGCAGGCCGACGACCCACCGACCGCGGATGCCGGACAACGCGAGCATCCCAAAGATGATGAACGCGAACACCATGATCGAGCCGACGTCGGGCTGGGCGAGGATCAGCAGGACCGGTACGGCGGCGAACCCCAGCGAGAGCACCACGTCCTGCGTCGTCGGTTCGCCGCTGCCCTCGCGGCGTTCGGAGAGCAACATCGCGATCCCGAGGACGACCGCGACCTTCGCGAACTCCGAGGGCTGGATCTCGAAGCCACCGCCGAGCGCGATCCAGGAGTGAGCCCCGTTGACGGTCTGACCGAGCGGGGAGAGAACGACGACGAGTCCGAGGACCGACAGCACGTAGAGAACCGGGGTATAGGCCCGTAGCGTGCGATAGTCGACGGAGGCTGCGACGATCGCGAGAACCACGCCGATCGCGACGTTGAGAACGTCCTTCTTCAAGTAGGACTGGCCGAGTCCCTGCGGTTTGGTCGCCGCCCAGACCAGCGCGCAGCCGATGACACACAGGGCGGCGGTCGCGCCGACCAGCACCCAGTCGATCCGGCGGAGGATCCCTTCTTTGTCGAGGGCCCGAGAGCGCAGCGTGGTGACCTGCTTGCGGCTGATCGGCGCGGAGTGCGACGACTCGGACCATCCGGTCATCCCGCGGGCCCGATCCACGGTCCCCACCTGCTCACCGGGAGCCCGGGTTGAAGCGCCGACGCGCTCGTTGCCGACGGGGTCGATCTGCCGCCCGGTTTGACCGAGGTCGCCGAATGGTGCACAGCCGAAGCGTGATGGCCGCTGCCCGACCCCGTCTTCATCGCGGCAGTGCCGATCTTCGGCAGCTTCTTGGGCGGTACGCCGTTCGGGAACAACGCCTTGTGCCCGCCGAGGCCGTACAGCTCCTCCCAGATGTTGCGGACGAACGGCGCCGCGCTGATCGCGCCCTGGTTGGACTTGTCGACCTCGATGACGGTGACGTACTGCGGCTTCTGCCCGGTCGGACCCCCGAAGGAGACGAACCAGGAGTCGTTCTGGTGGGCCGAGTTGGGCAGCTCCGCCGTACCGGTCTTGCCCCCGACGAGCACCTGGGTCATCGGGAAGCCGGCGAACGCGCCCCGCGCAGTTCCTGCACTGCCCGTCGTCACCGAGTAGAACGCGTTGCGCAGGTAGGCGAGGTCAGCACGACTCAACGGGATGTGCCCGCGGACCGGCGCCGTGATCCGCTTGATCAGCTTGCCGGACGGGCTGAGGATCGCCTTGGCGACGCGCGGTTCGAACACCGTCCCACCGTTGGCGAGCGCCGAATAGGCGACCGCCATCTGCAGCGGCGACGCCGTCACCGTGCCCTGACCGACGTCGACGTTCTCCTGGTCGCCCGGCTCGAAGATGTAGCCGGTGTCGCAGTACTGCTGGTCCACCCGCTGCTGGTAGGAGCCCTTCGGGCGCCGAGCCGCGCCCTTGCAGTAGTTGGCCCGGTTCGCCTTCCATTCGAGCCTGGTGTTCAGGCGATCGGGGATGTGGCCGGTGGCCGCGTTGGGCAGGTCGATCCCGGGGTTCTCGCCCAGACCCAGATCGCGTGCCATGTGCTGCACGCCCTCCCGCGGCTTCTTGTGCTGGGCCACCAGGTTGTAGTCCCGGTAGTAGTCCTCGTAGCCGAGCTTGAAGAAGAAGGTGTCGCAGGAGACCTCGATCGCGTGCTGAAGCGTGATGGGGCCGAGCCCTGGTGTTCCTTCGAAGCTGTGCCGGCCTCTGAAGGTCGTCGGGCAGTCATACAGGCCGCCAGTCGTGATCTGGCCGTCGTGGATCAACCCGGCCGAGGAGATCATCTTGAACGTCGATCCGGGCGGGCTCGCGCCCTGGAAGGCCTTGTCGAACAGCGGGCTGCCGGGCGAGTGCAACAACCGGTCGTACTGCGGCTTGGTCAGCGTCGGCGGCGCGTGATTCGGCTCGTACGTCGGGTTGCTCGCCATCGCGATCACGCCGCCGGTGCGCGCGTTCATCACGACGCCGGCGGAGTAATCCGCGGCATACCCATGGCTGCGGGCAGTGTTGATCGCGTCCTGGAGCTGCGTCTCGAGAGCCGCCTGGACCTTCGCGTCGATGTTCGTCACGACGTCGTCTCCAGCACGTGGTGGCACGTTTCGCACCACGCCGGTCTGGCGGCCGACGTGGTCGACCGTGACCTGCTTCACGCCTTCGTGGCCGTGCAGGTACTTCTCGTACGACGCCTCGAGCCCGGTCGCGCCGACCTCGCTGCTGCGCTCGAGCACCTGCTTGTGCGCAGGGAGCGCGGCCAGCTGTTGGGCGTTGATCGGCGTGACGTACCCGAGGATGGCCGACGCCTTCGCGCCGTCCGGCTTCGGGTAGTGCCGCACCGACGCGAGCCCGGCCGACACCCCGTGGAAGCGGTTCTGCATCTCCTGGATCAAGATCGCCTGCCGCGTCGCGGCGAGGCTGGGCGTGACCTCGCTCACCGGGATCGGTTCGTACGGCGAGCCCGACCAGCAGCCCTTGGGCTTCGCGACGTACTTGCCGTCGACCTTGGGGTAGGTGCAGTACTGCGTCTGGATGGCCAGCTTCGCGTACGGGACGCCGATCACCTTGGACAGCCGGTGCAGTACGGCCTTGCCGCCGTCGGGCTGCCGGTTGAGCGCGGCGCGATCGACCGTGATCACGAGCGCGGTCTTGTTGTCGACCAGCGGCCGGCCCTGGTCGTCGAGGATCTCCCCGCGCGGTGCCGCGGTCACGATGTCGCGCACCTGGTTGCTCGTCGCGAGCTTCTGGAAGGTGGGCGCCGCAAGCACCTGGAGGTACCACAGCCGCCCGATCAGGGTTGCGAGCAGCGACACCACGAGGACGCCAAGGACCACGAGGCGCAGGCGGGAACGATCGGTGAGTGGCACTCCGGGCTTTCGGTCAGGCGATCCGTACGGACAATGGCGGTGAGCGGCGGGGCGGAACGCCGATCCGGGCTAACGCGGCCCGACCGGTTCCAGCCGACGTGCGAAGGCTGAGACGGGCCGGACGATGAACGGCGCCAGTACCACATCGTAGACAACCGTGCCCAACAGAGAATGAAGAAAATCCTCCCGGGTCACCCGAGCGTCGCCGAGCAGGCCACCGAGCCCGTCGTAGAGCGCCACCAGCGCAGCCGAACCGACGGCGACCACCAGGATCGTGGTGAGGACGGAGGTCTCCTCCGGGTCCTCGAACAAGCCGGCGCCGAAGCCGATCACGGTGTAGACGAACGCCTCCCGTCCGGCGATGTGCCCGGCCGGGGGCAGGAAGTCGGCGAGCAGGCCGGCGCAGAACCCGAACAGCGCTCCCCGCTCGGCACCGGAGGCGAACGCGATCCCGACCACGACCAGCAGCAGGAGATCGGGCTGACCCCCGGGCAGCGGGATCCTGTTCACGACCACAACTTGCAGGATTGCCGCAACGATGAGCAGCGCGATGCGGAACAGGATCCGCTGCGCGGTCACGGGGACGAACTCGTGCCGGGACTGGCCGGCGTCGAGTGACTGGGGTGGCTACTGGGTGACGCGGTGACGGTCACCGTCGTGGTCGGAGCCGGGGTCGGCGACTTCGGGACCAGCTGACCCGGACTGATCCGGGCGGGCGTCTGGGTCACGACCGCGACGATGTCCAGCGCGGTGAAGTCGACGTACGGCTTGACCGTGGCGGTCGGCTCGGACCCTCCGTTGAGCGGGTCGACCTGCGTGACGTAGCCGATCGGCACCGACGGAACGAACGGGCGGAAGCCCGTGCTCGCGTCGCCGAAGCTGACCACCTTCTGCCCGACCTGGGGCAACGTCGTGTTGCTGTACAGCGAGAGCGTCAGCGGGCGGTTGACACCTCGGCCCTGGACGATGCCCACCTCGAGCTGCCGCTGCCCGACGAGCCTCACCCCGACCGTCGAGGTCGGGTCGTTGGCGAGCAGGACGGTCGAGGTCGTGCGACCGACCGTTATCGTCCGGCCTACCAGCCCGTCGCCGTTGATGACGGTCTCGTTCTTCTTGATGCCGTCCGCGCTGCCGATGTCGATGGCGACGGTCGAGTCCTGGGTAAATCCGCCGCCGTAGGAGATCACCCGTGCGGGCGCGACCTTGTACTGCGCGAGACCGGCGAGATGCAGCAACCGCAGTGACTGGGCGTACTCGTCGCGTTCGGCCTGGGTCATGTGCAGCTCGTTCTCCAGCTGCGAGTTCTCCCGGCGCAGGGCGTCGTTCTCGTGCTTGTAGCTGCCCAGGTGGCCGATCGAGGAGAACCAGGACCCGATCGGTCGGGTGACGTCGGACACCGCACGCTCGATCGGCCCGAAGACCGTCGACGCCCCGCTTCGTACGCCGTCGAGCGAGCTCGATCGGTAGTCGATCGTGATCAGCGTGAACGCCGCGAGCAACAAGATGACGAGGACGAAACGCGCTCGGCGCGGGTTCCTCATCGCAGTGCCCTCATGATCGCCAAAACGTAATCGATTACACCTCGAGGCGACGACCGGCACGGCCGCGGCGAGCGCAGCGGGCTAGTCGCGCAAGCGAGGGAGAACGCAGCGGATCGCCGGCCGACGCGGCTAGCGACGGGGTTCGGAGATGAGGACTTGTTGCAACGCCTCGAACTCCTCGACGCACTTGCCGGCACCCATCGCCACCGAATTCAGGGGTTCGTCCGTCACGTGGATCGGCATTCCCGTCTCGTGCCGCAACCGCTCGTCCAAGCCGCGCAGCAGCGCGCCTCCGCCGGTGAGCACGATTCCCCGGTCCATCACGTCACCGGACAACTCGGGCGGGGTCTTGTCGAGCGTGGTCTTGACCGCGTCGACGATGGCGTTGACCGGCTCCTCGACCGCCTTGCGGATCTCATCGGCGCTGACGACGATCGTCTTCGGCAGACCGGTGACGAGGTCACGGCCGCGAATCTCCGCGCTCGGCTCGTCCGGCGCGGGAAACGCCGACCCGATCGCCATCTTGATCTCCTCTGCCGTCCGCTCACCGAGCATCAGGCTGTATTCCTTCTTCACGTAGGCGATGATCGACGCGTCGAGCTCGTCGCCGCCGGTCCGGATCGACTGGCTGGTCACGATGCCGCCGAGAGAGATCACCGCGACTTCCGTCGTACCACCGCCGATGTCGACCACCATGTTGCCGGTCGGCTCGTGCACCGGAAGGCCGGCGCCGATCGCGGCCGCCATCGGCTCTTCGATGATGAAGACTTTGCGCGCGCCGGCCTGGTAGCCAGCGTCCTTGACCGCGCGCTGCTCGACCCCGGTGATGCCCGACGGCACGCACACGACCAGCCGCGGCCGCGCCGTGCGGCGCCGCTTGTGCACCTTCTGGATGAAGTAGCGCAGCATCCGCTCGGTCGTCTCGAAGTCGGCGATGACGCCGTCCTTGAGCGGTCGGATCGCCACGATGTTGCCCGGAGTCCGCCCGATCATCCGTTTGGCCTCAGTGCCGACGGCCAGGATCCCGGCGGTGTTGGTGTTGATCGCGACGACGCTCGGCTCGTTGAGCACGATCCCGCGGCCGCGGACGTAGACGAGCGTGTTGGCCGTGCCGAGGTCGACGGCCATGTCACGGCCGAGGAAACCGCTGTTGTTCGCCATGCGGCGGATGCCTTCCGGACGGGGGAAGTGAGAACTGCGCAGCCAGTAGCAACGTTCTCGGGGCAGAGCCGATCCTAGCGTCGATCCGGCGGAGCCCGAAACCGCGCGATCGACTACAGCGAGGGGAAGAAGATCCCGATCTCGCGGGTAGCTGACTCCTCGGAGTCCGAGCCGTGCACGAGGTTTTGCCCGATCTCGAGCGCGAAATCGCCTCGCAGCGAGCCCGGGTTCGCAACGACCGGGTCGGTGACCCCCATCAGGTTGCGGACCGCCTCCACCGCCCGCGGTCCCTCCACGACGAGGGCGACGAGCGGACCGCCGGTGATGAAGTCGACCAAGCCGGCGAAGAACGGCTTGCCCTCGTGCTCGGCGTAGTGGCGGGTCGCCGTCTCACGGTCCAGCGTCCGCAGTTCCATCGCGACGATCGTCAGGCCCTTGCGCTCGAGCCGGCCGACCACCTCACCGACGAGCCCGCGGCGTACGCCATCGGGCTTGACGAGAACCAAGGTGCGCTGCGCCACGGGCGACAGCCTAACCGGGTCCGAGGCACGCCGGGTCAGACCGAGCGCGAGCGACCGGCGTGCCTCGGCCACAGCCGTAGCCAGTAGATCCAGATCGCGCCGAACGCCGCACCGATGACGTACATCGGCCAGGTGATCAGGCCACCGGCGATCACCAGCACCTGAAGGACGCTGGCGAACGCCTTCCCGCCGGGACGCCGGAGCACACCGGCGGCGAGGAAGAGCAGCAGCGCCATGACGAGCAGGTAGCCAACCTTGAGAGCCGACACATCGCCGCGTTCGAGGCTGATCACCGCCGGCACTGCGAGCAGCAGGACGAGTCCTTCCAGCCCGAGGCCCGCCGACCCGATCGCGTAGAGGCCTCGGGGAGCGACCGGAGCGGGCGGCGGATCGTGCGCGGGCTGATCAGTCACGGCCGTGCGCCGCGGGAGCCGCGCAGCAGGTGACGCGCCTCACCCACGGTCACGATCGAGCCGGTCACTACGACACCGGCGCCGCCGAAGGCCGCGTCGGCCTCGGCACTCGCGACCGCTCGGTCGAGGGCGTCGTCGAGCCGAGCCACGACCCTCACCCGCTCCTCGCCGAACACCTCGACCGCGATCTCGCCGAGCGCGGCGGCCGGCATCGCCCGAGGGGACCCGTTCGTGGTGACGACGAGCGCCGTCACGACCGGTTCGAGCTCGGCCAGGACTCCCGCGGTGTCCTTGTCGTCGAGCATCCCGACGACCGCGATCAACCGGTCAAAGCTGAACGCCTCGTCGAGGGCCGCCGCGAGCGCCGCCGCGCCCGCCGGGTTGTGCGCTCCGTCGAGCAACACCGTCGGACTTCGGCGCACAACCTCGATCCGGCCCGGCGAACGGACGGCGGCAAAAGCGGCCCGCACGAGCTCCGGGTCGATCGGCTCGCCGCGTGACGGCGTACCGAGGAACGCTTCGACGGCGGCGAGCGCCATGGCGGCATTGCGCGCCTGATGCTCGCCATACAGCGGCAGGAACACCTCGGAGTAGACACCGGTCAGGCCCTGTAACTCCACGACCTGCCCGCCGAGGGCCACCGAGCGCGAGCGAACGCCGAAGTCGAGCCCCTCGTTGACCAGCGTCGCCCCGACCTCGGCCACCCGGTCGACGACGACCCGCGCGGCCGCCTCGGTCTGTACGCCGTTGACGACCGTCGCCCCCGCGTGGATCAACCCGGCCTTTTCGCCCGCGATTGCCTCGATCGAGTGACCGAGGATGCCGACGTGGTCGAGGCTGACCGGCATCATGACCGCGACCGGGGCGTTGATCACGTTGGTGGCGTCCCATCGACCACCGAGGCCGACCTCGACGACGGCGGCGTCGACGGGAGCGTCGGCGAAGGCCGCGAACGCCATTGCCGTCAGGATCTCGAAGAAGGTGACTCGATCCGGATGCCGGGCGTCGACCAGCTCGGCAAGCGGTGCGACCTCGGCGTAGATCTCGGCGAAGCGCTGCGGGCTGAGCGGTTCGGTGTCGATCGAGATCCGCTCGGTCACGCTCTCCAGGTGCGGGGAGGTGTAGCGGCCCGTCCGCAAGGACAGCTCGCGCAGCAGCCCGTCGATCATCCGCGCGGTCGAGGTCTTGCCGTTGGTGCCGGTGATGTGGATCGACGGGAACGCGCGCTGCGGATCGCCGAGCAGGTCGAGCAGGTCGGCGATGCGATCGAGATCGGGAACCATCCGGGTCGGAAAGCGCTCCTCGAGAGCCTTCCCCACCCGGGCCAGCGGATCCTCGTCGCCGAAACTCACGAGAGCAAGGGTAGGTCGCCTCCTAGACTCGACCCTCGTGACCGTTCCCGACAAACCCTCTCTCGACGGGCTGGAGGAGCGCTGGTCCGCCGTGTGGGAGGACCAGGGCACCTACCGTTTCGACCGGTCTCGCGAGCGCGCCGAGATCTACTCGATCGACACGCCCCCACCTACCGTGAGCGGGTCGTTGCACGTCGGGCACGTCTTCTCCTACACCCACACCGACCTGATCGCTCGATTCCAGCGGATGCGCGGTCGCGAAGTCTTCTACCCGATGGGTTGGGACGACAACGGCCTGCCCACCGAGCGTCGCGTCCAGAACTACTACGGCGTGCGCTGCGATCCGCAGGTGCCGTACGACCCCGACTTCGCCCCGCCGAGCGAGGGTGGGGTCGCGAAGGATCAGGTCGCGATCTCCCGCGGCAACTTCATCGCGCTGTGCGAACAACTCACCGCCGAGGACGAGAAGGCGTTCGAATCGCTGTGGCGGCGGCTCGGTCTGTCCGTCGACTGGACGATGCAGTACACGACGATCGAACCGTCATCGCGCGCCGTCGCGCAGCGTGCGTTCCTGCACAACCTCGCCCGCGGTGAGGCGTACCAGGCGGAGGCGCCCACGTTGTGGGACGTCACGTTCCGGACCGCGGTCGCCCAGGCGGAGCTCGAGGACCGCGAGCGCCCTGGCGCCTACCACCGGATCGCGTTCCCCCGGACCGACGGTGGCGAGCCGGTCCGGATCGAGACCACCCGACCCGAGTTGCTACCGGCCTGCGTGGCGCTGGTGGCTCACCCCGACGACGAGCGTTACCAGCCGCTGTTCGGCACGACCGTCCGCACGCCGCTGTTCGGGGTCGAGGTCCCGGTGGTGGCGCACCGGCTGGCCGCGCCAGACAAGGGCTCCGGGATCGCGATGATTTGCACGTTCGGTGATCTCAACGACGTGCTGTGGTGGCGGGAGCTGTCGTTGCCGACCCGGGCCATCCTCGGTCTCGACGGCCGTGTGGTCGCCGATCCGCCGGACGGCGTGAACCCGGTCGCCTATGCCCGCCTGGCGGGCAAGACGGTCTTCTCCGCGCGCGAGGAGATCGTCGCGATGCTCCGCGGCAGCGGCGACCTCGAGGGCGACCCGACGCCGATCACGCATCCGGTCAAGTTCTTCGAAAAGGGCGACAAGCCGCTCGAGATCGTCACCTCCCGCCAGTGGTATCTCCGCAACGGCGGGCGAGACGCCGACCTGCGCGCCGCGCTGCTGGAACGCGGGCGGGAGCTCGTCTGGCATCCGCCGTACATGGCGACGCGCTACGACAACTGGGTCGAGGGGCTGACCGGTGACTGGCTGGTGAGCCGGCAACGCTTTTTCGGCGTACCGTTCCCGATCTGGTACGCCCTCGACGCAGACGGTCAGCCGGACTACGACCACCCCCTCACGGCGAGCCCGGACGCCTTGCCGGTCGATCCGTCGAGCGAGCCGGCTCCCGGCTACGACGAGGCTCAGCGCGGCCGTCCGGGTGGGTTCATCGGCGACCCGGACGTCATGGACACCTGGGCCACCTCGTCCCTGACCCCCCAGATCGCCGGCGGCTGGGGCCGCGACGAGGACTTGTTCCACCGGGTGTTTCCGATGGATCTGCGCCCGCAAGGCCACGACATCATCCGCACCTGGCTGTTCTCCACCGTGGTGCGCAGCCACCTCGAGCACGATTCGTTGCCGTGGGCCCACGCCGCTCTATCCGGGTTCGTCGTCGACCCGGATCGCAAGAAGATGAGCAAGTCGAAGGGCAACGTGGTCGTGCCGACCGAGATCCTCGAAAGCTACGGATCGGACGCGGTGCGCTGGCGGGCGGCAACCGCCAGCCCCGGCACCGATACCCCGTTCGACGAGGCGCAGATGAAGGTCGGGCGTCGGCTCGCGATCAAGATTCTGAACGCGTCGAAGTTCGCCTTCGGGCTCGGCGCCACGCCAGACCTCGCCGGCGTCCACTGCGAGCTCGACCAGGCGTTGTTGGCCGAGCTCGGGCGCGTGGTCGAGCAGGCGACGGCCGCCCTCGACGGCTACGACTACACCCGGGCGCTGAAGGTCACGGAGGAGTTCTTCTGGACCTTCTGCGACGACTACGTCGAGCTCGTGAAGGAGCGCGCGTACGGCGCCCGCGGCGAGGCGGCGGCCACCTCGGCGAAGGCGGCGCTCGGCACCGCCCTTCACGTGCTGCTTCGGCTGTTCGCGCCGTTCATGCCCTTCGTCACCGAAGAGGTCTGGTCGTGGTGGCAGGAGGGGTCCGTCCACCGTTCGTCCTGGCCGACACTGCCCGAGACCACGCTCGCCAACCGTCCCGAGCCTCCGGCTGGCCTGCTCGGGGTGACCGGCGTTGCCTTGTCTCAGATCCGGGGCGCGAAGTCGACCGCACAGGTGTCGATGAAGACCGACGTGTCCCAGGCCGTGGTCCGCGGACCCAAGGAGCAGTTGGACGTTCTCGCCCTGGCGAGCGAGGACCTGCGGGCCGCGGGCCGGATCGCCGACCTGACCTTCACACCGAGCGAGACAGCAGAGATCGCGGTCGAGATCTCGATGTAACCCGCCGGCGAATCACCTCAGGTGCGGCCGCTCACCACGACAAGCCGGTCGACGTCGTTCGCGGCCAGCAGGGTCTCCGGTGCCACACCGGTCATCCAGTCGAGCTCATCGACCGAGTCGGCAATCGTCGCGGCATCCAGCACGGCGGCTTCGAGCACCCGACCTGGGGAGTATCTCGCCCACCGCGTGACGTAGCGACCCTCGAGAACTCGGTAAGACCTGCCGTCCTCGATCCCCAGGACGTAGGCCGCAAGTTCACCGTTGAGTCGAAGCGTCGCCATCCGCAGCCTGCCTTCGGCAGCGAGCGCGATCACGCGACGCTGCCAGAGCCGGCGGCGAGCGGGATCATCGAGCGGGCTCATCCGCCCACCCTGATGGTCCCGCTCGCGGGAGATGCTCTCCAGCAGCGGCAGGCTCCCGGTGATCTCGGAGCCGTCCGCGCTGACGGTGATCTCGGGAACGAGCCCATCGGCCGCCATGCGGTTACGCGCCTTCCGTAGCGAGCGCGCACTGCCGTGGCTGATCCCAGTTGGCAGTCCAACGCCGGTGCGCACCAACGGGACGGACACGTCCTCGACGACGAGGCCGACCGGCAGACCCCGAACGAGCGCGGCAAGGGCTGGGCTCTGGACGACCGGGCCGATGCTGAACTCCCGCAGACCGGTCATGAGGGAGGCCGCCAACGCGTCGCCCAGCCGGCAACCGGCGTAGTCATCGCGCGCCAACAACGCGCCCCGGTGGCTCTCGGCAGTGCCCGCAAGGCTG
>Ga0335083_10004551_pt1 | contig 17636 bp, 16 predicted proteins | sample Lox_Sample_42_FD_206716 | JGI IMG/M metagenome (GOLD analysis project Ga0335083, IMG submission 206716) | Soil microbial communities from Loxahatchee National Wildlife Refuge, Florida, United States - Lox_Sample_4.2 | ecosystem: Environmental > Terrestrial > Soil > Wetlands | place: USA...
GCGTAACTGATACGATGGCCAAAACCGCGGGCGAGGGGAGAACGTGAGCGACGAGCGGGCTCTGTATCGACGGCTGTACTGGCGCCTGGTGCCCTGGCTGCTGCTGCTGTACGTGGTCGCCTGGTTCGACCGGGTCAATATCGGCTTTGCCGCGCTGCAGATGAACAAGGACCTGGGGCTGAGCGACCGCATGTACGGCCTCGGTGCGGGCATCTTCTTCATCGGCTATGCGCTGTGCGAGGTGCCGAGCAACCTGGTGCTGGCCCGGGTGGGCGCGCGGCGCTGGATCGCGCGCATCATGGTGACCTGGGGCTTGCTCTCGATGGCCACGCTGTACGCGCGCGGGCCGGGCAGCTTCTATGTGCTGCGCTTCCTGCTCGGCGCAGCCGAGGCGGGTTTCCTGCCCGGCATCATCTACTACCTGGGCCAGTGGTTCCCGAAGAGCAAGCGGGGCGGGGCGGTGTCCTGGTTCATGCTCGGCATTCCGCTGGCCACGGTGTTCGGCGGGCCCATCGCGGGCCTGCTGCTGCAACTGGATGGCTGGCATGGCCTGCGCGGCTGGCAGTGGCTGTTCCTGCTGGAAGGACTGCCCGCCGTGATCCTCGGCGTGCTCACCTGGCTGTGGCTGCCGGATACGCCGCACGAGGCGCGCTGGCTCGCCGCGCATGAGAAGCAGCTGCTGCTGGCGCGGCTGGCTGCCGAACAGCAGGCCACCAGTGCGCGCCGCGTGGACAGCGGCAGCCTGAAGCTTGCGCTGCTGCATCCCACGGTGTGGCTGCTGTGCGCGGTGATGTTCTGCTGCCAGACCGGCAGCTACGGCTTGAATCTGTGGATTCCGCAGATCGTGAAGGGACTGTCGGGGCAAGGCGACCTGGTGGTGGGTTTCGTATCCGCGATTCCCTACGTCGGTGCCACGGTCGCGATGCTGTGGGTGGGCATGAGTTCGGATCGCAGCGGCGAGCGCTTCCTGCACGTGGCGGTACCCAGCCTGATCGGCGCGGCCGGTTTTGCTGCCAGCGCGTACCTGCGCTCGCCGGTGCCGGGCATGGCCGCGCTCACCGTCGCCGCGATGGGCGATCTTTCCACGCGCGGGCCGTTCTGGGCATTGCCGTCGCGGTTCCTGTCCGGCAGCGCGCTGGCCGCGGGCATCGGCCTGATCAACACGGTGGCGTCGCTGGGAGGCTTCGTGGGTCCGACGCTGGTGGGCTACGTGCGCCAGGCCACCGGCGGATTCACCGGCGGCTTGCTGTTCCTCGCGGGGTTGCTGGTGCTCGCGGCGCTGGGCACGCTGCTGCTGCGTCATTCGGCGTTGCTGCGCGAGGAGGCGGGCTGACCAGGGCCCGCAGCGGCGGCCAGACGGCCGGTGCAGGCTGGCTGTCATTCCAGCTTCAGTGTCATGCGCGCCGATCCATCCGCCGCCGGCGTCGGCTGCGCATCGGTGGTGATGAACACCCGCTCCGCGGCGATCTCCGGCCTGGCGAGCAGCGTCGCCTGCACCGCCTGCGCGCGGCGCCGGCCGAGTTGCTGCAGTTCGTCCGCGGACGGCTGGATTGCTGCGCGCACCAGCGGTTCGATGTAGGCGAGTTTCGCCTCCGGCTGGTCGGTGCCGTCCGGATATTTCACCGCCTGCTGGTTCTGTTCGCGGTAGATGCCCTCGAGTGCGCCGAGCCTGCCGCCGATATCGGCGGGATCGGCCGGCAGGCGCTTCGCGAGCAGTGCCGCGGCCAGCGCGCCACGATCGGCGTCGATGACACTTATCGGCACGTCGAGCTTGAGCTGCGGCCGTTCGGCCAGCGCCTTGGCGAGATTGCCGAGTTTGTCCGCTGCCTCCGGTGTCAGTGCGGCGGAGCCGGGCGCGAAGTCCACGTACGACAGGTCCGCACCGCCGCCAAACAGCGAGCCGAGCAGCGCGAACGGTGCAGTGACGATTTTCTCCAGGAGGTTGCCGAGCACCTTCCACACCAGCTTGCCGTACTTGAAGTCCGGGTCGTCGAGGCTGCCGCGCACCGGCAGGTCGAGGTCGATCACGCCGTTGCGGTCCTTCAGCAATGCCACGGCCAGCTTGACCGGCAGCGACACGGCGTCCTTGGAGTCGGTGGCGGCGCCGAATTCGAGCTGGTCGACGACGACGTGGTGCTCGGCCTCGAGCTGCCGGTGGTCGATCCTGTACGACAGCTCGGTGGTGAGCTTGCCCTTGCTGATGTTGTAGCCGGCGAACTTGCCCGAGTACGGGTTGAACGTGGTCAACTCCATGTTGCGGAAGCTGAGCTTCACGTCCGTGGAATCGGTGGCCGCGAGCAGGCTCGAGGTGCCGCTGATGACCACCGGCGAGAACCGGTCGACCTCGCCATTGAGCTGGATCTTCGCGCGCGAGGCCGGATCGGAAGACAGGCCGTCGATGCCGCCGCTGAGCCTGACGATGCCGGCGGAGAAGGCTGGCTGCAACGAACGGTCGGCGAAGAACGCCGAGCCGTCGGCGATGCCGATCTGCTTCACGACGATGGGCATCGGCGGCGCGGGCCGGGTATGGTCCCGGGACGCGGCGGGCGCGGGTTGCGGTGCCGGTTTCGCCCCGGCCGGCGCGGGCTTCATGATCTGCGCGACGTTGAGTGTCCGGTCCGGATTGATGACGACGCGCCCATAGGGCTGCGCCAGCGCGATGCGTTCGATCGACAGCCGGTCCGGCGCCAGGGTGAAGTCGATGCCGGAGATGGCCAGTTGCTTCCAGCGCGCGAAATCGCTGTCGTGGCCCCTGCCTTCGCCGTTGCCGCTGGCGCGCAGGTTGTCGACCCGCACGTCGCCGCGTACCCGCAGTTGCGGCTGGCCTTGCGCGGGCCGCGCGGCATACGCGACATCCGCCTGCACGCCGAGCACGCCACTGTGCAGCGTCGCGTTGCTGGCCGCGGCGATGTAGGGTTGCAGCGCCGGCAGGCCGATGCCGGCAAGCTGCAGCATCACCTGCGCGGCGAGCGGTTGCGGTGCCACCGTGCCCTGCGCATGCACGTGGCCGGTGCCGTTGAGCGTGACATCGGCATTGAGCTGCACCTGCGCCGATGGATCGGTGCTGTAGCCTTCGGCGCTCGCCTGGATCGGCTTCAGTTCGAACTTCGCCGCCGGCTTCACGCCATCATCCTCGACCTGCACGGCGGCATCCCTGATTGCGGCGTGCGCGACGGCGACGTGCCATGGGGCCGGCACGGCCGCGGGCGCCGCAACTTCCGGCGGTGCCTGCGTTGCCGGCCGGGAAGCGGGCAACAGCTCCAGCAGGTTGAGCGAGCCGTCCGCCTTGCGGACCATGTCGATGGCGGCGCCCTCGATGTTCACCGATTGCAGGCTGATGCTGCGCCTGGCCAGCGAGAAACCGATGCCCGCGAGCGCGAGACGCACGACGGACACCGGCGGCGCGCCGGAAGCCGTGCGTGGCGCGGCGGAAAAATCGCGCAGGTCGAAGGACGGAACCTGGATCCCGAGGTCGAGCGTGGGCGTCAGCGCAAGCCGGTAGCTTCCATTGAGGTCGATGAGGCCGGTGCGCAACTGCGCCGGCAGCTGGTCCTGCAGGTACGCGTCGATGGTGCCGACCTGCAGGCTCTTTACGCTGAACTCGCCGTCCGAGCCCAGTGGCTGCACGGTGAAGCGGCCCTTCCAGTCGAACTGCTCGCCGGCTTTGCTGGTCGCCGAAAAGCCGTAGGCATTCTCGTAATTCGGTTCGGTGCGGAAGTGCGACAGCGAAAAGCGGATTGGCCGCAGTTCCGTGACGAACGGTTCGGACCGGCTGCGGTCCTCGAAGCCGACGCGGCCTTCCTCGACCGCGAGTCGCGTGACACGGATGCGCGGAATGGGTGTGGCGGTGGCCGGCCCGGGTCCGGTGGCAGGCGCCAGCTTCGCAAGGTTGAGGCTGCCGTCCGGCTCGACCACCAGGTCGACGTCCGGTGCGGTGAGACGCAGTTCCTTCAGGAAGATGGAGCGCGTGAACAGCGAGGCGATGGGTTCGGCGTTGACCAGCAGCGACTTGAAGCCCAGCAGCGGCTTGCCGTCGGTGTCGTCGAGCCGCAGGTCATCGACGTGTACCGTGCAGGTGAATGGATTGAAGGCCAGCCTGCCGATGGCTATCCTGCGGCCGCCCAGCTGCTGCGGCACCAGCCTGATGATCTCGTTGCGCGCGACGTACGGCACGAGCAGGAAACCCAGCAGCGCATACAGCGCCACCACGCCCGCCGTAGCAGCGATTGCGACGCGGTGTCCTTTCGCCCAGGCCAGCAGGGATTGCTTCGTCACTCTGCTCATTGCCGCCAGGCTGACGCTCCGCAAATTGCAGCCGAAGGCCTGGGGCTGGATGTCCCGTCCGCTACCGGCTGCGGCGGCCGAGCGAGTAGCCGATCGAGACCAGCAGGCCGACCACGAGAACGAGCAGCAGCAGGCGGCCGATCATTGCCTCAGGCGGCCTGGCCGAGCCGCGCCTTCACGCGCGCGCTGACCTTGGCCATGTCGGCGCGCCCGGCGGCGGCGGTTTTCACGTGCGCCACGACCTTGCCCATGTCCCTGATGGAAACGGCGCCGGTGGCGGCAATGGCTGCGCCGATGAGGCCGTCGATCTCGGCATCGGAGAGCTGCGCCGGCTGGTAGCCGGTGAGCACCGCAAGCTCGGCGTTCTCCTTCGCGACGAGATCGGCGCGGCCGCCCGCCTCGAATTGCACGATGGATTCCTTGCGCTGCTTGACCATCTTCTCGATGACGCCGAGCACCTGCGCGTCGTCGAGCGTGATGCGCTCGTCGACTTCCTTCTGCTTCAGGCCAGCGAGGATCAGGCGGATCGTCGCGAGGCGTTCCTTGTCGCCGGAACGCATCGCCGACTTCATGTCCTCGGTGATGCGCTCTTTCAGGGACATGGCTGGCTCAGTAGCTGCGGGCCGGACGCGGCTCGGCGCCGATGCGCGGATTGCTGCGCTTGGCGTGGCGCTTCACCGCGGCGGCCTTCTTGCGCTTACGCTCCTGCGTGGGCTTCTCGTAGAATTCGCGGCGACGCAGCTCGGCCAGGATGCCCGCCTTCTCGCAGGCGCGCTTGAAACGGCGCAGGGCCACGTCGAAATACTCATTCTCACGAACTCGCACGCTGGGCATAGGTACCGCTCAACCCGTTGTTTGCAGGGGAAAAGGCGCGCGATTCTAAAGGCCCCGGGCGTTGGTGTCCATTGCGGATTCTCGGCATCGAATCATCCTGTGACGAAAGCGCCGCGGCGGTGTACGACGACCGCCGCGGCCTGCTGTCGCACGAGCTCTTCAGCCAGGTGGACCTGCACCGGCTGTACGGCGGAGTGGTGCCTGAACTGGCCTCGCGCGACCACGTCCGGCGGCTGCTTCCCCTTGTGCGTCAGGCACTTGCGAAGGCCGATACCCCGGCGAGCCAGCTGGCCGCAGTGGCGTACACGGCCGGTCCCGGGCTGGTCGGGGCGCTGCTGACGGGCGCGGCGCTGGGCCACAGCCTGGCCTACGCGCTGGGCGTGCCGGCGGTGCCGGTGCACCACCTGGAAGGGCATCTGCTGGCTCCTTTACTGGAGGACCGGCCGCCGCCGTTCCCGCACTTGGCGCTGCTGGTCTCCGGCGGCCACACCATGCTGATCGTGGTGGGGGCGCCGGGGAGGTACGAGCTGCTGGGCGAGACCCGCGACGATGCGGCCGGCGAGGCCTTCGACAAGTCCGCCAAGCTCCTCGGGCTGCCGTACCCCGGCGGCCCGGAGCTGGCGAAGCTGGCGGAACAGGGCCGGCCCGGCGTGTTCCAGTTCCCGCGGCCGATGCTGGACCGCGAGGGTTTCGAGTTCAGCTTCTCGGGCCTGAAAACCGCGGTGCTGCTGGCGGTGCGCGAGCGCGAACCGGATGCGCAGCGCCGCGCCGACATCGCCCGCGGCGTGCAGGACGCCATCATCGACACGCTGGTCACCAAGACCGCGCGCGCGCTCGACGCCACGCACCTGAAGGATCTGGTGGTGGCCGGCGGCGTCAGCGCCAACGGCGCGCTGCGCGAGGGCCTGGCGGGTGCGGCGCGGCTGCGCGGCGCGGCGAGCTACTTCCCGCGCCCGGAGTTCTGCACGGATAATGCCGCGATGATCGCGGTGGCCGGCATGGCGCGGCTGCAATCCGGCGATGCGGCCAGGGATTTCGCGATCCAGGCGCGGGCACAATGGCCGCTCACCGCGCTCTGCGCTCCGGTTCAGGCATGAGGTTGGGATGACGAATCAGCACTCCGGTGATGTGGTGTTCCTGCGCGGGCTCGCGGTGGAGACCACCATCGGCTTCTTCGAATGGGAACGCCACGTGAAGCAGACCGTGGTGCTCGACCTGGAAATCCCGGTGGATTGCGCCAGAGCCGCCGGCACCGACACCGTGGACCACACCGTCGACTACAAGGCCATCGCCAAGCGCTGCATCGATTTCATCGGCCATGCCGAGTTCCACCTGGTGGAGACGTTGGCGCAGCGCCTGGCCACCACGCTGCTGGCCGAGTTCGACATCGCCTGGGTGCGGCTGTCGCTGAACAAGCCCGGCGCGATCCGTGGATCGCGCGATGTTGGCGTTTCCATCGAAAGGCGCAGGGACTGAAGCCGCGGAGCCGACCATGACGCTGGCCTACGTTTCCGGTGGCAGCAACCTGGATCCGCAGCTGAACCTCGTGGCGGCGGCGCGTGAGCTGAAGGATACGTATCCCGGCGCGCGCTTCTCGCGTGTGTACCGCAATCCGGCCATCGGTTTCGAAGGCCCGGACTTCCTGAATTTCGTGGCGGAACTGCCGGCGGAAGCCTCGGCAGGCGCATTGAAGGCCGAGCTGGAGCGCATCGAAGGGCTCTGCGGGCGGCCGCGCTACGCGCTGAAATGGGCGCCGCGCACCATGGACCTGGACATCCTGCTGTTCGGCGACGCGGTGTTCGACCTGCCCGGGCTGGTGGTGCCGCGGCCGCAACTGCTGCACTGGGCGTTCATGCTGGGGCCGCTGGCGGAGCTGGCGCCGCAGGCCTTCCATCCAACCGCGAACCGTACCGTCGGCGAGCTGTGGCGCGAGTTCGATCGCGAGGCGCATCCTATGGCGGCGGAAGCGCTCGATCTGAACGCCGCGTGACCGGGAGAACCATGTTCGCGATCAAGACTCCACAGGGCTCCGCCGGCGACGTGATGGGCAACGCCATGCGCCTGTACCGCCGCTCGCTGCTGCACTGCCTGCCTATCGTGGTGGTCGGGCTGGCGGCGATACTCGCAGTCAGGCTGTTCGTGACCGAGGACATGCAGCAGGCATCCGGATCCGGTCCGTCCGCGGCCCTGCCGGCGTTGCAGTCGCCGCGGATCCTGCTCGGCTACCTCCTGCTGGCCGCGCTGATGGCCGCGATGTATGGCGCGCTGCTGGCGCAGATCGATGCGGTCGCGCATGGCAAGCCGCTGGGGCCGGGCGCGGCAATGGGGTTCGGCCTGCGCCGCGCGCCGGTGATGCTCGGCGTGTGGATACTGCTGGGGCTGATGGTGGGCATCGGGCTGCTGCTGTTCATTGTTCCCGGTGTCTACTGGTGGGGTCTCTACCAGCTCGCGGTGGTGCCGCCCATCGTCGAGCGGGCCGGCGTGCTCGAATCGTTTGTCGCGAGCGCGCGGCTGGTCAGGGGCCACTGGTGGAGTTCGGGTTCCGCCATCTTCGTGGCCTCGCTCATCGTGATGGCCTTGATGTTCGCGGTGATCTTCGTCGTCGTGGCCGTCACCGTATCCGGGGTCGGCGCCGACGCGCTCACGGCGGATCCCCTGGAGCTGATCGAGAAGACCGGACTTGCCCGGCGCATCTCCTGGGCGATGCTGCTGCTGAACATGCTGCTGGCCGGATTCCTGCCGGCGGTGCTGCTGTCGCTGTACTACGAGCTGAAGCAGCGCGACGCGAATGCCGCAGCTGGCAGCGGCGGTCAGCGCTTGTAGCCGGCAGCCTCGCGGGCCGCGTGCGCCACTTCCGCGTTCTGCAACTGATCCGTGTAGGAAAACAGGCGGTACTCGAGCAGATCCCTGAAAATGGCCAGCTGCGCCGGGCTCAGGATTCCGGAGGCGAGTTCGATCTCGCGCTTCACATATGCGGTCGCGGACTCCCGCAGCTGCGCGGATTCATCGGCGGCACCGGTAATGGCGGCGCTGCCGAAGGCCAGGAAGTCACCCTCTGAATGCATCTCTTCGCCTCGCGAGGAGGCGTCCCGGAAGAACTGGCGCCGCTGTTCGCCCAGCGCCTGCACCAGGCTGTCGGCCGTCGCATCGCTCAGCGCATCCGCGCGCGGCAGCTGGAGGTTCAGGTACCGGACCGTGCTGCGCTCCTGCGAGGATTCCTGGTAGGCCTTGTAACTCGCATACCTGGCGGGCCCGAGCAGGGCGCCGATCCGTTCATCCTGTGCCTTTTCCTGTGCCGTCAGGAAATCGAGAGCCTCGTCATCGCAGGCCGGGTCCAGCCTGCACCGGGCTTCGCGCCGCTCGAACTGCAGCTTCTGTTCCGCAAGTTCCGCGATCACCTGGTCCAGTTCGGCGGCGGACAGGTTGAGGTGTGGCGCCATGGACTGCCAGTCCTCGCGCAGCGTCAACGCGATCGACTGTTTCCACGCGGCGCGCGCCGCGGGATCATGCAGCTGGTCGAGGTGGTAGCGCGCAACGGCTTCTTGCTGGGCATCCCTCCCGCCTGCGTCAGCGCCGGCATCGCTGCCCGTTCCGGATCGCAGCGCCGGGTGCGGATCGGGCCGGGCCGCCGCCAGGTGGCGCGCCGGCGCCGGCGCTTTCGCCGGGACGATCAATGCCGCGTGATGTGCGCGTTCCTGTTGCAGCAGTTGCGCGCAGTACCAGGCGCTCGCCGCGGACGCCACGGTGGTCGCGGACAGTATTGCAAGGAGCAGCTTCATGGATGCGCCGCGTCCGGGCGTTGTGCGCCGGTTGCCGGACGGGTTGCCTGCAGCACTGCCGACATCTGCAGGTAGTCGTCGTAGTCGTACAGGGTGTCCTCCATCATTTCCCTGAACCTTGCCAGCTGCCCGGAATCCAGTGTCGAGGATGCAAGCTCGACGGCGTGGTTGGCATACGCGCCCGCCGACTCCTTGCGGCGCGCGACTTCATCGGCGCTGCCGGCCACCGCGGCGCTCTGGACGAGGAAGTCGAAGCCCGCGGCTTTCTCGCCGCGCGCCGCGGCATCCCGTGCGAACTGGTGGCGCTGTTCGCCCAGAATCTGCACCAGCCGGTCGGTCGCGGCGTCGCTCAGCGCATCGTCCTCGGGCAGAAGCAGGTTCAGCATGGACACGACATTGCGTTCATTCTGTGACTCCTGGTACGCCTTGAAGCGCGCATACGTTTCGGGGCCGAGATTGGTGGCGTAACGCTCTTCCTGGGCGTTCCGGTACGCCTTCTCGAAGGCCCCGTTGTCGCCGCAGGCCGGATCGACCTGGCACTTCGCCCGCCGTTCCTGGTACTGCAGGGCCTGGTCGGCCTGCACACCGGCGATCCGGTCGATATCCGCCGCGGTCAGCCCAAGCTCGCGAGCCATGGGGCGCCACTGCTCGCGGAACAGTTCCGCCAGTGCCCTGGCCCTTGTCGCGCGCATCAGCGGATCACGCAGCTGCGCGAGGCGCGCCTGCGCGCCGGCGATCTGGCCCGGATCCGGCTTGCCGGTGCCGCCGGCCCGATCGTGTGCGGGCGTGGTTGCAACATCCGGATCCATGGCTGGCGCCGCGCTTGCCGGCATGGACACGCGGCGCGGTGCCACGCGTGGGACTGTCGCCGGCGCCGTGTCCTGCTGCTGTTCCTGCCGCAGCTGGTGCAGGAAATGGCAGGTGCCGGCCGAAAATGCCAGCGTGGTGGCCGCCAGCAATGCGGCCAGCCATTTCATGTATTGGCGCTCCGCCCGCCATCCACCGCCAGTATCTGGCCGGTGACGTATGGCGCCTCGGCGGCGAAGAACAGCGCCGCGCGCGCGATCTCTTCAGGCGAACCGCGGCGCTTCAGCAGCGTCTTGTCGATGATGGCCTGCTTCATCTCCTCGGTGAGGCCGCTCTCGGGGAATTCCACCGGTCCCGGCGCAATGGCGTTCACGCGCACTTCGGGCGCGAGCTCGCGCGCCAGCGACTGCGTCAGCATGATCAGCCCGGCCTTGGCCGGGCTGTACACCACATGGTGGCGCAGCGGCCGCATGCCGTGGATGTCCGCGATGTTCAGGATCAGCCCGCCGCGCGCCTTCAGCTGCGGCGCCGCGGCCTGCGACAGGAACAGCGGCGCGCGCAGGTTGGTGCCCATCAGGTCGTTCCAGTGCGCCTCGGTGATCCCGCCCACCGGCGTCGCATAGAAGGTCGAGGCGTTGTTGACGAGGATGTCCAGGTGCCCGAGGCGCGCCACGGTGGCATCGACCAGCGATTGCAGTACCTTCAGGTCGAGCAGGTCGCCGCCCAAGGTGGTCGCGGACATGGGTCGCCGCGCGTTCAGCTCCGCCGCCAGCGCCTGCGCATCCTGCACCGAGCGATGGTAGTGGATGGCGATGGCGGCGCCGGCCGCATGCAGCCGGCGCGCGATGGCCGCGCCCACGCGCCGGGCGCCGCCGGTGATCAGCACTACCTGGTCCGCGAGGCTCTGTTCCACAATGCGAGCTTATGACGATCGAGGACGCGGCGCACGAATCCGCGCATGCCGGGCGCGTGCTCGCGCGGCTGCGCGAACGCATCGCGGCGGCCGGCGGCTGGCTGCCCTTCGATGCCTACATGCAGCTGGCGCTGTACGAGCCCGGGCTGGGCTACTACAGCGCCGGCGCGCACAAGCTGGGCGACGGAGGGGATTTCACCACCGCGCCGGAAATCTCGCCGCTGTTCGGACGCTGCCTGGCGCGGCACTGCCGCGAGGTGCTCGCGGCGACGCCGGGCGGCGATATCCTGGAGATCGGTGCCGGCAGCGGGCGGCTGGCCTGCGACGTGCTCACCGCGCTGGCGCAAGCCGATGCATTGCCGGCGCGCTATCGCATCCTGGAAATCAGTGCCGACCTGCGCGAGCGGCAACGCACGCTGCTGGCGCGGTTGCCGCCGCCGCTGGGAACGCGCGTGGAGTGGCTCGATGCGCCACCGGCGCAGCCCTGGCACGGCGCGCTGCTCGCGAACGAGGTGCTCGACGCACTGCCGGTGCAATGCTTTGCATGGCGCGATGGCGAGGTGTTCGAGCGCGGCGTGGCGCTGGATGCCGCCGGCAAGCCGTGCTGGCGCGAGGTGCCGGCATCAGCCTCGCTGCAGGTGGAAGTGGAGCGGGTGCGCGCCGATGCCGGCGCTGCCTGGATTTCCGGCCATGTCGCGGAACTCTGCATGCGTACCGGTCCCTGGCTGGGCGAGGTGACGCGCGCGATGTCGCGCGGCGTGGCGCTGTTCATCGACTACGGCCTGCCGCGCCGCGATTATTACCATCCACAGCGTTCGGCAGGCACCTTGCGCAGCCACCACCGCCAGCGCGCGCATGATGATCCTTTCGCGCGTCCCGGCATGGAAGACCTCACGGCATGGGTGGATTTCACGCGCGTGGCGGAAGCCGCCGATGCCGCGGGGCTGGATGTGCTGGGCTACACCACGCAGGCGGCGCTGTTGCTGGGGCTCGGCATCGAGGCCGAAGTGGCCGCGGCGCCGGATGAAACCACGCGCATCCGCCGCGCGGGCGAGGCGCGGCGGTTACTGATGCCCGAGGAGATGGGCGAGAGTTTCAAGGCGATGGCGCTGGGGCGGGGCTTCACCACTGCACCCGGCGGGCTTGTCGTGCAGGATCTCAGGAGCCGGTTGTAAAGACACGGAGCGATCTACTGCTGTGCCAGGCCTTGCAGCAAGCGATGCCCGCCCACGCGCTCATCCTGCAGCTTGTGGAATGCGGCGAGCTGCGCGGCGTCGAGGAATTTCCCGGCGCGGTCGCGCAGTCGCTGGTCCAGCTGTGAGGTCAGCGCCGGGTTCATCGGGCCGGTCAGCGGCTCGGGCGCCGTGTCGCCGTGGAATTCCTGGACCACGAAGCCGACTGTCACCTGCACCTTCACGCCCTGCTGTGCGAGCTGCGTGACGAACTGGCGGCGTTCGTCGGCGAGCGCCAGCACCAGCTGTTCGAATGCCTCATCCGCGATCCGTGAATCCGGGGAGAGGCGGTTCTGGAGTTCCTGCACATAGGTGCGCTCCGGAACTGCATCGAGGTAAGCCAGATATTGCTCATTGGCCGCCGGCGTCAGGTTGTTCGCCAGGTTCTGCCGGGCTTCATCCCGCAGCGAGCCGTTCAGCACCCGCAGGTCGCAGCCGGCATCCAGCTGGCATTCCACGCGGCGCTGGTCGAACCGCACCGCCTGCTCTGCCAGTGTGTCGAGCAGGCGGTCGAGCTGTCCGGGCTCCAGCTGCATCGACTTTGCGCGTTCCTCCCAGAACCGGGTCAGCGCGCGCCGGGAATTGGCGACCAGGTTCGCGCGCATGGCCGGATCCTTGTACTGGTCCAGTTTCGCGCGCAGCGCGGCGTCGTCGCCGCCATCTGGCACAGCGGCGGTCGCTGCGGCCCCGTCGCCGGCTCGCGGCGCGGTCACGGTTCCGCGCGCGGACACCACCGGCATCGCGGTGGCGGTGTGCGGCCGATGGGCGCGCTGCTGCCGCAGCGCGAGCCCCAGGTAAACAGTGCAGGCCGCGAGCAGCAGCGTCACTACCGCCATGGCCTGCACGTATCGACGCAGCCCGGTGGAGGCAGGTCTGCTCATGGCTTGAACAGCTGCTCGCGCTGCTGGAACGCGGCGAGCTGTTCGGGTGTCAGCATGCGCGCGGCGCGATCGTGCAGCCGCTGCTCGAAGGCCGCGGAGGATTCATCGGCGGGTGCGTCCCGGTCCCGCTCCTCGGCCATGGCGCGGGCCAGCTCATTTGCGGCGGCCTCGGTCAGCGCCTGGTCTGCCGGCAGCTGGCCGCTGAAGTTCCGGATCCTGGCCAGTTCGCCGAAGGTGTCCAGGCGCAGCATCTTTTCCCGGCCAAGCCAGCCTTCGGTTTCAATCCTGAACGACGTCGCGGTTGGGGCCGTGGCGACATGCACGTCGCAGTCGGGTGTCGTGAGCCGGCATTGCGCGGCGCGCTCCATTGAATCCACGGCGGTCCGCGCCATGGAGTCGAGCAGCCGCTGCGCCTCGTCCGGGGTGATGCCCGCGTAGGCGATGCCATCCTGCATGCCCTGCTGCAGGCCGGCCCTGATATCGGCAATGCGCGCGGCGCGTTTACCCGGGTCCTGAAGGCTGTCCAGTTGCTGGCGCACCGCGGCCATCTTGCCGGTTTCCCGGGCAGGGGCATCCTGAGGCGGCCGCGCCGGCACCGGAGCTGGAGCCGCTACCTTGACGGGTGCGAGGACAGCAGTGGCCACCGCGGCGGGCGGGGCAGGGCGGCGCGATTGCACGACCTGCAGGTTGTGCGCGCGCTCCAGTGACAGCGCCTGCCACAGATACCAGGAGCTTGCCGCCAGGCCGAGCGACATGCCCGTCAGCATGATGGCCAGCATTTTCATGGCGCGCATGATTGCATGAACCCCCGGTCTGATCACCCGCAAGCCAGAACAGCCGGCCGCTGGTCGACAATTTCGAGCCAGCGTCGGCGCTGGTGCAGCAAATTATGAATGGATCGCTCACGCGCCCCATCGTGGTTCACCCTGCACCGTGTATGCGCAGATCGATGCCGCTTTGCGTTGCCGGCGCATGAAGAAATTGTTGCAAGGGCCATCTACGATCACTGCGCGCGAATGTGTTCGCGCGCGCCGCTGGCCCGACGGCGCGCGTCGTTATAGATTGCTGTCTGCATGAACGCAGCGCGATCTGAAATCCTGCTTGCGGAAGAACCGGGCGCGTTACCGGTCGATGCGCTGCCGGCCGACACGATGACTCCCGAGGCCGGCTTCCTGCGCGATGCGTCACCGCTCATCGAGCAGGAACTGTTTCGCCAGCGCTTCGTCCACTGGCGGCTGGGCCTGGCAGCCATGGCGTGCATCACGTGGATGATCGCCGGCATGTACCGCTACCTGGATCCCGACGTGGCGACTCTGCGCTGGGCGCTGCTGGAAACACTGGCTTTCGCGGTTGCGGGCCTCATGTGCGTCATCTACGAGCACCGCGCTCCCGCGGCTGCGGGCTCGGCCGCGCAGCGCCACTGGATGCTGGGCTGGACGTTTGCCGCCTCGTTCGCCAGCGCGCTGGCGGGGCTGCTGCCGTGGTTCCTGCCGGCCAGCAGCGGTCATTCGCAGCTGTCGGCGGCGGCGCTGGTATCCATGCTGATGATGGTCTTTGTCGTGCTGCCGGCCAACCGGGCGCTGCTCGCCGCCTCGGTGGGCGCCTATGCGCTGACCCTGTCCCTGTCGCTGGCGCTGCACGCGGACATGCTGTGGGCGATACCGGTGTGCCTGGTATTCATCGCGATGCTGCTGGGCATGGACCTGCTGCTGAACGTGCCACTGCGCCAGGCCATCGGCGACCAGCTGTACGCCCGCCACCTGCACCGCGAGCTGCGGCGCTCGCATGCCTGGCAGCTGGCCGTGCGGCAACGCGAGGCCGCGCTCGGCGAGCGCCAGCGCATGATGTCGGACCTGCACGATGGCTTCGGCGCGCAGCTGCTTGGCGCGCTGCGCCGGCTCGAGGGCGGCAGCATCGGCGTCGACGGCGCGGCCGCCATGCTGCGCGAATGCATCGACGACCTGCGGCTCACGGTGGACGCCAGCGAGCCGGCGGCGCGCAGCCTCGCGATGCTGCTGGCGATGCTGCGGCATCGCATGCAGCCGTACATGCTGGCGGCCGGGTTGCAGGTGAACTGGCGCATCGAGGAGCTGCCGGATGCATCCGTGTTTCCGGCCGCGCACGCGCTGGACCTGCTGCGCATCCTGCAGCAGGGTATCACCAACGTCCTGCAGCACGCCGCCGCCCGCAGCATCGACATCGTGGCGCGGCGCCTGCCGCGCCAGATCGAGCTTGCCGTGGAAGACGATGGCAAGGGACTGGATCCGGCGCTGGCGGCCCGCAACGGCCGCGGCATCGCCAGCATGCAGCGCCGCGCCGCGCGGCTGGATGCCGAACTGCTGCTCGAAGCGCGCGAGGGCGGCGGCACGGCGCTGCGGCTGCGGCTGCGCTGGCCGCCGGCGGGCGAAGCCTGACGATGCGCGTGCTCATCGTGGAGGACGACGCGGCCTTGCGCGCGGATGTCGCGCGCGCAGTGGCTGCCGCCCCCGACATGCGCCTGGTCGGCGCGGCCGGGGATCTCGCCACGGGCAGGCAACTGCTCGCCGAGCGGCCGGACGTGCTGCTGGTGGATCTGGGATTGCCGGACGGCAACGGCATCGGGCTCATCCGCGAGGCGGCCGGGCGCCTGCCCGGCGTGCAGATCATGGTGCTGACGGTGTTCGGCGATGAGTCCTCGGTGATGCAGTCCATCGCCGCGGGCGCCACCGGCTACCTGCTGAAGGATCTGCCCGCGGCGCAGGTCGTGCTGCATGTGCGCGAGCTGCATGCGGGCGGCAGTCCCCTGAGCCCGGTGATCGCGCGCCAGATCCTGAATCGCGTCCCGCACGAGGCGCTGCAGGCGCCGCCGGACGACGATGCGGTCTCGCTCTCCGACCAGGAATCCTGTGTGCTGAGCCTGGCCGCCACCGGCCTGAGTTACGAGGAAATCGCCGGCGTCATGGGCATTTCGCGCCATTCGGTGCAGACCTACGTGAAGCGCGCGTACCGCAAGCTGCAGGTGCACAGCAAGGTGCAGGCGCTGTCCGCGGCGCGGCGCCTGCGTTTGCTGCGCGGCTGAGGGTGGCCGCTGGCTGGCTGCGCGCAGGCAGCCCGGGCCGCGGAACTAGGCGCGCTTCAGGTCGAAGCGGTCCAGCTCCATCACCTTGTGCCAGGCGGCGATGAAATCCGCGACGAACTTCCCGCGCGCGTCGGCGGTCGCGTACACCTCCGCCAGCGCGCGCAGCACCGAGTTCGAGCCGAATACCAGGTCCACGCGCGTGGCGGTCCACTTGAGCGCGCCGGTGCGCCGGTCGTGGCCTTCGTAGATGTCGCCGGAAGGCTTCCACTCCGTGCCCATGTCGAGCAGGTTCACGAAGAAGTCGTTGCTGAGCGTGTCGGCCTTGCTGGTGAATACGCCGTGCCGGCTGCCGCCGGTGTTGGCGCCCAGCACGCGCAGGCCGCCGAGCAGCACCGTCATCTCCGGCGCCGTGAGCGTCAGCAGCTGCGCCTTGTCGATCAGCAGGTGCTCGGCGGGCACGGCCGGGTTGCCCTTCACGTAATTGCGGAAGCCGTCGGCAAGCGGTTCCAGGTGGCCGAAGGATTCCACGTCGGTCTGTTCCGCCGTGGCATCGTTGCGGCCGGGCGTGAACGGCACCTGCGCATCGATGCCGGCATTCTTCGCGGCCTTTTCGATGCCGGCCGCGCCGCCGAGCACGATCAGGTCCGCGAGCGACACCTGGCGGCCACCGCTGGCGGCGGCGTTGAATTCGGCGCGGATGCCTTCCAGCACCTGCAGCACGCGCGCCAGCTGCGCCGGCTGGTTCACCTCCCAGTCCTTCATCGGCGCGAGGCGCAGGCGCGCGCCATTGGCGCCGCCGCGCTTGTCACCGCCGCGGAAGGTGGAAGCCGAGGCCCACGCCGTGCCGACCAGCTCGGCGATGCCGAGCCTTGCCGCCAGCGTCTGCTTCAGCGCGGCGATGTCGGCGGCGTCGATCAGCGGGTGATCGACCGGCGGAATCGGATCCTGCCACAGCAGTTCCTCGCGCGGCACCTCCGGCCCGAGATAGCGCGCGCGCGGCCCCATGTCGCGATGCGTGAGCTTGAACCAGGCGCGCGCGAAAGCCGCATCGAACGCCGCCGGGTCGTTCAGGAAGCGGCGCGAGATCTGCTCGAACCCGGGGTCGAAGCGCAGCGTGAGGTCGGTGGTGAGCATGGTCGGCTTGCGCTTTTTCGCCGGGTCGAACGGATCGGGGATGATCTCCGGCGCGTCCTTCGCCACCCACTGGATGGCGCCGGCGGGGCTCTTCTCCTGCACCCACTCATACTTGAACAGGTTCTCGAAGAAGAAGTGGTTCCAGCGCGTCGGCGTCTGCGTCCACGCCACTTCCAGGCCCGAGGTGATGGCGTCGCGGCCGCTGCCGCTCTGGTAAGTACTCACCCAGCCGCAGCCCTGCTGTTCGAGCAGCGCCGCTTCGGGCTCGGCACCCACGCTGGTCGCAGGGCCGGCGCCATGCGTCTTGCCCAGCGTGTGGCCGCCGGCGATCAGCGCCACGGTCTCCTCGTCATTCATCGCCATGCGGCCGAAGGTGTCGCGGATGTCTTTTGCCGCCGCACGCGGATCGCCGCTGCCGTTCGGGCCTTCCGGATTCACGTAGATCAGGCCCATCTGCACGGCGGCGAGCGGATTCTCCAGGTCGCGCACGCCCGAGTAGCGCTGGTCGCCGGCGAGCCAGGCGCTCTCGGTGCCCCAGTACACGTCGTGGTCCGGCTCCCACACGTCTTCGCGGCCACCGGCGAAACCGAAGGTGCGCAAGCCCGCGCTTTCCAGCGCCACATTGCCCGCGAGGATCATCAGGTCCGCCCAGGAGATCGACTGGCCATGCTTCTGCTTGATGGGCCACAACAGGCGCCGCGCCTTGTCGAGGCT
>Ga0335083_10004552_pt1 | contig 17635 bp, 10 predicted proteins | sample Lox_Sample_42_FD_206716 | JGI IMG/M metagenome (GOLD analysis project Ga0335083, IMG submission 206716) | Soil microbial communities from Loxahatchee National Wildlife Refuge, Florida, United States - Lox_Sample_4.2 | ecosystem: Environmental > Terrestrial > Soil > Wetlands | place: USA...
GCGATCTGGCATTTCGGATGGCACGTCACTGACGTCCGCGAGCGCAACAAAATGTATTTGGCGAACCACGTCCCGCTGCTCCCGCTCTACACCGGCGAGGGCGATGCGTCCGTCTGGATTAGCAGCGACACCTGGCCGGGCACGGGCGGCACGCTCGGCCGCACCAAGGCGCAGATCGCCGAGGCCAAGGCCACTGGAGTGAAACCAGCCGGCGGCGCTGGGTTCGCCTATCTCGATGGACCCGACCACGCCATCATCGAATACCAAGGCAACATGCCGGTCGAGCGTTTCAATCACGTGCACATGTACCAGGACGAGCCGTTCTGCGCTCAGCTTTGGTATCAGAAACATCTCAACGCGCGCGTGGGCGGCCGTGGTCCACGGCACACGGAAGCGGATTGCAAAGTCGCCCGAACTCCCGACAAGGGCTGGCCCGCTCTGGACAAAGACGGCATGTATCGCATTCCGGGCGCCGGCGTGCTCTTCGACGATGTATCGCTGAATTGGTACATCAATCAGGGCGACAAGCCGCTCGCCAGTACGCTCGGCCAGTTGTACGATCACATCGCGCTCAGCGTGCCCAACCTCGATCCCTGGATCGCGAAACTAAAGGCCGAAAACGTCAAATTCATAAAAGCGAAACCATACAAGCTCGGCGACACACGCGCGGTGATGATCGAAGGTCCCAGCCGCGAAGCGATCGAGCTGGTGGAAGTGAAACAGTAGAAATTCCTGGAGGAACCATCGATGAAAATGGCATTTGTTTTCCTGTTATGCTTAGCGCCCGCGCTGCTGGCGCAGCGTCAACTACTCAAAGCTCCCACCGACGTCAAACCGGGCAGCATTACTTATGAAGAGGTGGAATATCCTTATCCGGTGTCCTATCTGCCGCTGACACTGTACGGTCAGGACGTCCGCATGGCCTACATGGATGTGCAGCCATCGGGCCGGCCGAACGGCCGCACGGCGGTCTTGCTGCATGGCATGAATTTCGGCGGATTTTATTTCGAGGGGCCGATCAACCTCCTTCGCAAGGAAGGCTTCCGCGTGGTGGTGCCCGATCAGATCGGGTTCGGACGGTCGTCGAAGCCGATCATTCCTTACAACTGGAACGACCTCGCCGCCAACACCCGCAAACTTCTCCAGACGCTGGGCGTTTCCAAGGCCGTGATCATCGGACATTCCGGCGGCGGCATGCTGGCGGCGCGGTTCGCGGCGTCCTATCCGGACATGACCGAACGCGTGGTCCTCTACAATCCCATCGGGCTCACCGACATGCGCTATCAGATGCCTTGGCAGACCGCGGACGAATCCTACAAGCGCACCATGGCGGAATCGCAGGATCAGCTTTATACCCAGGATTCGGCCGGCATTCATCGCTATTTCCACACGCCGGGCGCGTGGAAGCCGGAGTATGAAAAATACGTTCGCATCCTGTATGCTCCGACGCTGAGTGCCGACTGGCCGCGTCTGGCGATGGTGCGCGTGCTGCTCGGGCAGATGGTCTATCAGGACCCAGTGGTCTACGATTGGGCAAAGATCAAAGTGAAGGCGCTCGTGCTCGGCGGCGCCGAGGACACGCCCGATTTTCCAGAGCGTGCCAAGCACATCGCAGACACCATTCCCGGCGCGGAGCTGTCGCTGCTTCCAGGCCTCGGCCATGTGCCTCATATCCAGGCGCCCGAGGTGTTCAACGCCGCGCTGCTGAAGTTTCTTCGAGAGGACGCACCCGCTCCAACCAGCACCGCCGGCACACACTTCTAGGTAAATGCCCACAAAACGGAGCGCGCGGGCAGCTTACTTCCCTGCGACGAGGGTGCCTGCGCGCCCTTTGCGGGCTAGCTAACATGGATGCTGATGAGGAGCGGCAGGGCGCGCGTGACACTGGCGGGCGCTGCTTTGCTCCTGCTCAGCTTCGCCGGATTTGCCCAGCGGTTTCGTTTGGAGGAACCGGAAGAAGAAGCGCCCCGGCCGAACTTCCCCGCGCAAGCCGAATTTCATTTCATTCGCGTCGAGTATACCGATCTTCCCGAATACCATCGGCGCTGGAGCTATGCTTCGCGCAACGGCACCGGCGAAGGCTGGTGGCTGGTGGATTGGCCTGATGCCGACGACCATTTCAGCACCGGCGTCGAGCGCCTCACCAGAGTCAATACCGGCGATCCGCGCCACTTCCGCCTCACCGACGATCGGCTTTTCGAGTATCCCTGGATCTACGCCACCCAGACCGGCTGGTGGGGCTTGACGGATGCCGAGACGAAACGTCTGCGCGAATATCTGCTGCGCGGCGGCTTCATCGTGGTGGATGATTTCTGGGGCGCGGAGCAATGGGAAGTGTTTCGCGAGACAATGAAGCGCGTTCTGCCCGGCCGCCCCATCAGCGACATTGCCGAGACCGATCCGGTGATGCACGTTCTCTACGACATCAATGAAAAGGACCACACCTTCATCCCCGGCACGCGCCATTTGCGGATCGGACCGGGAGGATCCGTCCGAGTTTATCAGCCAGAGGGCACCGCGCCCGCCTGGCGCGCGATGTATGACGACCAGGACCGAATGGTAGTAGCGGTGAATTTCAACACCGACGTCGGCGACGCCTGGGAGTACGCCGATTCGCCGATGTATCCGGAGCAGATGACAGCGCTGGCCTATCGCTACGGCATCAACTATCTTGTTTATTCGATGACGCACTGATGACTTTTCCAGCCTCCAAAACATTTGCAGCAGCCTTAGTTGGAGCCGCCGCGTTGTCCCTGATCGCCTGCCGGAAACCTCCGCCCAAGGTCGTAGTCCCCGACGTCTTCCGCGTGAAGTTCGAAACCTCTCAAGGCGACTTCGTCGTCGAAGCCAATCGAGCCTGGGCGCCGCGCGGAGTGGACCGTTTTCACGAGCTGGTCCGCATCCGTTATTTCGACCAGGGCCGCTTCTTCCGCGTCCTGAAGGGCTTCATCGCCCAATTCGGCGTGCATCGCGATTTCGACGTACACGATAAATGGCGCCAGCTGGTCATCCCAGACGATCCGCCCAAAGAGAAAAATCTGCGTGGCACCCTGGCGTTCGCCAAATCAGGTCCCGATACTCGATCCACCGAGATCTTCATCAACCTGGCCGACAACGCCGTGCTCGATGACCAAGCCTTCGTTCCCTTCGCCAGGATCGTCGAAGGCGTCAACGTGATCGACAAGCTGTACTGGGGCTACGGCGAGTTTCGCCCGGAAGGCAAGGAGATCGACCCCGGACGGCTGGAAGGCGAAACCAATGAGTACCTGGTTCCGCGTTTTCCCAAGATGGACTACATCAAAACCGCGCGGTTCATCCAATAATCAGAACCCGAGGCCATAATCAGAACCCGAGACGCAACTGAAATTCCAGCCGCCGATTGTCGGAATAGCCCGAGTACGCTCCTACGCCGCCGGCAATCTGATTGGCTTGCCCAAACAGCGGGGAATTGATGTTACCGATGATCGGGCCCGGATTGACGTGGTTGAAAATATTGCGCGCCGACACGGAAGCCGTAAGGCTGTAGCGCCGCTCGGAGGAACTTCCGCCGCCGCCGCTGCTGATGTTGTCAAATCCTCCGATGCCGCCGCGCCCTGCTGGACCAGCGGCTGGTGCGGCTGGTGCCCCCACGGCCGGAGCACCGGATGCATTGCGGTTGGCGCGCGCACCGCTCTTCAGACTGCCTAGTCCCCACGTCCTTGCCAGCCGCAGATCCACGCTGAACAATCCCGGCCCTCGCCCGAAATCGCGCGGCAGAATGCGCTCGCCGGGAGAAGGATTCGGATCCAGCAACCCGTACGGGGTCTGAATCAATCCGGGCTTGTTCAGATTCGTCGGAATACCCGGACGCGCGCTGAGCAGCGTATCTCCATAGACGTCCTGGCTGGTGATGATATCGAAGGGAGGCCCGGACTGAATCACAATCAGCGGGCTGAACCGCAAGTTCCAGGGCGCCACGATGGTGCCTCCAATGGAACCGCGATGCCGGATGTCGGTGCCAGCCGGCCCGTACTCACCGGCCAGGCTGTATTGGTTCGCCGGAAATGTATTGATGCCGTCGGTGTTGCTCCACGCGTAACTGAGCACGTAGAACCCGTACAGCGAAACGTTCCGGTTCACGCGCGAGTTGACGTTGACCACCAACTGATCTTGGTTGTAGAGCCCGCCCGACTCCTGCTCATAAATCGGCCCCACGTCGCCATAAGGATAAACACCGCTGCCCGCTACGCCGGTGTAAGTCCCCGGCAGCGGTGCATTGATATTGCGCGAAAGCAATTGATGCAGCCCGTGCGAATTCGTGTAGTTCAGCGAAATGGTTGTATTGCCGGGAATCTGCCTTTCGATACCCAGGGCCGACTGCAGCACGTACGGCGCCTGCAATAGCGGGCTTACAGTATGGATGGCTTGCGTGGTTGCGAACTGTTGTAGCTCACTCGAAGACGGAATGGTAGGAAAGAAGTTCGGGTTGTCCACAATAAACTGCTGCTGCGTGATTCCGTTAAAACGCTCGGCGACCAGAATGTTCTGCTCGTTAAACCGGTAGTAAAAAATCCCAAAGCCGCCGCGAAACACTGTCTTGGGACGTCCGGCCTTAGCCGAGGCGCCCGGAGCCCACGCAAATCCAACTCGCGGCGCAAAGTCGAGTGTCCCGTGAATGTTGATTTGTGTCTCATATCGCAAACCCAGGCTCATGGTGAAATTCGGTTTGACCCGCCAATCGTCGCCCACAAACAGGCCCGTGTCCGACTGACCCACCAATACCAACGGGTTTCCCGCATTGAGCGAGAACTGGCTGGCCCCGCCTCCCAGCAGGCGAATCTGGGGCAGCGAAAATCCCATCCGCTGGAACAAAAGCGTCCGCTGATATTGCTGGATGGAACTAATGGTCTGGCAGCCCGGCGTCGGAGTTAGCTGATTGCACACGATGCCCGGCACAACCGGTTGATTGTTGGAATCCAGGATCGGAGCATACGCGCCGCCGAATGTGTAAGTGCCGTCGAAATTCTGAGTGGATGTGTCCTGGATCGAGACCGCGCGCACGCGGATTCCCATTTTCCAGGTGTGCGCTCCCTCGGCCATCGTCACATAGTCGTCCAGCTCGTAGTGATGGTGGATATACTGATAGGCCGCGTTGGCCGGCCCCCCGCCGTTGAAGGCGTTGACAACGATGATCGAAGGATCGGTGTCCGGCGAATCTTGATGCCAGTGCTGATGCAAAAACTGAAAATGAAATTCGTTCACTACCTTGGTGCTCAAAACCGCCGTTTCGCTGGCCTGGAAAGCATGCTCCAGATTGCTCTGAGTGTAGGCGCGAGACAGCAGCGTGAACCCGCCTGCCCCATTGTCGAATGTGGAATTATCGCTGATCGCATAACGGAACGTCAGGGTGTTGTTCGCTCCAAACTGATAGTCGATCCGGGGACTGATGCGCGAGCGCGTCTGCGGCGCCGAAAATACCGACGTGAATGGAAGAATCGCCAGCGTGTTCGGATCCAAAGTAACCGCATCGATCTCAGTTCCGTTGTCGATGTGACGCCGGTCAACATCCAGAAAGAAGGAGGCGTTCTTGCTCAACGGGCCGCCTACGCTTCCTCCAAAATCCGTCAGATTAAAAGGCGGTCTGTCCTGCGCGTACGGATTGCGCGAATTGAAAATGTCGCTGCCGTAATTGAAGAACACCTGGCCCCGGAATTTGTCCCGGCCCGGCTTCGTCAGGATTTCCGTGCGCCCGTAACCGATGGCGTCGAACTCCGGCGCGAAGGGATTCTGATTGACCCTGATCTCCCGGATCGCATCCTTGTTCGGCAGCACGGCATCGCCCTGCGTGAAGCCGTCGATATAAACCTGGGCCGCGTTGGGACCGGCCGCGGGCCCTGCCAGCGCTTGCAGATCGGCTTGCAGATCGTCGGGATCGTCCGACAAGGAATCTAGCGCCTCGTCCTTCAAAACCACCGCGCTGGCGTTGGACGAAGCATCCGTGCTCACTTGCGGGCCGAGGCTGTCCTGTACAGTGACCTCTTGTTTTTCGAGTACCACCCGCAGCGTGATGTCGAGCGTTGCAATGCCATCGGAAATCTCGGCCGTGGCCGGCTGCGACTGCATGCCCGGAAATGAAGCCTTCACGCTGTATTTACCGGGCTGCAGTCCGTTAATCACATAAGCGCCCGTGTCGTTGGTCGCTACCACTTTATTGATGCCCGCATCGTTGGAGACCGTGACCTGCGCGCCAGGAACGGGAGCGCCGGAAGTGTCCGCAACCACCCCACGCAGTCCGCCCGCTTGAGCGAACGCGAGGCTGGCAAAGCTTGCCCACAGAAACACGACAAGGGTTGTTATTGTTCTAGGCATTCGACAGTGGGCAGACTTTGGCCACGCTCGCTTCTTTGGATCCAACAAACGGCTGTTTTACTAGAATCGCTGAAGTCGATGCCGACGGTCAAGGTTGGGGCGTACTTATTGGTTGCCTCCCCTTTTCACCGGACTCGCTAAGTAAGCCTTCGACGCCGCTTCATCCTTGAGCGGCACAACCTTATCGGGATCGATCCGCACCATCAGATAAATAATGTGGTCGTCAATATGCGTAAACAGGTGCCCCGTGCCGGCGGGCACAACAATAACATCGCCCGGCTTTAGATGATACGTCACGCCGTTTCGAATCGAGCCGGCATTCTTGCCGGGACCATTGAACTCGCGCACGGTCTGCATCGTGCTCGGCCTTTGCTCGGCGCCCACCAGGTCCGGACCGGTTTCGAGTGTCGCCGTGCCCTCGATGACGTGGTACACCTCGCTGATAAAATCATGCTCGGCCACGGCGTTCTTCCCGGGCTGATCCAGCTTGCCGCGATATACGATTCCAATGCCCACCTGGCTCTTGCCGACATTGACAGAGCGCACTTGCTGATCCACCAGACGATTGTCCATGGCGCGTTTGGCATAAGCCTGCAGTTCGCTGCTATCGATGTAAGTGGCCGGGCACTGATTGCAGGTCGGCTTGGGGTCCTGCGCCACAAGCGCGCACGCCAGAACACCCGCAATCACGATTGCTTTCCAGATGATTCCATATCTTTGCATTTGGCTCTCTCCTTACCGAGGTACGCTCGGGAATGTCAGAATCATATAACCACGGCCATGCAAACCGCAACGCGCTTGACAAACGCCAAGGAACGCCAGATAGTGGGTTGGTCTGAAGCCAGGAAAGGGGCATCCATGTTGAGAGCTTATCGATCTGCATTGACGGCAGCCTGCTTCGTCTCACTCTGCCTCGCGGCGCCCGCCTCGGCTCAGGGACTATCGGGCACCAACAACGGCGAGTGGCCTTCCTACGCCGGCGACCTGCGCAACTACCACTATTCGCCGCTCGATCAGATCAACGCATCCAACTTCAGCAAACTCGAAATCGCCTGGCGCTTCCACATCGACAACCTGGGAACGCGCCCCGAGTACAAACTGGAAGGCACGCCAGTCATGGTAAACGGCGTGGTCTACGCCACTGCCGGATCGCGCCGCGCGGTGGTCGCCCTCGATGCAGCAACGGGCGAGTTGCTCTGGGTTCACGCCGAGCACGAGGGTGCGCGCGCAGCCGCATCTCCCCGCCAGCTCTCCGGCCGCGGCCTGTCTTATTGGACCGACGGCAAGGGCGACGATCGCATCCTCTATGTAACGCAAGGCTATCGCCTGGTCTGCCTGAATGCCAAGACCGGTCTTCCCATCAAGTCCTTCGGCGACTCCGGCCTGATCGACATGAAACGTTTCGCGGTCTACGGAACCGGCCAGCCCATCGATCTGGTCAACGGCGAAATCGGCCTGCACGCGACACCGGCCGTCACCAAAAGCGGCGTGGTTCTGGTCGGATCCTCCTTCCGCGAGGGTGGCACGCCGAAAACCCACAACAACACCAAAGGCATGGTGCTCGCCTTCGACGTCCACACCGGAAAAAAACTATGGCAATTTAACACCATTCCCCGCCCCGGCGAATTCGGCAACGACACCTGGCTCAACGAATCCTGGGCTACCAACGGCAACACCGGAGTCTGGTCGCAGATGGCGGTGGACGAAGAGCTCGGCCTGGCCTACTTGCCCGTCGAGACGCCGTCATCGGATTTCTACGGCGGCCATCGCCCCGGCAACAACCTTTTCGCCGACAGCTTAGTCTGCGTCGACCTGAAAACCGGCCAGCGCAAGTGGCATTACCAGTTGGTCCATCATTCCATCTGGAACATGGACATCGCGGCCGCGCCCGTTCTGGCCGACATCACCGTCAATGGCAAGCCAGTCAAGGCCGTTCTCGAATCCAGCAAGCAGGCCTTCATGTATGTTTTCGATCGCGTCACCGGCCAGCCGGTTTGGCCCATCGAAGAGCGCCCGGTCGCGAAAGGCGACGTCCCAGGCGAGTGGTATTCGCCCACGCAGCCCTTCCCCACCAAGCCGCCCGCGTTCGATTATCAAGGCGTCACGGTGGAGAACCTCATCGATTTCACGCCCGAGCTGCGCCAGGAAGCCATCCGCGCCACGTCAAGATACAAACTCGGCGGAGTCTTTACGCCCACCGTAGTCAGCAAAGTCGACGGCCCCATCGGATCGTTCCGCTCCTCGGGCGGCATGAACTGGCCGGGCTTCTCTTATGATCCCGAGACGCACATCGCCTACGTTCCGTCCTTCGTCTCGCTGCCGCCCGTCGCGCTGATGCCCCCGCCTAGCCGGGAATTTTCCGACATCGATTACGTCGAAGGCTTCGCCGACACCGGCGTGCGCTACGTTTCCGGCCCCGGCGAAAACGTCGGCGCGGATGCTCCACGTCCCAAGCGCGGCGCCGCCCCGCCCGAAGCAGCTTCTCCAGCCAGCCGCAATGCCAGCCTGAACCCGCAAGGTCTGCCTTTGATGAAGCCGCCGTATGGCAGGATCACCGCCATCAATATGGATAAGGGCGAGTTTGCCTGGCAGATCGCGCACGGCGAAACTCCGGACTTCATTCGCAATCATCCGGCGCTGAAAGGCCTGAACATCCCGCGCACGGGCCAGGCCGGCTATGTCGGCATTCTCGTGACCAAAACGCTGGTGATCGCGGGCGACCCGATGTTCACCACCACGTCCGACCATCCGCGCGGCGCGATGCTGCGCGCGTACGACAAGGCCACCGGCAAAGAACTAGCCTCGGTCTGGATGCCTGCACCGGTAAGCGGCACTCCCATGACGTATCGCGTGAACGGACGCCAATACATCGTCGTGCCAATCAGCGGCGCGGGACACCCCGGCGAATACCTGGCATTCGCGCTGCCGGAATCTTAAGCCGACGGCGCTACTTCTTCGGCCAAACCGCGCCCTGGTCCGCCTTCGTGACTGCCGCCAGCCCCTTGTACATGAACTTCTGCACGCGCTGCCCGCGATACGTCTCGGTCGTAAAGATGTTGCCCTTCGAATCGGTCGCGATGCTGTGCACTCCATAAAACTCGCCCGGCTGCCGCCCGCCTTCGCCGAACGTCGTCAGGATCTGCAGCGAGTCGCGATCCAGAATGTGCACGCGGTCGTTCTCGCCATCGGCCAGATAAATGTATTTCTGCTGCGCGTCCTTGGAAAACGCGATGTCCCAGGCCGATCCCGAACCAAGCGTTCGTTTCTCGATGAACGTCTCCTTGATAAAGGTCCCGTCCGGATGGAAAACCTGAATGCGGTCGTTCACGCGGTCGCAGACATACAACAGATTGTCGTGCGACAGCTCCGCGCAATGCACCGGATTGCGGAACTGCTGCGCCGGCGGATCGTCCGGATTGTAGCGCCCCAGATCGGTGTCGTCCGGCTTGTGTCCATAGGCGCCCCAATGCCGCTTGTACGCGCCGGTATCGGCATCGAACACGATCACGCGATGGTTGCCGTACCCGTCGGCGACGTACACCTCGTTGGTTTTCGGATCGACGAAGATCTTCGCCGGCAGCCGCAAATTCGCGATATCGTTGCTCCCCTTGCTCTGGTTCGGCTTTCCGATCTGCATCAGGAATTTTCCTTCCTGGGTGAACTTCAGGATCATGTTGTCGTTGAAGGACTGCGTTCCGCTCACCTGGCCTTCGTTGTATGCGGTCTGATCTCCGGTCGGCGCGCCTGCACCACGTCCACCACGCCCTCCGCGTCCCCTACCGCCAGGAGCCGCACCCCGTCCATTGCCTCCAATCCAGACGTTGCCTTTGTAATCCACGGTGATGCCATGATTCGAATCCGGCCAATCGTAACCATTTCCGGGGCCCCCCCAGTGGCCGATCAGATTGCCCTCTTCGTCGAATTCGAGCACCGGCGGCGCGGGCGCACAGCATTGCGCGATAGCCGGACTCGTGGTCGCGTGCACTTCGCCCGGCTCGAGCGACCCCGCCCGATGAATGATCCAGATATGATCGTTCGCGTCCACGGACACGCCAATGGTCTGCCCCAGAATCCAATGGTTCGGCAGCGGCTTGGGCCACAGCGGGTCCACTTCAAACCGCGGCGCCTGCACACCCGCGGCTTGCACCACGGCCCGCCGACCGAGCACGGAAGATCCAACTCCCAGCATCACCATCAGTGCGGCCAATCCCGCACCCAGGTACCAATTGCGCCGCATGCGGCTCACCTCCTTCGGTGGATTCTAGCTACTATACACCTCCGCGACCCCGAGCGGCGCATCGAAAACGCCTGGCCGTAGCTCGTTCATGCTACATTTTCAGGAGGTTCTTCCCATGTACGCAAGATCTTCTCTCTTCGCCCTCTGCGCATTAGGCTCACTTTGGGCCGCTGATCCAGACGGCGCCGCGCTCTACAAAGCTCGTTGCGCCACCTGCCATGAGGCCGGCAGCGTCCAAGGCCGCATCCCTAAGCGCGATGAACTCGCCGCCCGCACGCCGGAGTCGATCTTCAGCGCCATGTTCGGCGGAGCGATGGATATTCAAGCCGCGGGCCTGAGCGAGAACGAAGGTCGCGCCATCGCCCGATACCTCACCGGGAAGGAATTTTCCACCACGACGGAAACCTCCGCCGGAATGTGTTCGGCGCCGGCAAAGAAATTCTCGCTCAACGATGGCGATTGGAACGGCTGGGGCGTCGAGTTGGACAATTCCCGCTATCAACCTAAACCGGGGCTCAGCGCGGACGACGTTTCGAAACTCAAGCTGAAGTGGGCGTTCGGATTCCCGGGCGACAATCGCGCCACCGCACAGCCCACTGTCGCGGGCGGCCGCGTTTTTGTGGGCAGCGCCGGAGGAACCGTTTATTCGTTGGACGCCGCCACGGGCTGCACCTACTGGGCCTATAAAGCCGGTGCCAGCGTTCGCACCGCGGTCAACATCGCGCGTTCCAAGAGTGGACGCTACATCGCCTACTTCGGCGATTTGCGCGCCTACGCCCACGCCTTGGATGCCGAAACCGGAGTCGAATTGTGGAAGACAAAGCTGGACGATCATCCGGCGTCCCGCATCACCGGCGCGCCGGTGTTCTATGACGGTAGGCTGGTGGTCCCGGTCGCCTCACTCGAAGAAGGCTCGGCTCGCGCGCCGCAATATGAGTGCTGCACGTTCCGCGGCAGTCTGGTCTCGCTCGACGCCGAAACCGGCCGCCAGATCTGGAAGACCTACAGCGTGCTCGATCCTCCCAAGGCCACCAGGAAAAGCAAAGTCGGAACGCAACTCTACGGACCCGCCGGCGCCGCCATCTGGTCGGCGCCCACCATCGACCTCAAGCGCAAGCTCGTCTACGCCGCCACGGGCGATTCCTACACCGACATCGATATCCACACCAGCGACGCGATCCTCGCGTTCGATCTCGATACAGGCTCCTTAGTCTGGGTGAGTCAGGTAACGCCGAAAGATAATTTCATAGTCGGCTGTCCAGCATCGCCAAACTGCCCAGAGGATCTTGGCCCGGACTTCGATTTTGGCAGCGCGCCCATCTTGCGAAACATCGGCGGTGGAAAACAGATTCTCGTTGCCGCCCAAAAGTCAGGCATCGTCTGGGGGCTCGACCCGGATCAAAAAGGCAAGGTTGTCTGGCAGACCAAGATCGGCGCGGGCAGCGCGCTGGGCGGCATCGAATGGGGACACGCTGCCGACGACCAAAATACATACGCCGCCGTATCAGATCTCATCGTCCGCAAGGACCCGCAGCCTGGGATTTGGGCGCTCAAACTCGCCACGGGCGAAAAGGTCTGGAGCACGCCCGCCCCCGCCGTCACATGCGCTCAGGGTCAAGCCTGCATAGGCGCGCAGTCGGCTGCGATTTCCGTCATTCCCGGCGCTGTGTTCTCCGGCGCCATCAACGGACACTTCCGCGCGTATTCCACCAAAACCGGCGAGATCATTTGGGATTTCGATACCGCCAAGCCTTTCGAGACCGTCAACAAGGTGCAAGCCAAAGGCGGATCCATCAACGGCGCCGGACCCACCATCTCGAACGGAATGGTCTTTACTAACTCTGGCTATGTGGGATTCGGTGGAACGGCGGGCAACGTGTTGCTCGCGTTTTCGGTGAACGGCCAATAACGAAAATCTCGGTAGTGGGTCCATTTGAGGTGTAGGCCCAGCATCGAGATAAAGTCATATGTGGAAGCGGACTCGTTTTTAGGGTGCGCACCAGATCTTGGAACACTTCCACGCGGTCCATATTGAGGCGATTGTGCACGCTCTGGATGGACCTACCCATTTGTCCACCGCCGGGTTCGACAAGGTGATTGGAGGGCGCTCGTGAATAAAGGAGAATGCTCTGAGCGGATTCGCCTTGTCGATGAATACAGCCGGCTAATCAGCGAGTTCAATAAACTCTTGGAGTCATTGAAGAATCCCAAAAGCGATCGAGGTGATACTGCCTGGATTGCGGTCGAGCGGGCCCGAGCGGAATCTCAAACCGCATGGGACGCGGTTGAGAGGCATACGACAGACCATCGTTGCCTCGACTTGCACTGGTCCGAATCAAGCGATGTTCTGCAAGCGGCCGCGATGGCGGCTCTCGACGTAATCCTCGTCGCGGACGACGCACGGCGGTATGTCGATTTTAATGAATCCGCCGCTGCGGTCCTGGCGCTCCCCCGTAGCGAGATTACCGGGCGGAGAATTGACGAGTTCTTCGCGGAGGCGTGTGGCGAGACAATTCCGGAGGCCTGGAACAGTTTCATTGCTGATGGAGTTCAAAGCGGGTTCTGCGAACTTATTGGCCCTGCTCCTCGGCGCAAGTTCGAGTACCGGGCTAAAGCGAACTTCGCGCCTGGACTTCATCTGTCCGTTCTGCGGGAAGTTAGGGAATAAGCTGAGCTTGGTGTTTCGCTCGGCAGGCGGCGCATAGGCTAAGCGCTCTTGGTCTTCGATCCTCCCTAGCCTAGCGGTCGAACTTAGCGGGATGGTGCGGTTATGCAAGCTGCACCACCAACGCTTTTTAAATCAAGGGTCCGCTTCGCCGTGCAAAACGGCGCGCCCTTGACCGCCGAGCCGTTCTAGGGACGATTCTTAAGATGAGGGAAAAGGGGCAGAACGGAAACGCGCTTCCGGCGCCCGGCCGGTAGCCTTTGGGGGTGGGGAATTTTCGACCGGCGAAGTGGGGAGTTTTCAAACCGGCGTGCTTGCGGACGATGAGTTCGGAGACGGTGGAACGGCCGGCAACGTGTTGCTCGCATTTTCCGTCAACGGGCAATAGCGAAAATCTCGTCACCAGCGCACGGCTACCATTGAGTAGATGAGCGCATCACCTTCCGACGCTCCTGGCCGCGATCCCGCTGTCACGCTCGATCCGCCTTCTTGGCCCGAATTTCGCGGCCAAGCCCACCGCATGTTGGACGACATCCTTGATTATCTGGAAAACATCCGCGATCGCCCGGTCTGGCAACCGATTCCCGATTCAGTCCGCCAACATTTCCGCAACCAGCTTCCCGCTCTACCCTCCGATCTGGCCGCGGTTCACGACGAATTCATGCGTTACATCCTGCCGTTTGCCGCCGGCAACGTCCATCCGGGATTCATGGGATGGGTGCACGGGGCCGGCACGCCGGTGGGCGTAGTGGCGGAGATGCTGTCCGCGGGGCTGAACGCCAATCTGGGAGGCCGCGACCACATCCCGATTGAAGTCGAGCGCCAGGTCTCCGAATGGATGCGGAAGCTTTTTGGTTTTCCCGAAGGCGCCGCCGGACTCTTCGTAACCGGCGCGTCCATGGCGAATCTGATCGCCGTGCTGGTGGCGCGCGACACCGCGCTCGGTTTTGAGACGCGCTGTTCTGGTCTCGAGGCCGGACAGCGGCTCGTTGCGTACGCTTCGGAAGCGGTGCATGGCTGCATCCCGAGAGCGCTCGACATCGCCGGTATCGGAAGCGACGCTCTGCGCCGGGTCGCGGTTGATGACCATTTTCGGATCCACTTGGACGCTTTACGCGCTGCCATCGACGCGGACCGGCGCGCCGGCCTTATCCCGTTTCTTCTGGTCGGCACGGCCGGTACAGTCGACACCGGAGCCATCGACAACCTGGATGCTCTGGCCGATCTCGCGCGAACAGAGGGTCTGTGGTTCCACATCGACGGCGCTTGCGGAGCCCTAGCCATGCTCGCACCAAGTCTCGCGCCTCCGCTCAAAGGCATTGAGCGCGCCGATTCGCTGGCGTTCGATTTTCACAAATGGGGACAGGTGCCCTACGACGCCGGCTTTGTCCTGGTGCGCGACGGCATTCTGCAGCGCCAAACCTTCGCCACCTCCGCTCCCTATTTGCGCCGCGAAGCGCAGGGCCTGGCCGCCGGATCACCCTGGCCGTGCGATTTCGGCCCGGATCTCTCCCGCGGCTTTCGCGCGCTCAAGACCTGGTTCACTTTCAAAGTTTACGGCGCTGAGGCGTTGGGTGCTTCCATCGCCCACACCTGCGAGCTGGCCCGCTATCTCGAAAACCGTATCCTGGAAACTCCGGAACTCGAACTCGCCGCGCCAGTGGAATTAAACATCGTCTGTTTCCGTTATTGCACCCAAGAAACGCACCGCGTGAACGCTCGGATCGCAGTCGAGCTACAAGAGTCCGGCATCGCAGCGCCCTCCACAACCATCGTCGGAGGCAAGCTCGCAATTCGTGCGGCTATCGTGAACCACCGTACCTGCCGCGCCGACTTGGATGCGCTGGTCGAAAAAACCATCGCGCTGGGCCGTTCATTGGAGGACCGCGCCGCCCGCAGCACCGCGTCCACCGGCAGTACCTCAACGGATTGGCCGCCGCGCATAGCCCGCGAAAAAGCTCTGCGCGAAATCGAAGCCCGGATCGCAGCCCATCCGGACGCCATCGAACCGCGGCTCGAACGTGCCGATTTGCTAGCCGAGTTGGGCCGGACCCTGGACGCACGCAATGCTTACCTGGACGTCCTGACACGCTCGCCATCGCACCGCGTGGCCCTCAACAATTTAGGTGCCTTGCTACATTCCACCGGCTATCGGACTGCGGCCCGCACTGCGTATAAGGAAGCCGCCGCCCGCCATCCCGACGATCCGATGAGCCAGGTCAACCTCGCCAACGCGCTCTACGAAAATGGAGAGTTCGCCTCGGCCCACGAGCATTTCGAAATCGCTCTGCGCTGCGCCCCGGATTATCCCGAGGCGCACCAGGGGCTCTCCTACGTGTTGGCGGAACTGGGAGACCACGAGCGCGCAGCCTGGCATCGCCGAAAAGGTTTCGAGCAGCGTCCGGTGTTCACGCTGCCATACCGCGGCGACGGCCCTCCGGTGTCGCTTCTGCTGTTGATTTCCGCCCTGGGCGGCAACATCCCAACACGCAATTTCTTGGACGACCGCGTGTTTGAGACCACCGTGGTTGTGGCCGAATTCTACGATCGCAACCTCGCGCTGCCGCGGCATCAACTGATCTTCAACGCTATCGGTGACTCGGATTTGTCCGGTGAAGCATTGTCCGCCGCGCAATCGCTGGTGGCTTTAAGCGGCGCTCGTGTACTGAATCCGCCCGCCGCGGTCTTGGCAACCGGACGGGCCGATAACGCGCAGCGCCTCTCGCGATTACCCGGCGTGATCGCCCCGGCCACCGTCCAGCTGCCGCGCGATCTTCTAACTTCCGCCGGCGCCGAGAGCACTCTGGCTCGCCATGGTTTGAAGTTTCCGCTGCTTCTGCGCACCCCCGGTTTTCACACCGGCCGCCACTTTGTTCTCGTGGATCGCGCCGCCGCGTTGGCGGAAGCGGCCGCCGCGTTGCCTGGCGCCGAATTAACCGCCATCCAGTATCTCGATTCCCGGGGAGCTGACGGCAAGGTCCGCAAGTACCGCGTCATGATGATCGATGGCCAGCTCTATCCGCTCCACCTCGCCATTTCGAGCCATTGGAAAATTCACTATTTCACAGCTGAAATGGCCGACCGCCCCGAACACCGCGCAGAGGATGCCGAGTTTCTGGAGAACATGGCCACTGTGCTCGGCCCCCGTGCCATGCATGCCCTGGAGCAAATCCAAACCGCTCTGGGCTTGGATTACGCGGGCATCGATTTCGGCCTGAGTCCTTCGGGCGAACTGCTCCTGTTCGAAGCCAACGCCACCATGGTCGTCAATCCGCCGGAGCCCGACCAGCGCTGGGCCTATCGCCGCCCAGCCGTGGAACGGATTTTCGCCGCCATCCGGAAAATGCTGCTGGAGAAAGCTGCCACCTGATATCCTGATGAGGTCATGGATCTCAACCTCACTCCCGCCGAACTGAAATTCCGCGATGACCTGCGCGCCTGGCTGCGCGCCAACGTGCCTAGCGATTGGGAAAAACATCGCACCGAAGACGAAATGGCCGAGCGCTTCGAGTTTCTTCGCGCCTGGCAGAAGCAGGTGTTTCAAGCGGGCTGGGCCGGAATCTCCTGGCCTAAAGAATACGGCGGGCGCGGTGCAACCCTGATGGAGCAGGTAATTCTCACCGAGGAGATGGCGCGCGCCGCTGCTCCTCCGTTGGCCAACGTGTTAGGCCTTTCGCTCATCGGCCCCACCATCATCGCCTTTGGCACCGACGCCCAGAAGAAGCGCTTCCTTGCGAATATCCTGAGCGCCGACGAGATCTGGTGCCAGGGATTCTCCGAACCCAACGCCGGTTCCGACCTCGCCAACGTCCGCACCGACGCTCGCCTGGATGGCGACCAGTATGTCATTAATGGCCAGAAGGTCTGGAACAGTTACGGCTGGGCAGCCGATTGGTGTGCGCTGTTGACGCGCTCCGATCCTAACTCAACCAAGCATCAAGGACTCACTTACATCCTCGTCGACATGAAAACTCCCGGCGTGGAGGTCCGGCCGCTCAAGCAATTGACCGGCGAAAGCGAGTTCTGCGAAATCTTTTTCCACGACGTCCGCGTCCCTGCCGCCAATGTGCTCGGCAAAGTGGGCGACGGCTGGAACGTCGCCATTGGAACTCTGGCCCACGAGCGCGCCACCTTGGGCGCGGGAGTACAGATCGCGCTCAAGCGCCAGTTCGATCGCCTGGTTGAGCTGTCGCATTCGACTATGCGCAATGGCAAGCCAGCCGCCGAAGACCCGGTAATCCGCCAAAAACTCGGTCAGTGTTACACCGAGATCGAAATCATGCGCCTCAACCAGATGCGCGCCATCTCGCGCATCAATCAGAAGGGTGTGCCTGGGCCCGAAGGCTCGGTGCTCAAGATATTCTGGACCGAGTTGAATCAGCGTT
>Ga0335083_10004553_pt1 | contig 17635 bp, 16 predicted proteins | sample Lox_Sample_42_FD_206716 | JGI IMG/M metagenome (GOLD analysis project Ga0335083, IMG submission 206716) | Soil microbial communities from Loxahatchee National Wildlife Refuge, Florida, United States - Lox_Sample_4.2 | ecosystem: Environmental > Terrestrial > Soil > Wetlands | place: USA...
CCCCCGTATGATTTGGCGCTGGCCACACGCATGGCGGAGGTCGCGCAACTCTACGACCTCGACCTGCTGCATGTGCACTATGCGATTCCGCACTCGGTCAGTGCGATGCTGGCCCGTCAGATGCTCGCCGCAGGCCCCCGGAAGCAGCGCTTGCCGTTCGTCACAACGCTGCACGGTACGGACATTACGTTGGTTGGCCTGGACCGTTCTTATCTGTCCATCACCCGTTACTCGATTGAACAGAGCGACGGAGTGACTGCGATTTCGAATTACCTCAAAGACCGGACCCAGCGCGTGTTCGACGTGAAAAACAGCATTGAAGTGATCTACAACTCGGTGAATTGCGACGTTTACCGCCGTAATCCTGAGACATTCGCACAAGTGCGGGCGGAGTACGCGCCCAATGGGGAGCGCGTGCTGGTGCACCTTTCGAACTTTCGTCCCGTCAAACGCCTGACTGACGTGATCGAGATCTTCGACCGCGTGCACAAGAAGATTCCGTCCAAGTTGCTCTTGATTGGCGATGGGCCCGATCGTTCCGTCGCCGAATGGCTGGCGGTCCAGAAGGGCATTCATGGCGACGTCCTGTTTCTGGGCAAACAGGATCAGATCGAGGAGAAGCTATCGATCGCCGACATCATGCTGATTCCCAGCGAACTGGAATCATTCGGACTCGCCGCGCTCGAGGCGATGGCCTGTGAAGTAGTTCCCATCTCCACTCGGGCTGGCGGAGTGCCGGAGGTTATCGAACACGGAAAAAGCGGCTATCTCGCCGACGTCGGTGACGTCGACACCATGGCGCGTTACGCGATCGAACTGCTCAGCGATGACGACCTGCTGGGGCAAATGGGAAAGCAGGCGCGGGCAGCCGCCAAAGAGCGCTTCTGTTCCACCAAGATTGTGAAGCAGTACGAAGACTTTTACCGGCGCGTGCTGGAGCGCTCGGCGTAGAAGCCTTCTGGCACCGAGCTCGCCGCCTCGACCAAGGGTAGCCGGATTCGGATGAGCGTTCCCTTCCCTTCGTGACTGTCGATGGTCATGCGCGCCGTGTCTCCATACAAAACCTGCAGCCGTTCGGAAATGTTCGCCATGCCGATGCCCATGCCGGACCAACTGCTGCTTTCTTCCAGTTGCGCTCCCCCCATGCCCACGCCGTCATCTTCCACTTCGATGATGAGCCGTGAATCGGTGACCCGGCTACGCAAATAGATACTGCCTCCCTCCACTTTCGGCCCGAGTCCATGTTTGATGGAGTTCTCGACCAGCGGCTGCAGAAGCATGCAGGGCACGACGACGTCGAGCGAAGCCGGATCGAGTTCCTTCACCACCCGCAGCTTGTCACGCCCGAAGCGCACGACCTCAATATCGAGATAGTTGTCGATAAACTCGAATTCTTCCCGCAGCGGCGCAAACGCTTCGCTGCTGTTCAGCAGCCGCCGCAGGATCGTCGCCAGCTTGAAGATCACGTCCCGCGCCATGTCTGGATCGAAGCGCACCAGCGACGAGATCGAATTCAAGGTGTTGAACAGGAAGTGCGGATTGATCTGGTTCTGCAGCGCTTCCATGCGTGCGTGCAGCAGAAGGCGTTCCTGCTCTTCCAGTTTGATCTGTAAGCGGACGCTGTTGAAGATCTTCAGTTCGATTCCGATCGCGGTCACCGAGGCGGCGTAGATTACGCTGTAGACCCAGTAGTTGTCGGGACTCTCCATACTGAAAATCCAGTGCGGGTGCTGCGCCAATTCCGTCTGGACGAAACGCAGGCCGATCACGGTCCAGAAGAACACGATCTGCCAGTCAAACAGGCGGGGACGCCGAAGGTTGCGGCGAATCATGCGAAAAATGCTTTCATCGATGAACGGCGAGAACGACCAGATATCTTCCTTATCGACCGCCCATGTCCGCAGCTGGCCGGCCACAAAACCGGAAAGCACATCGAACGGCATCGCGGCCCACTCGCCGTGCAGCAGTGCGGGTATGCCCATCAGCACGCCGCCCAGCGACCCCGCCCAGCGACCGCCGATTACTCCCAGCAGAAGCGCGGTCTCAAAACTCATGTCACCGGCCTGGAAGCTTTTCGAGAAAATTCGCGCCCACACGCCCACCATGATGGGCAGCCCGAACCAAAGCACCAGGTAAACCTTTTGCCGGAACGTGCGTTCCTCGCGGAACAGGATGCTCTTGAATTCTTTGGAACGCACCAGGCTGCTGGACACAGCCGCAGCTACGCCCAGCTTGAACAGCAAATTGAAGAGGATAAGCCTCTGTTCCATGGAATTCGTTTCGAGCGAACGTCAGAGCGAATGTAAGGGATCAATCCCGTCTCTGAAAACTGTAGCACGAAGCCGAACACTCAATATCCCTTCGACTTATCCACTACGGAGCGCAGCGGCTGGTGTTGCAGGTAACGGCGAAGGTTGTCGGAAAACAGGTCGTACTGCCGCCCCCAGACCTTTTCTGTTTGGCTGGCAATGTGTGGCGTAATCAGCAGGTTCTCGACACTCCAGAGCGGTGAATCCGGCGGGAGCGGTTCACGCTCGAACACGTCGAGCGCGGCTCCTGCAATGCGTCGCGCGCGCAAGGCATCGATCAGGGCGGCCTCGTCCACCTGCGCGCCGCGCCCGACATTGATCAAACAAGCCTCGGGCTTCATTGCCGCGAAGCGCTCGGTATTCATGAGTTGTGTAGTCGCGTTGATAAGAGGCGCCGCCAGCACGACGTAATCCGATTGCCGGAGCATCTCGTCGAGCGCCGACGGTGCAAAGACCTCCTGCACGCCATCGGGATTTCCTTTCTCCACATGCTCGCGAGTAGCGATCACGCGCATTCCCAAGGCCGACGCCATCTGCGCTACCCGGCGTCCAATGCTTCCGACGCCGATCAGGCCCAGCGTCGCACCCGCAAGCTCGCGCGGATGCACTCCGTCGTTCCAGATCGAGTCCTGACCCCATGTGCGCCTGTCTTGAAACGCCGCTGCTTGCGGAATCTTCCTGGCCAGCGCGAATAGCAACGCCATCACATGCTCGGCCACTGCCGGGCCGTGAACTTCCCGTGAATTGGTAACGACCACGTCGCTCTGCGCTAACGCGGCGAACAGCAGTTGGTTCACGGCCGCGGTGGGCGCGTGGATCCAGCGCAGCTTCCCCATCGCAGCAAATTGCTCCGCATGCAACGAGACCGCCAATAGAATCTCTGCTTCACGGAGATCGTCTTCGATCCCATCGAAGCTGCTGTGCTGGGCAATCTGTAACTGGGGAAACTCCTGCGACAAGCGCTCAATGAACCACCCCGGCACATTCCACAGCGCGAGCTGGTTATGCACCACAATCAGCAGCTTCATGGGGGACGATTAAACCACAGAACCTGTACAGGAAGAGAACTCCCGGCAAGAATTCTCGCATCGTGCGTTCTAGACTCAGTCGGAACCTCGATCGCGCTTTCGGAGTCTTTAAGAACTGTAAAATGTACTTTTGGCCGGTCAATCAACGTGGCGTCTGGAGGTTGTCCCATGCGGCGATTCTGCTTGGCGTTGTTGTTGAACATGGCTGGGGGCGCCGCTCTCGTGGCCCAGGCAGCGGCTCCGGCTTCCGCGCCTCGGCCTCCCCAGTCCGCCCGTGAAGCGCTGCTTGAAATGTTTTTGGGCAAGGGGGAAAACGACTTTACAAAGCACCTGCCCGAAGTCGCAAACCAGGCGTTGATTCACAAAAGCGAAAGCCAGGAGACGAACCTTGCGCTCCAGATCTCCAAGTTCGGCCGCCAAATGGTTGCGCAAGGCGAGCACGTCGAGTCCTTCGAAAACGGCCCCAACCTTCTGCTGATCGAACAAAATGGCGGCCGTGAAAAATACGAAGTCGCTGTCGAGCACGACTCCCTGATCGGCGAGGACGACGAGATTGAACTCTCCATCCACGATTACAAAGACGGGCAGCTGCAATCCCTTCCCGTCGTACCGCGCCTTACCTTCACGCTGCGCAAGGAGAAGGAAATCTGGCGCCTCACAGAAATCACGGCTGCCGCCCACATTCCCCTCACCGATCCCGACTATCTCAGTGGATTGCGGAAGGACCAGAACGAGTCGAACGAATCCGCCGCGGGAAACCGTGTAACCGTGATGGCGACGGCGGAAACGAACTACGCAACCCGGCACCCGGACCGCGGCTATACCTGCGGTCTCGCAACGCTGTTTACTTCCGAACCGGGCGCGATGCCGGGCGAGAACGGCTTTGTCTCCGATCCGGGCCAAGGTAATGAAGAGTGGAGCGGATACCGCTTTGCGCTAACCGGATGCGATGGTACCCCGGCAGCGAAGTATCAGATCACCGCGGTGCCGCTCGAATCGGATGCGGGCATCAAAACGTTCTGCGCCGACGAGTCCGGCGCTTTCAAATTTGTTACCACGGGAAAAATCTCGAGTTGCTTCAGCCGGGGAGAGCCCGTGAATCCTCCACAGACGAACTCTCCGGACGAATGAAGCTATCGGATTTTATCCGTACGCCAGTTCCTTCGCGCGCTGCGCCGCCTTTACCACCGCTTTGATCAGCGTGACGCGCAGCTTCCCTTCTTCGAGTTCCATGATGGCGTCGATGGTGCAGCCAGCCGGCGTCGTCACGGCATCCTTGAGCAGGGCCGGATGGTCTCCCGTCTCGAGCACGACCCGCGCCGCGCCCAGAGTGGTCTGCGCCGCTAGCAAGGTCGCGATATCGCGCGGCAATCCGACCTTCACGCCCGCCTCTGCCAGCGATTCGAGAATGATGTAGATGTACGCCGGACCGCTCGCGGAAAGCGCGGTCACGGCATCCATGTGTTTCTCGTCGACTACGACGGTGCGTCCCACCACGTCAAACATGTGGCACGTCATCGCCACATCCTCGGCGCTGGCGTGTTTGCCTTTGCAGATCGCGGTCATGCCAGCGCCAAGCTGGCACGGCGTATTGGGCATCGCGCGGATGACGGGCACATTGGGCGGCAGATTCTTTTCGATCATCGAAGTAGGCACCGAAGCCGCCACCGACACGATCACCTGCTTCGAGGTAACGTACCCGCTGATCTCGCGCACGACCTCCTCGACCACCTGAGGCTTCACTCCGATCACGATAATGTCGGCGCTCTTGACGGCCTCCACATTGTTGGTGCCAACCTTCACTTTCAATTTTGCCGCCAGCGCTTTGGCACGCTCTTCGTGTGCCACGGTCGCGCACGTGGACTTCGCCGTGAGCAGTCCATTCTTCAGCAACGCCTGCAGAATGATGCTACCCATCTTGCCCGCACCCAGGAACGCGATTTTCTTCCCCGCCAAATCATTTCCCATGATTCCCCTCAGCACATCGATCCAAATCTTAACCACAGAGGACAAAGAGTAGACAGAGGGCTGTTGGAACCGTGGTTTCCCTCAGTGTCCTCAGTGTCCTCTGTGGTGAAAAGCTCTTATCTCGCCACGTTCTCGCGCTGCCGCTCCATCCAATTCCATGCGGTCGCCACCGTCTCCCGCAGTCCGCGCGTCGCCTTCCACTGCAGCAGGGCTTGTGCCTTTGCAGGATTCGCTACGAGCGCGGGGGGATCTCCCGGGCGCCGCGGTACGATCTTGTGCGGCACGCGCTTCCCGGTCACTGCCTCGACGGCGGAAATGACTTCCTGCACCGACGCGCCAACTCCGGTCCCCAGATTGGCGGCAAAGCTTTTGTTCCCCGCAGCCAGGTGGTCGAGGGCTTTCAAATGCGCGCTCGCCAGGTCGTTCACATGGATGTAGTCACGCACGCAGGTTCCATCGGGCGTCGGATAGTCCGAGCCGAATATTTGCAGCTCAGGGCCAAGGCCTGCAGCGGCTCGCAGCGCGAGCGGAATCAAATGTGTTTCGGGCTCATGCAGTTCGCCGATCTCGCCACTTTCGTCCGCGCCGGCGGCATTGAAGTAACGCAGGCTGGCGAAGCGAAACCCATAGGCCCGGTCGTACGCCTCCAGAGCCTGCTCGAAGAACAACTTACTCACGCCGTACGGATTCACCGGCTGCCGCGGAATATTCTCTTCAATCGGAACCTTCTCGGGTTCTCCATACACCGCGCAGGTTGAGGAAAAGATGACCTTCTTCACTCCCGCATCGAGCGCGGCATTCAGCAGCGAGAGTCCACCCTCGACATTGTTGTGGAAATACTTCTTCGGATTCGTCACCGACTCGCCAACATAGGCATGCGCCGCGAAATGCATGATGGCATCCGCCCGGGGCAGCACTCGCGCCAGGGCGGCCGAGTCCAGCACATCACCCTTTACCAACTCAAAGCCCGCTGCCAGAGCTTCATAGCCGGTACTGAGATTGTCGAAAATAACGACTTCGTGCCCCACCCGCTTCAGCGCCCGGGCAGCATGACTTCCGATGTATCCAGCCCCACCGATGACCAGGACGACCACTTGATTTCCTTTCTGCCTGCGTGATTCGCCACCTCTGTCCGAGGCTCAAACCCAGGGACAGGTGAGGCGTCGGCGTCCACGGCAGGACCCCGCCGCATCATGATCGCCGGATCAGTTCCGGAACCGGGAAGGAAGCAGACGAACATTGTATCGAACGGAATCAAAGAGCGTCTCCGTCGTGCGGCTGCGCGCACTGCATTCATTCGTCTATCATCTCGAGCAGCCTGCTAAGATTGTGCCGTCAACTGGAGGTTTCGTGGAAACCGAACTGCCGGCAGATCCCGAAGCAGCGCCCGAATCCGCAGCCGCGTCCCTGCCCGAAGCCGCCCCAAGCATCTCCCCAGTGGCTCCAATAGTCGCTGCTCCCCTGGTTCCGGCTGCCACCGTTGTTCCGCCCCCGGTGCCGGAAGCTCCAACCTATACCGACCGCGGCACTGGACTTGTCGTCTTCGGCATAATTCAAATCATTCTGGGATTGCTCGCAGCGCTTATGGTACCGCTGGTCGCGCTGGGAGCCTTTATGTCGCGTCTCGCGCCCGGTGGCCGCATGCGTCCCGGACAGTTCTTCTCGGGAGTCGCCACTTACGGATTCATCTCGATAGCCCTGCTGATCCTGGGCGTCGGGTCGGTTCAAACGAAGCGTTGGGCCCGCGCTCTGACGCTCGTCACTTCCTGGTACTGGGTCATCATGGGCGCGCTGGTTACGGTCCTGCTGACTGCGATGTTACCGGTTGCGATGAGAGGCGCGCTCGCGCAGATGAAACAGAGCGGTCCCAACGCGCCCTCGGCGGAAATGTCCGCAGGGATTATGGCGGTTGTGCTCACGCTCATCATTGTTTTTCTCGCATTCTTTCTGGTCCTGGTTCCGATCGCGTTTGTCGTGTTCTATGGTCGTCGCGATGTTGCCGAAACCTGCCGTCGTCGCGATCCTGTCGAACGCTGGACCGATAAGACCCCTTTGCCAGTGCTGGGCGCGAGCGTCGTACTGTTCACCGGCGCCCTATATCTCTTGCTGGTCGGCATCACGATGCCGCTATTTCCATTCTTCGGGCGATACCTCACCGGAGTCGGGGCCGCATTCTGCTTTTTCGTGGTGGCCGCTATCGACGCATATATCGCCGTCGCGCTCTTCCGCCTGCAGATATCCGGTTGGTGGATCGCGGCTCTCACGGTTCCGGTCCGCCTGTTATCGATGGCGCTGACCTATGCCCGGGCTGACATGACGCAAGCCTACGCGAAAATGGGCATGTCTGACGCACAGTTGCAGATGATGAACACGAACCCAATGTTTCGGGGTCACGTTCTGCTGTGGTGGAGTCTGCTCTCGATGGTACTTCTCTTCGGCTACCTGTTGTGGTTGAAGAGATACTTCAAAACGCCATCCGCCACGCCCGAAGCAGCATTGCCGGCCCAGGCGAGTTAGATTTTTTTGAGAGAGATAGGTATGACCAAGCAGCTTGCCGAAAAAAAATGCGTGCCGTGCCGCGGCGGCATTCCACCGCTCAAGGGAAGCGAACTCGAGACGCTGCATCAAGCCGTCCCACGGTGGACTGTCACGAAAGATCATCACATCCACCGCGAATTCAAGTTCCCTGACTTCAAACAGGCTCTGGATTTTGTGAATCGCGTGGGAGCGCTGGCCGAGGAACAGGGCCATCATCCCGACATCCTGTTGGCTTGGGGCAAAGCCGAAATCACGCTGTGGACACACAAAATCGACGGCCTCACCGAGAGTGATTTCATCATGGCGGCGAAGATCGACCGCCTGAAGGGCGAGTAAAAGGGCGCACTGATCGCGCTTTACGTTTCTGCCATTCCACGCGAGGCGGCTTCGCATTCCTTCCGCAGTTCCTCGAAAAATCCCTTCGTGGCCTTGGTGATGGCGGGAGCCAGGGCAAACCCCAGGGCCCGAGAAGGCGTGCCGACGAGGTTCATCACAACATTGATCGCGGTCTGCCTCATAGAGACGGGCGTAAAGATCACACGAGTCTCGCAGGTAATTCCGAAAACGTGGCTGAGGTACGACACACTTTCCCTCGGAGTGAAGTGCTGCACGACCTGATCGACATTGGCACGGATTGGTTTCAGGGTCTCGATGCGCAGCCGGCTTCCCTCTTCCCAAGGCTTGCCGTGCACCCAGCGAATTTCGCCGAATACATTGCGGTTGCGCCACCGGTCGACGTCGACGTAAATGGAAAAAACAGTATCCAGGGGACTGTTCAGGACGATTTGAAAGTCAAACGACTGCATGGCGAAGGCGGTGAAGAGGGATCAGCAAGGCGCAACCCTCCTCACGCCCCGACCGGCAAAGTGTAGGAGAAAAAATGACCGATGGCAATCACGAAACCTCGGCAGCGCTTCGCGACCGGCCAGCATGGAGAGCCCACGCCAGAATCGCCGCCGGAATCAGCATCAGAACACCGGTGCCGGTCGCGACCGTGCGCGCGGAAATCCCGACGTCGAGGAAACGGCCTGCCAGGTACGCGGTCACCGCAAACGTAAGGCTCCCCAGGCCCAGATCCGCGGCGAACACGCGCCCCCGAAAGCGATCTTCAGTATGAAGCTGCAACAGCGTGGTCGAAAACACCCACACCGTCGAGCCTCCCATGTGGGCCAGCATGGCGCAGACCGCAGCCATCCACACGCTACGGCTCGCGCCCAGGACGCCGTATCCACAGGCGATGGTGAGATAACCGAACAGGATTCCGAGGCGAAGACGATGGTCGTTCTCGCCCGCCCATCGCGCGGCCACCAGCGGTCCGACGAGCGCGCCCAGACCGCGCCCTCCCAGGAGAATGCTCATGCCGAGCATGGCTCCGCCCGCGGCATCAATGCCGCGTCCATGGACCGCAAACTCACGCGCACCCATGACCGTAAAAATCACCCAGCTTGGCCCCACCATCAGTTCTCCGGCCTTGGCAAACACCGCCGGCAACAACGTGGGATGGCTCCGGATGTAGCGGATACCTTCCACGACCGGAGAGAAATCGACGAGGTCGCGCGGGCGCAGATGCACCGCCGCGTCGGCATGCGGCTCATTGAAGCGCATGCCGCCGATGAGGAACGCCGATGTTAAGAACGAAAGCGCATTGAGAACAAAGACCGTGTCGCGCCCAAAGAATGCGGCTACGACTCCGCCAACTGCCGCCCCAATCAGCAGGTTCACCGACCAAGTTGCCGACGACAACGTGTTGGCGACCAGCACTTCGCCGTCAGCCGCAATGTTGGGAATCACCGCACTGCGCGCCGGCTCGAAAAACGCGGCCATGGTGGTTTCGGCCAGCAGCAACGGATATACCAGCCAGACCATGGAGCGGGAGCGCACGAACAACATTGCCAGCACGATGACGAAGCGAATCATGTCGGCGGCGATCATGACGTGCTTTCGTTTCAGGCGGTCATTCACGACGCCCGCCGTCGGACCTGCAAAAGTCTGCGGCAGCACCTGGAGCATCAGCGCCAGCGCTACCGAGCCCGCATGGCCAGTCAACTGCAATAGCAACGTGTAAATCGAGAGTGTGTAGAACCAGTCGCCGATCTCGCTGACGATCTGGGCCAACCATAGTCGCCGGAAATTTCGATTTCCACGGAGCAACCTTACGTAGGACGCGACCGTGATCGATGATGCGACGCGCTCCGGTTGAGGATCCATGGGCGAGTGCTAAGGGTAACCGCTATGTCGTCGCCGGAGCAAAAGGGCGACTCACCAAACGGGGGCTCTCCGCCTTGGAATCGAGATGGAGAGAAATGCATTCATAACCGTGGAAGAGCGGCCCTTGGAGGGCCGCGTTAAAGGGCACGGAGAATGAAGGGCTTCAGCCCCCGTGGTCGACGTTTACATCCCTACGGTCTCAGCTTGCGCTTCAGGTCGTCGGCGATCTGCTTGCCGTGGAAGCGGCCGTTCTCAATGAATATCTCGTTGGTGCGCGATCCCGCGACGATCACGCCCGCCACATAAATTCCCTTTACATTGCTTTCGAGCGAAATTGGATCGCACACCGGACGACATTGCTGCTCCGACAATTCGATACCCATGCTGCGCAGAAAATCGTAATCCGGATGGTAGCCGATCAGCGCCAGCACGAAATCATTCTTCAGGCGCATGGGCCCGCGTGGCGTGTTGATCACGACATGATCAATGCCGATTTCCTGAACGGAGCTGTTGAAGTGCGCTTCGATTTCCCCATTCTTGATGCGGTTCTCGATGTCGGGCTTGATCCAGTACTTGACGTGATGATGGAGCTGCGAATCGCGATGAACCAGGGTGACGCGCGCCCCGTGACGCCATAAATCGAGTGCGGCAATCGCCGCGGAATTCTTGCCGCCGATCACGAGGACATCGGTGTCGTAATAAGGATGCGGCTCGCCATAGTAGTGCGAGACCTTCGGCAGATCCTCGCCCGGAATGCTCAGCTGGTTTGCCAGATCGTAGTAGCCCGTCGAGACGATCACCTTTTTCGTCTTGTAATCGTGCGGCCGGCCCGCGCGGTCCGTCGCGGTGATGCTGAAGTTGGCGTCGTCGCCCATCACCGTCTTCACCCACTCGTATTGCCGGACGTCAAGCCGGTAGTGCTCTGCCACCTTGCGGTAATACTCCAGTGCCTCTTCCCGCGTGGGCTTCTGCTGGGCGGTTGTGAACGGAATGTCGCCAATCTCGAGCAGTTCCGGCGTAGTGAAAAATGACATGTTCGCGGGATAGTGGAACAACGAATTCACCAGGCATCCCTTGTCGAGGACGATAACCTTCAACCCGATCTTCTGCGCCTCGATTGCACAAGCCAAGCCAGTAGGTCCCGCCCCAATGACCAAGACGTCGGTGTTCATCTCAGGACGAGCCTTGGTCTTGGACTTAGCAAGGGTATCGAGTTCCACAGCTGCGAGGAATTCGGGCATGAGACTCAATGCGGAGCCGGCCGAGGCGACGAGGGTTCGAGCGCAACTCGGAAACGGATGATTCTAGCATGCTGAAATTACAGGAACGCGATTCCGCAGCTGCGCAGCACAGCGCCGCTACGTAGCGCCGGCATCTTGCCGGCTGTCCCGTGGGCGTCTCGCCCGCGGGCCCTGCGCCGACAAAAACCGCATGCCCCTAGAAACAGCAGAAAGAACTCCTTCGTGATCCTTCGTGTCCTTGGTGGTGAATGCTTTTGCGTCGCCAAACATCGGAACCGGACCCAGCCCGAATCCGCCCGCACTGCCGCGCTATAATCTCCGGTTGCTTTCATCCTTCCGGTCGCAGCAGGAGCCGTCATGTCCAGTCTTACTGAACCCGCCGCCCCAAGCCACACAAAGACCCGCATCGAGTCCGACAGCATGGGAAAGATCGAGGTCCCGGCGAACGTGTACTGGGGCGCGCAAACGCAGCGCTCGCTGCTGCACTTCAACATCGGCCGCGACACGATGCCGCCGGAGCTGATCCGCGCCTTCGGCACGCTCAAGAAAGCGTGCGCCCTGGTGAATCAGGATCTCGGCAAACTTCCCGCCGACAAAGCAAAGCTCATCGTGCAGGCCGCCGACGAAGTCATCGCCGGCAAGCTCAACGACCAGTTCCCCCTGCGCATCTGGCAGACCGGCAGCGGCACCCAGACCAACATGAACGTGAACGAAGTCATTTCCAACCGCGCCATTGAGATCGCGGGTGGTGAAAAGGGATCGAAGAAGCCCGTTCATCCCAACGACGACGTCAATATGTCGCAATCCTCGAACGACACCTTTCCGGCGGCGATGCACATCGCGGCCGCCGACCGTGTGAAGAATGCACTGATTCCCGCAATCAAGACGGTGCACCATGCCATCGCAGCCAAAGCGAAAGAGTTCGACAGCATCGTGAAGATCGGCCGCACCCACCTGCAGGACGCCGTGCCTCTCACCGTCGGCCAGGAATTCGGCGGCTGGGCCAGCCTGCTCGAACGAGACATCCACCGCCTGGAACAAGTATTGGACGGCCTCTACGATCTCGCAATTGGCGGCACAGCCGTGGGCACCGGACTGAACACGCATCCCGAATTCGCCGAGCGCGCCGCCAAGAGGATCGCCGAACTGACGGGCCTTCCCTTCCGCTCCCATGGCAACAAGTTCGCTGCTCTCTCGGCACACGACGAAATCGTATTCGCGCAAGGCGCCATGGAAACCCTCGCCGCCTCGCTGATGAAAATCTCCAATGACATCCGCTGGCTAGCTTCCGGACCACGCTGTGGCCTGGGCGAGCTTTCCATTCCCGAGAACGAGCCCGGATCGTCCATCATGCCCGGCAAAGTGAATCCCACACAGTGTGAAGCAATGACCATGGTCTGCGTGCAAGTACACGGCGCCACCGCGGCCGTCGGATTCGCCGGATCGCAAGGTAACTTCGAACTCAACGTCTACAAGCCGGTCATCATTTACAACTTCCTGCACTCGGTCACACTCATCACCGACGCCTGCCACGGGTATGTCGAATACATGCTCAACGGCATCGAGGTCGATCGCTCCAAAGTGGACTGGTACGTAAAGAACTCGCTGATGCTGGTTACCGCGCTCGCGCCAAAAGTGGGATACGACAAAGCGGCGCAAATCGCGCACACCGCCCACGTCGAGCACAGCAGCCTGCGTGAGGCCGCCCTGAAGCTAGGCTACCTGACAGGCGAAGAGTTCGATCAACTTGTGAAGCCGGAGAAGATGACCCGTCCTTAGCCGTCGAACCCAGCCTTCGAACGAGCAACCCAAACCAATCCCGCGTTATTGTCCTTGTTTTATTCTCGCGGTTTTGAAGTTCGCCCTTTTTCTGTATATACTATGTATCTACGCAGGAGGTCGACTTGCCCAAAGCACAGGTGGTGAAGTGGGGAAACAGCCTGGCGGTTCGGATTCCGAAGGCAGTTGCTGAACATGCCCGTCTGCAGGAAGGCGATCGGATCATGATTGAATCATTAGATGGGCGCGTCGAACTGCGCCCAGCCGATCAGGTTCCGACCCTAGAAGAATTGGTGGCGAAAATTACACCGGAGAACCGTTACCCCGAGATTAAGTGGGGTCGCGACCGGGGAAAGGAAATCATTGAATGGTAACCCGCTACGTGCCGGAAGCGGGAGACATCGTGTGGATGGATTTCGATCCGCAAGCCGGACGCGAGCAGGCGCATCGCCGGCCGGCGTTAGTGTTGACCGATCAAAGCTACAATCGGGCCAGCGGCTTGGTCGTTGTCTGCCCGCTTACCAGCAAACGAAAACCTTATCCGTTTGCCCTTCCAGTCGTTGTCGATCAGGTCGAGGGAGCCGTGTTGGTGGATCATCTCAAGAGCATGGACTGGAGAGCGCGCTCCATTGCTTTCCACTCGAAAGCCGAGTCGAGTATTCTGAGCCGAGTCCGTGCTTACGTCGCAGTCCTCCTCCGGATCCGTTGAACGATATTTCCCTCAAGATTCCGCTAGCTCCGCCGCTTTGACCGACGGTCCGGGTTTCAGAGTCTCTTTCTTCGTGGTCGTAATCACCACGACACTCACCAACACCAGCAGCGTCCCCACAATCGTCCGCAGCCCGATTGCCTCCCCGCCCAGAAAATAGCCCACCAGCACCGCGACCACTGGATTCACGTACGCGTAGGTACCCACCTTAGTCGGCGATTCGTGATGAATCAGCCAGACATACGCGGTGAATCCAAAGATGGATCCGGCCACAATCAAATACGCCAGCGCCAGCCATGCGCCCCGCGACACGGCGGCTGCATGGAACCCCCGAAACTCTCCCAGCAACGCCGCCGTCATAGTGAGCAACACGCCTCCCGCGAGCATTTGCGCTCCGGAACTCATAGCTTTGGCAGCGGGTAGCGGCATCTTCCGGCTTAGTGATGCCGCCACCGACCAACTGATGGCTGCGACCATCAATGCGCAAGCACCCGCTCTATCGACAGGAGCCTCTCCCAAACTCACCGTGAGCCCTACAAGAACGACGACACCGGCCATCCCTACGAGCAAAGACAGCGCGAGTCGGAAGGTAAGACGTTGCGTTCGCAGGAAAACGATCTCCCCCAGCGCCATGAATACGGGGATTGTTGCCATCATTACCGCCGCAATCCCCGACGGTACGCGGCGTTCCGCCCAGAACAGCAAGCCGTAGTCGAGAACAAAAATCAGCACCGCCAACAGCGACGCCGCACCCCACTCCCGCGCGGTCGGAGACGGGGTCCCTCGAACTCGCATCCACACGTATAGAACCATCCCCGCCACTACAAACCGCATGCCGGCGAGTAGAAATGGGGGCACCTCGCGCACCCCTACCCGTATCGCCAGGAAAGTCGATCCCCAGACGAAATAGATAATCGCGAAGGCAAGCAGCACCTTCCAGGTACGAGGTCGGGAAGCAGCATCCATAGGGTCTGGGTCTTCGGTCTTGGCAGTTAGGTCTTCACGGAAAGCGCAAACATTCCAATCCTAGGCCTAAGACCTGGCACCTAACACCTAAGACCGAATAAGCGAATTAGATCACCCCGCCCCGCTCTGGACCCGGACTTCGCGCATAAAAAGATTTTATGGCGCCATAAACGTGGACGTGTTGGTGCGGCAACTCGGCACGCGCCGGCACGGATGAGATTTTAATTTTTGGAGGAGACCACTACTTCTTGATCAGGCTGGTGTGGCTGGCCACGCACTGCCACTTCCCTGTATCCAGAACCCACGTATCCGTGAATCGTCCCACATGATCGTACGGTTTGCCTTGGTAGGAACCCTGCGTACGATAAACGCCAGTGACCACCGCAGTGTCGCCAAAGAAGTTCATCTTGACGTCTTGAATGTTGAGTGCAGTCGGCTTAAAACGAGGATCTTTGATATCGGCAAGAAACTTCTGCTTGTCGCTGAGTTCGCCGTCCCATTCGGTGTTCACGAACCGGCTGGAAACGAGGGCGTCGAGGGCCGCAGAATCCCGATGGACCTGGGCTTCGTTCCACATGCGTTCAAGAATCAGGAGCTTGCTCTCGCGGGGATCGGCCTGCTGGGCGGCCACTCCGACCGAACTCAAGGCCATGAGAAAACAGCAGAAAATAGCGGTGCGCTTCATACGCTTGCACGCTCGCGCATCCCTACGTGGGGCGAGCGTTGTCAAACGATAGCAGCGCACCCATCGTCAAGCTACCCAAATGCATCTGGAAAGAGTTACGAACGTCATCGCTGCCAGAACCCGCACTTAAGACGTCAGACCACGGACCCCGGCCCAAAAATTGCCATGGTCGGAGGAGTACAACGGATGAGATGAAAGGCCTGAGGTCCGCGCGGTCCAGGGTCCGAAATCGGTCTTCAGAAGGCCCACCGCAGCAGCGTCGCTCCGACCGTAAATCCCGCGCCCACCGACGCCAGCATGACCAGACTTCCCTTCTTCAGCTTGCCTTGTTCCAGCGCCGTATTCATTGCGAGCGGGATCGTCCCCGCCGTGGTATTGCCGTAGCGCTCAATGTTGATGACGGCCGCATCGGGTCGCAACCCCAGTCGTTCCGTGGTGGCATTGATAATGCGGAGGTTCGCCTGGTGGGGAATGAAGGCATCGATGTCCGAGCCTTTCAGGCCATTGCGTTCCAGCAATTTCTGGCACAACTCCGTCTGCTTTCGAACCGCGAACTTGAATACCTGCTGCCCGTCCTGGTGAACGTAGTGCATCCTCTTCGCAATCGTCTCTTTGCTGGTCGGATTCAGACTGCCGCCGCCGGGCATATACAGGAACTCCGAACCCGATCCGTCAACTTCGTGAATGTAATCAATGAGCCCGACCGAATCGTCCTCCGCAGGTTCCAGAATCGCGGCACCCGCGCCATCCCCGAAAATCACGCAGGTCGCGCGGTCAGCGTAGTCGATGATCGACGACATGACATCCGCACCGATCACCAGCACCCGCTTATGCGCGCCGCTGGCGACGAACTGCGCCCCTACTTGCACCGAATACAGAAAGGCGGAGCAGGCTGCCGAGAGATCGAATCCCCATGCTCCCGTCGCGCCCAGCTTGTGCTGCACCAGACAAGCCGTAGAAGGAAAAAACATATCCGGCGTGACCGTTCCGACAATAATCACATCGATGTCGGTCGGAGCCAGACCACGCTGCGCCAGCGCCTTCTTGGCGGCTTCTACGGCAAGATCGCTCGTGGCCACGCCCTTTTCCGCAATGTGCCGCTCCCGGATCCCGACCCGGGCCATGATCCATTCGTTATTGGTATCGACCATCTTTTCCAGGTCGGCGTTGGTGAGCAAACGCGGCGGCACATACGTGCCGAGGGCGCTGATTTTGGCGCGAATCGGTTTCGTCAACAAGATCTCCTGTCGATCAAGGCTCAAGTATTCTGAAGGATTAAGGGAAGAATGTCTAACTGCGGACCTCGGACCACCGACCTCAGACTCAAAAATTGTTCGTGGGAGGAGCCGTTTTTCCCCAGCGGCCTACGAGGAATCGGACCGCAGAGTCCAAGTCGGATGACGTTCGACCGAGGTCCGCGGTCTGACGTCCGAGGTCAGAGGTCCGAAATCCGAAGTCCGCCCCTAGAAAGCCCACCGCAGCAGCGTCGCCCCGGAAGTGAACCCCGCTCCCACGGTCGCGATCAGCACCCGGTCTCCCTTTTTCAGTTTGCCCTCTTCCAGCGCGCTTCGCATGGCGATCGGAATCGTCCCCGCCGTGGTGTTCCCGTAACGGTCGATGTTGATGATGACTTTCTCCAAGGGCATCCCCAATCGGTCGGCAGTCGCGGTGATAATGCGCCGATTGGCCTGATGCGCGATGAAGCAATCAATGTCCTTCCCGGTCAGTTGATTCTTCTCCAAAATGCGCTCTGTCATCTCCGCCATTTTCTTCACCGCATACTTAAAGACATTCTTGCCATCCTGATGAATACAGTGCATTTTTTGATCAACCGTCTCGTGCGTGGCCGGGTGCAAACTCCCCCCTCCCGGCATGAATAAATATTGTCCGCCCATGCCCTCAATCTGCGCCACATGATCGAGAATGCCGACTTCCCCATCCTCCGACGGTTCGAGCAAAACCGCGCCTGCTCCGTCGCCAAAAATGATGCAGACCGCGCGATCCGTGTAGTCGGTCATGGATGAATTCACGTCGGCCCCGATGACCAGCACCTTCTTATACTGTCCCGACTCCACGAATTTGACCCCGGTGTTCAAGGCATACAGAAAGCCCGAACATCCAGCGGAGACGTCGAATCCCCAGGTATTCTCGATGCCCAACTTATGCTGCACCAGGCACGCAGTCGACGGGTACATCATGTCGGG
>Ga0335083_10004554_pt1 | contig 17634 bp, 14 predicted proteins | sample Lox_Sample_42_FD_206716 | JGI IMG/M metagenome (GOLD analysis project Ga0335083, IMG submission 206716) | Soil microbial communities from Loxahatchee National Wildlife Refuge, Florida, United States - Lox_Sample_4.2 | ecosystem: Environmental > Terrestrial > Soil > Wetlands | place: USA...
CTCGGCCAGCGGCCCGTACACCTGCTCGCCGAAGCGTTCCTCCCAGACCCGGGACGAGGGTGCGCCGGGGGAGCGCCACCGGTCCAGGAACTCGGCCGTGGCGCTGGCCTGCCCGGTGATCTCGGCCAGCACCGGCAGGCGTCCGGTGGGGTCCGAGCCGGTGAAGATAAAGGCCGCCGCGCCGTCGCCGCCGTCCCGTTCGTCCGCGCTGCCCGGCAGCCCGGTGCGGATGTCGGCCAGCACCGCCATCGTGGGCGGCGTGGCCTGGGCCGCAGTGAGCAGCGCGCCAACCCCCGAGCGGACCGCGCCGGCCATGTCCACGGCCAGCGCGTCGGCGGGCAGCCGCAGCGCGGCGTGGATCGCCGTGGCGTTGGTCTTGTCGGCGTAGGCCGGGACGGCGGTGGCGAACAGCAGCTGCCGGACGGCCTCCCGCCCGGCCGGACCCTCTGGTCCGTCCGTCCGGGCCAGGCTGGCCAGCGCCGTGCGGCCCGCCCCGACCGCCATCGACGTGGTGTCCTCGTCGTACGCGGCTACCGAACGGGTGCCGCGGCCACCGCCGCTGCCCAGCACACCGGCGATCCGGCTGCGCTCCAGCCGGTAGTACGGGATGTAGGCGCCGTAGCCGGCCAGGCCTCCCATAGCGCTCCTCACACGTTGGCCAGATAAGTAAAAGTAGTTTACCTGTTATACTATTTCGAGCGCTAGCCCGGGACGGCGGGGCTGTCCCGCACTCGGTAGCCAGCACGGCGTATTCAGCACAGGGGAGCCTGCGTGGACGTCAGCTATCCGGCCGAAGCCGAGGCCTTCCGGGCCGAGGTCCGGGCGGTGCTGGACGAGGAACTCCCGGCGGGCTGGCCGGGCATCGGCGCGATCGCCGACCGGACCGAAGCCGAGGAGTTCGCGGCGCGGTGGCGGCACACCCTGTACCGCCGCAGCCTGCTCGGCCTGACCTGGCCGGCCGAGTACGGCGGCCGCGGGCTGTCCCGGCTGCATCAGGTGGTGCTGGTCGAGGAGCTGGCCCGGGCCGGTGTCCCGTACGGCGAGCACACCGACCTGTTCGGCATCAAGATGCTGGGCAGCACGCTGCTCCGCTGGGGCACCGCCGAGCAGCGGCGCCGGTTCCTGCCCCGCATCCTGTCCGGCGCGGACCGGTGGTGCCAGGGCTTCTCCGAGCCGGGCGCGGGCTCCGACCTGGCCGCACTGACCACCCGGGCCACCCTCGATGGCGGGGACTGGGTGATCGACGGGCAGAAGATCTGGACCTCGGTCGCGCACCGGGCCAACTGGATCTTCCTGCTAGCCCGGACCGAGCCGCAGGCCCGGGGCCACCGGGGCATCTCCTTCCTGCTCTGCCCGCTCGATCAGCCCGGCATCGAGATCCGGCCGATCCGCCAGCTCACCGGGGACAGCGACTTCAATGAGGTGTTCTTCACCGGCGCGCGCACCCCGGCGGACCTGGTGGTGGGCGAGCCGGGGCAGGGCTGGCCGGTGGCCATGACGCTGCTCGGGCACGAGCGCGGCGACGAGGCGGCTACCAACCCGATCCTGTTCCGAGCCGAGCTGGACCGGCTGCTCGCGCTGGCCGCGGAGCGCGGCGCCGACTCCGATCCGCGCATCCGGCAGCGGCTGGCCTGGTGCTACGCGCGGGTGGAGATCATGCGCTACCTGGGCTACCGGATCCTCACCCAGCTGCACACCGGCGGGGAGCTGGGTGCGGCGCCCAGCGGAGAGCCGGGCGCGGCGGCCTCGGTGGCCAAGCTGTACTGGAGCGAATACCACGTGGCCGTAACCGAGCTGGCGCTGGATATCCAGGGCCTGGCCGGGCTGGTGCCGGCCGGCCGCGGCCCGCTGCGTGCGGTGCGCACCGACGACCCCGGCGCGCCCAACTCGTCCGGCTCGTGGCTGGGCGCGTTCCTCAACGCCCGGGCCGGGACCATCTACGCCGGCACCTCGGAAGTGCAGCGCAACATCCTCGCCGAGAGCGTGCTCGGCCTGCCCAAGGAGCGACGCGAGCATGTCTGACGACAGGGAGTTCGGTGGCCGGGTCGCCCTGGTGACGGCGGCCGCGGGCCAGGGCATCGGGCAGGCGGTGGCGCGGCGGCTGGCGGCCGGCGGGGCCCGCGTGGTGGTGACCGACATCCACGCCGGCCGGACCGAGAAGGTGACCGCGGCCATCGCGGCCGACTACCCGGCCGCCACCGTGGCCGGCTATCCGCTGGACGCCGGGGACCGGGCCCAGATCGACGCCGTGCTGGACGCGGTCACCGCGACGCTCGGCCCGGTGCAGATCCTGGTCAACAACGCGGCGCTGAACGTGGTCGGCAGCATCTTCGGCTACGACCCGGCCGACTGGGACCGGGTGGTCCGGGTCAACCTGACCGGGGCGTGGTACCTGTGCCACCGGACCATGCCGCGGATGCGCGACGCGGGCGGCGGCGTAATCGTGAACGTCGGCAGCTACGCCCCGGACGTGGGCGGCGGCGGCATCGAGGCGCCGTACGCGGCGACCAAGGGCGGGCTGGCCGCGCTGACCCGCGGGCTGGCCCACGAGGGCGGGCCGCACCGGATCCGCGCCGTCTACCTGTCCATGGGGGTGGTCAAAGGGACCAAGTTCGCCGAGGACCACGCCGAGCTGCTGGCCGGTATCCCGGGGACCGTGGGCCCGCTCGGCGACCTGCCCGGCCCGGCCGACATCGCCGAGGCGGTGGCGTTCCTCGCCTCGGACCGGGCCGGCTACATCACCGGCGAGGTGCTGAATGTGGCCGGCGGCGCCTACATGCGCCCCTGACCCGGGTGCTCAGGCCGGGCGGGGCTCCCGGGGCAGGCCCAGGATCCGCTCGCCGATGATGTTCCGCTGGATCTGGCTGCTGCCGCCGTAGATCGTCTCGGCCCGGGACAGCAGGAATGCCCGCTGCAGCGGGGCCAGCGCATAGTTGTCCCCGGTCACCGTCGCGTCCTCGGCGAGCAGCTCGGTGGCCAGCTCCAGCAGCCGCTGGTGCTGCACCGACGCGTACAGCTTGCTGGTCGCCGCCTGGGCCCCGGGCGGGCGGCCCGCGACCAGCTCGCCGATGGTGCGCAGCGTGGTCACCCGCATCAGCCGGACCGCGATCCAGCAGTCCACCAGCCGGTGGCTGAGCCCGGCCGCGCCTGGCCGCTCCCGGGCCAGCTCCAGCACGTGCTCGGCCTCCCGCTCGAAGCCGAGCTGCTGCGGCATGAGCAGGGTGCCGCGCTCGACGCCGAGTGCCGCCATGGCCACCGTCCAGCCCTGCCCGGGCTGCCCGACGACCAGGTCCGCACTGGTTCGGGCACCATCGAAGAACACTTCGCAGAACGCCCCTTCGCCCAGCATGTTGCGGATCGGGCGGATGTGCACGCCGGGCTGGTGGGCCGGGACGATCAGCATCGAGAGCCCGTGATGCCGCGACGATTGCGGGTCAGTCCGGCAGAGCACGTAGAGCCAGTCGGCGGAGGCGCCGAACGTCATCCAGATCTTCTGCCCGTCGAGCACCCAGGTCCCACCCCCCTCCCCATTCCCCTTCACTAGCCTGGCCTGGGTGCGGACCGAGGCCAGGTCGGATCCCGCGTCCGGCTCGCTGAAGCCCTGCCCCCAGAACTCCTCGGCGGCCAGGATCCTGGGCAGGAACCGGGCCTTCTGCCCGGCGGTACCGAACATCAGCAAGGTGGGCCCAAACAGGTCCTGGCCCTGCACGTTGAGCCGGTACGGGGCCTGGGCCCGGGCGTACAGGTACTCGAAGATGATGGCCTGCGCCAGCGTGGCCCCCCGGCCGCCGTACTCCTCCGGCCAGGTCAGCCCCAGCCAGCGGCCCGCGGCCAGCTCCTTTTCCCAGCGGGCCCGGACGTCCCAGGCCGCGGAGTCGTCCGGGCCACCTACGCCGCGGTGCGCGGCGAACTCGCCGACCAGATGCTCGTCCAGCCAGGCCTGTACCTCGTCGGCGAACGGCTGGTCCGCCGGGCTGATCTCGATATCCATCGTCACACCTCCACGCTGGACACGGCCGGGGGCAGCGCCAGCTGGGCGGCCAGCAGGTCCCGGTGGTAGCTGGGGGTTCCGAACAGCGACTCGCTGGCCTTGGCCCGCTTGAAGTACAGGTGGGCGGGATGCTCCCAGGTGAAGCCGATGCCGCCGTGCACCTGGATGGCGTCGCTCGCGATCCGGGTGTAGGCCTGCGAGCAGTACACCTTGGCCAGGCTGGCGGCCACCGGCAGGTCCGCGCTCCCGGTGGCCAGCGCCGATAGCCCGTAGTACGCGGCCGAGCGGGCCGCCTCGGCTTCGGTCAGCAGGTCCGCGCACAGGTGCTTGATGCCCTGGAACGAGCCAACCGGCCGCCCGAACTGGACCCGCAGCCCGGCGTAGGACACCGCCATTTCGACCGCCCGGGACGCCCCGCCGACCTGCTCGGCGGCCAGCAGGATCGCGGCCGTGCGCAGCACGTCCTGGATGACCGGCCAGCCGTCGGCCGCATCGCCGATCAGCCGCGCCGGTGTGCCGGCGAACTCCAGGTGGGCCTGCTTGCGGGTCTGGTCCAGGGTCGGCACCAGGGTCGTGGTGAGCCCGGCCGCCGCGCCATCCACGGCGAACAGCCCGACGCCGGCCGGCGTGCGCGCGCCGACCATGATGAGATCGGCGATATGACCGTCCGGCACATGCCGCTTACTGCCGTCCAGCACCCACCCGGTCTCACCCCGCGCCGGCCCCCCCATTCCCTCTTCAGCAGCCCGCTGCACTCGGCTGGCCCGCAGTTGCACGGCCGCCTCGTCCCAGCGGCCCGGCTGCTCGAGCAGGGCCAGCGTGCCGATGGTCCGCCCGGCGGCCAGCCCGGGCAGCAGGTCCTTCCGGGCCGCCTCATCGGCGCAGCGCAGCAGGGCCTCAGCCGCCAGCGCCACGCTGGACAGGTACGGCGCGCACAACAGCGCCCGGCCCATCTCCTCGAACACGATCCCGAGTTCGGTGTAACCGAACCCGGCGCCGCCGTACTGTTCCGGGATGGCCATGCCGGGCAGCCCGAGCTGGTCGCTGAGCTGGGCCCACACCGCCGGGTCATAACCCGTCTCGGTGGCCATCAGCCGGCGCACCTCCGGTTCCGCCGACTTGGCCGCGAGGAAGTCGCGTACGGCGGACCGCAATTCGAGCTGCTCGTCACTGCGGAGGAAGTTCATCCGGCCCCCAGGCCTCGGCTGCCGCTACAGTCAAATCATACAACTAGTTGTACTATCTCGGAGTGGGTGGCGCGGGCGCTGCCCAGCCGTCAAGGAGGTGCGTGCCCGATGACCGGCCGTTACGCGGATTTCCCCAGCTTGCGCTGCGAGCCGCTCGGCTCCGGGGTGCTGCAGATCGTGCTCGACGCCCCCCGGCTCAACGCGGTCGGCCCGCAGATGCACCGTGATCTCGCGGACATCTGGCCCGCGGTGGACCGCGATGACGAGGTCCGGTCGGTCGTGGTCCGGGGCGCGGGCAGTGCGTTCTCGGCGGGCGGCTCCTTCGACATGATCGAGGACATGACCCGGGACCCTGGTGTCCGGGCCCGGATCCTGCGGGAAGCCCGCGACCTCGTCTACGGAGTGATCAACTGCTCGAAGCCGGTGGTCTCCGCCATCACCGGCCCGGCCGTCGGGGCTGGCCTGGTCGTTGCGCTCCTGGCCGACGTCTCGGTGGCCGGGCGGTCAGCCAAGATCGTGGACGGGCACACCCGGCTCGGCGTGGCCGCCGGCGACCACGCCGCCATCTGCTGGCCGCTGCTCTGCGGCATGGCCAAGGCCAAGTACTACCTGCTCTCCTGCGCCCCGCTGACCGGTGCGGAGGCGGAACGGATCGGCCTGGTGTCGCTGTGCGTGCCGGATGAGGAGGTCACGGACCGGGCCGTCGCCGTAGCCCGGGACCTGGCCGACCTGCCCGCCACTGCGGTGCAGTGGACCAAATACGCACTGAACAACTGGTACCGCCAGGCCGGCCCACTGTTCGACGCCTCGCTCGGCTACGAGTTCTTTGGCTTCGGCTTGCCCGAGGCCCGCGAAGGCGTCGCGGCGCTGAAGGAGAAGCGGGCCCCGGCCTTCCGCGCCGTGGAGGAGGCCCACCGCGCCGACCTGTGATCCCCGGCTGAGCCGGATTCCGACGATGACCAGCGCCGCCAGGCAGGAGTGAGCACGATGACCGTACCCGCGGACCCCACCTACCCACCGCTACTGGCGCGGGGCCAGACCTGGGAGGAGATGGCCGTCGGCAGTGTGTTCCGCACCGCCGCCCGTACCATCACCGAGACCGACCTGGTCACGTTCGTGACCTGGGGCGGGTTCACCGAGGCGCTGTTCCTGGACGCGTCGCACGCGGCCGGCGGCGGTTACACCGGCCGCCTGGTTCCCGGGGCGCTGGTCTACTGCCTGGGCGAGGGCCTGGTCATGCAGACCAACGTGCTGAACGGGACTGGCCTGGCGTTCATGTCGATGGAACTGAGCATCAAGCGGCCGACCTATGTCGGGGACACCATTCACGTGGTGGTGCAGGTGACCCAGGCCCGGGCGGCCAGCAGTGGGCCCCGGGGCGTGGTGACAACCACCAACACCATCCGCAACCAGCGTGGCGAGGACCTGCTGGTGTACACCCCGGTCCGGCTTATCCGTGGCCGCGGCTACCGCGAACCCGGCACCGACGGCACCTGACCAGCCGGGGCCTTGACAGGCTAAATCATTTAGCTGATTCTATAGCTATGAGACGTTCCGCATCGGGTGGCTGGCTGGCCCGCCTGCTGCGTTCGCTGGGGCCACCGCCACCTCCGCCCCGGCGGCACTTCGCGGCCCGCACCCGGCCCGTCCGGCGCCCGGCGGCGTGCGCCGCCCTGGAATATGTGGCCCCGCCGCCCGGGCTGCGCACGGCGACCCACCCGGCTGCCGCCGGCCCGCGCCGGTAGCACCCGGAGCACGCCGCTACGCGGGAGATCCATCAGCGCGGACCCGCCCAGGCCTCAGCCCGGCGCTGGTGGCCTGCGGGAGTGGCGCAGTCCAGCGCGCTGACGAGCTCACTGCGCCCATGGCGCAGCGCAGTGCACCGCGCCGAAGTCCGCCGCGAGTTCGCGGACCATCCTGTCGGCGCGTCCGAGCCGGGCGTGTCCAGCGCAAGACGCTGGGTGTATACCGTTATCCTCGTATGCTTATTGCATTACCACTCCGGCCAGTTCCATCCGGTATGGATCCAGGCCGGTCAGCCAGCCCGAGGGGATACCGTGAACGCCGTCAAGGGGATCTCAACCGTCCGGGTGCCTAAAGCTGGCGAGATGGTCGCGTCGCACCTGCGCCGCCAGATCGTGCTCGGTGAGCTGGCGGAAGGCGACCAGCTCCCGCCGGAGAGCGTGCTGATGGAGCAGTTCGGCGTGTCCCGGCCCACGCTGCGCGAAGCGTTCCGCATCCTGGAAGCCGAAGGCGCCATCACCGTGCGGCGCGGCGTCCGCGGCGGGGCCCGGGTCCAGACACCCGACATCGACGTGGCCGCCCGGCAGGTCGGCCTGGTGCTGCAGTACCGTGGCACCCTGCTGTCCGACGTCTACGACGTCCGGACCGTGCTGGAATCGTCCGCTGCCCGGATGGCGGCCCGGCGGCGCACCTCTGCGGATCTGGCCCGGCTGCAGGAGGCCGTACAGCGGCATCAGGAGTCCGTCGACGACCCCGGCGCCTCGTTCACCGCTGACGCCGAGTTCCACCGGCTGATCGTCGAGATGTCCGGCAGCGAGACACTCCAGGTGCTGGTGGGCATGGTGGGCAACATCATCCGGGAGGGCGACCGCTCCTACGCGGAGAGCCATGACTGGCAGCACGAACAGGAACTAGCCAAGATTGCGATCCGCGCGCACACCCGGCTGGTCGAGCTCATCCGCAAGCGCAGCAGCGAAGAGGCCGAGGAACTCTGGCGCAAGCACCTGGCCGAGTCGGCCAAGGTTGTGCTGGGCGACCGCACCACGGCCACCGTGGTCGAACTGCTGTCCTGAACCTGACCGGTGCGCCTCCCGTAGTCCACGGGTATAGTTGACTACGATCATAGATCTAACCTATTTCGCTTAGTGGTCCTGTGCTCAGGCCGCGCCCGGGGCCCATCGCGGTGAGGGGCATCACGATGAGCGTTCGACTGCCCACCCAGGAAAGCGGGCCCAACGGGACAGGGGCGGCGGGCGGCGTCCGTCCGCTGGGCCACCGGATCCGGGTGCCCAAGACGGCGGAGCTGGTGGCCGCCGAGCTGCGCCGCAAGATCGTCCGCGGCGAGCTGGCCGAAGGGGACGCCCTGCCCTCCGAGGCGGCGCTGATGGAGGAGTTCGCGGTATCCCGGCCAACGCTGCGCGAGGCCTTCCGGGTGCTGGAGTCGGAGTCGCTGATCAGCATCCGGCGGGGCGCACGGGGCGGCGCCCGGGTGCAGGTGCCGAACGGGAACGTCGCGGCCAGCTACGCCGGCCTGGTCCTGGAATACCGCGGCACCACCTTGCAGGATGTCTACGACGCCCGGACCTTCATCGAGGCCCCGTGCGCGGCCCTGCTCGCCCAGCGGCGCACCGACGACGACCTCGCCCGGCTCCGGGCGGCGGTGGCCGAAGCCAAGCTGCTGATGGACGACCCGCCCGCGTTCATCCGGGCCCACCTGGAGTTTCACGCGCTGGTCGTGGAGCTGGCCCGGAACCAGACGCTGGCCGTGCTCAACGGCATGGTCCGGCACATCATCGACCTGGCCAACTGGTCGCACGTGGACCTCGACGCGGGCAGCCCGGAGAACATCCGGGCCAACAAGCGCGGGTTCCGCGCCCACGTGCGGCTGGTCGAGCTGGTGGCGGCCCAGCAGGCCGCCGACGCCGAGGCGCTGTGGCGGCTGCACCTGCAGGAGGCCGAGAACTACCTTCTGCTGAACAAGTCCATGACCACGGTCCTCGACCTGCTCGGCTGACGCGGGGCCGGCCACCCGCTGGCTTCCCCGGCCCGCCATCCGCTACATTTGGCTTAATAAGTTAGATGTATATGCACCGGCGGCGTGCCGGGCGGTCCCGGGGAGGTCGCGTGACACTAGAGGGTAGGACGGCGCTGGTCACCGGGGCAGGCCGGGGTATCGGCGAGGGAATCGCGGACACCCTGGCCGCCGCCGGTGCGGCGGTCGCGGTGTGCGACATCGACCAGGCCGCCGCGGCCAAGACGGCCGGCGGCATCGCCGAGCGGCACGGCGCCCGGACGGCCGGAATCGGCGTGGACATCGCCGGCAGCGCATCGGTCCGGGCCGCGGTGCGCCAGGCGGAATCGGACCTCGGCCCGGTAGACATCCTGGTCAACAACGCTGGCATCGATGTGATCGAGCCTTTCATTGACTCGGCCGAGGAGACCTGGGACCGGATCATCGCGGTCAACCTGCGCGGCACCATCACCGTCACCCGCGCGGTGCTGGACGGGATGATCGGCCGCGGCCGCGGCCGGATCATCCACATCGGCTCCGACGCGGGCCGGGTTGGCTCGTCCGGTGAGGTGGTGTACTCGGCCACCAAGGGCGGGATCATCGCATTCGGCAAGGCCCTGGCCCGGGAGGTGGCCCGGCACGGCATCACGGTGAACAGCGTCTGCCCGGGCCCGACCGACACCGCGCTGCTCGGCCAGGTGGCCGCCTACAGCCAGAAACTGCGCGACGGGCTAGAACGCTCCATCCCGCTCCGCCGGGTCGGCCAGCCCACGGACGTCGCCGCCGCGGTCGCCTTCCTCGCCTCCGACGAGGCCGGCTACATCACCGGCCAGACGCTGTCCGTCAGCGGCGGCCTGACCATGGCCTGACCATGGACACCGTCCAGGCCGAGGTCCGCGGACCGGTGGCCGTGCTCACCCTCAACCGCCCACCGCGGATGAACGCCATCAACCGCGATCTGCTCGCCTGTCTCGCCGGTGCCGTCGGGGCGGCGGTAGACAACCGGGACGTCCGGGCGCTGGTCATCGCCGGAGCGGGCCGCGCTTTCAGCGCGGGCGCCGACCTGGATGAGATCGGCGCCCTCCCCGATGCCCACGCGTTCCGCGCCTTCATCACCGGTGCCCCGCTCGCGCTGGCGGCCGGCAAGCGCCTGGTCGACCGGGGCGCTGGCATGGACCTGGCCGCCGCGATCAGCTACGAAGCCGAGTCAGTCTCGATGCTGTTCGGCACGGCCGACCAGGCCGAGGGACTGGCCGCCTTCCATGCCCGCCGCCCACCCACGTTCACCGGCTAGCCCGGGAGCGGGTCAGCGGAGGTAGGCCTGGCCGCCGTCCAGGGCGATGGTGGTGCCGGTGATGTAGCTGGCCGCGGGGCTGCACAGGAACGCCACCACCGGGCCGATCTCCTGCTCCGGGTCGCCCAGCCGGCGCAGCGGGATAACGGACATGCTGCGCTCGTACTCGGCCGGGTTGGCCTCCCGCCAGGCCTGGGCGGACGGGCTGGCCGCGGCGGGCAGCACCGTGATGACCCGGATCCCGTCCGGGCCCCACTCGGTGGCGGCCACCCGGCTCAGGGTCTGCGTCGCCGCCTTGGCCGCGGCGTACACACCACGGCCAGCTGGCTGCGGGTTCACACTGGTCGAGCTGCCCAGGTTGATGATGACGCTGCCCGGGTGCAGGTGCGGGTGGCACGCCTTCATCAGCCGGAACACGGCCAGCGGCCCGGACTCCCAGCAGGCGCCGAACGTCGCGTCCGTGACGCCGAGGATGGCGCCGAGCGCGGGGATCTGGGCGTTGTTGACCAGGATGTCGATGCCGCCCAGTTCGCTGACCGTGTCCGCGACACACCGCTCGATGTCGGCCGGCTGGGTCACGTCGGCCACGATGGGCAGCGCGCGGCCGCCCGGCTTCTCGATCTCCGCCGCCACCGCGCGCAGTGTGGCCTCGGTCCGCCCGGCCAGCGCCACGGCCGCGCCCTCGCGGGCCAGGGCCAGCGCGATCGCGCGGCCGATGCCCTGTCCGCCGCCGGTGACGATGGCCCGCTTGCCGTCCAGTGTGCCGCTCATGTCCCCTCCCGTTCAGCCGCGCTGCAGCCGGGTTACCTGGCGCAGCCGCTCGTCGAGCTCGCGGCGCCGCTGCGCCGGGGTGACCCGGGCCGTGCTGGCCGGCAGCGCGGCGTCCAGGCTGGCCAGCGGCAGCACCCGCGCCGTCGGCGCGCCAGGCCCGCTGGGTGCTGGGCTGGCCTGCTCCTCCTCGTCCCAGCCTTTCATCCAGTCGTCCCGGGTTTCGGCCAGGCTGCGCTCCGGCCGCGGCCGGAGTGGTGCCCCCGGGGCGGGTGGCCGGAGCACCCGCATGTGCACCGACCCCTGCTGGTGGCCGAGCGTGTCCAGCCAGTTGGACACCCCGGGGTCGGTGTGCGCCACGACCGCGCGGATCATCCCGTCCGGGTCAACGTGGGCCTGGCCCCGGTTCAGGCTGGTCTGCCGGTTGGCGTAGTCCAGCGTGTTCCACAGGCTGTTGGCCAGCTGGATGCCCCAGTACCCGGCGGCCGGTGCGGGCGCTTCGAGCAGCAGGCACTCGCCCGGCTGGAGATCCCAGTACGCGTGCTGGATGGCAGGCAGGTCGCCAGCGGGCCGGCTCACCTGCGGGTCCCACTGGTTGGCGAACCGCGCGATGCCCCTGGCCTGCGCTCCGGCGAAGACCCGCACGGTCTCGACCAGCCAGCTGCCCAGGGCCTCCAGTTCCCTGGCCACCCGGTCGGCCGACATGACCGGCCACGCGCCGGCCGGGTCGTCCAGGCTCTCGATGCGCAGCCCGGCCGGCTGCGCGATGGCCCAGTCGCTGAAGAACTCCCGGCTGAGCAGGTAGCTGGTGCCGGGCACGATCTCCAGCCAGTGACCATCCCGTTCTTTGGGACCAAGCAGGATCTCGAACCGGCCGGCCAGGTCCGGCCGCAGGTCGGCGGGCAGCAGCGACCCGGCCTGGGTCGTGCCGTCGAAGAACTCGAAGCTGAAGAACGCGGCGTTGCCGAGCGTGCCGCTGATCCGGTACGTGACGTCGTCGCGCAGCGCCACGGTGCGGTAGACCGCGTCCGGGTTCCCGGCGCCGTAGTCGAACAGATGCATCGGCCACGGCCGGGAGAACACCGGGCGGGCCGGGTCCGCCGAGCCCAGGGTGCGCTCCATGCCGAAGTACAGCAACTGCAGCAGGCCGCGGAACGCACTGGCCCGGTCCACCGCGGCCACAGGCACGCAGTCATCGGTGGTGATGAGTCGCCCGGCCTCGGCCAGCCGGGCCAGGAAGCCGTCCCAGGCCGCGCCGGGCAGCACGCTGCGGTCGGCCGGGTCGGCCGTGAGCAGGTACCGGGCCATGCTGAAGAACGACCAGTCGATCTCCGGATCGGCCACCGCATCCCTCCGCCGCGCCGCGGACCGTTGACGACGAAAGCCTAATGATACTAAATAGTTAAATCAACTGAACTTCTGCAGAACTGTGCGGCAACGTCTCCGGCACAGACCACGAGACAGGAGCGTGACGTGATGGCGCGGAGCGCGACGTTCGGCCCGCAACCGGACGCGGCCGCACTGCTGGCCCAGGCCGAGGACGAGACCGGGCTGCACGACTTCGGCGACGGCCGGTTCCGGGTCCCGCTGCAGGCTTTCACCGAGTTCGTCAACTCGGCCGGCCAGCTCAGCCCGGATGACCGGAGAGCGGCGTTCGGCCAGATGGTCCGGGTGCTGGCCGGGCGGCTCCGGCTGATCGAGGACCGTAGGCGGTACCCGGGCATCGCGGACGAGCGCGTCGAAGCCCCGCTGATCGTGATCGGCTTCCCCCGGTCCGGGACCACGCTGCTGCACGCGTTGCTGGCCGCCGCGCCGGGCAACCGGGCCCCGCGGTACTGGGAGATCGCCCGGCCGTCGCCGCCCCCGTCGCTGGCCGAACCCGGCGATCCGCGGCTTGGTGAGGGCACCCGGGATATCGAGCGCTGGCTGGCCGACTACCCCGGGTTCATCGCGCAGCACCCCTACTTCGACGCGGGGGCGCAGACCCCGATGGAGTGTGAGTCACTTCTCGTCTACGACCTGCGCAATCCCTACCCGACGATGTTCAGCAAGGTCCCGTACGGCCACCCGTGGGCGGCCGGGGGGAGTGACCAGGACTACTACGCCGCGCACCGGGACGTCCTGCAGCATCTGCAGTTCGGCGGCCCGCGGCGGCGCTGGGTGCTCAAGGGCGTGGAGCATCAGTTCCGGCTGTCCGCGCTGCTCGCCACCTATCCGGACGCCATGCTGGTCTGGCCGCACCGCGAGCCGGCCGAGGTGTTCGGCTCGCTGCTGGCCGTTGTCGGCATGGTGTACCAGCATTCCGGCACCCCGGCCCCGGCCGACCAGCGGGCGTTCAGCCTGGCCCTGCTGGACGGGTTCGAGCAGCGGGTGCAGCGGGCGCTGGCCGACCCGGCATCCAGCAGCGACTCGGTGTGCCACGTCAGCTACGCCGACCTGGTGGCTGACCCGGCCGCCGTGGTCCAGGCCAGCTACAAGCACTTCGGCCTGCCGCTGGACGGGGTGGAGCCGGCTGTGCGGCACTGGCTGGACGACCCAGGCAACCGCAGCGACCGCTTCGGCAAGTGGAGCTACGACCTGGCCGACCACGGCATCTCAGCCGCCGAGGTGCAGGACCGCTTCACCGGCTACCGGGAGAGGTTCGGGGTCTGAATCGATGACCTGGATGCTGCGGCGGCCTCGGCGGCGGCCCGCGGGCTGCGGCTCGTCCCCGAGTCGCCGGCCGTCCGGTCCGGGCCGCAATCTTGCTCTAGACGTATGGTTCGGTAGATGATAACAATTAGGTAGACAATTAATCGGCTTTCTTGGTGATCCACGTCACGAGTGCTTACCGTCCACTCATCGTCAGTGTGACTCCCGCCCCGCGGGCGCTCCAGGGGTGCCAGCACCAGGCGGCCCAGCCACCGTCCCGGCCAACTCTTGGGGGGTCGAACCCAAATGATCAACAAGTCACGCAGGACCGCTCTGCTGCGGGTATCCGCACTGAGCGTCGCCGTCGCGGCCCTCGCCGCGGCCTGCAGCAGCAGCGGGAACAGCAGCAGTAGCAGCAGCCCGGGGGCCGGCCCGTCGACCTCCGCGGCGGCGGCATCCGGGTCGGACTGGGTCATCGGCACGATCGGGAACTTCTCCGGCCCATCCGCCCAGCCCGAGCACCTGGCCGGGCTGCAGGCCTGGGTCGACACCGTGAACGCCAGCGGCGGGATCAAGGGCCATCGGCTCAAGCTCGTCGTCGAAGATGACCAGGGCGATGCGACCAAGTCGCAGGCCGACATCCGGCAGCTCGTGCAGGTGGACCACGTGCTGGCCATCGTCAGCCCGGAGGCGTCCGGCACCGAGAGTGGCTGGGCGTCCTATGTGCAGCAGCATCACGTCGCCGTCGTGGGCGGCGAGGCGGACACCCCGGTGTGGTTCACGAATCCGTCGTTCTTCCCGTCCAGCTCCACCGTGCTGACCTCGCTGGAGATGCAGGCCTACTCGGTCAAGCTGGCCGGCAAGAGCAAGTTCGGCGCCGTGTACTGCGCCGAGCTGGCCGCGTGCAAGCAGGCCGTGCCCGGGCTCCAGGGGTACGCCAAGGCGTTCCACCTCGACCTGGCGGTCAGCGCGGCCGTGGCCGTTTCGGCGCCGAGCTATACCGCCCAGTGCCTGTCGGCCAAGCAGGCCGGTGCGCAGGCGGTGGCCCTGGAAGTGTCGTTCCAGGCCGGCTCGCGGTTCGCCCCGGCTTGTGCGCAGCAGGGTTACAGCCCCACGTATGTGATCCCATCCGGCGCCTTCGACAACCGTTACCTACAGGTCTCCCAGGTCAACGGCGCCTACATCCCGACCACCAACGCGCTGTGGTTCTCCAGCACGCCCGCGGTGGACCAGTTCAAGCAGGCCATGGCCAAGTACGAGCCGAGCACCACGCTGGGCCCGAACCCGATCTCCGGGTGGACCGGTGGCGCACTGTTCGGCGCGGCGGCGGCGAACCTGCCCGCCAAGCCGACCCCGGCCGACGTGTTCACTGCGCTCTACGGGCTGCCGAAGAACGACACGCTGAACGGGCTGGCCCCGCCGCTGAACTTCCACCGGGACGCTCCGGCTTCCCAGGTCACCTGCTTCTTCCTGGGCCAGATCTCCGGTGGCAAGCTGACCGCGCCCAAGGGCACCGCCCCGATCTGCCCGTCGTGATCTGAGGGGTCCTGGGGCCGGCGCTCGCGCTGCATGCCCCAGGACCCTGACCCGTCAAGCGTGAGGACCAGATGAACGCCCTGCTCCCGTTCGTGATCCTCGGGATCACCGCCGGATCCGTGTACGGCCTGACCGGCACCGGCCTGGTGCTCACGTACAAGACGTCGGGCATCTTCAACTTCGCGCAGGGTGCGGTGGCCACCACGGGCGCCTACGTGTTCTACATCCTGCACGACGACGTGTTCCATCTTCCGGCTGTGCCGACCGCCCTGATCTGCGTGTTCGTCCTCGGGCCGGTGCTTGGCCTGGGCCTGGAGGCGATGGCCCGGCGGCTGGCCGACAGTTCGGCGACCATGCAGGTGGTGGCCACCGTCGGCATCGTGCTGGCCGTCCAGGGCTTCTTCACGGCCACGTTCGGCGAGCTGGCCCGCACCTTCCCGGCCTGGCTGCCGCAGCACACGGTGGACGTCGGCGGGGTCTTCGTCGGCACCGACCAGATGATCATCACTGGCATCGCGCTGGCCGCGACCGTGGCCTTGTTCCTGTTCTTCCGGCTGACCCGGCTCGGGCTGGCCATGCGCGGCGTGGTGGACAACCCTGAGCTGCTCGACCTGGGCGGCACCAGTCCGGCGGCGGTGCGCCGCTGGGCCTGGATCATCGGCTCCAGCTTCGCCACGCTGGCCGGCGTCCTGCTGGCCCCGACGCTCAACCTGGACGCCACCGTGCTGACCTTGCTCGTCGTCCAGGCGTTCGGCGCCGCCGCGATCGGCCGGTTCTCCAGCCTGCCGCTCACCTACGTCGGTGGCCTGGTGGTCGGCATCGCCGCCTCGATCGCCACCAAATACGTGGTCACGGCCAGCGCCGCGCTGGCCGGGCTGCCGGCCAGCATCCCGTTCATCGTGCTGTTCCTGGTGCTGATCTTCACGCCCCGGTCCAAGCTGGCCGACCGCCGGGTGCGGCGGCCCCGGCCCGCGTCGGCCTACGCGGCCCCGGCCCGGGTGCAGCTGGCCGGCGCCTTGCTGGCCGGTGCGGTCCTGCTGGTCATCCCGCACATCGTCAACGCGGGCCAACTGCCCTACTGGTCGGACGCCCTCACCCAGGTCATCCTGTTCCTCTCGCTGGGCCTGCTGGTCCGCACGTCGGGGCAGGTGTCGCTGTGCCAGGCCGCGTTCGCGGCCATCGGCGCGACCACCATGGGCCACCTGACCGCCGGATTCGGGCTGCCCTGGGGCGCCGCGCTGCTGCTGGCCGGGCTGGCCGCGGTGCCGATCGGCGCCTTCATCGCGATCCCGGCCATCCGGCTGCCCGGCGTGTTTCTGGCCCTGGCCACGTTCGGGTTCGGCGTCACCGTGGAGCAGATGGGCTACCCGCTGTGGATCATGTTCGGGTCCAGCTCGCTGGGCCAGGCGGTGAACCGGCCGTCGTTCGCCCAGGGTGACATCGCCTACTACTACCTGATGCTCGGCTTCGCCGTGGTGGCCGGGCTGCTGGTGGTGTGGCTGGTGCGCAGCCGGCTGGGCCGGCTGCTCCGCGGCCTGGCCGACTCGCCGGTCGCGCTGGCCACCAACGGGACCAGCGTGGTGGTGACCCGGGTCCTGGTGTTCTGCATCGCGGCCTTCCTCGCGGCTGTGTCTGGTGCCCTGTTCGGCGGGGTCGTGCACACGGTGACCAGCGGGGACTTCACCTCGTTCAGCTCCCTGACCCTGCTCGCGCTGCTGGTCATGATGCCGGGCCGGGAGCCGTGGTACGCGTTCGGCGCCGGGTTCGCCCTGATCGTCATCCCGTCCTGGATCTCCACTGGCGCGACCGTGGGGGACTGGCTCAACGTCCTGTTCGGGGTGGCCGCGGTGCAGGTCGCGCTGGGCTTCGCGCCGGGCAATGAGCGGCTGCACCGTTTCCTGGACCGCATCGGCGGCCGGAAGAGGACCGTCTCCGAGCCCGCGCCCACCGCGGTCCCCGCCACCCCGGCCGCCAACGGCAAGGTCCCCGCCGCCGCCAGCAGCACACCCGCCACCCCTGGACTCGACGTGGCCAACGTCACGGTCCGCTATGGCGGTCATGTCGCGGTCAACGACGTGAGCCTGTCCGCCCCGGTCGGCCGGATCACCGGGCTCATCGGGCCCAACGGGGCCGGCAAGACCACCCTGTTCAACGTGGCGTCCGGCCTGGTCCGCCCGGCGGGTGGCACGCTACGGCTGCACGGCGCCGACATGTCCAGTCTGAACCCGGCCGCGCGGGCCCGGCACGGCCTGGGCCGGACCTTCCAGAAGATGGAGCTGTTCGACTCGCTCACCACCCGGGAGAACGTGTCCCTCGGCTGGGAAGCCGCGCAGGCCGGCCGCCGCCCGTGGCGGCACCTGACCGAGACCGGCCCGGAGCGGCGTAACCGGGACACGGCCGCCGAGCAGGCCATGGCACTGGCCGGCATCACCGAGCTGGCCGGCCGTCCGGTGGCGGCGCTGTCCACCGGACA